>Ga0307308_10000191_pt1 | contig 19838 bp, 16 predicted proteins | sample ER_DNA_195_FD_194501 | JGI IMG/M metagenome (GOLD analysis project Ga0307308, IMG submission 194501) | Bulk soil microbial communities from the East River watershed near Crested Butte, Colorado, United States - ER_DNA_195 | ecosystem: Environmental > Terrestrial > Soil > Floodplain | place...
CTACACCGAGTTTCTGCTGGCGACGGCGGCGACCGGCACCGTCGGGCTGCTGTGCGCAGCAATGACACCGTGCATGCGCCTGTACGCACATCTCGGACAGTCGTTGGCCGTCGAGGGGGTTGCCGCGGACAGCACCTACGGCTCATGGGTCACCGCGTATGCCGACCCCGGGTTCGGCATCCTCGCGGACCAGCTCGATGCGCTGCTCGATGCACACGCAACCGACACCCCAGCAGTGCGGACGGCATACAGCCGGGCGATGCGGCTGGAGCTTGCCTTCTTCGACGCCGCATATAGCCTGACACCGCGCCAGCCTCGATGACCTCTGCTCGCGGAGCGACCGTTATGCTAGGCACTGCACTCACTTTGACAGTCTCTAGGCGATCGACCGCAAGAACCCAACCAGCTCAGGCACGATCGCCTCAGGCGCCGGCCCGTGGTCTTGGCCAGAGAGCACGCGCCGCTGGGCGTTAAGCAGTGCGGCTGCGACGGCGTCAGCGGCCTCAGGCATTCCGGGAAAGGTCTGGTCCCCGGAGTAGACGACCGTGGGAACAGTTACAGCGGCCCAGCGGCTGCGCCAGTCGGGATCTGTCTCGATGTCGTGCGAGGCCTTGTGGTCATAGACGAGAGTGGGCGCAACAGCTACCAGGCCAGGCCACCATGGCGCCTGCGCCATCTCATCGACCGCCCCAGCGGGCAGCCCGATAATTGCCGTCATGTTGTAGCGGGTCGCTTCGTCGAGCTGGCCGGCGTTGAGCATTCGCTCAAGCGTGGCGATGTGCTCGGTGCCGTCGGATCCGGCGAAGTAGGGCGGCTCATATAGAGCAAGCGCTGACACGTCCAACCCCGCTGTCACCGCGGCCAGTGCGATTCCGGCGCCTGAGGAGCTTGTGTAGAGGGCGGCGGGCGCTCCGGCGGCTTCGATCAATGCCGCGACATCCTCGACCTCGCGACCAAGCGACCAGGGCGGTGTGTCGCCGGATTTGTCGCGACCGCGCCGGTCGTAGTCGACGGCTGTGAAGCCTTCCGCTGCTAACTGCTTGGCGATCTCAGTCGTCCGCTGATCAATGGCGCGGTGCTGACTTGCGCCGCCGATCAAGATGACTGTCGGTCCATTGCCGTAGGCGTCGTAGCCGATGATGGTGCCATCGGCCGAGGTCACGGTGCTCATGAGTTCCACCTTTCTCGCGGTTGTGCTCAAACAGACTCAAGAGACTGAAGAAACTGAGCGGCAGCGGGGTCGTACGGACGCGGCATTCGCCCACTTCGAGGTGGCGCGTCGAGTCCCTCGGCGCCCGCTGCGACTTCACAAACTGAAGCCCGGTGTCGGCAGCGTTCCAAAACCGTCGATACGGCGGGACTGTGAGACGTGCCGCAAGCCGACCCTCCAACGGGCGTCGCGCGCTGTGTGTCGCAATGCTCGCGAGGAGGTTTCAGCGCTCGCGGTCCTGAGTGGTTGCCGGCGCCAGCACGACAGCGGTTGCAGGTCACCGGCGGGCCCTTGGAGGTCAGCCCCGCATGAACGTGGCTCCGGAAGTGGTGATCTCCCAGACCGAGATGTGGCTGCGGCCCTCGTTCGAACGTCTATGATTCCAAGCTCCACCGCTGACTGAATGTCATTCGAGCTGGCCGTGCCATCAGGCCAGCTCGGAGGGCCAGACGTAGCGATGAGGCGACGCCATCATCTCTAGCCGACCGTCGATCACCCAGTCGTGGTGGGGGAAATCGCGATCTGCGTGGCGACTTGATACCCCTCGTAACCAACGTGGCTGAGAGTCGCGGTGACCAGACGGGTGGTCTCCCCTCGCGGTAGCCGCTAGCTCCGGGATGTAGTCCTCGATGACGGAGCAGCTCCAGGCTGGCGCCGCGACGTTGTGGAACGTCTGGATTTGCTCCTTTTGGGTGGTGCGGTTCGTGGTCGTGTTGGGCAGCAGGTAGACCAGCCGGAATGTCCCGCCCAGCCTGAACTCGCCAATGGTCACGTCGATGGGCCGCATCTTTCTACCGTCGAAGCTGCGCGGCCATGGCTGGCGACGGTTCAATCCTGTGCACCCGAACCCCTCGCCGGGCTGAGGGGCAACGCGACCGACGAATACCGACGCACAGTTCGAGCGCGGGCCCGTCCCGGTCAGCCGTCGGGGTGACATGGTTTGAACCTGCGAGCGCTTCGACCTGAAGCACAGTCGCTGAATCGTCGAGTTGGAGAATTGAGCGTGGACTCGGTCGGTGGACTTGTGCCTGAATGTACGGGTCGTCGGGCCAGTAGTCAGCGGGTTGGTCGCTCAGCAACTCGTCCCGACCTCCGCGGCGGTTGTGCATGACGCATTGTTCATGCCGGCGCGTCCGGCTTGGACGAACACGGACAGGACAGCCGGGGCTCTGTCCTTGAGGTCGCCCACCAGCGTCTCGGCACCCCACGCGCCGAGACGATCGACGGAATCCGATGACCACACCAGCGCCCTGGCCTGCCGCTCTTGATCGAGACGGCTGACCGGGATCATGCCGTCGACCATTCCGGTGGCACTGACGACGAGGACCATCGCTGCGCTCCGGCTGCCCCGGCAGGTGCGGAAGCCGCGCCCACTGCCATCAGGAACTCTGAGATGTCGACGACGTCCCAGTGCTCGGCCAGGCGGCCGTCCCGCAGCAGGTGAATATCCACGCCATGCGCGGTGACGCTCTTCCCCGTCGGCGAGAACCCGAACCAATCACCGACGTGCGCGCCGCGGTTGCTCCACATGACGGCGACCTTGTCGTCCTCGGCCACCAGATGCTCGATCGTGAACTTGGGGTTGAAGGCCGCCCGCACCATGCTGACGCGCTGCTTCAGGCCCTCCACACCCTGCGTCTGTCCCGGGAACGGGTAGTGCTCGACGTGATCCGGCCACGCGATCTCATCGAGAACCTCCAGCCTGCCCTCGTTGCCGACCTCCTCATACAGCCGCCGAACCGTCCGCTTGTTCTGGTTCTCCTTCTCCGACATCTGGCCCACCTCCCGCTCATCGAACCGGTCGGCGCCGGCGTGTGCCGCCGCCACAACGATCCTGTCTGTTGGCGCTTTGCGGCACCAGGAAACTCACTCACCGCTAGGTCACCGATATGAGTCACACTGAAGGCGGTGAGGGATGGTGGGACCGGTGACCGATGAGACGCTGGGCGTTACTCTCAAGAAGCTCCGAGCGGCAGCCGGGATGACCCAGGAGGAGCTCGCGGATCGTGCGGGCATCAGCGCCCGCACAGTGAGCGACGTCGAGCGGGGCCTCCGCACGGTCGTCCACGGCGACACAGCTCGACGGCTCGCCCCGGCGCTCGGGCTTCACGACGAGGAGCGAGCGAAGTTCGAAGCCGTCGCCCGGGGCGTCGTGGACGACACGCATCAGCTCGGCGATCTGCCGGTACCTCCGACCCAGCTGCTCGGTCGAGCACGCGAGTTGGAGAGCATCACAGCGAGGCTTCAGGGCCTGGACGTCCGTCTGCTGACGCTGACCGGCCCGGGCGGCATCGGCAAGACCCGGCTAGCGCTGGAAGCCGCAGCCCAGGTCCAGGCGCGGTTCGGCGGTGGCATCTTCTTCGTCGCATTCGGCGAGCTGAGGGACGCCTCCCTGGTCGCGCCCGAGCTGGCCAAAGTGATCGGTGTGGTCGAGACGGGACCGGATGTGGTGGGCCTGCTGACCAGGCGCCTAACGGGGAGACAGGCGTTGGTCGTGCTGGACACCTTCGAGCACCTCATACCGGCCGCACCTCTCATCTACACCCTGATGCTGAAATGCCCGAAGACCACGTTCCTCGTGACCAGCCGCACGGCGCTGCGGCTGCGCGGGGAGCACGAGTTCCCGGTGCCGCCACTGGAGCTGCCGTTGACAACGCGGGAAGCTCATCCCGAAGACATACACCGCTGGCCGGCGACGGAGCTCTTCTGGGAGCGGGCACAAGCTGTGCGACCGGACTTGGACCTGACCCCCGAGACCGCCTCGCTCGTCGCAGAGATCTGTCGCAAGCTGGACGGCCTTCCACTGGCGATCGAACTGGCAGCGGCACGGGTCAAGCACCTGCCGCTGGCCGCCCTCCGCGAGCAGCTCGAACACCGGCTCGAGCTGCTGGTCGGAGGTCCGCTAGACCTGCCACTGCGACAACGCGCCATCCGCGACACCGTCGGGTGGAGCCACGATCTGCTCGGGCCGCGCGAGCAGATGCTCTTGCGCCGTCTCTCCGTGTTCGCGGGTGGCTGGAACCTGGACGCCATCGAGGAGGTGGCCGGGCACGTCGACGAAGTCGGAGACGCGCTGGACGGCATCAGCGCCCTCGTCGACCAAAGCCTGGTGGTGCTTGAACGCAACCGCCCGGACCCGCGCTACGACATGCTCGACGTCGTCCAGGAGTATCTCGCGGTGCGCCTGTCCGACGCGGGCGAAACGGAAGAGATCGAACGGCGGCACGCGCTCCATTACCTGGCTTTGTCCGAGACGGCGGAGCCCCACCTGGTCCGCTCGGAGCACCAGGACTGGTTCCGGCGTCTCGACGTCGACCGCGGCAACCTTCGACGCGGCATGGCCTGGACCATCGACCACGGTGAGACGGTCCTGGCGCTCCGGTACAGCGTCGCCTTATGGCGCTACTGGCGGCAGCTCGGAAAGTTCGCTGAGGGCCGGCGCTGGTCGGATGCGACACTGGCCGTCGCCGGGAACGCCCCGCCCTCGCTCCGGGCGAAGGCGCTGTGCGGGGCGGCCGCGCTGGCCTTCCCCCAAGCCGATCACGCACGCATGGCAGAGCTGGCCGCCGAAGCGATCGCGCTCGCCCACCAGAGCGACGACCCGATGGACCTCCGCAACGCCCTGACGGTCTTGGGCTTTGTGGCAATGTGCCAGGGCCGCTATACGGAGGCGCTTGAGCCATATACCGAATGCGTGGCCATCTGCCGCGGACTCGGCATCAGCTGGCAGCTGGCCACCTCCCATCTCAACCTCGGCGCCGCACTTCTGCACTGCGGTCGCGCCGACGAGGCGGTCGCGCGCTTTCACGACGCACTGCGCGTGTATCGCGTGCTCGGTGACGACATCTTCGCCGCCCGCGCGCTCAATCACATCGCACACGCTGCCCTGGCCGATAACGACCTGGCCCGCGCGGATCGCCTAGCGCGCGAAGCGCTAGCGTCGGTTGCCCAGCAGGGAGAGCGGCAAGGGATCGCAGAAGGATTGGAGACCCTGGCCGCTGTAGCCGCCGAGCGCGCAGCGGTTGAGCGGGCGGCCATTCTTGCCGGCGCCGCTGCAGCGATCCGGGAGACCATCGCTTCTCACGCAGCACCCTTCGACGTCGCGATCACCGGTCCCCTTCTGGACAGGATCAAGCCAAGCGTGAGCGAGGAGCAGTGGCATCGCGCCTGGGATCGAGGCGCGGCCCTGGATTCGGCGGCAGCCGTCGCATACGCACTGGCGAACAGGCCAAGAACTAGGCCCGGGTGAGGCACTTTATGCCTGCGGCCCGACGAGATGAACGAGCGACCTGATGCGCCCGCCACTCAACGTGGGCGTCAAGTAGGAAATATCTGGTCACCGGCCGTTCAGCCCCGCGAGGTCGAGGCGCGTGGTTAGTCACTTCGACCTGAAACGGGATTGACGGCTGATCGGCTCGGCTTGCGAAGGGAAGTGCTGGACGCGGAATCCTCGGGGAGGCTTTGAGGAGTCGCAGCGGTGATCTTGACCAGGTTGTCGGCGAGGACTCCCGATATCCAGATCTTGGCCCTCCGACCACGTGCAGTGTCCAATACCTGCGACACATCTCGATCGCGATGACGCCCACACCGACCCCGAGATCGACGAAGCTAGAGGACGGCGCGCTCTGTGCAAACTCGATCGCGACAAGCGCGTCGAGTATTCGTGCTGCGATACGAGGCCCACACAAGCCGGTATGCCTGCCGACCCCCAGCGGGTTCACGCGGTGAGCGCGAGTAGCTCGGCGAGCCGCTCTGATGGTTTCATGCAGCCCAGCGTCATGCGAGACCGGTCGTTGAGGCTGCGGCCGATTCTGGCGAGATCCTCGACAGTGCACGGACAGGTCCGTTCCCTCTGGGCAAGCACTGGCGGAGCAGTCCGCTGGTGTTCTCGTGGGACCCACGCTGCCAGGGGTTGTGCGGATCGCAGAAGTAGATCGGAATGCCGGCGGCCACGGTGAACCCGACGCGTCATTGAACGAGAGGTGCTTGGTCAGCCCTCCCGCTCGCGGTTGGTGTGGTCAGCGCTGTGGCCGGCGGCAACTAGCAGCGCCGCGCCGAGTTCATGTGAGGTTGGAGGTGGCCCGACGCTCCGCCACGCGACGTATCCGTCAGGGCGGACGAGCACGACACCGCCCCGCTCGACTCCGTAGAGGTCGTGCCAAGCGGCGGCGTCGATGACGTGGACAACGAGGGGAATTCCCGTCGCCCGCGCGACACCTGCTGCGCTATCGAGTGCCCGTCCGCCCGGCGGGTCGGTGAGCGCGACGAATTGCGTGCCGAACAGGTCGAGGGTCGAGCGCCCTCGGTCGAGCCAGATATGCGGGGCTCGATGACCCGGCCTTCCCACCGGCAGGTACTCACCGATCAGGTCTCCGGCCCTCGGCGCGGCCGATTGATCGTCAATGATGACAGCCGACTCATAGACGTATCCCAACACGAGCCCGTCGACAGGATTCGGCGGTTGCGCGGGGCCGAGGCTGGCGGCGGCGCAGGCGAACGCGTGCGGGCGGCGTTCTGGTTCATAGCTCTCCAGCAGCGCTGGGCTGGCCCAACCGACGAGAACGCCGGCGAGCTTCCAGGCCAAGTTGTGGACATCGGCGACACCGCAATTCATACCCAGCCCGCCCACCGGTGTGGTGACATGCGCAGCGTCCCCGGCGAGGAAGATGCGGCCGACCTGGTAGCGGTCGGCGACGAGCGCGGTTGGCTCCCAGATCCGGTGGCCGATGTACCGCAGCTCGACGCTGTCGTCACCGAGGCCACCGCGGACGAGCTCGACGCAACGGTGCTCGGTCAACGATTCGCTGGGCTCAGTGTCTGGATCGTAGGGAACCACGCAGAGCCAACGGCTCTTGTTGTCGACCGCGGCGAACAGCGATCCAGGCCGCGGTCGCCGTAGCCAGTACACGGCGCTCTGGCGGTTCTTCATCCTCATTTCAATGTCGGCCTCGACGAGGATGCTGACACGGTGGCCGAACGTGCCCGGACCGGACCAACCGACGCCGAGAGCCTCGCGTGTACGACCACGGACCCCGTCGGCAGCAACCATGTACTGGGCGTGCACCGAAACCGGCCCGCCGGCCGTGACGATTTCAGCCGTCACCTTGTCGTCGTCTTGCGCAAAGCCAACAACCTCGGTCAAGAACCGCACATCGGCGCCGTCGTCTTGGTCCCATTTCCGTAGCACCGGCTCTAACAGCTCCTGCGAACAGATCAGCTCGCGCGTCGGGCTCGACCGGTTGAGGTCATCGACGAACATCCCACGACGCTGGAAATCCGCACCGAGCAGCGTCTCCCCCTCGAAGACGAACAGGCTGTCGGCCTGCGGCAGCGCCACATCCGACACAGCTGCTTCCAGACCCCACTGTCGGAAGATCTCCACCGTACGGGTCGTCACGCGACGGCCCTTAGGAAAATCCAACGTCGACGCATGCTTCTCGACCACCATGCAATCGACCCCGAAGTGGCGCAGCCCCGCAGCCATCAACAACCCGACCGGACCTGCACCCACGATCAGCACCGGCACATCGATTAGCTCGCGCATGGCCTGAACACCCACCAATCCCTGTGACCGTCAGACTAGGCCCGACCCACCCTCACGTTGCGAGGTGTTGAGTCTGGCGTAACAAACACGGCGCTCCGGCGAATGGGCGCCACCCGACTTCGTCATCCCACACAATCCGGAGCACTGACATACAAGATCAGACGCCCCTTGAAGAACGCGCCAGGATGCCTTGACATCGATACCCCGGAGATGGAATGCGTTGCTGGGGCAGAGCTCTGGTCGTTGCGAAACGGCAGGCGGCGGCTGATGACTGGGAGCCACTACGGAGAACACCGCCGCCCCCGGTTCAGAGACCACCCCGGTCAGATCTCGACCATGCGAGACAAGCCCGTCGGGGTCCGGGCTTTGGCCCGGCAAGCCGACCCTGAAGGAGGCCCAACTCCCCACCCGGCGCAAGACGGTGCAAGAAGCTAATGCCCTGCGCCGAAAGCCGACCCTTCAGCGGGCAAGGGAAAGTGGCCTGCCAGCCGGTGATGTGCGTTCGTGCATCCGCCTGCGAGGCACCGCAGGAAGCCCATGGCACTGGCGGTCGGTCCGCTGTCTCACATGCAGCGGCGCGAGCATGTTCGGGATGCGTCGGAAGCTTAAGCGCCGGAGGCGAGCGCCTGGGCGATTGCGGTTTCCCACTCGGCGATGTCGGCGTCGTAGGCGCGATCGAAATCTGCCAGCCGCGCGTCGCCGTCGGCCGAGAGGCTCGTGAGGTCGTATGTCACCTGAGCACGAGTTCCGCCGGCGCCGTCCGCCTCGAGCGCGACCGTCACCGTGCCGGCAGCGACTCCAGGCGTCACGCGCGCGTAGCGCACGCACCCAGCTGTGTGATCAACCATCGTCCAGGTCGTCGTATGGCCGTCGTGACCGGTGATAAAGACCGCGCCCGGGCCTGCCGTCCGCTCTGGCCGCGGGTAAACGGGGTCCCAGCCCGCGGACCACTTTCGCTCGCCCTCCGGCGTGAACAACTCGATCGCCTGCTTCGGCGGCAGAGCAACCGCGATCACGGTGCTGCGACAAAGCCAGGCGGCCATGACGCTCACCGTAGCTCGGCAGCAGCCGTACCGGACAGCACCTGGGTTTGCGGTTCGGTCGGACGGCCGGACCTTGGACCGTGGTCGCTGCTTGGTCGATGATGAGGGCATGAAGGCCCTGGTCACCGTGATGCCGCTGGCGGGCCACGTGGATCCAATTACGGGTTTGGTCGCGGAGCTTATCGCCCGCGGACATTCGGTGACGGTTTACACCGGTTCTAATTATTGCGAGCGGTTCGCCGAACTGGGCGCCACGCCGGTGCGCTGGTCTGCCGCGATAGATTTCGACGAAGAGGATGTCGCCGCCACGTTTCCTGCGGCGGGGCGTCCGGGCCGCCGCGGAATGGTCGCCATGACCAAAGCGGTGTTCTTCGATACCGCCCCCGGCCAGGTTCACGATCTTGGTCGGGAGCTGGACCGATCCCCAGCCGACGTGATCATCGGGGACATCATGAGCATGGGTGCAGGCTGCATTAGTGAGTTGCGCCGCCTTCCGTGGGCCACGGTCAATGTCCTTCCGTTCAATTCGCTCGGCAAAGACCTGGCGCCGCTCGCATTCGGTCTTGCGCCAGCTCGAGGTCGGCTGGGACGGATGCGAGACGTGATCTTGTGGCAGGCGTTCGGTGCCGCCACCTTGCCCTTCAAGAGGGCCTACAACCAGGCGCGCATCCAGGTAGGGCTGGCGACAGACCCCCGTATGTACGGGGTTGGGCTGGTCTCACCGTGGCTGGTACTCGCTACCGGCTGCCCCTCGCTTGAGCGGCCGGGAGCCGAGCTCCCGAATCAGATCCACTACGTCGGCCGGTTGTCCCCCAGCGGAGGGAAGTCAGGCAGCGCTATTCCCCCGTCAGCCGATCCTCATGTCATCGTCACCCAGGGCACGCACCACGTCGAACTGACAGATCTGATTCAGCCCGCCATTGAAGGACTCTGCGAGTTGGACGTTTCGGTAGTCGCGACCACCGGGCGGCGCGGCCACACTGACATCGGCGTCGAGGTGCCGCAGAACGCTCAGATCGTCGACTTTCTCGACTTCCGATCGGTCCTGCCTGCGGCTTCGGTTTTCGTGACCAACGGTGGCTGGGGAGGTGTCCTCGCCAGCTTGGCGGCAGGCGTTCCCTTGGTGATAGCTGGGGGCGACATCGACAAGCCAGCGATCGCCGCCTGGGTAGCCCGGGCAGGTGCCGGCATCAATCTGCGCACCGGCCGGCCGAAGCCGGAGGCCGTGGCCGCCGCGGTTAGAGAAATGCTGGCAGATCCGGCATATGCGGAACGGGCTCGGCAGATCGGCGCCGAGCTCGTCACACTTGGTGGCGCCCAAAAGTCAGCTGAGCTGCTCGAAGATCTGGCGGAGACGGCCGAACCCGTACGCCGCTAAACAACTAGCGACAACTTGCGCAAGTTTCGCCGCTGTGCGAGGTCATACGTCGCCTGGGTGAGGCAGTACCCCGGCCATCACGCGTCAAAGGTGTTTAGCAAATTCCCCTGAATCCCGCACATCATCGACAGCGGCTAGCGAGGTCGCCGACACCGCCCTCGCGTTCGTCCAGCGTGTTCTGGTGTGATCCCTACCGGATGTCGATATCCCTCTCGACCGCCGCCGCAAGCAGTAATGCCAGGCGCAGCGCCCCCTCTGCGGTCAGGTACAGGTTTCGGCGGCCAGCGTCGTAGCTCAGCTGAACGCCGTCGTAGGGGTCGCCCTTGAAGCGGCCGACGACGATGACCCCATCTCCCTCACTGTTCGCCTGACGCTGGTCTGTCAGCACGGTGCCAAGCTGCGTGTAGCCCTCTTCCATGTGCTGTACCTCCTGGTCGTCACCGACCGCCCGCACGCGCCGACAGTAAATATTGACAACACCACGGCCAGAACTCTTGATGACTCGCTTCCCGGACAGCTCGTGAATCCCAGAAGCCGACCGTCCTACGGGCGCCGGACTGAGTTAAAGGGGAAAGACCTACGACATCCGAGAGGCACTCTGTAGACCGAAAAATCGGAAGCTGCGTAAGCCGTCCAGTGTGGTTAGAGAGTCTTCGATTTTGACATCCGAGCCGCATCGACCTCAGCTGCCGCACTCCTCGAAAGGTCGGAACTGGGATGCCCGATGCGACGTTTGGCCGGCGCTCGCACCCTTCACCATCGACCCGGCGAAGGCCTGGTATCACTCGGTGCCCTCGACGGCCTGTCTGCGGGGTGGGTCCTGCCTGGCCACGGCGATGCCTGGACCGGCGGTCTCCCGGAGGCGCGCCGGCTGATCCGCGCGGCCCGGCCCAAACCCGCGGCCTGACCAAGAACCGCCCCACTCCGCCGGATGCCGCCCAGGAACGTACGGGCCGCCCTTGCCGGCCTCCAGCCAGCCGCGTTCCACACACACGTCCGAGGCCAGGGCCGTTCACGGGTAGCGTGAAGCACGATGGGCTTCATCTCGTGGACTATCCGGGGCGGTGATAGCTCGATGAATGAGATGCTCGGTTACCGAGCCGCCGGGTTGGCGGCCGCATGATCCGCTCGCGTGGGACGCCTTCCTATGTCTATACCGAGCGTGTGGGCGTCGCATGAACGTAGTGCGCCGTCGGTGCTTCCCTGGCCAGATCACTCCGCCCTCGGCGGAGGATGCAGCGCGCGGGTTGATCATGTACGGAGCGTGGGGATAGTTAGCGACGATGGATCCCGCGGAGTGGCTGCTGACCAAGTCGGAGCGCGGCAACGCGCAGACCGTGCTCGACGCCCGCCACTTCGGGGAGAAGGCCTGGTCCAGCGGCAACTTCGTCCGGCCGCTGGTACACGGCGCCACCTACTTCTCGGAGCTGGCGCAGCGCATCCAGGAGACCCGAGCCGGCGACGCAATCTACTTCACCGATTGGCGCGGCGACCCCGACGAGCGCCTGACCGACGACGCGGAATCCGCGATCGAGGACCTGCTGTCGGAGGCTGACATCCGAGGAGTTGACGTCAGGGGCCTGGTCTGGCGCTCCCACTGGGACCGCCTGTCCTTCTCCGGCGAAGAGAACCGCCAAATGATCGAGGCGCTGCAGGCCAACGACGCCGAAGCCCTGCTCGACATGCGGGTGCGTACTGGCGGCTCCCACCACCAAAAGCTGGTGGTGATCCGATTCCAGAGCCGGCCGGAGCGGGACATCGCGTACGTGGGCGGGATCGACCTCTGCCACGCTCGCCGCGATGACGCCCGGCACCTTGGTGATCCGCAGCCGCAGCCCATGGCCGAGGTGTACGGGGAGACACCCCCGTGGCATGATGTGCAGGCCGCGATCGCCGGTCCCGGGGTATATGACGTGGAGACGGTGTTCCGAGAACGCTGGCAGGATCCAACCCCGCTCAGCCGCAACCCGGTGCGCCGACTGCGCGATCGGCTGGCCGGCGAGGACACCAGCCCGAACCCGCTACCCGCGCAGGCGCCGCCGCCTCCGCCGGTGCCCGGCGGCACCCATCTCGTGCAACTGCTCCGGACCTACCCCGACCTGCGGCACGGCCGGGACTACCCGTTTGCCCGGGGCGGGGAACGCAGCGTCGCCCGCGGCTACAGCAAGGCGCTGGCCCGGGCCCGGCAGCTGGTTTACATCGAGGACCAGTACCTGTGGTCGCCCGACGTGGCTCAGGCGTTCGTCGAGTCCCTACGCCGAAACACCGAGCTGCGGGTGATTGCGGTGCTACCCCACCTGCCCGACCAGAACCACCCGCTTTCCCGGGTTCCTCAGCAGTACGGACGCATTGAGGCGCTGAGCCTGCTGACCGAGGCCGCCGGTGACCGGGTAGCGGCATACGGAATCGAGAACCATGCTGGCACCCCGGTGTACATGCACGCCAAGATTTGCGTGATGGACGACTGGTGGGCCACCGTAGGATCGGACAACTTCAGCCGCCGCTCCTGGACCCACGACTCAGAACTGTCAGTGGTCGTGCTGGACGCCAGCGGCGGCGACCACGGTGCCTACGCTCGACGGCTGCGGCTCACCCTGGCCGCCGAGCACCTGGACCGAAAGGTGGGACCCGCGGAGTTCCCCGGCGACATCTCTCGCATTCAGACCGGCATAGCGCCAGCCGACCTGGACGACGCAACCCTGCTGGAAACCATGGCCGACTGTGTGGCCCCGCAGGGGATGTTCGACGCCTTCGCCGCCTCCGCGGCCCGCCTCCAGGCCTGGGTGGACAACGGCCGGCAGGGAGTGCGCCCACCCGGCCGCCTGCGACCCATCCGCGATCCGGAGCTGTCAACGCTGACACGGCTGTGGGCAGCTCCCCTGTACCGGGTCGTGCACGACCCCGACGGACGCCCCAAGGCATTGCGGAAGCGCCGTCAGTTCTGAGGCTCGGCGCGTCTCGGGAGAGCTTCTCTCTCGACGGCCTTCTCGCCGACGAGGGCACCGAGTACTGGCAGTTCTGCTTCGGCCTGCCCGACGACCCGGCGGAGACGAAGCAGAAACTCGAGGTTTACCAGAGCGCGTTCGCGCACCTCATGCGCCGCACCGCCTACGATGCCATGGCCGGGGCCTTGCCGACGGCCGACCACCCGTTCTCCGGCGTCCTGAACGCCGGGCGCAAGGCCGTCTTCTCCCGGTCCCTGAGGACGGCCAAGTGGGCCAACACCACCATCGCCGCTGGTGACACGACAAAGAGATCGACCAGCTCAGCGAGGCGGCGACGGCCACATCATGGTTTTGGGGCGGCGTCAGTTTCTGGCGGTCGCTCATGCGGCTCGACTTGATCGATGTCCGCCTGGACTTGTACCCCTGCGGGAGAGGGTACCCGGCTGATCAACGACGACGCCCCCAAGTCCTACCGGCTCGACCTCGTCTCCAGCACCGCGTTCAGCAACGGGATCGTCGGCTGCAGTAGCGCCGGCACCGCTAGCCCAGCGGCCCGCCGGTACGCACGGAGGCTGTGATAGCTATGCCAGAGGTTGTGTCATCGGAGGAATGGCTTAGGGCCACGCTCGCGCTGCTCAGGGACCCCATACGCATCCGGAGGTTGCCCTAAGGCGTCGGCTCTCTGAGACTGATGGGTGTGCCGCAAGCGGACCCTCCGACGGGCATAGCCAGTAATCATGGTCGCCGGCATGAGGTTCCCACACTTTCCTGGAGGCTCGCATCGCGGGGGGACGTCGATGTCAACCGGGCCGATTCTCATCCCCCCAGCACTGGATCTGGGTGAACGTGGTGGCCCAGCGGCCAGTCTCCTTCAGCTCGATATCCGCGTCGTTGCGCAGCCGCTCCAGCTCGCCCACCCACCTGCCTTCGAACCGGAGGCCGCGGGTCTGGTAGGCATCCCTGGCTGTTCGACCAGGATCCCCTCACGGTCGCAAACCGCCTCATCGTCTAGCGCGCTAGCTTTCGCTGGTGGCCCTGATGGTGTTCGTTGGGCAGAAGGCGCTCACTCTGGCTGGTTGTCCGCGGGTCCAGCAATCCGATACGGGGTATCGAGCCCTTCGTACATGAGGTGGGCGATCATGCCTTGGGCGGCGTGTTTGAGGTTGTGGCAGTGGTCCATCCAGATGCCCGGATTATTGGCCATGAACGCGATGTCGTAGCTCTCCCCAGGCGGCACGTTGAGCGAGTCAACCCACCAGGGGCTTCCGCTGGCCGCCACACCGTTTCGGGCTAGCACGACCTCGTGGTGGCCGTGCAGATGCATCGGATGCACCTCGCCGGTCTGATTTTCGATGTGCATCACCACCACGTCGCCCTCGCGCACCACATACATGGGTACGTGTGGAAACAGCCGGCCGTTGATCGACCACCACAGGCCGGGCCGGCCTTTCACGAACCCGGGCCGGCGGCCGATCCGATACTCGAACCGGCGCGTGGGGTGGGCGGGGTCGAAGCCGAGCGGGGCCGGGGTGCCGTACGCCAGCAGGTCCAACTCGGAGGCAGGCTGTGGCGGCACCGGCACGTCGACACCCGGCGGTCCAATGATCACTGCAGTCGCTTTCGATAGTTGCACCCTGACCGCCGTGCCATCACTGGGCGCCGTCACCTCCAGATCGGCCCGGCCGCCGGCGGTGACGGTCAGCGAACGATCCGACACGTCGGTGGGCTGGTGTACGTCGGTGCCGTCGAGGGCGAGCAAACGGTACGAGCCGCCGGTCCAGATCTTCATGGGTCCGTTATCGGTGTTGGTGACCCGGATCCTGACCCGCTGCCCGGCCCGGGCCGGCACCCGGAAATCCTCGGCCTTGCCGTTGATGGTCCGCATTCCGCCATAGGTGTGCGCGACCGCTGTGACATCGACCTGCTGGACGATCCCAGACTTCGGCGTCACCACCAGTGACCCGAGCAGCCCGCCTGCGACCTGAGGGTTGGAGACCTGGTGCGAGTGATACCAATACGTGCCGGCCTGCTTCGCGACGAAACGGTAGGTGAACTCACCTCCGACCGGCACTGCGTCCTGGGTCACCCCCGCGACACCGTCCATGGCATTCGGCACGTCGACGCCGTGCCAGTGCAGCGTGACACCATCGGCGACCGACTCGTTGCGCAGATGCACCTCGACGAGCTGACCTTGCCGAGCAAGGATCTGCGGGCCAGGCGAGGTGCCGTTAACGCTGAATCCCGCGATGGACCGGCCGGCCACGGTCAGCATCTGTTGCCGGGTCACCAGGTCAACCCGTATGTCGGCTGGTCGCGCCGGGTCGGCGATCATATCGGTGACCAGCCGCGGCGTCGGCATGTCGTGGTCGGGCATCTGGCCCTGCATGTGGCCGCCATGCCCGCCGCCGCCGCTGGTATCGGGCACAGCTCCCGCGCCGTAATCGGGGTGGCCCATGTCCATCACCGAATACACCGCCGGCACCCAGCTGTCCTGCCATAACCAGGCCAGCGGTGCCACGATCGCCACGGTAGCCACGATCGGCAGGGCGATCCGTAACGGTCGCGGAGTGCCGGGTGGGCGGCGACCGGAATGGCGAGTCATCACACCGGGGCGGCGGTGCGCGCCTCTGGCTGCTCAGCGGCAGCCGCCGCCGCAGCGCGGAGCCGACGACCGGTGTAGATGGCCGCGCCGAACAGCGCCAGGGCGTTCAGGCCGTGCAGCGCGCCGGCCAGAGGGAAGTCATGTCCCAGGCCGCCGAGCTGGCCCTGCAGAATCACCAGCACGAACACGATGACGGCCCACTTGATCGCTCCGCGCACCCTCGTGAAGAACGAGGCGATCAACAACAGCAGCGCGATCCCGGGGATCACAAAGAAGCCGTTGATGCCGTGCGCGATGATGCCGGCAACCTCGGGAAATGGCGGCGTCCCCTCGCTTTCAATGACGACTTTGTCGAACACCCCGCCGCCATCGACCCACTTGCCGAGCCCGGCAATCCCCCAAACCATAACCATCGCCTGAACGGCCACCTCGGCAGCCACCAGGTATGCCAGTACCTTGTACGCGGCTCTCATCACGTTGCCTCCTCATCGCGCGCCCGGCGAACCTCGTCTCAACGGTTCCCTGATACGTCGTCGGGCGGAATGAGGAAGGCCGCAAAGGCCATGGAGGCTGACCTCGGGGTCGGAGAGGTAGGCCAGCCCCGTATCAGCGGAGCAACATTCGGCGGATCATGGACATGTGACCATGGCGCGGCTTCGGCTGTACGCGCTGACGACCCTGGGCGGGCTCTGCTTGGTGTATGAGCTCGTCGTAGAGGCGATGTCCCCCCGAGGCCAGGCGCTTTCCGACCTCGTGTGGATCCTCAGCGTCGTCCCCATGTACGCCGTTGGCGCATGGCTAACGTGGCGGCTGCCTACGCATCCACAGCCGGTTCGGTTACTGGTCAGCGGGACCGCGTTCGTGGCGACCGGCGCGTTCGGGTCGTTCATTGCCAGCCAGCCAGAAATGATCGAGTCACAGTGGGCTCCGGTGTTCAGCACGTTTAGCCTCGAGGCACAAGCGGTGGGATCGCTGGCGGTGGCGCTTCTCATTGGCGGATACCCTGACGGCTCCGTCGAACGCAGTTGGCAGCGGCTGACTCTGCGCTGCTCGTGGATCGTTCTCATCGGTCCGCCGCTGGCCCTGCTTGCTTCACCTGTCGTGCCGGTGTCGCCTTTTATCGCCGAGGACCTTACTCTGCCCAACCCCTACGCAGTGAGCTGGCTCGCCTCGCTGGCGCAGCCGGCCATCTGGCTGGCAGTGAACAGCTGGTGGGTCTCTGTCGTCGGCGTGCTGGTTTTGTGTGCACGTTTTGTCGCGGCCGATGCCGCGGGTCGGGCTCGGATGCGAGTCCTGTTCGTTGTTGTCGTCGTCGGGATCACGCTGTATGCCGCAGGTACCGTGGCGCTCGCACTCGGCGCACCCGAAGACTCGGCCTTGGTCGTCACTCTGATCAGCCTCGGGTCGCTGACCGCGATTCTCCTTCCGGGGGCGATCATCTACGGGATTCTGCGGCACCGGCTCTTCGACCTGGATCTCGTGGTCCGCAAGTCCGTCGCGTATGGCGCTGCATCGTTGCTCATCGCGGCGGCCTATGCGGTTATCGCCGCCGCGCCCGGCATGATGCTGGGCAATCGGGTACCGGTAACTCTGGCTGTTGTCGTCACCATCGCTGCGGCCCTCGCTTTCCAGCCCCTCCGACGGCGACTCGAATCTGCCGTCAGCAGAAGACTGTTCGGCGACCGCGTGGAGCAGTACCAGCTACTCAAGAACCTCGGCACGACGATGGAGCAGACGGCCGAGCTCGGCGAACTGCTGCCTCGACTCGCGCACGCGATCCGCGGCGGAATGGGCGCGAGCTGGGTACAGGTCCGGCTGTGTGAAGGGGATGGTAGCTGGCTCGATGAGCCGCAGGGCGTCGCCGGTGAGGTGAACGGGGAGAGCGCCGCCGGCGTCGACCTGGTCCGTGCGGGCGAGCTGGTCGGACGAGTTGATCTTGGTCCAAAGCCGGGTGGCTATGCCGCCGCTGATCTCGAACTGCTTGGCACCGTGGCCGCCCAGGCCACCACAGCGGTTGCCAACGTACGGCTCGCGTCTCAGCTCAAGGAGGGACTCGACGAACTGTCCACATCTCGCGTCCGGCTCATTGCAGCTCAGGACGCGGAGCGGCGTCGGATCGAGCGCGACCTGCACGACGGGATCCAGCAGGAGGTCGTGGCGCTCATCGCCGGTCTTCGGCTCGCCCGTAACCGGCTCAGCCGCGAGCAGCTCACCGCCGACGAGCTCACCGATCTGCAAGATCAGGCCCGCGAGATGCTTCGGGACCTCAGGGAGCTCGCCCACGGCATCCATCCGCCTGTCCTCAGCGACAACGGGCTCGTCGCCGCGCTAGAGTCCCGGGTCACCAGGTTTCCCATCTCGGTCCAAATCCTTGCCGACCGTGGGCTACGCGCCGAGCGGTTCTCCGAGGATGTTGAGGGCGCTGCGTACTTCGTGGCCTGCGAGTCTCTGACCAACGTGGCCAAGCACGCCGGTACTGACGGCGCTCGCGTCCGGCTGTCGCATACGGCTGGCCGACTCCGCCTGATTGTTGAGGACGACGGTCGCGGGTTCGAGCCGAACGATGCCCGTTCCGGCGGGCTGGCCAACATCCGCGACCGCGTCGAGGCTCTGCACGGCCGGCTCACGATCGAAAGCCGGTTGGGTGCCGGAACCAGCGTCTGTGCCGAACTCTCGCTGACGACTAGCGCTGCAGGTCAGTGATGTCTGGGACGCTCAGAGTGGTGATCGCCGAGGACAATTACCTGGTACGGGAAGGTGTACGCCGGCTGCTGGAAGACTCCGGGCAGGTCGAGGTCGTGGCCTGCGTCGGGGACGCGAGCGAGCTGCTCGATGCGGTCCGGCGACTCAGCCCGAGCGCTGTTCTTACCGATATCCGTATGCCGCCTGGTCACCATATGGAGGGCATCGAGGCCGCCCGCGCGATCCGTACCTCGCATCCCGAGATCGGCGTCGTGGTGTTGTCGCAGCACACAGATGAGAGCTACGCCCGAGCCCTCTTCAACGACGGCTCCGCCGGTTTGGCGTACCTGCTCAAGGATCGCGTCGGTGATCTTGAAGACCTGGTACGCGCCCTCCACGAGGTGGCGTCTGGGGGATCGGTGGTCGATCCGCTGATCATTGACACCCTGGTCGCTCGGCAGCAGACCCGCGCCTCGAGTCCTCTTGCCTCCCTGACTCCCCGTGAGCTGGACGTGCTCCGTGAGATGGCCCAGGGCAAGACCAATGCAGGCATCGAACAAGCCCTGTTTCTTTCCGAGTCGACAGTGGAGAAGCACGTCAACGCGATCTTCGCCAAGCTCGGCATCTCGGCCGCGCCGGTCCACCGCAGGGTCGTCGCCGTACTCGCATTCCTCGAGAACGCGGCGCACGATTCGATTGACGGAGCACGAACGCGTCCGTAAGTACAGCACTGACAAGGGGCGCTCCGTCCAAACGGCGACTGAGTCTCGCACGAGGACCGATCAGTGGCGCACGCCCGCGTAGTGCTGGGCCAGCAGGTCCCCGGCGAAGTCGCGGCGCAGGTCGCGCCACACGGAGTGGATGTGATTGGCCCCGTCCTGGGTGTTGTCGTACTCGATGAGCAGGCTCGGACCGCTGAGCGCGTAATAGTGGCCGGCGCCTCGCTCGACCGGCCCGGCCCACCCGAAGCACACCTGGTCGAGTCCGGCGTCGGTGATGTCGGTCCAGGCCTGGTTGGCGACGGCGGAGGCCGCCCGATCGACGTACTGCCGGAGCAGCGACACGAACAGCTCACGCTGCAACCGGTCCAGCCGTGCGTACGGGACGCCGCGCGGCTGCTCCGGTAGCGCAGCCACCGGGTCCCAACGGGAGGCGATGTCCGCGGGTGCCTTGACCGCGATCCGCGCCATCCGCCGCTGGTCCTCCTGCAGTGCGAGCATCAGCTCTCGCGCCAGGTCCTCCTCCCGCGGCAGGGCGCGCAGGCCGGCGTGCGGGCCCTCCAGCACCGTGGCCGGCTCCGCGCCGAAGAAGTGCGGTACGCCGTTGACTTGATCGCCGACCACCGTGGCCTGCGCCAGCAGGTGGTGGCCGTTGATCCGCCAGGCCCAGGGATCGGTGCTCGTCGGATCTCCCAGCACTACCAGCCAGTACGGC
>Ga0307308_10000192_pt1 | contig 19838 bp, 19 predicted proteins | sample ER_DNA_195_FD_194501 | JGI IMG/M metagenome (GOLD analysis project Ga0307308, IMG submission 194501) | Bulk soil microbial communities from the East River watershed near Crested Butte, Colorado, United States - ER_DNA_195 | ecosystem: Environmental > Terrestrial > Soil > Floodplain | place...
GTCGTTCCGGTCGCGCTCCGGGCGACTGAGCCCGCGGCGAGGAACCCGATCACACCCAGCATCGCCAACAACGTCAGCACGATGACTGTGTGATTCATCGCCTCGTGCGTTGTCAATTGGCCTCTCTCTTTTCGATCGTTGATCTCTTGCATCTTGGAAGCTCCTTTCTCGATCGTTTCTACGCGAGAAGAAGGCAGCCGGATTTGGGGTAGTGCGAACGGCCGCTAGGCCGCGGGTTTGCGTCCAGCCAGCGACAGGATCTCGCTGATCGAAGCCGCCGCCAGAAGCCGTGCCGAGCGTGCCGGAGCAAGTGTTCCCGCAAACGACTCGATCAGGTCTCCCGCCTCCGCATAGGCTGCGGCGGCCGCGTCGTCGTCGCCGAGTGCGTACGACACAGCGCCAAGCGCTGCCTGCGCATGCCAGCGGCCGGGCGGTCCGACGAGGTCGTCGGCAATGACCACCGCGGCGCGCAACGACTGCAGCGCCTCGTCGCGGCGCCCAAGCTTCGCGAGCGCCTGGCCGAGGAACGTCAAGGAACGCGCCTCGTACTTCCGGCGTCTCGTGCGGCGTGCGATCTCGATTGCGCGCTCAGCCCACTGGGCCGCCGATTCAGCGGACTCCGCATGCAACGCGATCTCAGCGCGAGCGGTAGCAAGGCGTCCCGCGATCAGCCACGTGGTCCAGGCGGTAGCGCTCGCGGCGTCCTCCCATAGCGAGGGCCAGACCCCCTGCGCACCACCGACGTCGCCGGCAAGGAGTTGGGTGAAGAGGAGGTCGGACCTGGCAAAGCGCCTCGGCATGCCAAATGTCCCTGCAAGGGACTGCTCGAGCCCCTCTTCACTGCGGCTGCGGGCCTCCTCGAGGTCGAGCACTTCTCGATAGGCGATCGATGAATAGTTGAGAAGCGTGCGCAGGTTCCGGCCGTGCTCGTGGGCGAGCTCGAAGAGCTCAGCCCAGATTGCGATCGCCTCTTCGTGCCGCCCCAACGCCGTGAGAGCGAGCGCCTCGGTCCCTCCCCCGCGCAGCAACGCCTCGGCGCTGTGGACGTCGCTCGCCAAAGCACGTGCCTCCCTGGAGAGCTCGGCCGAGCGCTCGTACTGGCCGACCCAGTACGTGCACTCGGCGTGAAGGTGCAGGTGGTCGGCGCGGTCGTATCCCCTGAGGCCCGGAATCCACAGCTCCAGGGCGCGGTCCCCGAGCTCGAGCGCACTATCGAGATCACCTTCGGCACCGCGCATGGCAAGGCCCTGGCTCTGCATCGCGAGCGCGGCGGCGACACCTGACTCGTCGCCGAGTTCATTGGCAAGTGCGAGCGCCTCCGCCGCGGTCGCAATCGTCTCGGCGTCGCGCTCGGTCCACAACGTCGCGTGCCCACGACCGATCAGGGCGTCGAGCTTCTCGTGGCCCACCAGATCGGGCAAGAGCTCGCCGAGCTCCTCGGCCGCACGTTCGTAGTCATTGAGCTCGACCAGTGCAAGTCCCTGCTGCAGGCGGATGCGTCGCCTCAGGTCGTCTCCGTCGGCGAGTTCCAGCGCCCTCGAATAGAGGTCGAGGACCGCACGCTGCGCCCAGCTGCGCCGCGCCTTGTCGGCCCCGACCAGGAGGTAATGAACGGCGCGGGCAGGCTCATCGCTTTCGCTCCAGTGGTATGCCAGGATCGAAGAGAGCGTGTCCGCCGAGGCGCCGAGCACTTGCTCGATCGATCGCGCGACGGCGCCGTGACGGTCACGCCGCGCCGCGCGCGGCACGATGGAGTAGGCGACCTCGCGAATCAGCATGTGCCTGAACGTGAATTGCACGTCACCGGCGAGCTGACTCGAGGGGTCGCGCCGGACGATGTCCCTCGACTCGAGAACCAGTAGTGCGTCGTCGACATCTCCGACTTCTCCGACCGACTGGAGCACGCTTCGCCAGAACGTCCTTCCCACCACCGCAGCGGACAGCAACGCCGTGCGAACGTCGGGCGGCATCGCATCGATACGCGCCGCGATCGCCTCGCGAACGGTGACTGGCAGATCGGCGCCTTCGCCGACCTCCCCGACGGATGCGGCGAGCTCTTCGAGGAAGAGCGGGTTTCCTCCCGCGACTTCCACGAGACGATCGACGTCGACTGAACGCTGCGTCGACTCCCGGACGACCCGCGCTGCAAGAGTGGCAGCATCCCCGGCTTCCAGTGGATCGAGGGGGATCGTCGTCTGAGCAGCGAGGCCGCCGCCCCAGCTCGGCTGGGCGTCGAGCAGCTCGGGGCGCGCCAACGCAATGAGTAGAAGCGGGGAGTCCCGGAGATGTTGGGCGAGGTATTCGAGCAGCTCGATCTCGCTCGACTGCGCCCAGTGCACGTCCTCGAAGATAAGAACCGTCGGCTTGACGAAACCGAGGCATTCGAGGAATCGCCGGGCAGCGAAAAAGAGGAGCCGAACCTCGTTGACGGCGTCGTCGGGCGCGAGACCGAGCAGGAGTGCGAGATAGCGGGCCGTCTCCGAGGCTTCCGCGTCGGGCATGGTCTCGCGCACGGTGTGCTCGAGCTTTTCCCGAGCGAGCTGCGCGGAATCGGAGGCGAGGATCCCGCACGCATCTCGGACGAGGAACGAGAAGGCCTGGTAGCCGGCCTGCTCCCCGTACGGCAGGCAGCGTCCGCGGAGCGCCCTGCCGCCTTCGGCTGCAATGAGCGCGGCTCCCTCGTGACACAGGCGCGACTTGCCGATGCCAGGCGGTCCGACGATCGTCACGAGATGCGGCCGGCGTTCCGAGTTCGCCCGCGTCCAGAGCGATCTCAAGAGCTCCAGCTCGCGATCACGTCCGACGATCTTGCCGCGGGTGGCTAGGGGCCGTTCAGCCGGCGCCGTCGACGGCTCGACTGCAAGCCAGGCCTCGACGGGCTCGGCCTTGCCCTTGGCGGCGACCGCTTCCGTTGCCTCGTAACGAATGCGCTGTTTCGTCGCCCGATACGTCTCGGCTCCGACGATGACGCGTCCGGCGGGCGCAGCCTCCTGCAGCCGCGAGGCTGTATTCACCACGTCGCCCATCGCAAGGGCCTCGCCCGGGGAGAAACCCATCGAAACCACAGCCTCGCCCGTGTTGACGGCCGCGCGGGCTGCCAGCTCGAGTGCATGTTCGCGGTTCAGCTCGTCGATGCCCTCGAGCACGTTCAGTGCCGCGCGAACTGCACGCTCCGCGTCGTCGCCATGCGCGACCGGAGCACCGAACACCGCCATCACGGCGTCGCCGATGAACTTCTCGAGCGTACCGCCGTACCGCTCGATCCGCTCCTTCGCGTCGCCGTGATAGAGCTGGAGAGCATCGCGGACGTCCTCCGGATCCGCCCCGTCGGACCGCGTGGTGAAGCCCACAAGATCGACGAACAGGACCGAGATGAGCTTCCGCTCCTCGCGCAGCGCTCCAGACGCTTCGAGCTTGCCGCCGCAGCTGCTACAGAAGCGCGACCCCGGCGCATTCGTCTGACCGCAACTAGAGCACGGCACCTCGACAGCGCTCATTCCGTAAGTGTGACGTGCTGCACGCCGGCTGTGCATTTAGTCGGGCACCCAGTCTCGCGTCAGGTAGAGCCAGAACGCTAGCCCGCTGTACCTGCCATAGCGCCGGAAGCGGCGTTCCACGGTCGCATCGCTGGCCGTGCGACCGTTGACCTTCGCGTACTTGGGGCGCGTCCACGAATCCAAGATCAGTCGGGAGTGGCGCCCGAGGAGCATCATCAGATGGGCCGCGCCGTACGGCCCGATTCCGGGAAGGGCCAAGAGCTTTGAGGCAACCTCGTCGTCCGGTAAGTCGGCTTGGACGCCGAGTTCTTCGACCTCGAATATCCCGGCGACAACGCCAGAAGCGAGCGCGTGGAGGTACGCGCTGCGGTACCCGGCTCGGACGGTCTCCCGATAGAAGCGCTCCGGGACGGACGCCATCGCTTCTGCGCTAGGAAAGGCACGGGCACCACTCGCCCCCATCTCACCGAGATTGTCTACGAGCGCGTTGACCATGCGAACCGTTGCCGACCAGGCGACGTTCGTTGTGCAGATTGTTTTCACTGCGGCCTCGAAGACAGTGGGCGTCCGAAGCATCCGACCTGCTCCCGCAGCCGCCCACGAGAGGTCGGGATCACCTGAAACGAGCGCGTAGAACTCGGAGAGGTCTTCGTCCAGGTTGAGGATCCGCCGCACCGCCGTCGTGAGGTCCCGTGCGGCCTGTCGACCGAGCTTCCGCCCCTCGACCTCGACCCGTGCAAAGCCCGGACGGCCCGCCCAAATCCGAATGGCTCGCGGCTGCGCGCGAGGAAGCGCAAGCGTCGTCGTATAGGCACGCTCAGCCTCATCAACCCGGCCGGGCCGCAGGTCTGCCACGCCATGGGACATGAAGGTCCTCACCAGGTCCACGGGCTCCCCCTTCGGGCCCCTCAGCGGTATCTGCAACTCGGTGGGCACACGGAATACATGCCAGATCCAAGCGCTACGCCCGCACTATGCAACGGTGCGCCGGCTCGACGGAATGTCAACTGATGTCGCTCGGCTACTGAGAAGGAGAGCGCGAGTCGGGCTTCGGCTCGAGCAAGCTCTGCTGCTCAACGATGCGGCGTGCCACATCCGCAAGCCGCAGGTTGCGCTCGCGCGCGGTCGTCTGGAGTCTGCGGAAGGCGTCCTGTTCAGAGAGCTTGAGCGCCGACATCAACAAGCCCTTGGCGCGCTCGACGAGCTTGCGGTCTTCGAGTGCCTGCTGAGCCTTGCTCACTTCGGCCTCGAGTGCTTCGAACTCGGCGTGGCGTGCGGCCGCCAGTTTGATCGCCACCTCTAGCTCACGGGTATCGATCGGCTTGGTGAGGTAGGCGCTGACGCCGCTGGCGATCGAGCGTTCGACGAGGCTGGGGTCATCGACGCCGGTGACGATCACAACCGGCCGTCGGAGGCCCTCGCCGGCCAGTTGTACGGCAGCGGCTAGCCCATCGAGAGCGGGCATCTCGATGTCGAAGAGGTAGAGGTCAGGAAGACTCGCCTTCGCTTCGGCAACCGCCTGCTCGCCGTCGCCGACTGGGCCGATTGGGTCGTGTCCGAGCGAGCGCACTCGCTCGGTGAGCCCGAGTGCGACGACGGGGTCGTCTTCGGCGATCAGGACTTTCATCTCGCCTCCGCGGGAAAGACTGCCTCGGCGCGAGTACCGCCACCGGGTCGTGCGCTCAGCGCAAAGCTCCCACGAAGGCCCTGTTCGACCACCCGCTGGACGAGCTGAAGGCCCAGACCTTTCGCACCATCGACGCCTTTGCCACAGTCGTCGACGCGTAGGCGATGCTTCTCTCCCGAGTCCAGACGCACGGCGATTGGGGAAGCACCGTGCTGAAACGCATTCGTGATCAGCTCGTTCGCGACGATCCCGAGCTTCTGGGCCGTCGCGGCGTCGAGCGCTGCGGGCTCCGCCTCGACCGCGACCGGCACTGGAGCCCCGTTCGCGATGCTGTTGAGCAGCGCGCTTGCGTCGACAGGGTCGTCGGTCTCTGTCAGCAGGCGGTGGACGGTTGCGATCGATTGGATGCGGGCGGCGGTGTCGTCGAAGGCACGACCGTCGCCACCTTGCGGACGGCCGAGTAGCAGGAGGTCGGCGGCGGTCTGGAGGTTGTTCTTGATCCGGTGATTGGCCTCTGTCGTCAATGTGTGCTCGAGCTCGGCGCGGACGGCGGCGTCTTCGTGCGCGGCCGCTTCGCGACGGATTGCTCGGGCGAGGAGCAGCACGGCCGCGACCACGGCTGCGACCAGCGCCAGCCGCATTGCGGTTGCCCCCGCCGGAAGTGGGACGAACGCGGCCGCGAGCGCGCACGTTCCGGCGCTGACGGCGAGCCAGAAACCCCGACGCCAGCCGACTTGGACGACCGCGATGAACGGGATCGCGAGGAAGAGGAGGAGCGCGAAGTTCGGGCCGCCTGTGAACACGAGCAGCGCGACGAATCCGATCAATCCTCCGGACCAGAGGTCGAGCAATAGCCGGCCGCGGCGGATTTGCAGCCACTCGCGCCAAGGGACGAACCTGGCCGCCGCGTTGCAGATGGCTGCCGTAAGTGTCAGGGCGAGCAGCAGCACGCGGTGTTTCGATCCGGCGCCGGCGAGGCCGACGAGAAGCGCGATGATCGAGAGCCAGCCGAGCCAGAACCCGAGCTGCAGAGCCTGCGAGCGAAAGTCGAGCTCGATGTGCGCATCGCCGTCCGCGACCGAAGCCGGAGTAGAGCGAAGCAGGGGCGATGAAAACACGACGCGGTCGCGCTTCCTTCTTACCGCCTCATGTACAGCCGACACGTTCGCCCATTTCTGCGTTCGGCAGACTTAGCAAGCTGCTCCCACGGAGCGCATAACGACGGCGAGCACGGTTTTAGTCCGGTTCCTTCTTTCAATGCGCGGATAGAGGCAACTCGTCCTCTTCTCGCGGTTACGCAGAGCTGACGTATTCGGTTTTGTCTAAGACGCCGACCTGATCGAGGCGCAACGGTACGTTAGTCAGCGCCCAGGGTCGGTCGCTCTTGCTAGCGTGAACTCGCGGCGTTCATGACGACGCCGCTCGGGGCCTCGATCGCCTCTTTCCCCGCGTAGCCGTGCGGCTCGCGTGATTCGACAGGGAGAGGCGATGAGCGAGCGCTCGACGACCGACAATTGGCTACGACCACCGGCCGTGCGCCGCGGTTCGTCCTCCTTCGTGTCTCTCGCGCCTGCCGAGCAGAAGAGGAGGACAAACACATGTCGGTAACCGACAACACAGGCACGCACGAGACGTCCGCGTCGAGGACGGCGACGATCTGGCCGATCAGTCTGGCGGTCGGCGTCGCTGTGCTGCTCGTTGGGCTGATCGTGAACCCGGAGGTGATAGCGCCGCTGGGCGGCGCGATCACCGTCGTGGCTGCTGCCGCCTGGATACGCGGCGGCCGCCAGGGAGAGCAGCCGAGCACGAGCGAAGAGACGGCCCCGCAGAAAGCTGAGCGGGACGGCGAGCGCTACACCCGCAATCGCCTCCTCGAGCGCGCGACGCTCGGTCTCGGCGGCATCGTTGCCGGCGCCGTTGCGTTACCCGCCGTCGGGTTGGCTGTCCTGCCCTCCTTCGTCGGTCAGCGGCGGCGCCCGGTCGACCTTGGACCGATGAGTGCCTTTCCCGAGGGCCGGTTCGTCGTGGCGACGTTTCTCGCCGACCCGAAGACGGGCGAGGTATCGCGACGTGCCGCCTACATCCGCAACAACGGCTTGCTCGATGGATTGCCGAGCTTCACGGCTATGTCGAGCCGCTGCACGCATGTTGGCTGTCCGACCCAACCGAACGGGCCGACGTTCAACCAGCAGCGCCACGCACAACAAACGGCAAACGGCGAGGTCGGACTTGTCCCGACCTTGCCCGCCGGCGGCTTCGGCTGTCCATGTCACGGCAGCGAGTTCGACACCGAGGGCAATCGCACGGCGGGTCCCGCCCCGCGCGCACTCGACCGCTACGGGTTCTCAATTCGCAACGGCCACCTCTGGCTCGACCACTTGTTCAGCGTCAGCCACGTCGAGGGGCAGGGAGCGAACGCCAGGATCCACAGCTTCTCCCTGCGCGGTGCCGGAGAGCCGGCGGACGGACCGGAATCGTGGCTCTACCCCGTCGATCCAATCCGATGAGCATCTACGAACTCGACATCAGCTGGGCGATCACGGCGACCGAGCGGCGCTGCCTGCACTGGGAGCTGATCGCCTCCGACGAGGTCAGCGGTGTCTTTCTGACCGCGCGCGACGACGTACTCGCCGTTCTTTTCAACGGCGATCGCAGCGGCTTCGACGCCCTGGCTCGGACACTCGCGCCGGAAACGCTGAGGACAGTGCGGTGATTCGCCGCTCGCTCCCCGCACCACACGACTCCAACCACCAACGAACAAGGAGCACTCTCATGAAACGGTTCTCTGTACGGTTGTTCGCGCTCGGACTCGCACTCGGCGCCCTTGGCGCAACCGCAGTCCTCGCGGCCAGCGCGTACGCGCACACGACACAGACGGACGCAATGAAGATCCGCGGCCCCGCGGGACACGCCCGGAGTGCGAAGCAGTCCGGGCAACCGGTGATCGACTGGAACCAGGTTCTGCTGTCGATCGTGAACACACCGGGCGCACAACCGGCGAACATCCAGCCAACCCGCAGCTTCGCCATCCTCCACGCCGCGATCTACGACGCGGTCAACTCGATCGACCGAACGCGCGAGCCCTACCTGATCTCCGTCCGCGCGCCTCGCGACGCCTCGGAGACCGCAGCCGCCGACGCCGCCGCGCGCACGGCCCTCGTCGGGCTCTACCCACCGCAGCAGACCGGTATCGACGCCGACTATGCGGCCGAACTGGCCAAGGTGGCAGACGGCCCGGCCAAGGACAAAGGTGTTCGCCTTGGCGAGCAGGTCGCGACCGACCTGCTCGCGATCCGTGCAAATGACGGATCGAACGCGACTCCGCCACCGTTCATCCCGGGCACGAATCCCGGCGACTACCGGCCGACGCCGCCCAACTTCCCAACGCCGGTCTTCACCACCTGGGGGCACGTAACGCCGTTCGTGCTCGACCGCGGCGACCACTTCCGTCCCGCACCGCCGCCCGCGCTCACGAGCGATACCTATGCAGCGGTGATCAACGAAGTGGAGAGCCTTGGCTCGGCGACCAGCACGACCCGCACGGCCGAGCAGACCGAGATCGGGAAGTTCTGGAACCCACCGATCCAAAACTTCTGGAACCAGATCGCTCAGACGGTCGCGCTTGCACACCACAGCGACCTCCCGACGACGGCGCGACTGTTCGCCGCCCTCAACCTCAGCGTCGCCGACTCGGCGATCGCCTTCTACGACGCCAAGTACACCTACAAATTCTGGCGGCCGGTGACGGCGATCCGCCTCGCCGACAGTGACGGCAACCCGAACACCGTCGCCGACCCGAACTGGCTCCCGCTCGCCGGGAACACCGCCGCAGACCCGTCCTACCCTGGCGCCCACAGCACGATCAGCGCCGCAGGCGCCGACGTGCTCGCCAGCTTCTACGGCGAAGGCCAGCACTTCTCGCTCACTTCGCCGGCGCTGCCCGGCGTGACGCGCTCGTTCAACAGCTTCACCGCGGCCGCGCAAGAGGCCGGTCTCAGCCGGATCTTCTCCGGCCAGCACACGCGACTCGACCACGTTGTCGGCCTCAGGCTCGGCCACGACGTGGCCGGCTTCGTTCTGCACAACGCGCTGGTGCCGGCTCACGACTCCTCCGGCAAGTAGCGGTTCATCCACTACGAACGCACTACCCAAACAGAAAGGAAATCATGAGAGCACGGAGCTTTGTTGTTGCACTCGCGGGCCTCGCCGCCGTGTCCGCAACGATTGTTTCATCGGAGATCGTCACGCCGGCTTCGGCCGATGATGGCGGGATCGCCAACCGGTCCTACGTGCAGACAAACCTCGTGTCGGACATCCCGGGGCTGGCCGCGCACACGGACCCGAACCTGAAGAATCCCTGGGGCACGTCGGTCGGCCCGGGCAGCCCGATCTGGGTGTCTGACAACCATGCCGGGGTGACAACGCTGTACGACGGCGCCGGCAACCCTCAGCCGCTCGTGGTTGCCATCCCGGCCCCGCCGTCGGCAGGCGAGGGCGCTGTCGGGGCGCCAACCGGTCAGGCGTTCAACACCTTCGACCCGGCCTCGACGGACTTCGTGATCTCGGAGGACGGCCGATCCGGCCCCGCCTTCTTCCTGTTTGCGACCGAGGACGGAACCATCGCCGGCTGGAACCCCAACGTCGACCGGGGACACGCGGTCATCGCCGTCGACAGATCGACCGCGACCGACAGCGCCGGCGACGTCGGCGCGCTCTACAAGGGCTTGGCTTTGGTGACTACGCCGGCCGGCAAGTTCCTCTACGCGAGCAACTTCCGTTTCGGGACGGTGGACGTGTTCGACAGTCACTTCAACCTCGTCAATACCTTCACGGATCCCACCGTCCCGTCCGGGTTTGCCCCGTTCGGAATCCACAACATCGGCGGCAAGCTGTTCGTGACCTTTGCCAAGCAGGGCCCGGGCAAGGAGGATGACGCCGCCCGGCCCGGCAACGGATTCGTCGACGTCTTCGCCCCGAATGGAGACCTGCTCCAGCGGCTTGTCAGCCGAGGCCGGCTCGACTCTCCCTGGGCGGTGACGCTGGCGCCGTCGACCTTCGGCGCCTTCGGCGGCGACATCCTGGTCGGCAACTTCGGCAACGGCCGAATCGACGCGTATGACCCCGCGAGCGGCGAGTTCCAGGGCAAGCTCAGCGGGCCTGGCGGCGGCCCGATCGTGATCGACGGGCTGTGGGGACTGCGCTTTGCCCCCGCGACGCCGGATGCCGGCCCGAACACACTGTTCTTCACGGCCGGCCCCAACGACGAAGCAGACGGGCTGTTCGGCACGATCGTCCCCAACGGGTAGCACAGAAGCCGACGTCCAAGCTACGGGTGAGGCGCCGCGTGCGCCTCACCCGTCGAAAATTCGACTAGGAGAGGTCATGGACACGTTCAACGCTCAGACGCTTGGAATTTGCGTGCTCGACTGACAGTGTCGACGGTTCCCGGAGACAGCGCAATCGAACGTTGGACGCGTCTGATGCTCCGGTTGCGCTGGCTCGTGCTTGGCCTCTGGCTCGCCGTGCTGATTGCGGGCGGCTTCGCCTCGACGCGACTAAGCGGACTGCTCTCGAACGATTTCGGCGTCCCCGGAACCGCGTCTGCTCAGGCGCAATCGATCCTGCAGGAGCGCTTCGGCGATCGCAGCGACGGCGAGTACCTCGTCGTCTTCAAGGTCACGCGCGCGGTCAACCGACCGCTGCTGGCACGGTTGCAGCAAACCGTCGACCATGCCGTTGCGGTGATCCCGACCGCTCGCGCCGGCCCCCTGCGAGCCGTCGGCGAACACGTGATCGAGGGCACAGTCGTCTCGCGCCTCGACCTTGCGCGAGCGAAGGCGTCCACGGCTGCGTTGGAGCGGGCGCTCGGCCAACCGAGCGGAGCGCGCGTCTACGTCAGTGGTCAGGCGGCGATCCAGCACGATCTCGACCCGATCTTCAGCCAAGACTTACGGCGGGGAGAGTTTGCGATCGCCATTCCGGTCGCCCTTTTGGTCTTACTGTTGGTGCTCGGAGTCTCCTTGATCGTCTCGCTGCCACTTGTTTTCGCCGGCGCCACGATCGCGGCAACCCTAGGGATCGTCTTCCTCGCAGCGCATGCGCTTGCGATGGCGACCTATGTGACGAATCTCGTCGAGTTGATCGGCCTTGCGCTCGCGATCGACTACTCGCTTCTGATCGTCTTTCGCTTCCGCGAGGAGCTTGCTGCGGGCGAGAAACCAAACGAAGCGGTGGCGCGAACGATGGCGACGGCTGGGCGCTCGGTCGTCTTCTCCGGCGCGACGGTTGCGGTTGGGCTCGCTCTTCTCCTCTTTATCCCGGTCCCATTCGTGCGGTCACTCGGCATCGGAGGCTTTCTGATTCCACTTGTCTCGATCGTTGGGGCCTTAACACTCTTGCCTGTCCTGCTTTCGCTCAATGGTCGACGCGGTGCTGCTCGAGTACGCATCGCCGAGGCTATGCGGGTTCGGTTGCGGATTCCGCTGCCGCGCGCGGGCAGCAGCGGTGACGTCGAGCGGGGCCTGTGGGCGCGGTACGCACGGTCGATCATGCGCCGGCCGTTGGCGTACCTCACCGTCGGAACGCTGCTGCTTGTGTTCGCCGCTGTGCCGGCGTTCGGGTTGAGGCTGACCCCCGGTTCTGCGGACGGGATCCCGCGCTTCCCGCAATCAGTTCAGGGATTCGACCTCCTGCGGCGAGTTGCCGGCCCCGGTGCGCTCTCACCGACCGAGCTCGTCGTAGACGCCGGCCGAAGAGGGGGTGCCTTTAGACCTGACGTGCAGGCGGCGATCGCGCGACTGAAGGTTCGGCTCCGTGCCGACCCCGAGGTCGCGTCGATCAGGCCCGCGCCAGGGTCGCCGCTCGTCGACCCGAGTCGCCGCTACGAAGAGCTCGTCGTTGTCGGCCGACACGAGTACGGCGCCCGGGACGCGCAAAGCTTCGTCGGTCGCCTTCGCCGGACGATCATCCCCGCCGCTCGCTTCCCCGCTGGAACACAGACGCTCGTCGGCGGCGGCGCCGCGCAGGGCGTCGACTTCCTGCACCGCTCCTACGCCGCGTTTCCCTGGCTGGTGCTTGCGGTGCTCGGACTCACGTACGTGCTCCTCGTGCGCGCCTTCCGCTCGCTGCTCTTACCACTCAAGGCCGTGCTTCTCAACCTTCTTTCGGTGGCTTCGAGTTACGGAATGCTCGTCGTCTTCTTCCGTTGGGGTGTCGGTCGCGATCTTGCGGGCCTGTACCAGTTCGGCCAGATCGAGGGCTGGATCCCGATCTTCCTCTTCGCGATGCTCTTCGGTCTCTCGATGGACTACGAGGTCTTTCTCGTCACGCGGATGCGCGAAGCCTGGGACGAGCTCCACGACAACGAGCGTGCGGTCGCCCACGGGCTTGCACACACGGGTCGAATAGTCACGGCGGCGGCAATCATCATGGTCGCGGCCTTCTCAGGCTTCGTTGCCGGACGCATCGCAGGCCTCCAGGAGTTCGGGCTTGGGCTCGCCGTTGCCGTCTTCGTCGACGCAACGGTCATCCGTGCCCTGCTGGTGCCGGCGATCATGGCAATGGTCGGTCGGTACAACTGGTGGTTGCCGACGAACGTCGCGCGTTTGCTGCGCACAACTGCATCACCGCTACGTCGTCCCGTCACACCGGCGCTTCGCGCCTCGAGCGAGTAGCGAGCAGGTAACGCGTAGCGGGACTCGTTCCTGCTACGTTGGTTGTGCGGTGTTCGTGACGACACCGTGCGAGGCCAAGACCGCCTCTCCTGCGCAGCCGATCAGCGGCGGCGCCTTTAAGGGAGGAGGCGATGAAATGAAGCATTGGATCAAACTGTTTGTGGCGCTCGCCACGTCGGCGGCGTTCGTCATGACCACCGGAGCCTTTGCGTTCGCGAACGGCTCGCAGACTGACGGAACGACGGTTGCGGTTGCGAAGTCGCGGCTCGGACGCATCCTGGTCGACAGCAAGGGGATCACGCTGTACGACTTCGTCACGGACAAGGCCGGCGTGAGTGGCTGCTACGGCGCCTGCGCTGCGCTGTGGCCGCCGCTGATCACCAAGGGGAAGCCGCAGGCGGGTCACGGCGTGCGCGCTTCGCTGCTCGGCACGACGAAGCGCAAGGACGGCAAGCTCGAGGTCACGTACAACCATCACCCGCTCTACTACTTCGTTACCGACCGCAAGCCTGGGCAGACGACGGGCCAGGGAGTGAATCAGTTCGGCGGCCCCTGGTGGGTGCTCTCACCCGCCGGGAGGGAGATCCACCGTGGCTAGCGCGCATAGCCAACCCGCACGTAGGCGAGCGATTGAAGCCGACGCACCGGCACGAGTTCTGCCGCCCCATGCGAGCGGTCCCAGCGGCATCGCTGCGGAAGTCGCGCGCTACTTCGGTGCCGTCTCGATCCTGCTTGTCGGAGCCGTCCATGCGCAGCAGTACTACGGCGCCTACTTCTCAGTCGTGCCGACGATCGGTACGCTCTTCCTGCTCAGCTTCATCGGGTCCGGCGTAGTCGGGACTGTGCTGCTCGCTCCGGTCAGACGGTTGGGACGCAACGTCGGTGACCTGGTCCTCGTCTTGGCCGCGCTCGGCGCGATCGGGATCGCGCTCGGGTCGCTCGCGAGTCTGCTCGTCAGCGAGTACATGCCCGTCTTCGGCTTCATGGAGTCCGGGTACCGGCTGGCGATCGTTCTGGCTCTGCTCTTCGATGCCCTGACGACCGTCTTTCTCGGACTGTTCGTCCTGATTGTCGCGCGTCAACGACGCGTCCCCGATGGGAACGGTGTCAATTTCGTGGGAGAACGGACAACCTCAGCGCCTGTCGGGAGCGCGGAACAGCGAGCCTGTGACGGAAACGACCTCGACCTCGCAGCTCGCCCCACCATCACGACCGAAAGGAAAGCCTCATGAACCAGATGCTGTTGCTTCGGCGATTCGCACTCGGCATCGTGCTTGGCGCGATCGCCGGCGTCGCTGTTTTCGTTGCCGCCGCATACGCCGGCACGGCTTCGACGCAGACCACGCCGAGAGGTGCGCTCGTTGCGCTCAGGAAGACAACGCTCGGCTCGGTTCTCGTCGACGCCGGCGGTCGCACGCTCTACACGTTCGCGAAAGACCGCAAAGGCATGAGCGCATGCGACACGGCCTGCGTGAAGTTCTGGCCGTCGCTCGTTAGTCGAACAACACCCCGCGCAGGCAAGGGAGTGCGCAAGGCCATGCTCGGTGTCACCAGGCAGCACAACGGCCGTCGACAGGTGACCTACGCGGGCCATCCGCTGTACACGTTCGTGGGCGACGAGGCCCCCGGCGACACAAGCGGCGAGGGTCTGACCAAGTTCGGCGCCGTGTGGTACGCGCTCGCAGCGAGCGGCCGAACGGTCGAGCCCAGCCAGCCGAGCAGCGGCGGCTATGGCTCGGGCGGCGGCTGGTAGTCGAACGGAGTCAAGGATGACATCGGCGAAATCCGTCCCCGCCGCGCCGGCCGACCCCCTCCCGGCGTGCGGCGCGCGAGCAACGCCCGGGCGGAAGCCGTCGGTGTCTGACCGCGCCACGCCGGTGCGAACTTGCTCGCACGGCGTGGCGCGGCACTAAACGATGTCGCGGGAATTGGAAGGAGAGGCGATGGCCCAAGCCAGACTCATAATCAGCACCAAGGCGTGGCAAAGCATGCCTGCTCCGCCGGCGTTCGCTCGCAGTCGGCGCAGGCCGCTCAATCAGCGCCTGGTCCTCGCCGTGATCGCACTTGCGATCGTTCTCCTCGCCCTCGGGGGCTGGGCCGGACAAGCCCTCCGGCTCGCGAGGTGATCGCTTCGCGCAGTGAGCACACACCGTGAACACCGACCCCACCTAACCGATTTCCCTCAAGGAGACTGACATGGCTACAGCAGCTTCGAAACGCACTAGTGACAAGTCCTCGACGCAAGTCGGCGGAAGTTCGACCTCGAACGGCAGGCACTCAGACGCAGTCCGCGAGCTTCTCGTTCACGGAACACGTGTCCAGCTCGCCACGCTCACCTCAGTCAGCAAGTTCTTCGTCGGCTGGACGCAGTCGGCCGACCGCTACGCCCAGGCCGTCAGCGATGAGCTACTTCGCCGCGCGCAAGGCGAGACCGCGCCACACGAGCTGCTCGGCCGCCTGGTAACGGTCAGCAGCCGTCATCTGCGCGAAGTCACCGCCCTACCCACCGACGTGGTCAGCCACTTCAACAGCGAGCTTGCGAAGCAGACAAAGCCACGGCGGCGGCAGCCCGCGCGTAGGCAGGCGACTTCGTAGCCCTGCGCGCGTCACTCAACCTATCGAGCTAGCGCATCCAGTTAGTGTCCGCCGCGGAGCGGCTGGGGCCGGTGCCCCAACTGGTCTTCAAAACCAGTACGGCGTCGTAGCCCGACGCTAGGCAGGTTCGACTCCTGTGCCGCTCCGTTGGGCGAAAGCGTGCCCGCGCGACATTAAGCCGCCCCTTCTATTCAGAGAAAGGTCAACTTGCCTAAGGTCTCGGCAGACAGCGCGATCACCGTGTTGGTCTCATGCGGCGGTGTTCGGAAGGACGCGGGCGACGGCGGCGCTACGAGTGCGCACGTCGAGCTTGTCGAGAATGTGCTCGACGTGCTTCCGGACGGTGTGCGGCGAGACGACGAGGATCGCGGCGATCTCTTTGGTCGTCCGCCCATCCGCGATCCAGACAAGAATCTCGGTTTCGCGTTTGGTCAGCTGCGAAGATCCCGTTGGATTCTGAGGACGCCGCTCATGTGCGTTGATTTGCATCTTGATCAACGCGGGCCTGAGAAGTTCGAGGAGCGAGCGATCTCGCTCCGTGAAGTTGCGCTTTCCGCGCTCGAGATAGATTTGTCGCGCGCGTCCGTCAGGAGCGGGCAACCACACCCGGAGACTGTCGTCGATGCCAAGTGGCTTCCAGACCTCGTGGTAGAAGGCAAGGCTGTGCATCTGTCGCCGGCTGAGGAAGTCAGACAGCTTCAGCGCCCTACGCTCACGTCGCCGCAACCCGTGGCGTAAAGGGTCTTGATGACAGAGAGGACCAGCGGCGTCCTCCACGTCTCGCGGGATCGGATCTTCGGGGATTGCCACCATCTCGACGGCACGACCGGGAAAGTCAACCACCGCCTCCTGGTACCCGACTATCGCGTCGACTGGGATCAGCCGAGCAAGCCCTTCCAGGAACTCGCGCGGGAACGGATCGGGACCAGAGAGGGCGCCTGCCTCGTAGACGAGATCCAGTGCTGAACGAACGTCGCGCTCAGACAGCGCGCTCATGAATCAACGATATCCCACTTCAAAGAGTTCTCTGATCCCGCTACCGCCTCTGTAGGAGTGAGAAGGACGAGCCGTCGTTCCCGAGAGGCGTGGCACGCACGACGCGCCCCTGGAACGAACTCATCTTCAGTCGCTCGGTCGTCCAGGATGCGTCTGCGATCGCGCCGTCGTGCCCCTCGGCTGTCGCCGAAGCAGCCGTGAACGACACGCGTCTGAAGTCCGCCAGCGGGATCGGCCGACAGGAAGGCGGCAAGCAAACGGACGGAGCCTCGGCGATCCATTCGGCCGATGTGCGATCAGGGAAGCGAACAGCGGCGCGTGTTGAAAACGATGCGCCTGTCGTGATGTCCCGGAGTGTGAGCATCGCCGTCGCATCGATCATCTGCACCCCGGCCTCGATCGCGTCGCCTGCATGGATCTCGAGGCGAATGTCCACTGGAGGCGAGGGGATGAGCTCGTACCACGCCGAATACGACAGGTCGGCGCGCCCCGAGCAGTCCGCGGATGTCCCTATTTGCTCGAGACCCTCCGAGTCGACGTTCGCACCACCGAGCCCGACCCAGAACGCCGCTGAGCTTCCCGGCCGGTTGCAGACGACGCGCGGTTGCACCCAGCGCGCGCGCACGGCGGTGAACCCAGGCCCTGAGCGCACCACATAACCGGCCCACGTTCTGCTCGTCTTGACAAATTCGCGCGTAGCAACCTGCGTGGTGTCGGTCGCTGCCGCTGCGAACGTGACCACGAGGAGAGCGAGAATGACGGCGATCGCGGCCCGAGCGTTCATCGTCCGATCGTTTCGCCCAGACGATGGCGCAGCTATACGTCACCTGACGTATCTTCGCGACACAGTCTGGGACCTCGTGCGCTACGTCCGCCGTCGCCCGCGAAACCTCTACCCCGAAGTTGTGAACCGGCCCCAGACGCGGCCGCCGCGGCCGTGTCCCCGTGCGGGCGAAGCCGCAGGGTGGCTACGGCGTGTCCGAGTGAGTGCAGTCGCGTAGCATCGCCGTCGAGGCATGGTCGCTACCGAGCTCTCCACCGCGACGTTCCGCGAGGCGCACCGACACGTCGCCGCCCACGCGCACCGGACGCCGCTGCTCACCTCTCGCACGCTGAGCGACGCCACCGGCTTCGACGTGCTGCTCAAGGCCGAGTCGTTCCAGCGCACGGGCTCGTACAAGATCCGCGGCCCGCTGAACAAGTTCACGCACCTGAGCGACGAGGAGAAGCGTGCCGGCGTCATCTGCTCGTCGGCCGGCAACCACGCTCAAGGTGTCGCCCTCGCCGCGGCGCTGCACGGAATCCGGGCGGTCGTGGTGATGGCGGAGAACGCGACGCCGGCCAAGATCGAGGCGACCCGCGCCTACGGCGCGGAGGTCGTGCTCCATGGGACGATCTGGGACGAAGCGAACGAGCGCGCGCTGGAGCTCGTCGAGGCCGAAGGGCTGACCTACATCCATCCGTTCGACGACCTCGAGCTCATCGCGGGCCAGGGAACGCTCGGCCTGGAGATCTACGACGACCTCCCGGATGTCCACACCGTCGTCGTCCCGATCGGAGGAGGCGGGCTGATCTCCGGGGTGGCGAGTGCGCTGAAATCGCTCGATGCGGACATCCGCGTCGTCGGGGTCGAGTCGTCGGGCGCGCCGGCCATGCAGCGCAGCGTCGCGGAAGGCCGCAGGATCGAGCTCGACGAGGTGCAGTGCTCGATCGACGGCCTCAAGGTCAAGCGCGTCGGCCAGAACACGCTCGACATCGTCAGCCGCATGGTCGACGACATCGTCACGCTTCCCGACGAACGGATCTTCGAGGCACTGCTCTGGACGCTCGCACGCGCGAAAGTGGTTGTCGAAGGCGCTGCGGCCGCCCCGGTCGCGGCGCTCCTGAACGGGCTCGTCAACGCGCCGAGCGGGAGCAAGGTCGTCGCCGTCCTGAGCGGAGGGAACATCGACCTCGACCAGCTCCGCGGCCTCACCTGGAACTGAGTGATCTCCACCCATTGCTCGGCTCCGCTATTGACACTTGGGCGACGGTCTTCGTCGCCATCGGCACGGTAGGAGCGGTCGCCTACGCGCTGTTCCGAGACCTCTTCGTCGTACCCCGGCGAAGGCCCCCGGCATCAGGTACGCCATCCCTGTCTACTGGGACGGGAAGTGGTCCGGCAAGGCGGCGATGTGGGATCACCTCCGCGTTGAGCCGCCGCGGAAAGTTCGGTGAGCGCTCCGTGTCGTCGGTTGCGGGAAGCGACCTACGAATTCGACTCGTCATGCGCGCAACGGGACGTGGTGCCGAGCAAAGATCTTCAGGGCTTTGGCTGGCACAAGGCGAGGAAAGTCGTAGCCGTTGACGGTCGCGACAATTAGGGGCGGCTTCGAACCATGCGCCGGATAGAACCAGCCATGCTGATTTGCCTGACTTGGCCGCTTCGGTCGTGGGCGGCCTCCCCATCCCCAGAACATCGCGAGATCGAACCGAGGCCGCTTCGCAAGTTCCTTTACGGCGTCGCCCTTCGCCTTTGGCGCATAGACGAGCGCCGACAGGAGCGCACCATTTTCACCCCAGTTCGCCATCAGGATCGGGCGCTTGATCCCCGACCCGGTCACGAGGATGTAGTTGGGAGCCGCCGCGTGGGCCGGTGCCGCGACGAGCAGCATCGCTACGAGAGCGCCGATAACCGCTGCGGCTCTGCGGCGCACGACGCGACTACACCATCGACGGCCGTCCGGGTCCTCGGGCGCGTGAGGTTCGACTCCTGTGCTCCTTTAGCCGGATTCGGCGAGTGCGTCAGGTCTGCTCATACGGCTTGTAGCGATGGTGGAGAAGGATCGCATTGCCGTCCGGGTCGCGGAAGCCGGCCCCATGGCAGACGCCCGAGTCCCACATCTCATTGACCTGCACGCCGGCCGCCTCCAGCTTCGCCTTCGCCTCGGCCACGTCAGGGACGCGCAAAGCAATCGTTCCCGGCGGCAACGGCGTGAACTCGTAGTCGTGGGCGTGCGGCGTCATCACCGCGAGCGTCACATTGCCGGTCTCGTACTCGACCCAGTCCTCGTCCGGCGAGTTCGGGTTCCTCTCGAGGCCCAGCACCTCTCCGTAGAAGTGGTTCGCCTTCTGCATGTCCGTCACCGGGACACGGATGTAGTCGACTCGCTGCACGTCAATCACGGGCCAGTACCTCCTGTGTCAGAAAAGACACGATCTCCATGGGCTTTACGTTAGAACCCTCAGCCGGTTGCCGCGAGCGGGACGACGGTTCACCTCATGCCTCGAGCGCCTTCTCGAGCGCCTGCTTTCCATCCTCCAGGATGGCGTTGCCGTGGGCGGGAAGGACGATCGCGATCGGCAGGTCGAGCAGCGGCAGAAGCGCCAGACGCGTCCGCTCCCGCTCCGCCTCGAACTTGAACCAGGGGGACATCCGCAGTCCACCGTGCTGGTACCCAAGCACGGCAT
>Ga0307308_10000193_pt1 | contig 19837 bp, 21 predicted proteins | sample ER_DNA_195_FD_194501 | JGI IMG/M metagenome (GOLD analysis project Ga0307308, IMG submission 194501) | Bulk soil microbial communities from the East River watershed near Crested Butte, Colorado, United States - ER_DNA_195 | ecosystem: Environmental > Terrestrial > Soil > Floodplain | place...
CCCCGATCGACGGCATCGACCTGGTAACCGCTGTCCTGGAGCCCGAGGACCATGACTTCGCGGAGCCCCGGATCGTCCTCGGCCACGAGTACCCGCACGCCTGCCTCCCTCGAACCGCCCGTTCTCCGGTACGGTTCATTTCATCCTCTCACGACCGCGGTCATGGATCCGCCGGCTCTACGTGACAGCCCCGTGGCGATCGCGCGAGATCGACAGATCGTCGCACGCGAGCCTTTCGGTTCGGTTACGCCCGGGTCACGACCGCGATGCGGCTTCCACATGCCCTGGGCGATGGGTTGCCGTCGCAGGCGACCCGGCCGGCGCGTCGACCAGACGAAGCGCAAGGACCGGGCACACGTCGACGGCTCGCCGAGCGAAAGGAAGAAGTCCATCGGGGATGACGCCCGGGCGAAGGATCGGTAGCCCCAGTCGTCGAGCTCGATGCCCTCTGGAAACATCTCGGCACACATCCCGTAGCCGTCGCAGCGGATCCGATCGATCGCCAGCCGTTCGCCCATCACCGCAACCTCCGGGCCGCGTATGTCGGCTGCGAGCAGCGACGGTCGTGCTGGTGGAGATGGAACTCTGCGGCGAAGACCGAGAGCGCTCCCTGGAGGAGACCCGCCGCGCCATCCGGATGGTGGCAGGCGCCCCGACCCACGATCTGGCGGGCCCACCGGGCGAGGTTGTCGAGGTCGCCCGACGCCGCGCCGCCCGCGGCGACGCGACGAGTCGTCTCGGCGATCGCGCCGAGACCAAAGATGCACGGGCCGCACTGGCGGGCGCTTTCGCCGGCCATGTAGTCCAGGATTCTCGAGGTCGCCCAGACACCGCAGCTCTCGACCGGCAGGAGCCCGATCAGTCCGCAGCCGAAGCTCAGCCCGCGGTCCGCCAGGAGAATCGGATCGAGGACAGGTCGCGGAGGTCGTCGACCGCCGCCCAGCCGCCGAAATAGCCGCCAAGGAGCACGGCCTGGATGTCTGCCGTGGCGCCGCCCGCGCCAGCGACGACCTCGGCGAGCGTCGTCCCGTAGTCGATCTCGCGAACCCCGGGAAGGGCGATGGCGCCGCTGATCGTGATGAGGGCGGTCCCGCTCGTGGGTCCGCGACCGGCGGACCGATACCAGTCTTCCCCGTTGCGAGCGATGAGCGCGGCATGAGCCAGGCTCTCGACGTTCTGGACGAGCGTCGCCCGTCCGGCAACGCCCCGGGCGCGCGGATGCGGCGGGCTCACGGTCGGGCGGGCGTCGTTCGAGTTGATGAAGTTGACGACGGCCGATGATTCGCCGGAGATGTAGGCGACCGGCGCCTCGACGAGTCTGATCGGCACGTTGTTCGTCGAGGCTCGCTCGGCGATCGCGCGGTCCATCGCCGCGACCGCCGCACGATGGTCGGCGCCCACGTAGACGATGACCTCGTCCGCCCCAATCGCGGCCGCCGCGAGGAGTGCACCGTCGAGGACCAGGTGGGGACTGGCGCCCATGAGCGTCCGGTCCTTGCTGCTGTGAGGCTCGCCCTCGGCGCCGTTCGCGACGACGACGGCTGGGCCGGATCTCCGCTCGGCGACGGATCGCCACTTGCGACCGACGCTGAAACCTGCCCCGCCGCGCCCGAGGAGGCCACTTCGCTCGATGACGCCGATCAGGTCGGGACCGCCACGGGGGATCGGGCCGAGACGGACATTGTGGGCCGCCAGGCTTTCACTGCCGGCTGCCGGCGACGGTCCGGTCAACAATCGATCAGGGGCCTCGAGGATCGCGGTCACGAGAACGTTCCTCGGGACGGCAGGGCGGCTTTGATCTCGGCTCGGGCGACGCGGGTCGCTGCGACCCGCCAGGCGAGGCAGCCGCCGACGGCGAGGACGCATCCGCCGACGAGGAGCAGGCCCCAGGCTGTCCCACCGTCGGTGCCCGTCCCGACGCTGTGCATGATCGCCAAGGGCCATGCGGCGTAGGACGCCCAGTGGACCGCACGCCACGTTCGGCGACCGACCCTGCTCCGCAGCAGGCTCGTGGCGACGATCGCCGCGAAGAGATACATCGAGACGCCACCGAGGCCGAGCCAGAACTGGCGATACGGCGATGAGAACGGGACGAGTGCAGATGAGAGCCCGAGCGAGGTGTACGGGTCGAGGGCCGCGATGAGGACGTGAATGACAATGAAGACGACGGAAAGCAGTGCGAGGTTGGAGTGGAACTCGGCCGTCAGGAAGCGCGGCCAGCCTGGCCGCTGCCAACGCCCGACAGTCAGCATGCCGAGGCAGCCGACGGCCGTGAACAGGATGAGCGACACCATTCCGGCGGCACGCGTCGCGTACCAGAGGAGGCTTTCCATCACGCCGCCCTCGTGGCATCCGGCCACGATCCGATCCGGTGGACCTCGCCCGTGATTCCGACCAGGCGGGCCGCCAGCCCCTGGCCGTCGAGCCACTCCGGTGCAGACGCGCCGCGAACGATCGCCGCGGTAGCCGCCGTATTTGCGTCGACGCAGGTCGCGGCGACGACCGATGCGGTTCGCCACGGGCTTTCGACCGAGACACCGGTGTGCGGGTCGATCAGGTGATGCAGCGCAATCTCGCCTCGCCGCCAGGTGCGGACGGTCGTGCTCGAGGTCGCGATCGCGCCATGGTGCAGGGCGATGACCTCCCCGTCGGAGGCGGGCGGCGTGTCGCTGTCCTCCGCCACGAGGATTCGCCACCCGCCGGCCGGTACGTCCCCGGCCATCGCGATGTCGCCGCCGAGGCTGACCAGGACGCCGCCCTGGCCCATGGCGGCAAGCGCGGCCGCGGCCGCAAGATCTGATGCCAGCGCCTTGCCGGTAGACCCGAGGTCGATCTCGACGCCCTTCGGAACTCCCATGGTTCGAGCGCGAGGATCGAACTGGATCGCCCGCCAGCCGGGGATGGGCTCGAGCCGGATCGAGATCGGCTCCGTGCGGGTCCTGACGCGATCGAAGTCGTCGTCGTAGCCGACGGCCCGCATTGCCCGCCCGACGGTCGGGTCGACCCGTCCATCGGTCAGCGCGGCCGCACGGAGGGACGTCGCGATCGCAGCGGCGAGAAGGGGGCTGACGCGCCGCGTCCCGCCGCCGTCGGCGTTGATCTGCGACAGCTCGCTGTCCGGACGGAACCGGCTGTAGGCAAGGTCGACCTCTGAGAGCACCCCTCGAACGGCGGCGCTCGCCGCCGCCATGTCCCCGCCCGTAACGAGCACGTGGACGCCGGTCCCGAGGGCTCGCCAGCTCTCGCGCTGCACTGTCATCACGACGATCCGGTGCTGACGTGGGCGTTGCCCGAGGTCGTTGTAGGTGCGATGGTCGTCGATGGCGTCGCCGTGGCCGTTGCCGGCATCGGGGTCGTCGTGGCGGTGGTCGTCGTGCTCGACCCGGATGTCGATCCGGTCACGGCCGCGGTCGTTGCCCCCGAGTCGGCCGACGAGCCTGGATCGCTGGCAGCCGCGACCGAAGCCAGACCTACCGTCGCGATGACGCTGGCGACAGCCGTACCGATCGTCAGTTCACGGAGTCGCCCGATTGCGCGGTCGCGCTGGGCGGTTGTCAGTCGATTTGCGGATTTCACGTCGGATTACCTCCGACGCGGACGATCGCCCGAATGACCTTTCGGAACGGTTACGCGGAGCCTCGTTGGCCGGCAAGACCGGCGGATCAGGCCGGTGAACGGTGGTTCGCAGTGTCAGTCGCCGTCGGGTTTGCGGAGGCTTGGCCGATGTCGGATGCGAGCTCGAAGTGCGCCGATCAACTGAAGGGCCGCGGCCCATTCCTCGGTCGAGACGAACACGCTGGTCACCTCCCGTCCCTGGCGAATCACGAGGCTGCCGGACCCGTGCCGAACGAGCCCGGGCTTGACGTCCAGGGACGTATCGAGAGGCCACTCGCGGACGCCGGTCTTCGGCCGGAATGCCGAGCCATCGCGGATGACGAACAGCCGGCGGGTCGTCAGGGCGATCGAGCAGCCGACCGCCGGAACTGCGTGGGTCAGACGCTCGGTCGGGGCGAGGGCGGCCCGCAGGAGGCCACCCGCCGGACCCATGAGCAAGTCGATTGCCTTCGGCGATGGCTCCATCCCGGCGAGTGTGTCGCATTACGACGGGACAATCAACAAATACTGGATTCGCTGGTCGCGCCGACTGAGTAAGGGGACGGCGGAGGTGTCGATCGGATGCTGTGCCGGCACATGACGGGCGCGAAGCCCGGGTGTCAGACGAGGGCGAGCGCCTCGCGGCTCAACTCATACGCCTTCGCGACGTCGCCGGATTCGGCCATGAGCTCGCTCCACTCGGACAGGATGTCGCGAAGCCGCGGTTTCGGTCCGCTGCGGGCCAGTCCGGCGGCGTCGCTCAGGATGGCCGCGGCCGCCGCGGTGTCGCCGAGGAGGCGCTTCGCGCGAGCCTGGGTCAGGAGACCGCTGATCTCGGCCTTGTGGTTGCCGCTTCGACGGGCCATGTCGACGGCCTCGGCCGCTCGTTCACCGGCCGCACGGGCGTCGCCCGCTGCGAGGGCGATCTGGCCCTCGGTATCCGACACATGCGCGAGGCCGAAGTCCTGCTTGATATTCTCGAACTGGGTCCGCGCAGCCGCTGCGTGGCGGCGAGCCTCGGCGAGGTTGCCCAGGCCGACGAAGATCAGGGCGAGCTCGTTCTCGATTGACGCGCTCTCGACCTCAGCCTCTGCCGATCGATAGAGCGCCAGGCTCTGGAGGCCGTTCCTGACCGCGGCCTCCATGTCGCCGGTCTCGCGGTAGCCGAGGGCCAGCGAATGAAGGAGTGCTCCGCGGCGTCGATCGTCTAGGTCAGCGCCGATGCCGCGGGCTTCCTCGAGCAGCGTCAGGGCGACCTTCGGCTCGCCGGCGTGCATGATCGTGGATGCAAGCGCGATGAGGACGCGAACGCGAACGTCAGCACCGAGTGGGGCGGATTCGGTGTCGTCAGAGATCAGCTGCTCCAGCAGCCGACGTGCCTCGGCCGAGTTGTCGGCCTGGTGATGACTGGCCGCCAGCCAGTAGCGAGCCAGGCGAGCTTCGGCGACGAGACCACTCCTGGCGAGCAGCTCCGCAGCTTCGCTCGCGATCGCGACCGCCTTGCCACCGCGACCCAGTCGATGCATCGCCTCGGCGAGGCCGACCAGGACGCGGCCCCGTTCCGCCCCTTGTGCGGCCTCGAGCAGGGCGTTGAAGCCATCGGCCGCCGACTGCCAGTCGCCGGCAGCCAGCCGGAGCTCGGAGTCCAGGCGAGCCCAGCGCGTGTCGGACTCGGCGAGCAGCTCGCTCGGTGTCGTCCCGAGTCGCACGGCCAGAAATCGAAGGGCTGCCATCGATGGCTTGATGAGTCCGTTCTCGAGCGCACTCACGTACGCCTTCGTGTAGCGGCCGGCAGCGACCTGCTGCTGGGTCAGACCGGCCGCGTGGCGGGCGGTCCTGAGCTTCGTCCCGATCTGGCGCGCAAGGTCACGATCCTCGGCGGCAAGGCTGCGACGCTCAACGGTTCTCATGACGGGGAGAATACTCCGAATTCAAGGCAATGTTGACCCCCCGTAGAACTTCGTCGGCGGATGTGCCGAGCCGTTCCGCCAGAACGATGAGGGCCGCGAGCGAGGGCATCGTGCGCCCGCACTCGACCTGGGACAGGTAGGCCCGCGTCAGCGGACCACTCGCTTCATCCTGCGAAAGCTTCGCCGCCAGGCGTCGCCTGCGAAGCTCGGATCCCAGCCCAAGACGCAGATCGTGGTCTCTACCGCGGGGCAAAAGGTTAGTAATACTTGCTTTTCCCACTCGACACCCCTAGAATCCGGCCGACCTCTCGTTCCCACCTGCCCGGGCGAGAAGGAGTCGTCCGATGCGTTTGCCTGGTCGTGTAGTTGCTTCCTCTCTTGGTCTCGCGATCCTGTCGGTCCTCAGCCTGGTAGCGACCGTCCTCGCCGACGGCGCACCGATTCCGTATCCGAAGTAGCCCAGTCTCCCTTTCGAGCTAGCGGATCAGATGCCCGGGCACGTGGGGCGGAGGAATACATGGGGCAGCTGGTTGCCGGGGGAGCATGGCCGGCACGACGGGGCCAGACTTGGCTCAAGCCGTCTCGTCACGGCTGCTTCCCTTCCCGAGTTGGCCTTCCGGACCCATCGACGGGCGCGTGATCTATCGTCGACTGATCTCGCTACGCAGTCAAGTATTTTCTGACTTGGCCCGTTGACCTGCGAGCGCGTCATTGGACCCATCGAGCGTGCTTGCGGCAGATGTCCGACGGGGCAAGGCAGCAGGCGCTGGTACGATCCCACGGTGACCAGATCCGGCCCCACGATTCGGTCGAAACCGACCCGCGTCGTGGCCAAGCATGACTCACCTGCCCTCCCCGTCACGCTGTCCGCGGCGACGTCCCAACTGATCATCGACATCGCCACGAGCGCCGCCGGCGAACGCGATCTCGATCTGATCCTCCACGAGACCCTCGATCGGCTCCAGACAGTCAGCCAGCTGACCGGCGGATCGATCGCCCTCATCGATGGCGACGAGCTCGTCATCCGCGCCGCCGTCGGGCCGTTCGCCGACGAGGCACTCGGCCAGCGCCTGCATCGCGGTCCAAGCCGCAGCTGGAACGTCGTCGAGACGCTCGAGCCGTGCCTGATTGGGGACCTCCACGCGACCGGCAACATGGTCCGGGGGACGCGCGCCCGCGAGGGAATCCGGTCGTGGCTTGCCGTGCCAATCGTCCGGCGCGATCGCGCGATCGGTCTGGTCGAGATCGATTCGACCGAGCCCGATGTCTTCAGCGCCAGGGACCTCGACCTCCTCCAGACGATCGTTCGCGTCCTGTCGGGCCCGATCGAGCTCGCCGACGCGGCGGTCGCCGCCAGCCGGGCGCAGGCGCTCCGCGACGCGTTCATCGGCGTTATCAGCCACGAGCTCCGAACCCCGATCACGACGATCTACGGATTGTCGAAGATGCTCCGCCAGCGACACGATTCGCTGTCCGAGGAGGTTCGGGCGAGAGCGATCGAGGATGTCGAGGCGGAAGCGGATCGGCTGCATCGGCTCGTCGAGGACCTTCTCGTCCTGTCGCGGGCGGAGGCCGGTCGGGTCGAGATCGCTGATGAGCCACTCAATCTCCGACGGCTCCTCGGGCGGGTGGTCGACGTCGAGGCGGGGCGCCTGCCGGATCGTCGCTTCATGCTCGAGATCGACGGGGAGCTGCCGCTCGTCGGCGGCGAGGAGACGTACGTAGAGCAGGTCGTCCGGAACCTGTTGACCAATGCGGCCAAGTACAGCTTCGACCCCGCTCCGATCCTGATCCGGGCGGAGTACGCCGGCGATGAGGTGATCGTCCGGGTTCTCGACGAGGGCATCGGCCTTCCGGAGACCGAATCGGCGCGGGCGTTCGACCTGTTCTATCGCTCGCCGAACGCGACCCGCGTCGCCCAGGGCGCCGGGATCGGCCTGTTCGTCTGCCGCCAGCTGATCGAGGCGATGGGCGGCCGGATCTGGACCCGACCGCGGGAAGGCGCCGGAACGGAGGTCGGTTTCGGCCTGCCCGCATCGCCCATCGCCGACGACGGCGATCTGCCGGAGGGGGAGCTCGCGTAATCGGGTCGTCACAGGAGCGGGCTAGACTGCGGGCATGCAGTTCTTCCGCTCCAACCCCAAGCTCCCTTCCCCCGCCGATAGCCTCCCCGGCCGAGCCGAGACGATGCCAATCCCCGAGCGCCACTACGTCAATGGCGCGTCGCTGACCCCACCGTGGCCGGACGGCACCCGAACCGCGATCTTCGCGATGGGCTGCTTCTGGGGTGCCGAGAAGGACTTCTGGCAGACGCCCGGCGTGATCAGCACCGCCGTCGGTTATGCCGGCGGCCAAACGCCGAACGCGAACTACGGCGAGGTCTGCAGCGGCCGAACCGGCCACGCCGAGGCCGTCCTCGTCGCCTACGACCCGTCGCAGGTCTCGTACGAGGAGCTCCTCAAGGTCTTCTGGGAGCACCACGACCCGACCCAGGGCATGCGCCAGGGCAACGACGTCGGCACCCAGTATCGCTCGGCGATTTTCGCCATCGACGACGAGCAGCTTCGGACGGCAGTCGCGTCGCGGAACATGTACCAGGCCCGACTGTCAGAGGCCGGCTTCGGCGAGATCTCCACGGAGATCGCGGCGGCCCCGACGTTCTACTACGCCGAGGACTATCACCAGCAATACCTGGCCAAGAACGTTAACGGCTATTGCCCGAACCACTCGACGGGTGTGACCTTCCCCAATATCGTCGTCACGCCGCTGCAATACGTCGACTAGGTTCGTTCAAGGACTGCGCTCGCGTGACGCATGGCGGGGTTCAGCGACACGCGCGTGCATGTTCCCAGGAGAACTCGACGGCGATTGTTTCCTCAACGGCACCGGTGTTTCGTGCCCCGTGGGCGTCGGAGTCGTCGCCGCGGAGTGACGCGACGCGGTAGGCTGCCCCGGCGAGCTTCCGGCACCTCGGCAACGTCGTCGGCTCTCGCCGGAAGAGGTTCCAGGCGATGGCCACAGGACACTTCGCGGGTCCGGAGATCGGTCGCCGCCGAACACATCATTCTTCAGCTCGTCACGGCGGGCGTAACGATTCAGCGAAGGCGGGCGGCAGCCGCCGGTCGTTCCGCCTCAACCTCGCCCTGATGCTCTGCCTCGCCCCGGTCCTCGTGACGGCCTGCGGGTCCGCCACGCCGGCGGCGAGCAGCGCCGGGTCGAGTCCGACCACCGCTGCGCCCACGGCGGCCGCGAGCGGGCAGGCCGGCCCGTCGGCGTCGGGCGGCTCGGATATCTTCGCGTCACGACTCTACGGCTACAGCCTCGTCGTGCCGCCCGGATGGCAGACACAGCCGGCGGATTCGTCATGGCTCACGGTCGGTTTGGAAGGTCGGTGCCCATCCGACTGGGATTGCTTCACCGGCTCTTCCGGCGAACCGACGCTCGCGGCGGCTGCGGCGAGCTTCCCCGCTGACCTGACCCTTGATCAATGGCGGGCGCGGATGCAGGTCGGCCTCCCTGGAGGTTGCATCGACTCGGCAAAGCCGACCGCGACGACGCTCGGAGGCGAGTCAGCGCAGACATGGACGACCACCTGCGAGGGCGAAGGGCTCCACGCGACCAAGGTCGTCGCGCTCCACGCTGGGCGGGGATACATATTCCTGTTCGCGTCGCCGATCGGCATCGGTCTCGAGACCGACCGCGCCACGCTGAGCTCGATCCTGACCACGCTCCGATTCGCACCCTCCTGATCGAGGGCCCGCTCGATTGCGAACGCGTGCCTCGGAGCCACCGGCAGCATGGTGACCTGTCTGGGAACCCGAACGGCTATTGCCCGAACCACGCGACCGGCGTGAAGCTGCCCGACGACTTCGTGGACACTCAGCTGCAGTTCGTTGACTGACTAACCAACAACGCCAAACGATGAGCCGACCGGCGACTGTCGCCGGCCAAGCGGTAGCCGTCATCCGGCGGAGGCGTCGTCCGTCAGATCCCGGTCCTGCATCTCCCACGTGTGGTCGAGCACGTGGTATGCCGTGTGGCGGAGCAGGTATGGGATCGTCCAGTTGCCGAGCGGATTGCCCTCCGCGTACCAGGCGCGCATCGCCTCGACAAAGCGGTCGCGGTGATGGGCAAGCCCGTCCGGTGCCAGCAGGTCCTCGAGATCGGACTTCGCCTTCACGCGCTTCGAGAAGTCGCCACCCTCGGTCGCCAGGACATGCCGAACGATCTGGTCGCGAGAGCGGCCGCCGCCCCGGACACCCGGCCGGAGCTCCGCCGATACGCGGGCGGCCGTCTCGTCGAACTCGGCCCAGGCCGCGCGCAACAGCCGCGCCTGGCGGTCGAAGGTCGGCGCGTCGAAAGGCTCGCGGTCGAGCGGCGAGGGTGCGAACGAGATGCCCCAGAAGTCGGTGGAGCCCACCCCGCGGTGCCGGCCGATGATGTCGAGGTCGGTCTGGGTCGCGAGCTCCGAGCCCAACCGGACGCGTTTCGCAACCGGGAGGTATCGCGGCACGTAGCGCGCGAGTTTCTCGATCGCCTCGTCCTCCGTCTTGCCGCCCCGTTCGAGACCCGGCCAGTCCGCCGCGACGGCGACCCAGCGCTTGCCCCTCGTGGGCTGTTCGACGAGCACCCGAAGCTGGGACGTCATCGGGTCATCCTACCGGCGGCTCGGGACCACCGTGCGTGGACTGGCCCCGGAGCGCAGGAGGACCAATTCCTCGGACGCGGTAATGAGCACGTCGTTCACTCACACGGTCGTCGACGTTTGTCCACCGGGCGACGGGACACGGGTCCGTGGCGTGGCCCGGTTCGCTCCGCGAGCATCGGGCGGTGGGCAAACCCCACCACTGCCAAGCCACGGAGCGACCTCGCATGTACTCGCCGATCAAATTCAGGCTCTTCCCCGTTCGAACGACGCGCATCGGGACCCCCCTCGAGCGGTTGACCGCTATGTACGCACGATCTCACGGCACGCACGAGACACCGCTCGTCGGCTGCTATCTGTGCCTCCACAACGCCCCTCGTCGGCCGCGCGAGCTCGCCGCGGCTGCCTGACGACCCTTCAGCTCGTGAGGGTCACCTTCCGGATCCAGCGGGGGGTCTCGGGGTCGAGACCCCTGGCGATTGCCAGGTGAAGAGCTAGCAGCTGGCCCGGCACGATCGTCGCGATCGGGCGCAGCCACTCCGGGAGACCTGCCGGGAGGAGGATCCCGATCGCACCGCGGGCGACCGCCTCGGGGCGGTCGGACAGGACGATGAGGTCCACGTCGAGCTCGCCCAGACGATCGAGGAGCGCGTCGAGATCGGCCGCCGTCGGGCCCGATGGCGCAATGGCGATCAGCGGGAAGCCCGCCGACACGAGCGCCAGCGGGCCGTGGAGGAAGTCGGCTGCCGAATACGGATCGGCGGCGACCTGGGCGAGCTCCTTGAGCTTCAGGGCGAGCTCCCGCGCGGTCGCGTATTCGAAGCCGCGTCCGACGACGACGAGCCGGTCGTGGCCGGCCAGGTGTATGGCGACGGCCTCCGCCTGGGCCTCGGTGCCCAGGGCGTCCGCGATCGCTTCGGGGATTGACGCCAGCGCCGGTTCCGGGTCGGTCGCGTCCGATGTTCGACCAAGTCGGGCCTCGATGGCCCCCACGAGAAGGGCCACCGACAGGAGCTCGGCGGTATATGTCTTCGTCGCGGCGACCGCAAGCTCTTCGCCCGCGCCGAGATCGATGACGTGCTCGGCCGCGATCGCCAGGTCGGAGATCGGGCTATTTGTTATCGCGATCGTCGGGGCCGCCTGGCGGCGGGCTGCGGCGATGGCGCCGACGATGTCCGGCGACCTGCCGGACTGGGAGATCCCGATGACGAGCGATCGATCGAGCCGCAGCTCGACGCCGTAGAGCGACGTCAGCGACGGCGTCGCCAGGGCGACCGGCAGGCGAAGTCGAGCACCGAACAGGTACTGGGCGTAAACGGCGGCGTGGTCGCTCGACCCGCGAGCGGCGATGACGACCGTGTCGAGCTCGCGATTGGCAATCCGGCCGGCGATCGCGTCGGCGATCGAGTCGATCGCGGCGCGCCCAGGGCCGAGCAACCAGGCCGCAACCACCGGCTGCTCGAGGATCTCGTCCCTCAGGCCCACCCGTTCACCTCCGGGGCATTCGCGTGCTGCACGTTGTCAGCGTACGAGACCGTGGCCCGTCGGATGCAGGCCCGGAATGGCCACCGGGAGACGTCCCGGGAACGCTGCCCTGCCAAAGAGCGCGGCGCCCAGCGCCTCGAGCGACGGCCGGAGGAGTCCGTAGCTCGAGGCGTGGACGCGCGACGCGGGATAGGCAGCCAGATCGAACGGGGTTCGCAGGGCAACCGTGACGACGGGTGGACCCGCGGCGAGGAGGGCTTCGACGAGCGCGGCCTGGCCCCGTTCGGCAGTGGCCGCCGTTGTGCCGACCACGACGAGCGCATGGTCGCGGACGCGATCGCGGACGGCGCCGATGTCGTCGGCCGAAGGCGCGTAGTCGACGATGATCTCGTCGACGGCCTGGTGATGCGCCCGAAGAGCCGCGGCCAGCCCGGCCCTCACGGTCGACGAGGTGTCGGCCGGCGTCTGGTCGGTCGGTGTCGGCATGATCGCCGCGATCCGATCGGTCGGATCGAGGGCGAGGGGAAGGAGACCCTCGTCGTCGCGAACGAGGGTCAGCGCCCGCGCGGCGAGCTCGTCCGCCAACGCGGCATGGGCGGCGCCGCCGACGACCGCGAGCTCGGGCTGGTCGAAGCCGGCCAGCCACCCCCGGAGGGCGCGAACGCGCCCGGCGGAGGCGCGGGCGGCGGCGGTGTCGATCAGCCCTCGGGCAGCGGCATGGCGGAGGCCCGCCTCGATCCGCGCGCGAGCCTCGGGATCGGGCGCCGTGAGGAGCAGGTCGACCCCAGCCCGCAGCGCGGCCAGAACGTCGAGCACCTGGTTCAAGCCCTGGGCGAGCGCTCGCATGTCGAGCGCGTCGGTGATCGAAACCCCGTCGAAGCCGAGCTCGCCGCGGAGCAACCCGTTCATGACGGCCGGCGCCAGCGTCGACGGAAGCTGCGGATCCCCAGTCAGGGCCGGGACAGCGAGATGTGCCGACATGACGATGCGCGCTCCGGCCACGATGCCGGCTCGGAATGGGACGAGCTCCCCAGATTCGAGCGAGCCGCGATCGGCCGCGAGGAGCGGCAGCTCGTGGTGGCTGTCCGATGCGACGTCGCCCAGGCCCGGGAAATGCTTCAGTGCCGCGGCGACGCCCGCCGACTGGAGGCCGCGAACCGCCGCGGCCACGAGCTCACCGACCGCTTGCGGGTCGTCGCCGAACGACCGGATCCCGATTGCCGGGTTGGCCGGGTTCGTCGCGAGATCGCAGACGGGGCCATAGTCGACGGTCACGCCGAGCGCCCGCAGCTCGAGCCCCATCGCCCGCCAGACCCGCTCCGTCAGCTCCGGATCGCCCGCTGCGCCAAGGGCCATGTTCCCGGCGAACGGCGTCGTCCCATCCCCCAGCCCGATGAGCTGGCCGCCCTCCTGGTCGGCAGCGATGAGGATCGGCAGGTCGCGCGCGGCGCCTCCGCGATCAGTGGCTGCGACATGCCCCGCGGCGGTCGCGACCCGTCCCCCGGCGGCCGCGGCCTGGATCGCCGCGGTGAGCGAGCGGATCTGGCCAGGATCGGCGACGTTCGAGAAGCGGAAGAGGGTCACGCCTGCCGCCGGCGCCCTCGCCAGCCGCTCGGCGACGTCGGCCGGCACCTCAAGGCCGTCGAAGGCCAGCATCAGCGACCCGATGACGGTGTCGCTGACGTCGCGCCTCTCCGCGACGGGGTCGATCACGTCGCCGTCGAGCGTCGGCAACGCGCTCACCATGCGGTCATCCCTTGACCGCTCCGGCAGTCACGCCGCCGACCATCCGGTTCTGGATCAGCAGGAAGAAGACGAGGACGGGCAGAGTGAAGAGGGTCGATGCCGCCATGGTTCCGCCCCAGTCGGTCCCGAACGCGGTTTTGAAGGTCGCCAGCCAAACGGGGAGCGTGAAGTTTGAGGTGTCGCGCATCAGCACGTAGGCATAGAGGAACTCGTTCCAGGCAGTGATGAAGGCGAAGATCGAGGTCGCCACCAGCCCGGGAGCGAGCAGCGGCAGGACGACGTGCCAGAACGCCTGGAAGCGGTTTGCCCCGTCGACCATCGCCGCCTCTTCGAGATCGACCGGGATGCCGGCGATGAACCCGCGCAGCGCCCAGATCGTGAACGGCAGCGTGAAGATGAAGTAGGTCAGGATAAGTGCCGGGATCTGGTTGAGCAGGTTGGCCTGGCGGAGGACGAGGTACATCGGGATGAGGAGCGCCTCGAACGGCGCCATCTGGGCGACGACGACGAGAAGCAGGAAGCTCCGCCGGCCGCGGAAGCGCGCGCGGGCGACGGCCATCGCCGCGAGCAGCCCGACGACGAGAGCGAGCACGACGGTCGAGATCGAGATGACGAGGCTGTTTCGCAGGTAATCCGGGAAGTACGGCCTGGTGACCGCCGTCGTGAAGTTGTCGAGCGTCGGCGGGAATGGCACGAACTTCGGGACGTAGGTCTGGATGTCGCCGGGTTGCTTGAAGGCCGTCGACGCCATCCAGTAAACCGGAAACGCGAACGCGATGATCGTCACCACCCCGATGGCGTTGACCGCGATCCGTCGAAGCCGGCGAGGCTTCACAGGTCCTCCTGCGTTCGAAGCATCATCCGGATGTAGGGAATCAGGACCAGGGCAAGCAGCACGACCATGACGACGGCCACGGCCGACGCCAACCCGTACTGGGCGCCGGCGATTCCCTTGAGATAGGCGTAGATCGCGAGGGTCACCGTCTCCCCTGCCGGCCCGCCCTGGCGGACCGTCCAGATCTGGGTGAAGACCTTGAAGTCCCAGATCGCCGACAGGAAGGTCAGGATCATGAACAGGGGCAGCAACGACGGCACGGTGATCCGTCGGAAGATCGCCCGGTCCGTCGCGCCGTCGACCCGGGCGGCCTCGTACTGCTCGCTTGGGACCGACAGGATTCCGGCTCGCAGGCTGAACGCGACGAACGGGATGGCCTGCCAGGCGATGAGCAGGCTGATGACCGCAAATGTCGACAGCCCCGTTGCGAACCAGGAATGGTTCGTGTAGTCGCCGAAGATGCCGACGCTCGTGAGCGCCCAGTTGACGACACCGAACTTGCTGTCGAACAGCCACTGGAAGATCACGCTGGCGGTCAGGGCCGGCGTCGCCCAGGCCAGGATCAGGCTGATCGAGAGCGCCAGCCGCATCCATCGCCCGAGGGCGCCCAGCAGGAGCGCGACGAGCGTTCCGAGGATCATCGTCAGGGCGACGTTGAACGCGGTGAAGGCGAGCGTTCGGATCGCGACCGCCCAGAATGTCGGGTCGGCCAGGATCGAGGCGTAGTTGTCGAGCCCGATCCAGACCGTCGTTCGTTGGACCAGCTCGCGGAGACCCATCCTCTGGAAGCTGATGACGACGGCCAGGAGGACCGGGTAGCCGAGCAGGACGGTGAACGCGAAGAGGCTCGGCAGCAGGGGCAGGTAGTGAAGCAGTCGCCGAGCGCGGGCGACCGCGGTGCGACCGTGAGCGGGAGCGCCGCCGCGGCGAGGGGTGACGATGGCCGGCCCGATGCCGGTCTCCGCCTGCCCTTCGACCATCATTCGACGCTCCCGAGCACGATCCTGGGGGCCCTTACTGGGCGACGTTCATCCGGACGCCGATCTCATCGTCGGCGGCCTTGGCGGCCTCGGCGATACTCGCCTTGCCGGTCAGGACCTTTGTGAGCATGTCCTTGAGCGGGTTCGCGCCCGACTCGACGGATGCCCAGCGGGGATCCTGCGGCGTGACTTTGCTGCCGGCCGCGGCGGCGCCGGCGGCTACGGCAAGGTTGGCGTTCTCGGATGTCGCGGTTGCGGCGAGGTTCTTGGAGTTCGGGACGTTGCCGGCCGCGATCATCAGCTTCTGGTACTTCTCACCGGTCATGAGCTTGACCCAGTCGTAGGCGAGGTCCTGCTTTGTGCTCCCGGCGGCGATGCCGAGGTTGGAACCGCCAAGGAAGACGGGAGCGGTCTTGCCGGGGGTGCTGCTCGGGATGGCGAAGACGCCAAGCTTGCCCTTGATGGCGGCGTTCTTCGATTCGGCGGTGCCGAGCTCCCACAGGTTGGCGATCATCATGCCCGCCTTGCCGTTGGCCATGACCGTCGCCTGCTCGGGGTTCTGCTCGTCGTTGTCGGCTGGGCCGGTCGAGCCCGCCTTGAAGTAGTCGACATAGTCCTGGATGCCGGCCTGCGCCTCCGGGGCCTCGAGCGTGCCCTTCCACGTGCCACCCTCGTTGACGGCGACATCGCCGCCGTGGTCCCAGATCATGCTCAGGAGGGCATACCAGTTCTGGCCGGGGATGTAGAGGCCGGAATAGTCGGCGATCGACTTGTTGGCGGCCTGGAGCTTCTTGGCCGCGTCGATGAGGGCGGCCTTGCTGGTGATCGACGCCGGATCGATTCCGGCGGCAGTGAACTGGTCCTTGTTGTAGATGACGATCCGGTTGCCGGCGTAGAACGGCACCGCGTACAGCTTGCCGTCCCAGATCGACGAGTCGTTCAGACCGCCGAGCCACGCCTCGTCGGCGCTGCTGCCGTCGGCGGAAGTTCCACCGCCGAGGTCGGCTCGCTTGGCGGTCAGGTCCATCAGGGCGCCGGCAGCCGCGTAGTTCGCGGTCTGGGTGTTGCCCGTTTCGACGACATCCGGCGGCTCGGGGGCCGCAAGGGCGCCGTTCAGGCGGCTGACGATCGCGTTCCACTGCTGGACTTCGTATTTGACGGTGACGCCCGGGTGGGCCGCTTCGAATTCGGTGTTGAGCTGCTTCACCAGGTCGTCACTTGCCGACCCGTTCATCAGCCAGACGGTCAGGGTCTGGGCTTGCGGCGCGCTGCTGGCAGCCGTGGTCGGTGCCGCACTCTGGGCGCCGGCCGTGGCGGGTGCCTGGCTCGCGGCGGGGGCCGTGCATGCTGCGATGCCCAGCACCGCTGCGAGTCCGATGGCGAGAGTCTGCTTGAGTTTCACTGATCTCCTCCTGGTGTTTGCGACTATCGGCTCGGGCGCGAATGGCCCGCACGCCGGATCCGATCCCTCAGGTCAAGGCATCGCGTGCGACCACCTCCTTTGCCCCTCGACGGAACCGTCGATCGAGCTTGCGACCGTGATGGCGCCCCAGGCCCCGGTGTCGGAGCCGTCGGGCAGGAGTTCGACGATGCCCGGTCCGAGCATTTCCGCTGCCAGTTCCGACGACGCCCGGGTTGCGTCCAATGCGGTCTCGATCGACGCGAGGAAGGGTCGGCCGGCTCCGGCGACCCCGCCACCGACGATCACCCGCTCGACGTCGTAGGTCATGACCAGCCCGTGGATCGCCCGGGCGAGGGCGCGACCCGCGGCCGCGACGATCTCGACGGCGAGGGGATCGTCGGCGGCGGCCGCGGCATGGACGTCGATGGCCGTGATCGTCGGACACGCCGCTAGGCTCGACTGGCGGCCGGCCCTGATGGCGTCGTCGGCGAGCCTGGCGACGGCGGGTCCTGACGCCATCATCTCGAGACAGCCGCGCAGTCCGCAGCTGCAGACCGGGCCGTCCGCGTCGACGACGATGTGACCGACCTCACCGGCGAGGCCTCGAGTCCCGCGGTAGAGCTGGCCGCCGAGAACGACACCCGCGCTGATCCCCGTCCCGACGCTGAGATAGACGAAGTCCTCGACCTCACCGAGCAGTCGCCGCTCGCGGATCCCGGCAGCCGCGGCCCGGACGTCGTTCTCGATCGCGCACGGCACCCCGAGACGCCCCTCGAGCTGCTCGCGCAGTGGAAGTCGGTGCCAGCCGAGATTGACCGCCAGAGACACGACGCCAGCAACCGGGTCGACGCGTCCGGGCACGCCTACGCCGACGGCGGCTACGCTGTCGACGCTCGCCCCTGCCGTCTCGAGGGCTGCCGCGACCGTCGCCGCAATGTGATCGGCAGCGGTGTCGGGGCTGCCGACGGGGGTCGGGACGACGAGGCGGCCGCGGATCCCATGGTCGCCCTCAACGACGAGGACTGCGATCTTGCTGCCGCCGACGTCGACGCCGACGCGCAGGTCGCGATCATGGGGGCGCACGTCTGCCGGCGAACCCGAGGCGGGGACAAGACCGTCCGCGGGGACGAGACCGTCCGTCATCGGCTGAGGCTCAGCCCGAGCTCGCGGGTGATCAGCAGGGCCGACGCCCCGAGGACGACGACGTTTGGCGACAAGCGCCCGACGACGATCTCCGTGTTCCGGCCGAGCAGGCCGAACGCCCGGCGACCGGCCTCGTCGCGCAGGGCCGCCAGCCATTCGTCGCCGAACGCCGTGACCGGTCCGTCGAGGACGATCCGGCCGATGTTGAGAGCGCCGATCAGCCCGGCGACGGCCTGCCCAAGGTAGCGAGCTGCCTCGAGCGCCGCGGTTCGGGCGGCCGCATCGCCGGCGCGATAGGCGTCAAGGACCGCCTCGAACGTGAGGTCGCCGCCCGCGGCGGTGTCGGCCAAGGGCGTGCCGAGCTCCATTGCCAGGGCCGCGGCCCGCGTTGCAATGGCCCGGCTGCTCGCAACTGTCTCGAGGCAGCCGAAACCACCGCACCGGCAGGCCGCCCCATCGTCGACCACTGCGACGTGGCCGATCTCGCCCGCCCCGAAGCCGTCGCCCTGGAACAGCGTGCCGTTGAGGACCAGGCCGGCACCGACGCCGCGCCCGATCTTGATGGTGACGAGGTTGGCCTGGCGCGGACCGTCGCCACCGAACGTGTATTCGGCGAGGGCCGCTGCCTGGCTGTCGTTGGCGACGTTGGTCGGCAGGCCGTAGCGTTCGCTGAGGAGTCCCCCAAGCGGCAGGTTCTGCCAGTCGAGGTTGACCGCCCAGAGGATCGTGCCGGTCCGGGCATCGACGAGACCCGGCGTCCCGACACCGATCCCGAGCGGGCTGACGGCGGCATCGTCGAGCAGCTCGTCGACGAGCCGAAAGACGAGGGCGAGGGCATCGTCGCCGTTGCGGCCGTCGACCGGCAGCTCGACGACCCGACGAACCTCGCCGCGGAGGTTGACGAGCGCGCCCGAAAAGACGGCCTCGCCGAGGTCGAGCCCGATCACCTGCCGGGCATTCCCGACGATGCTGAGCATGATCGGCGCCTTGCCGCCACTCGACGGTCCCCGCCCGACCTCCTCGACCATCCCGTCGTCCAGCAGGTCGGTGACGACATCCGAGACGGTCGTCCTGGTCAGGCCCGTGCTGCGTGCCACCTCCGCGCGGCTGATCGGCCCGAACTCGTAGACGGCGCGCAGGACGAGGCGATGGTTGTGCTCGCGCGTCTGCTGGTGAGTCGCCTTGCCGGGAAGTCGCATCGGGCCCTCTGTCGCGGCGTCGTGCAGCCCGTCCAGGGCGGTGGCGCACTTTGCCAAGGGAATTGACAAAGCGCAGGATGGACGAGCAGGCACACCTTTGTCAAGAGTGCTGACAAAGATTCCTCGCGGCACCCCGGATACCCGTACAGGAGGCTCGCGGACGGTCGGTGCAGGGAGAGCGTTCCTTGAGTAGCGGGGCGGAGCCTCAGCGGGCTACGGACGCCACTCCCGCAACTCGCGGCGAACCCGCTCACGGGCCGCGGCGATTGCATCCGGACCGCCCTGGGCCAGCTGCTTCAGGCCCTCGCGAGCCGATCCGGCGACCGGCGGAACGTCGAGCCGTATGAGATTCGCCGCCGGCAGATCGGGCCGGATCCGCGCATCGAGCCGCTCGAAGAAGGCCTTGTCGTCGGCCCGGAACACGCCACCGGCAAGGACGATATCGAGCGGCAGACGCTTGATCCCGAGTCGCGTCGCGAGCGCGATCGCCATCGTCGCCAGCTCGTCAGCCAGGCGGTCGATGATCGCCCGGGCCACCGGATCACCACGACGAGCGGTCGCAAAGACGACGGGCGAGAGCTCGCCGAGCCGATCCATGCGGATCCGCTTGTCGTACATCGCCCGGGTCAGCGCCGCCGGTCGCGTAAGCCCGAAGTGGGCCGGGATCGTCCGCTCGAGCTCCGTCCTCGGGCCCCGCCCGTCACGGGCCCGGACGGCCGCCCCGAGGCCGGCCATCGCGACAGCATCGCCGCCGCCCCAGTCGCCGGACAGGTCGCCGATCCCGTCGAAACGCGCGACGCGACCGTCCGGGGCGACCGCGGCCGCGTTGATCCCGGCGCCACACACCAGGGCGATGCCATAACCGTCCGTCGCCCCGGCCCACAGCGCACCGATACAG
>Ga0307308_10000196_pt1 | contig 19789 bp, 16 predicted proteins | sample ER_DNA_195_FD_194501 | JGI IMG/M metagenome (GOLD analysis project Ga0307308, IMG submission 194501) | Bulk soil microbial communities from the East River watershed near Crested Butte, Colorado, United States - ER_DNA_195 | ecosystem: Environmental > Terrestrial > Soil > Floodplain | place...
TCGGCACTCCCGGGGCGCGATGGAGAGCCGGCGGCACGACGGATGGGATGCGGGTGTTTGGAGCGCAGCGTGCCCGGTAGGGGATCGGTGCAGGGGAACCGGCACGGCCGGGGCCGGGCGGGCCCCGGCCGTGCTCCCCGGGCCGGCGGCGGGATGCTCCGCCCCGACCCGGGCCGTCCCGGGCTGGGGATGGAGCTGCGCGCGGCGGTTGCGGAGCCTTTCCGCCGCGCCTGAGGGCGCGGGCCAAGCGGATCCGCAGGATGCGGCCGCATCGCGGGGCCAGATGTTTATTCGCCGTCCAGAGGGCACGAACCCCTCGTCCGTCGGTCCCCCTGCGTACGGAGGCTGTGATGACCACCGCCGCGGCCACGACACCTGCTGTGGCGCTTGTCGAGCGCGACGACAGCGACCTGCTCGCCCTGATCCGGGCAGATGACGAAGACGACGAGCTGCGGGCAGCCGCCCGCGAAGTGATCGTCATCCGCTACGAGTCCCTGGTCCGCGGGTGCGTGCACCGCTACCGGGACAGTCCCGAGCCGGTCGAGGACCTGATGCAGGCCGGCTACGTCGGCCTGCTCAAGGCGATCAACAACTTCGATCCCGCGCTGGGGCAGAACCTCGCCGCGTACGCGCAGCCGTGTGTCAGCGGCGAGATCAAGCGGCACTTCCGGGACAAGCGCTGGCAGATCCACGTCAAGCGGTCCGCGCAGGAGCTGCTGCTGCAGGTCCGCCGGGCACGCGGGGAACTCGCCCAGGACCTGGGCCGCTCTCCCCGGGATGAGGAGATGGCGCGCCACCTGGGCGTGAGCCTCGACGACCTGCACGACGCCCAGCGGGCCGACATGGTCTTCCATTCCCACTCGCTGGACGCCCCGCTGTACGGCCAGGAGGACCCCGCAACCCTCTCCGAGCTGATCGGGCAAGAGGACCCGCAGGTCGAGCACACCCTCGACATGGAGTCCGTGCTCACCCACTGGAACGATCTGCCGGAGCGCGAGCAGCGAATCCTGACCATGCGCTTCTACGGCAACATGACCCAGGCCGAGATCGGCGAACGGCTCGGCATCTCCCAGATGCATGTCTCCCGGCTGCTCGCCCGGGCGCTGCGGTACCTGCGCGACCGCCTGCTCGAGAACGACGAGGAGGAAACTGCGGCACGCCAGGTCGACTCGCAGCCATAACCCGCGCCGTCGGCCGGCGCGCCTAGGACGTGCCGGATGGGCCACGCGTGCCGGGCGGTTCGACCACCCGCAGCGCCAGCATGGTGATGTCGTCGCGCACCTTGCCCTGGCAGAACTCCACCGCCACCTCCTGGATCCGGGCGAGGATCTGGTCCGGTGTGCGTCCCGCCAGGGCCGCGACCTCGCCCGGCAGCTGGTCGTCGAAATAACCCTGGCCCGGCCGGTGGGCGTCGGCGAGCCCGTCGCTGTAGAAGATGAGCGTGTCGCCCGCGGACAGATCGTGCCGTTCGAGCGCGGGCCCGGCGTCGGGGAAGATACCCAGCGGCAGCCCCCCGCCGCGGAGCTGGCGAAGCTCGCCGTCGCGGCGCAGCAGCAATGCGGCCGGATGCCCGGCGCTGCCGAGCGTCACTTCCAGCGACTCATCCTTCCACCGGACGTGGGCGGCGCAGGCCGTGACGAAGCGGCCGCTGAACTCCTCGGCAAGGACGATCTGATTCGCCGTGTTGAGCACGTCGCCGGGATCGTGGGTGGAGTGTGCGACGACCCGGATGGCGTGCCGGGCCGCGGCGCTCGCCTCCGCCACGCCATCGCCGCGGCCGCACACGTCGCCGATGGCCATCCCCCAGCCGGAGGATGTGCGGTACACGTCGAAGAAATCCCCGCCGACCTCCGGGTTCTCGGTCGCGGCCAGGTGGGTGGTGGCGACCTCGACGCCGGGCACGCCGGGCAATTCGCGGGGCAGCAGGCTGTACCGCAGCGCGTCGGCCACCTGGCTGTGCTGCCGCACCTTCCGGTCCATCGTGATCGCCAGCGCGAGCTGCTCACCGATCTCCTCGACCAGCCCGAGATCGGCCATCTCGAACTGCCCCGCGCTGGGGTGGCGGGCCAGGGTGAGCGCGCCATAACAGCGCTCGCCGTCGGAGAGCGGGACGCTCAGCACCGACGTCGCCCCCAGCTGCATCAGCAACGGGACGCCGTCCGGGCCTGTGCCGAGGATGCTCGCATCCTCCGCACGCGTGATCAGCTGGGAACTGCCCGTGTCGTGAACCGTATGCGGCAGCGAGCCCGGCTGCGGGTCCTGTGCCGCCACTGTCCGGGCGAGTTCCGCGGAAGGCTGGTCCTCGCCGCCCACGGCGTACTGCCGCCGGAGCCGCTGCCCCCTGGCCACGTCCACGATGACCAGCGCCGCCAGCTCGCTGGCGAGCAGCCTGGCACAGCGCTGCAGCGCGATGGTCTCGTTCAGCGGCGCGTTTTCCAGGAGCAGCCTGGAGACCGCCGTCATCAGGTCCAGCCGCCGCGTCATGGCCGCGACGAGGGGGGGCGGCACGTCCTTGACGGCCTCCGCTCGCCCGGCTTTCTTGCGGGTCCCGGTGCCTGCCCGGCCGCCGCGCGGCGACGGCGGCCCCACCTCACGGACGGCGACGACGAGCTGATCCTCGTCCCCCCGCGGCCGGGCCAGTCCCGCGATGAGCTCGCATTCGGTGGTACCGGTCCCGGTCAGCAGCTCACACCGCACCTGCCTGGGCTTCCCGGTCCGGACGACCGCGGCCAGCTGGCTGTCCACGGCGGCACGCGAGGGCATGTCCACGAACGCCGTGAAGGGCCGCCCGGTGGCATAGCCGATGCCCGTGTCCAGGAGCTCACCGGCTGCCTGGTTGACCCGCCGGACGGTGCCGTCGCGTTCGACGAGGATCAGCGCCACCGGCGCGTCGTGGAAGAGCGCGCGCAGCGTCCGCCGCTCGGCGTGCAGCGCGTCCAGGGCCGCCTCGTCCGGTGGCCCGTCCTCGCTGACGTCCTGGACCGCCGCGAGCGCGTCGATAGCGGCATCGAGCTCGGCCAGAGCCGCGTCCAGCGTCGGGCGGAGGTCGGTGCCTCCCAGTGTGGCGGCCTGGCGGAGTGCGTCGCGGCGCGCCGTCAGGTCGGCGAGTTCCTTCCGCGTTGACACGCTCCCGTCTGGGTGTGGCATCTGGTCAGTCCAGCCCCGACTGTCCCGAGTCGATGATCTTGCTGGCGACCTCGGTGACCTTCATGTTGCCCTGTTGGGAGATCTGCCGCATCCGGTCCAGTGCCTCGTCGGCGCTGCAGCCCAGCGTGTTCATCAGGATGCCCTTCGCCTGATCGACGACCGCCCTGGACTGGGCGGCGTCGCGGAACTGCAGCGCGGCCCGGCGGGCGCCGCCGAACTGGGACACGTTGTCCACCAGCGCTCCGCCCGCGGCGACGAGCAGCTCTGCCAGCGGGACCTGGCCGGGATCCAGGACCCGTGGCCTCGCCCCGAACAGGGACAGGGTGACCGCCTCGGGCCCCGGCCGGTACGCCAGCGCGACCGAGCAGCGCACTCCGCAGGACAGCGCCGCCTGAGCGTACTCGGGCCAGCGCTCCTCCTCCAGCGTGTCCGGGCAATGGGCGGTCTCTCCGGTGGCCAGCGCGGTGGTCTCCGGGCCGCGGTGCGACACCAGCTCCACCTCGGTCAGGTTGGAGACGTCGGGGTGGGTTGCGGCCATAATCAGCGGCTCGCCGTCCCGCCATAGCGTGGCGGTAGCGCCGGAGCACGCGGGGACCTGCCTCGACGCGAGTGCGGCGAGCTCGCCGAGCGACCGCGAGCGTGATTTGTCCGCGATGCTTAGCAGGTCAGCGGCCTCGCGAGCGAGGTCCGGGTTGGCCACGGTCACCTCCGACCACCGGGTGAGGAAGACGCGGCTGGCCAGCATGGCCACCTTCCCCCATCTTGCCACCCGGCCGGGAGTCAGGCACCCGCCAGCAGCCGCGGGAGCCGTCGCTGCCCAGCGCCCGGTCAGGCGTCCCCGGCGCCGTCGCTCAGGCCGGCGAGGCGGGCCAGCAGCTGGCCCCCTCCGGGACCCGTTTTCGCTGCTCTGCCTGACCGCCGGAGGTCGCCACTACCCGGCGTGGCGCCCGTTACTCGCGGCGGCTGACGCCCGTGCGCGCAGAACCCGGAGCGGAGGCCGGGCAGGACCCGGAGAGCCGATGTTTAGCGCGGCGTGCCCGGGGAACAAACGCAACTGCGTGTCTACGACGCAGGCACACCTTCACGCCCGTACGGCGTGATCGCTGAGGTGTGCCTTTTTCATGGCCCTGGCGGCCGGTCTCACCAGCACTCCCAGCGTGACGCGCCGATCCCCAACGGCAGCCCGTAGGAGGCTCGTGATGAGGATCGCCTTTGTCGCCTCGCAGTCCAGCTCGCCCGGCTCGGGCGCTGGCCCCGGCGGCGGCCAGCGTGTCACCTCCCTCGCCGACGCACTTGCCCGGCTGGGGCACCAGGTGACCGTCTACGCACCAAAGGACTCTCCCAAGCTGCCGCGGAAGGCCAGCCTTGCTTCGGGGGTGACCGTCGAGCACCTGCCCGCCGGAGCTTGTGACCGGGCGTCCCCCGGCGAGACGGCCATGGATATCCCAGCGTTCAGCGATCATCTGGCTCGCCGCTGGCGGCAGGATCCGCCCGATATCGCCCACGCTCACTTCTGGACCACCGGGCTCGCGGCACTGGCCGGCGCGCGCGGCCTGAACCTGCCCGTCGTGCAGACGTTCCATTCCCTGGGCGCGCTGCAGACCGATGACCTCCACCGCCCGGCGGAAACGTCGCGTCCGGGCGGTGGATCCACCGCAGCCCGCGGCGAGGATGGCGCCCGCGGCCAGGGTCGCGCCCGCAGCCAGGGTGGGGACCGCCGCCAAGGTGGCACCCGCCGCAGGGGTGGCGACAGCCGTCAGCCGGACACCGGGCACGAGCTGGCCCGGATCCGGCTGGAGGTCTGTCTCGCGCGCAACGCCAACGCGGTGCTGGCCACGTCGTCCGAGCAGATGACGAAGCTGGCGGGCCTCGGCGTCCCCCGGGCCTCGATCCGGGTGGTGCCGTGGGGGGTCGACACGGGCTTGTTCGCCCCCGACGGGCCGACCGCCAAGCGGAACGGGCGGCCGCGGCTGCTCGCGGTCCGGCAGTCGGACGCGGAGCGGGGGCTGGGTGTCGTCATCCGTGCCCTGGCTGAGGTACCGGCGGCGGAACTGCTCATCGCGGGCGGGCCTTCCGGCTCGGGCCCCGAGGCGGACCCGGCCAACCAGCTCCTGGCCGGGCTGGCCCGGGACCTGGGTGTGATCGACCGGATCACCTTCACCGGGGACGTCAGCAGAACGCACCTGCCCGCGCTGCTCCGCTCGGCGGACCTGCTGCTGAGCGGGGTGTGGGAGGACTCGTTCGGCTCGGTGGCGCTGCAGGCGATGGCGTGCGGCACACCGGTCGCCGCGGCGGCCATGGGCGAGGTCGGCGACGCGGTCATCGACGGGACCACGGGCATTCTGGTTCCGCCCGGCCAGCCGTCGCTGCTCGCCCGCCGGATACGGCAGCTGCTTGCCAGCCCGATGCAGCTCGACGCGTTCAGCATCGCGGCGGTGGACCGGGCCAGGTCCCGCTACTCCTGGGATCGGATCGGCCAGGAGACCGTCCGGGCCTACGAGCGCTGCCTGCCGCACCAGTTCCCGGCCGTACCTGACGAGCCGGAGACCGAAGACGCCGATTCTTCCCAGGACGCGTAGGCGGCCTGCCGGGCCTGCGCCCGGGCTTGGCGGCCGGCCTGCCGCTGGCGGTGAGCCGCTCGACTCTCCCCCCCAAAGCGAGCGGCTCACCGCCCTTTCTCGGCAAGCGGTCGCGCGGGCGCTGATGGGGTCGGCGGCCGGCGCTGATGAGGCCCGCGCCAGGCGCTGAGGAGAATACCCCGCCAGGGTATAGTGCGAGTCCGGGATGAGACCCGGGGCCGTGACCACCCGGCGGCCCCCGCGCTGGCCGGAAGGGGCTGACCATGGCCGTGCTCGCTGCCATCGGCCATGCGCTGGCGGTCGCCGGCTCGATGACCTGGCAGATCACCTGGTCTCTCATCCTCGGCTTCACGTTGTCGGCCATCGTGCAGGCCGTGGTCCGCCGGCAGACGATCACCAGGATGCTCGGCGACGACCGGCCGGCCGCCCTGGCCAAGGCCACCGGCCTGGGTGCCGCGTCCTCCTCCTGCTCCTACGCGGCGGTCGCGCTCGCGCGCTCCCTGTTCCGCAAGGGCGCGGGCTTCACTTCCGCGATGGTGTTCGAGATCGCCAGCACCAACCTGGTCATCGAGATGGGCATCATCCTCGCGCTGCTGATCTCCTGGCAGTTCACCCTGGCGGAGTTCGTCGGCGGCCCGATAATGATCGTGCTGGTGGCAGTGGCGTTCCGCGTCTTCGTGCGCCAGCGCCTGATCGAGGCCGCGCGGCGGCAGGCGGACAGGGGCGTGGCCGGATCCATGGAGGGGCACGCCGCCATGGACATGAGCATCGCCGCCGGCGGGAGCTTCTGGCGGCGGCTCGGCAGCCGGCAGGGGTACACGTCGGTCAGCCACATCTTCGTGATGGAGTGGGCCGCCGTCATTCGCGACGTGGTCATCGGCCTGCTGGTCGCCGGGGCGGTGGCCGCCTGGGTGCCCAGCAGCTTCTGGCAGCACCTGTTTCTCACCGGCGAGCCGCTGGCGGCCAAGCTGTGGGGCCCGCTGATCGGCCCGGTGATCTCGGTGCTCAGCTTCGTCTGCTCGATCGGCAACGTGCCGCTGGCGGCCGTGCTGTGGAACGGGGGGATCAGCTTCGGCGGGGTCGTGTCGTTCATCTTCGCCGACCTGATCATCATCCCGATCCTGCTCATCTACCGGAAGTACTACGGCACGAAGATGGCGCTGACCATCCTCGGGATCTTCTATGCCGCCATGGTCATCGCCGGCTACATCGTCGAGTTCGCGTTCGGCGCGCTCGGCCTGGTCCCGGCCACCCGGAACGCGAACGTCGGCGAGACCGGCCTGCAGTGGAACTACACGACCTACCTCAACATCGTCTTCCTGCTGCTCGCAGCGGCACTGCTGGTGCGCTTCTTCCGCTCCGGCGGCGGCGCGATGCTCAGGATGATGGGCGGCGGTCCCGGCGAGCCCGGCCGTCACGCCCACGATCCTGATGCTCACGGCCCTCAGGGCCGGGAGGGTAATGACCGGCGCCGTCATGAGCACGGCGGGTCGGCTCTGCCAGCCGGTGGCCGGTGAACAATATGCGTGGCGTCCGGTCCTCGGAGGTCTGCTCGGTGATCGCCTCCGTGTGGAAGCCGGCGTCCGCCAGCAGCCCGAGCCAGACCGCGCGGCGGAACAGCCCGGTGCGGTGCGTCTCGTGCACGACGCGCACCGAGCCGTCCGCGTCGCGGAGCAGGAATGCGTACTCGGACCGGATCCACGTGTCGCCGGGATCGGGGTCCCAGGTCCATTCCAGGTAGCGCGCCCCGCGTCCGTCCTGGCCGTCACTGCCGCCGTGGTCGGTCACCGGCCGGAAGGTCTCCGCGGTGTGGTCGGGCACGAACAGGGCGATGCCGCCGGGACGGCAGTGCACGAAGGCGGTCTCGATCACCTGTCGCAGGTCTGCCTCGGTGGTCATGTAGTCCACGGCGTCGTGCACGAAGACCGCGTCGAAGGTGCGGCCGAGCCGGATCGTGCGCATGTCCCCCTGGTGGTGTGCGGACTCCGGGTTGAGCCGGCGCGACATCGCGAGCATGTCCTCCGACAGGTCCACGAGGGTCAGGCTGAAGTGCCTCTTCAGGTGCACCGCGTTGTGACCGCCGCCGCTGCCCAGTTCCAGGACGTCGTGCACGTCGATCGCGGCCGAGTTCAGGATCGTGGCGGCTGCCGCCGCCTCCTCGGTGTACTCCTGCGGGGCGGAGATGAGCGGCCACCAGGAGGCCAGGTCGGCGTACAGGCGGTACCCGGCGGGGTTCGCTGTCACGGGCATCATCTTCCTGCATCAGCTCCGGGCACCGGATCCGTGGTGTCCCCGGAGTGGCCGGGAGCGTGGCCGGGGAGCCGGGAGCGCGTCGGGGAGAATGCCGGGATGGAGTTCGCGCCTGACCCGCCCCACGGCCGCGTGTTCACCACTGACCGGGTGGTGCGGAGCACCGATGTGACCCCGTCCGGCCGGCTCCGGTTCGACGCGCTCGCCCGCTATCTGCAAGACGCCGCGGAGGACGACCTCGCGGACGCCGGCTGGGATGAGCCGTGTGGCTGGCTGCTGCGCCGCTGCGAGGTGGCCGTCCGCGACTATCCGGGCTTCGGCCAGCGGGTCGGGCTGAGGACGTTCTGCTCGGCGACCGGACCCCGATGGGCCGAACGCACGACCACCCTGGCCGGCCCGGACGGGGACCTGATGCAGGCCAGAGCGGTCTGGGTGGCCGTCACGCGCGGTGAGGGCCGCCCCTGCCCGCTGGGGGCGGCGTTTCACCGCCTGTACGGGCCGTCGGCCGGAGGGCGACAGGTGTCGGCCCGCCTGTCACATCCCGGGCCGCCGCAGGACGGGGGCGGCCAGCCCTGGCCACTGCGCGCCACGGACATCGACCCGGCGGGCCACGTGAACAACTCCATCCACTGGGCTGTGGTCGAGGACGTCCTCGCCGGGCTCGCCGGCCCGCCAGCGGCCGCCGAACTCGAATACCACCGTGTCATCCTGCCCGGCCAGCAGCCCCGGGTGGTCACCAGTGACGCGCACGATCAGGTCGGCGTCTGGCTGCTGGACGGCGAACACCGGCTGGCGTCGGCGCGGCTCACCTTCGGCCGGTAAGATCACGCCTCGTCAAGATCGACCGGCCGGCCCGGCTGGCCGCGCGGCCCACGGCCTGTTGCCAGCGGCTGCCGCCAACGGCACCGCCACGGGCTGGTTCTCACCGAGGGGGATGACATTGCTGAAGGGCTTCAAGAACTTCCTCATGCAGGGTGAACTGGTCGTCATCGCCGTCGGCCTGGTGGTGGCCCTGGCGTTCAGCACCCTGGTCAAGGCCTTTACGGACAGCATCATCACACCGCTGGTCAACGCGATCGCCGGCGGGGGAGCGGCCGGGAAGGGACTCGGCTGGACCCTTAACGGGCAGCGCATCGACCTCGGCGCGTTCATCGGCGCGGTCATCTACTTCATCATCCTCATGGCCGTCATCTACTTCCTCATCGTGGTCCCGTACCGCGCCTACATGAAGCGGCGGGGCAGGGCCGTCTTCGGCGACCCGCCGCCCACCAAGACGTGCCCCAACTGCCAGTCGACGGACATCCCCGTGGCCGCGACCAAGTGCAAGTACTGCGCCAGCGAGCTGCCCGTGGCCGCCTGAGCCGGCCGCCTCGGCCGCTGGTGGCCCCGGTCGCGGAGGCTGCCCACGTGGCGGGCCCGCTGGCGCCGGGCTGCCAGACTGCTGCCATGCGCTTCGACACCAAGATCGCGATCGCGGTCCGGGAAGATCTTGCCACGTGGCAGAAGCTCAACGTCACGGCGTTCCTGGCTAGCGCGGTGGTCGGCGGGCGTCCCGAGGTGATCGGAGAGCGGTACCAGGACGGCTCAGGCAACTTCTACCTGCCGATGTTCCGCCAGCCGGTGCTCGTCTACGGCGCTGGCGCCGAGGCGCTCGGCAGCGCGCATGGCCGGGCGCTGGACCGAGGGCTTGACGTCGCCGTGTACATCGAGGAGATGTTCAGGACCGGCCACGACCTCGCCAACCGGGCGGCCGTCCGGGCGGTCGCCGCCGAGGCGCTGCCGCTGGTGGGGCTTGCGGTCTACGGCCCGAAGAACGCGGTGGACAAGATCTTCAAGGGCTTCCCGCTGCACTCCTGATTCACGGGGTGGCGCAACGGATGGGCCCCAGCCGATGCCGGTGGGGAGACTCCTGGCCCGGCCCGCCCTGACGCTGGGCCGCGATGGCAGCCACGCCGGGCCGTGATCGCAGCCACCGTTTGCCATAATGGCAGCCACGGCGGGCCATAATGGCAGCCTCGGTGGGCTGCGATGACGGCCACGCTGGGCCGGGCGCGGGGTGGACGACAGCAGCACCGGACGGGCGCGGATCATTGACGGCCATCCGGATCGGGGCTACTGTCCCGCCCTGCCGACAATCTCGTTGGGGGCAGCGATGCTGAGCTTCGGCGTCACGTTCATGGCCGACCCGCCGGTGTCGGAGGTAGTCCGCCGGACGGTACTCGCCGAGCAGAACGGGTTCAGCCACGCCTGGCTGTGGGACAGCCACGTCCTGTGGCAGGAGGTCTACCCGATCTTCACTCTGATGGCGGCCGGCACGGACCAGATCCACATCGGACCGTGCGTCACCAACCCGGTAACCAGGGACCCGACGGTGACGGCGGCCGCGATGGCCACCCTGAACGAGATCTCCGGCGGCCGGATGGAGATGGCGATCGGGCGCGGCGACTCGGCGCAGCGGGTGCTCGGCCGCAAGCCGGTGCCGGTTGCCGAGATGGAGCGCGCCTGCGTCCTGATCCGTGACCTCGCCGAGGGCCGCGAAGTGGATCTCGATGGCACCCCGGTCAGGCTGAAGTGGTCCGAGGGCCACCGGCTGCCGGTCTGGGTTGCGGCCTACGGGCCGCTGGCGCTGCGCTGCGCCGGCCGGGTCGCGGACGGGGTGGTCCTCCAGCTCGCCGACCCGTTCATCATCGAGTGGGCGCTGCGCTACATCAGGGAGGGCGCGCAGCAGGCAGGCAGGGACGCCGGCGAGATCAAGCTGATGGCCGCCGCGCCCGCCTACATCTCCGCCGACCTCGCGCACGCCAGGGACCAGACGCGCTGGTTCCCCGCGCTGGTGTCCAACCACGTGGTTGACCTGGTCAAGCGCTATCATGACGCCGAGCTACCCGCCGAGCTGACCGACTACATCGCCGCCCGTGAGCGGTACTACTACTCCCATCACGGCCGGGCGGGCGCGGAGAATGCCGAGTTCGTGACCGACGATGTGGTCGACAGGTTCTGCGTGCTTGGTACGCCGGAACAGGTGCGGGCGAAGCTCGGTCAGCTCGGGGATCTCGGCATCAGCCAGTTCAACATCTACTCGATGGTCGACGACCCGGCGGGACTGATCCGCGGCTTCGGCGCCGAGATCATCCCGGCATTCCGGTAAGGCACCGGCCCGGCGGAGCACGCCGGCGGAACCCCGGCTGGCGGAACCCCGGCCGGCAGGCGCAGGCTAGGAGAGGCAAGCTGACAGGAGGCATACCCATGCGTAAGGTCCGCGCTGCGCTGATCCAGGCACAGGCCAACATGTCCAAGCAGGACGCGGTGGACAAGCACATCAAGATGATCGCCGACGCCGCGGGCCAGGGCGCTCAGGTCGTCGGTCTCCAGGAGATCTTCCACGGCCCGTACTTCTGCGCCGAGCAGGACCCCAAGTGGTATGGCACCGCGGAGCCGGAAGACGGGCCCACGGTCAGCAGGATGCGCGAGGTCGCACGTGAGCACGGCATCGTGCTCGTCGTGCCGTGGTACGAGGAGGAACAGCCAGGCGTCTACTACAACACCGCCTGTGTGATCGAGCGGGACGGTACGGTCCTGGGCAAATACCGCAAGACCCACATCCCGCACGTCGGGCCGTGCTTTTGGGAGAAGTTCTACTTCAAGCCCGGCAACCTCGGCTATCCGGTGTTCGACACCTCGGTCGGCAGGGTGGGCCTGATCATCTGCTACGACCGGCACTTTCCGGAGGTGGCGCGCGAGCTCGGCATCAAGGGCGCGGAGATCGTCTTCAACCCATCCGCCACCGTGGAGTCGCTGTCCCGGTACCTGTGGGAGCTCGAGCAGCCCGCGCACGCGGTGGCCAACGGCTTCTGGATGGCGGCGAGCAACCGAGTGGGCGTCGAGGCGCCGCTCAACCCGGCCAAGTTCTACGGCTCGTCCTACTTCTGCAGCCCCCGCGGCAAGATCATCGCTCAGGCCTCGGACAGCGAGGACGAGGTGCTCGTCGCCGACCTCGACCTGGACGAGATCCGCGAGGTGCGCAACACCTGGCAGTTTTTCCGTGACCGGCGCCCGGAGACCTACGGCGAGCTGGTGGCACAGCTGCCATGACCACGCTGATCAGGAACGGCACGGTCGTCACCGCGACCGACATGACCCATGCGGACGTGCTCATCGACGGGGAGCGGATCAAGGCGATCGGCACCGGGTTCGGCGATGCTGACACGGTCATCGACGCGGCGGGCCGCTACGTGATGCCGGGCGGCATCGACGTGCACACCCACATGGAGCTGCCGTTCGGCGGGACGTTCGCCTCCGATGACTTCGCCACCGGCACGGCCGCGGCCGCCTGGGGCGGCACTACGACCATCGTCGACTTCGCCGTCCAGGACTACGGCCAGAGCCTCTCCGCGGGGCTGGACCGCTGGCTGGAGAAGGCGAGCCCGAAGTCGCACATCGACTTCGGGCTGCACCTCATCGTGCGCGAGATCAGCGATCAGGTCCTGCGCGAGATGGACGCGATGATCGACCGCGGGGTGCCCTCGTTCAAGCTGTTCATGGCCTACCCGGGCGTGTTCATGCTGGACGACGCATCGATCTTCCGCGCGATGAGCCGCACGGCCGACAACGGCGGCCTGATCATGATGCACGCCGAGAACGGCGGGGCCATCGACGTGCTGGTCAAGCGCTACCTGGCCGAGGGCAAGACCGCCCCGGTCAACCACGGGCTCACCAGGCCCTCGTCGATGGAGGGTGAGGCGACGCACCGGGCCATCGCGCTTGCCGAGCTGGCCGGGGTCCCCGTCTACATCGTGCATCTCAGCTCCCGGGATGCGCTGAACGCGGTCAGGGAGGGGCGCAGCCGCGGGGTGCACGCCTACGCCGAGACCTGCCCGCAGTACCTGTACCTGTCGCTCGATGACCTCGCCCGCCCCGGGTTCGAGGGCGCCAAGTTCGTCTGCTCACCGCCGCTGCGCCCTGCCGACCACCAGGCAGAGCTGTGGCGGGGCCTGGAGACCGATGACCTGCAGGTGGTCTCGACCGACCACTGCCCGTTCGACTACAAGGACCAGAAGATCCTCGGCAAGGACGACTTCTCCGCGATACCCAACGGGCTGCCCGGGGTCGAGGACCGCTACACGCTGCTCTGGGACGGGGGAGTCGCCGCGGGCCACATCAGCCCGATGCGTTTCGTCGAGCTGATCGCGACCGCGCCCGCCAGGATGTTCGGGCTGCATCCGCGCAAAGGCACGCTCGCGCCCGGGGCCGACGCGGACATCGTGATCTTCAATCCGGAGGCACGGCGGATCCTGTCCGCCGCGTCGCATCACATGCGGGTCGACTACAGCTGCTATGAGGGCCGCGCGGTCCGCGGCGTGCCGGAGGTGGTGATGCAGCGCGGCAACGTGCTGGTCGCCGACGGGCAGTTCCACGGCAAACCCGGCGCGGGCAGGTTCCTGGAGCGCAGCAGGTTCGGCCCCGGCCAGAGCTCCGGGTAGCGCCAGCTTGGTCCCTGATGACAAGCCCGGCCCTTCTGGATCTGCTGCGCCGCCCCCTCGTCGTGGCGCCGATGGCCGGTGGGCCCTCGACCAGCGAACTGGTGATCGCAGCCGCGGGAGCAGGGGCGGTCGGCTTCCTGGCCGCTGGTTACCGGACCCCCGCGGCCATGGTTGCGGATATCGCCGCCGTGCGGGCGGGCACGGCCGAGCCGTTCGGAGTGAACGTGTTCGTGCCCGGGACGCCGTCGGCCGACACCGCGGCGATCTCGGCGTATCTCGGCTCGCTGCGCTCCAGCGCCGCCACCGTCGGCGCCTCGCTCGGGGAGGCAACCTGGGATGACGACGGCTTCGAGGAGAAGCTTGCCTGCCTGCTGGCGGACCCGCCGCCGATCGTCAGCTTCACCTTTGGCTGCCCGCCAGCGGAGGTGATCGCCGCTTTCAGGCGCGCCGGCACCGTGGTCGCCGTGACGGTGACCAGCCCCGGCGAAGCCGCGGTCGCGGCGACTGCGGGCGTGGACGTGCTCTGCGTCCAGGGATATGAGGCCGGTGCCCACCGGGGCACGTTCGCCAACGACGGCAGCGCCGGCGGGGACGAGGGCGTCCTCACCCTGATCGGCGAGGTCGCCGCGGTCACCGGTCTTCCCCAGATAGCGGCGGGCGGGATCATGGGCCCCCGCCAGGTGGACGCGGTGCTCGCCGCCGGCGCGGTGGCGGCGCAGTGCGGGACCGCGTTCCTGCGCTGCCCGGAGAGCGGTGCGCACCCCGTGCACAAGGCCGCGCTTGCCAGCCCTCGCTACACCACGACCGCGCTGACTCGTGCTTTCAGCGGGCGATGGGCGCGCGGGCTGGTCAACCAGTTCGTACTCCGCCACGCGGATGCGCCAGCCGCCTACCCGGAGATCAACAACGCCACCCGGCCCCTGCGCGCCGCGGCCGCCGCCAGAGGCGACCCGGAACAGATGAGCCTGTGGGCCGGCCAGGGCTACCGGGCGGCCACCGACCGCCCGGCCGGCGAGATCGTCGAGCGCATCTGCCCCCGCCGCGCCCGGTGAGATCATCGACTGGCTCTGCCCAGCCGGGCCCGGTGAGATCGTCGACCGGCTCTGCCCCCGCGCCCGGTGAGATCATCGAGCGGTTCCGTCCCGCCGCGCCCCGTGGCCGGCTCCCGTGCGTCCCGCGAGGGCGCGTGCGCCCTGTGATCAAGCTCCCTGGCTTTGTGATCACTAGGACTGCACGGGTTAGACCTCGACTTAGGGGCCGCCCCGCGCAAGATAGGGCAACTGCCCGATGCGGCCGTGGGGGCCTTATCGCGAACCTTGAGGTACAGGGCCGGGACTGGCCTTGTACGTGTGGAGGACGTCGCGGAGGAAATTAGTGCACCCCTACATGACAGAGATCATTGCCGCGGAGCGGGTCAAGGGCTGGCTGCAGCAGGCGGAGCAGGCACGGCTGGTCAACAGGGCCCGTCGTGCCCGGCGCGCCTGGCTGATGCCGTACGCCGCCAGGCTGGCGCTGCTGCGTGGCCGTCACGTTCGGGCGGCTCGGCCGGCGGCCGGCCCGCCTGGCGCCGCCGAAGGGCGGCCGGCCACAGCCGATGAGCGTCAGCCGGAGAGCACGCGAGCGGCGTGACGCGGTGCTCGGCGCCAGGAGCGACGCGGTACTCACCGCGAAGGGTGCGGCCGTGGGCGCGGATGGAGTGTCACAGGCAGGTGGCATCCTGGAAGACATGAGCGCGCGCAGGAGAAGCCCGGTCCTTGTGGGTCGCGCGGAGCATCTGGCCGCCCTGGACGCCGCTCTGGACCGCGCCCGCGCTGGCGGGCCTTCCACCATGCTCATTGGCGGGGAGGCGGGGATCGGCAAGTCCCGTCTGGTGGACGAGTTCGCGGCCAGGGCGAGCGCCGCGGGCGCGCGGGTCCTAGCGGGTGGCTGCCTGGACCTGGGCACCGACAGCCTGCTGTTCGCGCCGTTCGCCGCGGTGCTCCGGGAGCTTGTCCGCGATCTGGGCGCCGAAGGCGTGGCGGCGCTGCTGCCCGCCTACGCCACGCGCGAGTTCGCCAGGCTGCTGCCGGAGTTCGGCGAGGCAGACATGGAGGCGGACCCGGCTGTCGCCCGGGCGCGGCTGTTCGAGCAGATGCTGACGCTGCTCGAGCGCCTGGCGGAGGCGGGGCCCGTGGTCCTGATCATCGAGGATGCTCACTGGGCTGACCGCTCGACGCGCGACCTGATGGCGTTCCTCATCGGCAGCCAGCAGGTCCTGGACGGGGTCCTGATCGTTGTCACCTACCGGTCCGATGAGCTTCACCGCACGCACCCGCTGCGGCCGCTGCTCGCCGAGCTCGGCAGGCTCAGCTGGGTGGAGCGGATGGAGTTGCCCAGGCTGGGCCGGCTGCAAGCCGATGAGCTGGTGGCTCACATCACCGGCCGGGAGCCGGAGCGGTGGCTGGCGGACGAGGTGTATCAGCGCGGCGAGGGCAACCCGCTCTTCGTCGAGGAATTGCTGTGCTGCGACGGCGGCCTGACCGCCGAGCTGCCCGAGTCACTGCGGGACCTGCTGCTCGCCGCGGTGCAGCGGCTGCCCGAGGAGACGCAGGACCTGCTGCGGGCGGCGAGCGCCAGCGGGCAGCGCAGCGGGCATGCGCTGCTCGCAGCGGTGACCGGGCTGGCCGGCGACGACCTCGCCCGCGGGCTGCGCCCCGCGGTGGCGGCCAACGTGCTGCGCGCAGACGACGACGGGTACGCGTTCCGGCATGCGCTCATCCGCGAGGCCATCTACGACGATCTGCTGCCCGGCGAGCGCACCCGGCTGCATACACGCTTCGCCGAGGTCCTCGGCTCCGATGCCGGGCTGGTCCCCGCCGGCCGGGGGCTGATCGAACAGGCGCATCACTGGTATTACGCCCACGACACCGCCGGAGCCCTGGTGAGTGCCTGGCGGGCTGCCTCGGCGGCCGGGCGCGCCCTCGCCCACGCCGAGCAACTTACGCTGCTGACCAGGGTCCTGGAGCTGTGGGACAAGGTGCCGGACGCCGCGGAGCGGATCGGCGCCAGCCACTTGCTCGTTCTTGAGCAGGCCGCGTCCGCCGCGCACACCGCCGACGAGACCGAGCGGGGGGTCGCGTTCGCGTCGGCAGCGCTGAAGGAGGTCGACGCGACCGCCGAGCCCGTGCGGGCGGCCCTGCTCCTTGAGACGCGCGCCACGCTGGGCAAGCACAGCGGCCGGACGGATCCGTCGGTGGACCTGCGGGCGGCACTGGAACTCGTGCCCCCGGGCCTCGATGACGCCGCCCGCGCGCGGGTGCTGGTGAGCGAGGCGAAGTGTGCCGAGCCGCACGAGCCGGGCGCATGGGCCGCCGCCGAGGAGGCCCTGGCCCTGGCACAGCAGGCCGGAGTTGCCGCGACACAGGTCAGTGCGCTGTGTGAGCTGGCATGCTTCGAGGCCCAGGCCGGCAATGACGGGGTGGCCATGGAGAGGCTCACCGAGGCCCAGGCGCTCGCCGGGCGGACCCGCGCCTTCCGGCCATTGCTACAGGTCGCCGTCAGCGAGTCCCACGTCCTGGAGGGATTGGGAGAACACGAACGGGCCGCGTCCGTGGCCCGGGCCGGCATCGTCCGGGCGCGGGATTACGGCCTCGCCCGCTCGACCGGGACCTTCCTGGCGATCAACGTGGCCGAGCCGTTGGTAGCACTCGGCCGGTGGGACGAGGCCATCGAGGTCATCGAGCATGCCCTGGCGCTTTCCCCGCCGCAGCTCAATCGCATCGGGCTGCGGCACCTCGCCGGTGAGATCGCGCTGCGCCGCGGCGACCTGATCGACGCTCAGGCACTGACCGCCGCCGCGAGGACGGCGCTTAGCAGGGCCGGGCATATAGGCCGCAAGGGCGGCCAGTACCACCTGCCGCTGGTTCAGCTCGAGGCCGAGCTGTGCCTCGCCGAAGGCAGGCAGGCTGACGCGCAGGACGTGGTGGCGGCCGCGGTCGACCGCTTCGACCTCGTGCGCGATCCCCGGTATGCCTGGCCGCTGCTCAACGTTGGCGCCCGCGCCTGCGCCGCCGCGCCTGCCGTTGCCGCCAGGGACCGGGCCGCGGCGCAGCGGGCGGGCGATCTGCTCAGCCAGCTGCGCGCGCTGGCGCAGAAGCTGGAGTCCTCGGGCCCCGTCCAGCAGGCCAACCGGCTCACCTTCGACGCGCAGGCCGGTGCCGATCCGGCGGGTGCGGCGGCCGGCGGCCAGGCGCTGGCGCGCTGGGACGCCGCGGCGGCAGCCTGGGACGGCCTCGCCCAGCCCTTCGAGCGCGCGACCGCGCTGTTCCGGGCCGCCGAGGCGGGCATGACCGGCGGGGACCGCGACGGCGCAGCGCAAAGGCTGCGCCGCGCTACGGAGCTGGCGGGCCAGCTGGGCGCCCGCCCGCTGGGCGAGGAGATCGCGGTGCTGGCCCGGAGCGCCAGACTCGCGCTGGGGACCGGCCACGATGGCGGCATCCCCGCACCTCCGGGGCTGGGCCTTACCGCCAGGGAGTTCGAGGTGCTGCGGCTCGTCACCGCCGGACGGTCGAACCCGGAGATCGCCGCCGAGCTCTTCATCTCCGCCAAGACCGCCAGCGTCCATGTCTCGAACATTCTGGGCAAGCTCGGCGTGAGCAGCCGTGGCGAGGCCGCGGCCGCGGCTCACCGACTGCGCCTGTTCGACTCGGCGCTGGCGTCCTAAGGGGCGGCCAGGGGCGGCCACCTGAGCCTCAGGCAAGGCACACGAGTCGAAGGAACTCATGATCATGCCCGGCCACTTCGATGCTTACGCCGGCGACTTCACAGGATCAAGCGGCGGCGCGTGGCTCGTTCGTGCGGCATCCGGTGCTCTGACGCGGAGACTTGTCCCTAATGTCCCTATGGGAGCCGAAGCTGTCCGTTTGAGCGGGCGCCACCGGGCGTTAGGTGCGGCGAGCCCAGGCCGGCAGGACATCCATTATCGACCCGGATACACGGCAATCGATTGCTCTTCGGAAAATCGCCGTCGGCTCGCGAATTCAGGGCCGTCGTCGTTGGCTTACTCCGCGGCCGGGCGAAATGGGGCCGGGCCCACGCGGGCGAACACCGCGGGAACGTTGCATACCCGCGACAGCGAAGCGTTCCAGGGACACGCTCGCAATCGGCGAGTCTGCCTGGGCCCGCGGCTGGGTTGATGGCGCGGGTCCGAGCGCTCGGCTCCGCCTGGACCTCAAACTCGTCCGCTTGGGGCACCGGTCACCGCAGCCTGCCGCGGTCACGGCAGCCTGGCCAGGTCCCTGCGGCCTGGCCAGGTCCCTGCAGCCTGACAGGGCCCCACAGCAGCGCTCGCTGGCCACTGCAGCGCTTGTGGGTCACTGCAGCTCTTGTGGGTCACTGCTGCGCTCGCGGGGGCCACGGCAGGCCGCCGCGCCGAGGCGCTGGTCTGGATCCGCGGTGAGGCGGCCCATCAGGTAGCTCAGGGCCTCACGAGGGCTGAAGGCCCCAACGGAGAGAATCAGCGCGCGCTGCGGGCCTGGGACAGCCGCTGGATTGCTGGTGGTGATGAGGACCCTGCCCGCCGGGCCCTCCGGCCTGAGCCCTTCCAGGTCCGCCGTGTCGGAGAGATCGTCGAGCACCACGAGCCACGGCCGGCTGGTTTCGGCGAGCCAGCTAACGAAACGGCCGGCCACGGTCTCGGCGTCGCCCGCGGGGTCGGCTCCCATGACCGTGACCGCCGCTTCGACATAGGCAGACAGCACTGACGCCCGGCTCGTGGCGACGGCCCAGACCAGCATGTCCACCTTGCCCGACTGCCACAACCACTCTGCCGAGGACACCGCGAGCTGCGTCTTCCCGCATGTCTTCAGCCAGTCCCCCGATCCCCCGGGGCCCGTCCGGCCTGGCGCCAGCGCCACCGCTGCGCCCGGAACCAGCGCCGACTCAAGGGCTGAGGCAGACTCCGGCCTGGCGCTGAATCCATCGGCGAGCGGAGGCACCGCGCCCGCCCGGACCCGTTCCCCGGCCAGCACCCGTCTGTCCACGGCCGGCTAACCGTGACCGGCGGCCACGCGCACCGCGGCCGCAGCCGGATGCGGCGCAGTTTCCAAATCCCAACTCGCGCTGCCTGAAGTGATCATCCTAGGTTCACCCTCCAGCGATCATGGTGTCACGCGGCGTGCTGCGGAGTTACCGAACGAGGCGATGACCGTGCCCGCCGGGCGACCGTGCTGCCATCCGCCCGCGGGAAGCCGCCAGGCCGCGTGCCCTCCTGGGTGTGAGCATTGGCAGGCGATTGCCACCGGCCCGCGCGAGTCAAGGCAGGCGCACGGCGCCTATCGGGCCTGGCGCCACCCA
>Ga0307308_10000197_pt1 | contig 19789 bp, 16 predicted proteins | sample ER_DNA_195_FD_194501 | JGI IMG/M metagenome (GOLD analysis project Ga0307308, IMG submission 194501) | Bulk soil microbial communities from the East River watershed near Crested Butte, Colorado, United States - ER_DNA_195 | ecosystem: Environmental > Terrestrial > Soil > Floodplain | place...
AGAGTGCGACATTTCTTGGCAGTGCAAAGGTTGGGACGGGGAAGTCACTCCCGCAAATCGTTCTCAACAATCCGTAAAGCAGTCGGCTCGATAACACAGCTTCATCTCGCAGTCAGCCGTCGCGCTCCGCCGCATAGCGGCTTTTGTGTCGCTAGGCAATCAGGAGTGAGTTCGTGCGATGAAAAGCTGACTGCGTTGCGCGATCAACGCCGGAAGATTAGGCCCAGGAACAAACCCTATTCCGAGCGCTGTGAATACGGCCTTGGTCGGATTTTCGCGCACAATTCCAGCGAGATAGGCTTTCGACCGCTCGCAAATTCTTATCTCGAGCCTGCATCGGTTTATGAAACGATAGATCGCCGGTTGGGAGAGTCGCTTTCGGCGTCGCGGGGTTTTCAAGCGGGACAGCCCTAACGAGACCAAGATCAGCCACAGCTGGTGAAGGCAAGTGTAGATTGCAATTGATGTGTTTTCATAAAGTAAAGCGAGACCGTAGGTCGGCAAGCGGTTGGCTGCATCGTCTGGTTAGATGTCAGCACGTGGATTCCGTTGAGTGGCTAAAAATGCCCCTACGCTCGGTGGTGCCGCCAGCAAGACAGCCGCGACAAACTGCTGAGTGGCTCGCGCAATATCCAATACATGCGGCGAGCGGAAAATTAGTGTGAGGCGAACTGCAAGGCCAACAACGTATAGGGCAACCAAAAGCCAGCGGGCCCAACCTTGACCACGCCACATTGCATAAAGGAGTGCCGCTACGGCGCAGAAAGCGAGGATCGTACCAGCGAAGGACGGGATACTATCGCTTGTGGCCGGGAGAACGACGAAGAGAAGGTTCCCCAGCAGCGTGATAACGGTGGTGGTCAGAACCAGGCAGCGACCTCAATGTCTAACGAGACACAAGATCAGCGACCGCTGGTGTGGTCGCTCGTCGCGGCAAGTTAAGTGTGGCAGTCATCGAAAGCCGGAACGCGGAGCGGCCAGCGGTTGGCTCCAGCGATTGGTTAGGCGATTTGACGTCTCCATCGGGGAAGACGTGGTAGTAGAAATCCGAAGCATACGCCGACGACAAGCGACCACGGAAGCATCAAGTAGTAAAGGTAGTGAGGGGAACCGAAGTGGAAGTAATGTGAGAGCGGCCTTGGGATGGGCACCAAAATCCAGGCCAAAACGGTGAGTGGCGGAGGAAAACTGGGTATTGGCGCGGCATGTTTCTCCGCGTCCAACGCTGCAAAGCCAGCTGACAACGCCGCGGACATCCAAAGAATGCTTGCGGCGATGTGCAGTAAAGTGACGATGACGAACCATTTTACCGAGAAGCGCTTCATCGCCTAACGAGAATGAGCTGAGCCACCGCTGGCGGCGGCGAGCACGGCAAACATCGGGAACTGCTTCACAAGATCAAAGGTGGACTTCACGACGGACAGCGGTTGGCTCCAGCGATTGGTTAGGTCTCTTTGGGGGTTCGCGGACTGAACGTCACTGGAACAAGAATCTTTGAGTAGTTCGGCTCGTGGCGCGTCGGAAGCGCTCGCCCGCCCTTGAAGCGCCAGCGGCGGAGTGTCTCGGCCGCGGACGAATCAAGGAGCTTGTTACCTGTGCTACGCCGCACCTCGACTGTGGCGACTCGGCCGGTGGCACGATCAACGCGAATGACAAAGTAGCCACTGCCACCGATGTGCTGCTGCCGAGCGTTCGCAGGATACTCCGGCTGTGGAGCATATGTGGCGAAGTGCGAAACATTGGGTTGCAGCGAAGCAACCGCCTGCGCGAATGTGCACGAAACGCTCAACAGAAGAACGAGAACTACGCGCGTCATAGACCTAACGAGAACAAGATCAGCCACCGCTGGTGAGAGCGAGCTGTGCTTGGAATGAACGTGCGTTAATCATGGAAAAGTGAGGCCGTACGCCGGCCAGCGGTTGGCTGCATCGTTTGGTTAGGCCCCGTTCGCAATGAGAGCGCCGGCGTAGAGAGAAGTTGCCAATGCCATGCCCCAGAACGGGATGCGAAGCCAGTAAAGCCTGCACAGGATAGCGACCAACGCAAGATAGGCCAAGCCGAGAGCGAGCAAGAACGGCGACTTGAACAGCAACTGCGTTGGCTCCAACGCAAGGTACGCGTAGGCGAGGCTGAACAACATAGCGCCGGCGCTGTGACTTGCGTGAAAACCGATTCCGGCTCTCCACATTGTTGTCTACTGTGAGATAAGCGGGGCGACAGCCTTCATCTGCGATTCAAGATCAGGGTCGCGCGGATAGAACCATCTGCTCCGGTACGTGAGCAGTAGATGCAACGCGCCAAGAGTAAAGATGATGAGTGCGCTCGCGACCACAAGCAGCGATTGTGCGGACGGCATAGGGGCCTAACGAGAAGGAGCTCAGCCACCGCTGACGGGAGCGAGCTGCGCTCCGGATTCTAAGGTTGAAGCTGTCCTGTGCAAATTTCTTATCGGGTCAGCGATTGGCTGGAGCGATTTGTTAGACGACTAGGCTCGCATTACTCAGTGGTCTCCTATCATGATTACCGCGAAAATAAACACGAAAGGCGGGACAAGCGAGAGTGCGATCGCAGCAAAATGGACTGCGATAAAAAGAACTCTTGTAGGTAAATGCATGTCGCTGTGCCACGTGGCTGCAACCCCCGGCATAGCTGAACAAACTAAGTGGCAAGCACGCCAACCAAATGCGCCAAACGGTTCGTGAGCGAAACGCCGCGTCTAAATCGTAGCGCCAGATACCTGGCACCAAAGCGAGGATGATAAGGATGCTCGGAATGACGATCCACCGAGCATGCCAGGCAAGACCGCTACTTGCCTGTAGTTGGATAAAATCCACGGTAAGCGCGCGTGTCGTCTAACGAGAAAGAGATAAGCCACGGCTCAGGGGAGCGCAAGCGGCTACTCTCTGTGGCACACTAGCTACGTTTGGCATAAAAAAACAACGCCGTCTGAGCCGTTGGCTGCAGCGCCTGGTTAGGCGACCAATCGAGCATGGCTCGGCTTTCCGGTTTCGACCGCACTTATTCGACTAGGAGTTCACCGCCCCAGTCGGCTGGGTCGGAATCGAAGATCGTCTCCGAAAGTGTCCACGGATGTCCCCATGGGTCGAGGAACGAGCATTGGCGTTCGCCATACATGTGATCCGCGGGTTCAGCGAGTACACGAGCACCGGCTGCCTTGGCGCGTAGAAAGAGTACATCGATCTCCGTGACACGAAGCAGGACGGAGTGCGCCCCAGGGCCCTGCAGTGTTGAAGAAGCGGCGTCGGCGTGTCCGCCGGGTTTGGCGACGACGATGGCCCCGTTGCTGTGCGAGAGCTGACACCGATGGTCGGCGATGCGGAGACGTTCGGTGAACGGCAGGGCCGTTGTGAGCCACTCGACTGCTTCGCGCACGTCGGGGTAGTACAGGACGGGTATTACGGCCGTGTTTGGTGCCGATCGGTTCTTCTTCAGCATGGTTTCAGACGTTACCAGTGCTTCCCTACTCGCCTAACGAGAAAGAGATAAGCCACGTTACGGTGTCGTGGCAAATACGCTGAAGTTGTTTCGCAATGGGGCCGTTGGCTTCATCGTTTGATTAGATGCGTTGGAACTGTGCAACTGTGATTCGGCATGCATGAAAGTTAAAGCCCTGCCATATCTCAACGATGCCTCGATCTCTTGGGTTGCGAGGGTCTGCTTTGTGAACCACGTGCTCACGCAGGCCGAAAATACCGCCGCGCTCAGGCCGGGGCGCCGCCAAGAGCACCGGGAAGCGGCGGTGTGACATCGGGTGCGGCTACGACTTGCTTGGGCGGTTTTTCGGCCGGCATTTTCTTGCCGGGCGGCGGCGATGCCCCCGGTGGCGGATTGATCAGGCGGCCGTGCTCGACGACCTCTTTGATTTGCGAGCCGTCCAAGGTTTCGTACTCAAGCAATGCTTTAGCGATTACTTCGAGCTTGTCGCGATTCGCGATGAGCGTTGTCTTCGCAAGTTGATAGGCGTCGTCGAGGAGTTTTCGCACTTCCTGATCGATCTGCTCGGCTGTCGCTTCGCTGTAGTCGCGCGCACGCGAAATGTCGCGCCCGAGGAAAACATAATCTTCGTGCTCGCCGTATTCTACCATGCCCATTTTTTCGCTCATGCCCCATTCGCAAACCATTCGACGTGCAATCGCTGTGGCGGTCTTGATGTCGCCACGCGCGCCATTTGTGATGTCGCCGAAAACAATTTCCTCGGAGACGCGACCGCCCATGCTCACTGCGAGACCGGCGAGCAACTCGTTTTTGCGATTGGTGTATTTGTCTTCCTCCGGCAACCACATCGTCGATCCAAGCGACGGGCCTCGCGGAATAATGGTGACTTTGTGCAGAGGCTCGGTGTGCGGAAGAAGTTCCAGCAACAGCGCGTGACCTGCTTCGTGATACGCTGTGTTTTCCTTTTCTTTTTCGCTGAGCGCCAGGCTCCGACGCTCTTTGCCCCAGCGAACTTTATCGCGCGCTTCTTCGAGCTCGGCGAGCGTGATTCCCTTTAATCCGCGGCGCGCCGCGAGCAACGCCGCTTCGTTGATGACATTGGCGAGTTCCGCGCCGGAATAACCGGGGGTGCCGCGTGCGACGACTGCGAGATCAACGCCTTCAGCGAGTTTCACTTTCTTGGCGTGCACCCGCAGAATTTCTTCGCGTCCTTTCACGTCAGGCAGATTGACTGTGATCTGGCGATCGAAACGGCCCGGTCGGAGCAATGCCGGATCCAGAACATCGGGACGGTTCGTGGCCGCGATAATGATCACGCCTTCCTGCGTATCGAACCCGTCCATCTCCACGAGCAACGCATTTAAAGTTTGTTCGCGCTCGTCGTGGCCGCCGCCTACGCCGTGGCCGCGATGACGCCCGACCGCGTCAATCTCGTCGATGAAAATAATGCAGGGCGCGGATTTCTTGCCCTGTTCGAACATGTCGCGCACGCGCGATGCGCCGACGCCGACAAACATCTCGACAAAGTCCGAGCCGCTGATGGAAAAAAATGGGACATCCGCCTCGCCCGCAATGGCGCGGGCTAGCAGCGTTTTACCAGTGCCCGGGGGCCCAACCATCAAGACGCCCTTTGGAATGCGTCCGCCGAGCTTCTGAAATTTTTTCGGGTCGCGCAAAAACTCGACAAGCTCTTGCACTTCGTCTTTTGCCTCCTCGACGCCAGCGACGTCGCGAAATGTGATTTTATTTTTGTCGCGGGCGAGCATTCGCGCTTTCGATTTGCCGAAGTTAAGCGCGCCTTTCCCAGCCATGCGGATTTGCTGGCGAAACAGGAAATAAAGCACCAGCAAGAAAAGGGCGATCGGCAGAAAACCAACCACGGTCTGCGCGAGCATGTTTGATTCAGTCTTGATCGCGGGCTGAACGCCGGCGGCGGCCAGTTTCTCCTGTAAATTATTTGTGAAACTCAAATAAACCGTGGTTCGAAACGGCACCTGCTGAGACGGCGCCGAACCGATTCCCTGGCGGACATAAGCGCCGCGCAGCGTCTGGGTCGGCCGGCCATCTTCCACCACCAGCTGGAGCGGAGCATTTTTGTCGCTAACGATCTGCTTATTCTCCAGCAGCTCGAGGAACCGGTTATAAGGCACGTCCTCGACCGGCTGCATTCCGCCGCGGTAAAAGAGCATCGCCATCGCGATCAAACTGAAGGCGATCACGATGAGGATGACGCCACGCCAATTAAAATTGGGTTCGTTCCCGCGAGATTTATTTTCTCTTTGAGAGTTGCGATCGAACTGAGCCATAGGGAAAAACGGATTTTACGGGTGTAAAAAGGTTACCATGAACAAATTGGCAATGCAAAATGGGGCAAGCCAAGGTGATTCGTGATTCGTTACAATCTTAAAATTGTCCATTAATGCTAAATGATTTGACGCGGCCAAGGTATTCTTCGTTCGGATTTTATCATTTGCCTCCGCTTTTATATTCGTCGGCGCGCATTGCGTCGCTCGCCCGTTTCAGGTAAAATTCGCCCCCGAATCTTTACATGACAGAGCTTGTCTCATCAGTCGCAGATAAGATCGATCGCGCTGTGCAGCGGGTAACCCCGCTGGCATATCGGGTGCGTCGGACAGGGCGCCGTTGGATGCGCCGGGCTTTGCGCAAGCCTCGGAGTGTCTCAGAGGGGCCAAATATGCTGCCGGTATTGATCCAGGTACTGGCGAGCTTCACCAAAGCGGATGGTGTCCTGCTCGAGGAAGAGATCGACTCAAGCCTCGGTTTTCTTCGGTACGATTACCCGGAGGCGGTTTATTCCGAGCTGCGACAATTATTCCGGCAAGCGCTTTACGAGCAGCAAGACCTGGCTGCCATGGCGCAAAAGCTCGGCGCGCAGCTTAGCGCGGATCGTAAGATCATGCTCGGAGTTCAGCTTTACGACCTGATTTCGCAAGCCGGTTTGAAGCAGGAACAAGTCGTTGCGTTCTATTCGTTCATGTCGCAGATGGGCATGGCTGCCCAGGCGATCGACATCGTTTATCAACTCAACGCCTCGGAGGATTCCGATCCGTCGATCTATCAGCACGGCGCGTCCCCGCTCGAGTCGCTCTCCTTCGGTCCGGACGGGAAAGCCGATGTGAGGCTTAAGAACCTGAACGAGGCCGATCGCTTGATGGCTTTTCGTTATCACGAACTCATTTTGCTGAAAAACTATAGCGACCAAAACGTGTCGGTGCGCGGCAGGCCGTTGGTGCGTGGCGGCTTCTGCCGCATCTATCCAGGCCAGCGCATCCTGGTAGGAGACCAGGTGCTCAGCTATCAGGAGCTGGCGCAATATTTCAACGCAAAGAAGAACGTTTCGCTTCCGCAGATTTTCATTCGTGTAAATAGAGATTCGGACGAAGTGGGATTGGAGCGCTCGCGCACGCGTGAGAGCGCGCTTCGGGTCACTTTCGGATTGAAGGTTCGCGTGAAGGCGCTGCGTGATGTGGATGCCGAACTCAACGGCGTGAAGTTAAAAGCCGGCACACAGGTCGATGCGGCTTTGGAAGACCGGATCGTTTTCCACAACAACAGCGAGATGGATTTGAGCGATCTGCGCCGGCGGGCGCGGGCGCTGGGTGGCCGGTTCCAACTGAAGGCTTCCAAGTCGGAATATCTGGTTTCGAATGATCCGAGCCGGCTGGAAGCCGATGATATTCTGCTTTCCCCTGGCACGAGCGGCGACGTGCTGCTGAAGATTTTCTGCGATTACGATCGCCGGGTCGGTCAGCTGGAAGTGATCGAAGCGGATCGGCCGATCATGGTCGGTGCCACTGTGGTGCGCACCACGGCGCCGCTTAAAGACGGCGATACAATTCGAATCGACATCGGCCAATTTCTGCGATGCAACTTTTCGGAACGCATCATCGAGGAAGAGCGCAATATCATTCGCACTCTCGAGGCAACCGAAATCACGCACCGCTTTGGCAAAGGCCAAATTGGTCTCGAGGGAATCTCCTTTAGCATCGCGCGTGGTGAGCTCGTTTGCGTAATGGGTGCGAGCGGCTCGGGAAAAAGCACGCTGATGAGGGTGCTGGCCGGCCAACTGCAGCCCACCGGCGGAGAGGTCCTCCTCAACGGGCAATCGTTTTACCAAAATCTCGATGCCCTGAAGCACTACGTCAGTTATATGCCTCAGCAGGACGCGTTCGACGAACATCTCACCATCGGCGAAAACCTGCTATTTGCGGCGGCGATTCGCGCGCCGCATCTCTCAAGGCGTGATCGTACCCGGCGTTTGGAGGCAAAATTGGTCGAGCTAGGACTCGGCGAACGCCGGGACGCAGTTGTCGGCAGTCCGGAGAAGAAAACGCTGAGCGGCGGCGAGAGAAAACGCCTCAACATCGGACTCGATATGATTGGCATGTCGGACGTCTACCTGTTTGACGAACCGACTTCTGGCCTTTCCTCAAAGGACTCCGAGCACGTCATGGAAATTATTCGCAGCATGGCGCACAACAAAATCGTCATCGTCACGATTCACCAGCCGAGCTCGAAAATTTTCCAGATGTTTCATAAGGCGATCCTGCTCGACAAAGGTGGGCGCCTCGTTTTTTTTGGCACGCCTTCCGACATGCTTCGCTATTTCGCTGAAGCAGAACACCAGCATCAGTTCGGGGCGGAACTGGGCGCGTGCCCATCCTGCGGAACAACCCGTCCGGAATTCATTTTCGATGTGCTGGAGACACCGCTGCGCGATCTGAGTGGCGACATCATTTACGAAGAAAACAGCCGCGGCCATCTCGTCGCGGCGCGCCGGTATTCACCGGAATTCTGGCGCGACAAATATGAGGCGTTTCGACTGATCCAGGACGTCAAACAGGTTTCGCTGCGCAAAGAGGCACCGTCTGCGTTGCCCGCTGCGCCGGTGCAGAAAAAGCGGCTGCCATTTCGGTGGCACGATGAGTGGACACAATTTCGTACCGTGCTGCGGCGCGCTTTCGTAAGCAAACTGCGCAACCGCGCCAACCTGGTTATCACGATCGGAGTTTCGCCTGTGCTGGCGCTGTTGATTGCGACCATTCTGCGCTATTCAGAGAGTGGGACATACGATTTCGCTTCTGCTTATCACATTCCAACGTTCTTGTTCCTCGGTCTGATCGTCGCGATGTTCCTCGGCCTGACCAACAGCGCCGATGACATCATCCGGGATCGGCCGGTGCTGCAGCGCGAGCGGAATGTCAACGTTCGTTTGTCGTATTACGTGGTCTCGAAGACGCTCACGCTTGGAGTGTTTGCTCTGGTTCAGTGCATCCTCTTTGTCCTGATCGGCAATTACGTCCTGCAAATCCGCGGAATGTTTTGGATCGATCTCGCGATCATGTTCATGACCGCCATCGGTGGAGTTGCGCTGGGTCTGCTTATCTCTTCGCTCGTGGCAGATCCGAAGACAGCAGCAAACATCGTCCCGCTCGTCTTAATTCCGCAGATCATCATGGGTGGCGCGCTCATCAAATACGAGGACATGAATCGGAACCTTGGTCTGCTTTATTCCCTTTCGCATTGGTTCTCCGAACATCCGAGCGCGGACAAGAACAGGAAGACGGAAAGCAAGCTCCAGGTTCCGCTTGTCTGTCAGTTCATCGCCATGCGCTGGTCGTACGAAGAGATGATTGTCGCACAGGCAAAGCTCAATCCGCTCACGCAGCGACAGGATCACGCGCAGCGCGAGATCGACCGGCTTGTGGCGCAACATCGGAAAGATCCTGAAGCAAATAAGCGCTTGGAGGATCTCAAGGAAACGCTCGCTCTGCTCTCCGGTCTCGAAGCAAACTCGGTCGGCGAACTGGATCGTTATCTCGGGCTAGTCGATCAAATCCTGAATGGCAAAAGGCCGTTCGATCGCGCGCTTTTCAAGAACGCCAACGGCCCGATCACAGCCGAGCAAATCTACGTGAACCAGAAGGTGTCGGACCTAATGTCCAACGCCGAGATGGATCAGAGCGACTACCGCCGCGGGGACAAGCCGAACGTATTCTTCGGTGCGCAGAAACGTTATTTCGGAATAAAGTTTGGTGTGTTTTTCTTTAATACGGCCGTTCTGATTCTATCGACACTTGGCTTGCTTGGGCTGTTGCATTGGATTTTGCGGAGAGAACTTGAAGTGCGGCGAAGCTGAATTTTATGTGTAGGGCGGGCGCTCCGCCTGCCGTCCCACGATTTGGCAACCGATGCGGTTGCCCTACAACGCCAAGCGGCGTAACAAAAGGGATGAGCAAAGCAAAAACAAAACCAGCCCGCCTCATCGTCGCCACCAGCGACACGGATGCCGACATGCTCTATGCGACAAAGTTTTGGGCGCCCGATCCATTCATCTTTCTCGAACGCAATGGCAAACGCACGCTTGTCCTTAGCGATTTGGAGATCGATCGCGGTCGCAAGCAAGCCGACGCAGATGAATTCGTCATGTTCAGCGAGATCGAGCGCGAAGTGCAGGGAAAATCCCAAAAGGCGCCGCCCTATGAAAAAGTTCTGGCGCATTTCCTTAAAAAACGAGGCGTAAGATCGGTAGTTGTCCCTGCAAATTTTGCACTCGGTTACGCGGAGGAACTCGCCGCAAACAAAATCCGTGTCCGCCCGACAAACGGATTTTTCTGGCCGGAGCGAGAGGCGAAATCGCAAAAGGAAGTGGAAATGATGGGCCAAGCCTTGCGAATCACGGAAAGAGGACTCAAGCGCGCAATCGAAATTTTGAAAGCGTCCAAGCCGGGTGCCGGAAAACGATTGCGCTGGAACGGCAAAACGCTGACTTCCGAAATCCTCCGCGCCGAAATTGATTCTACGATCTTACGCACGGGCGGCATTCCGGCCGGTACGATTGTCGCCGGTAGCGACCAGGCGTGTGATCCGCATGAGCGGGGCTACGGTCCGCTTTACGCCGATTCACTGATTATCCTCGATGTTTTTCCACGCGACGCGAAGACCGGATATTTTGGCGATATGACCCGGACGGTGTTGCGTGGGCGCGCGAGCGAAGCCCAACGTAAGCTTTGGGAGACAGTGAAGGCTGGCCAAGCGCTCGCTTTGAAAAAAATCAAGGCGGGAGTCGATGGGATGACGATTCACAAGGCAATCCAGGAATTTTTCGCCAAACGCGGTTTCCCGACTGAAGTCCGCAGAGGCCGCCGGGTCGGATTCTTCCACGGCACCGGGCATGGCCTTGGGCTGGAAATTCACGAGCATCCGCGCTTGCAGAAAGTTGTTCTAAAAGATCGACAAGTGCTCACGGTCGAGCCTGGCCTGTATTACCCACGGCTCGGCGGCGTGCGGCTGGAAGACGTGGTATTGGTTACTAAAACGGGTTGCAGAATTCTGTCGCGGTTTCCAAAGCAACTGGAGATTTGAGCATCAAGCAAAAAAAGCGCTGTCATCCTGAGCGGAGCGAAGGATCCGGCACATGAAGTTTGCGACATGCTCGGGTCAGAGCGTGATCCATCACCCTGTGGGAGGTTCCTCGCTTCGCTCGGAATGACAATTGGAGGAGAATGAACGCGCGGCGCATTTGCGCGTCTAATTTGTTCCAACCAGTAAAGTGACAATTGACTTCAATACATTAAATTAAGCTCAGTATGTTTTATCCATACGGTTTCGGTTTTGGATCTCACTGGCTGCTTTATATTGGCGTCCCGTTGATCATCGGAATTTGGGCACAGATTCGGGTCACGAGCGCGTTCCATAAATGGGGTGAAGTGCGGGCGAGTTCGAACATCACTGGTGCGGAATGCGCGCGCGAAATTCTGCAAGCGGCCCAGATCAACGATGTCGATGTTGTGGAGACGAACGATTTTCTTGGGGACCATTACGATCCCAGAGACAAGAAGCTGCACCTCTCCAGCAGCGTTTACAACACGCCTTCCGTAGCGGCGCTAGGCATTGCTGCCCACGAGACCGGTCACGCGATTCAGCACGCGAAGGCGTACGCGCCACTGAAAGCGCGCATGGCGATCGTGCCGGTAACAATGATCGCGTCGAAAATGCTGCCGTTTGTGATCTTGGGCGGACTCTTCTTTCATATCACCGGTCTGATCACGCTCGGCATTTATTGCTATCTGATCTTGCTGGTTTTCCAATTGATCACGCTGCCAGTGGAATTCGACGCCTCGCGGCGGGCAAAAATTATTTTGCAACAGATGGGCATCGTACGGTCTGGGGAGGAAGTTGCTGGTGTAAACAAGGTCCTAAACGCGGCTGCGCTCACGTACGTGGCGGCATTCATCGCTGCGCTGGGGAACTTGCTATGGCTGATGTCGATCCGCGATCGGCGGTGATCGATCGCAATAGTGGAAATGGATCCTGCTCTCGCCTTACCCGCTCGACGGATTTCTGATTTGTTGTCGTCCGGTCTCGGGGCTCGTGCTAAGTCTAGACGCGAGACAATGGACCAGCCGCGGGTCGATCCAGATCAGGAGTTGGTAAAGCGTACGCAATCGGGCGACGCCGGCGCCTTCGATGAACTGGTCATTAAATACACCCCGCGTCTTTACGGCTTGGTGTACAACATGACCTCGAACCACGAAGACACGAACGATCTTTTGCAGGATATTTTCGCCAAAGCGTACCGCGCAATCAGCGGGTTCCGCGGCAAATCGTCCTTTTATACGTGGATTCATTCCATTGCTGTGAATATGACCCTCAATTTTCTAAAGAAACGCGGCCGGCGTTTTCAACTGAGCCTCGATGACGTCGATGCCAGCATTCAAAACGACAAGGAGTTCCTGCAAAGCACGGCCACGAACAGTCCGGTGCGCGAAGCAGACTTGTCCGAGCTGCAGCGAAGATTGAACGAGGCCATGATGAAATTGTCTGATGAACACAGAGCCGTGGTCACCATGTTCCACATTCAGGGGATGCCCCACGCAGAGATTAGTAAAATCTTGCGCGTCTCGGAAGGAACGGTACGTTCCAGGCTCTTTTACGCGAATCGGCAGCTACAGAATTACCTGGATGAATTTCGGAAAAATCCTGTTTCTTAATCCGCGCTGAAAAATGGACGAGTTTGACGATAACGAAATCGCAAGACTGCTTCGATTGAAGCGGTACGAACAGCCGCCGCCCGGCTACTTCGAGAATTTCCTGCATGAATTTCATCGCCGGCAGCGCGATGAAATGCTCCGCCAGCCGTTATGGCGCATCTGTCTCGAACGCGCTCACGGTTTCATGCTCCGCCTTGATGGTCGATCTCTCGCCTCGTATCCAGCTGCCGTTGCGGCAGTCCTGGTCTGCGCCGCAGTAATTTCATTGAAGATTTATCAGCAACCGGAGACGGCTCGCGTCGCTCTCCAGAGCCCGCCGGCTTTGTCGGCGCCGGCGAGCGCGGAAGGGGAATGGAGCCTTACATCTCCGGTGGCCACGCAGATTTTCACGACGCAGCCGGTTCGCCGTTTTAATGAAAGCGCCCAGACTCACCGAGCCGCAGCCCCGCCGCGCTACGTGCTCGATAGCGTCCCCGTGAGTTATGAGCCGACTTTCAGATTTTAGGCACGGCCTAGTCCGACAGCCCTCACGCGGCTTGCGCGTGCCCGTATCGCAAGTTAAGAATCTGCGCCTCATTATGCCTCGTAAAGCCGTGTTCGCGCTGATTTTTTGCTTTAGCGCCAGTTTGCTCTTTGCGCAGGAGCAGGCCGCCAAGACAGGTAGAGATCGGGTTAAGGATACCTTTGAGCGCGTCATGGCGCAGGCGGAGTCGGCTACAGCAGTTAGCCATCAGGTGAAAGATGTCTTTGAGCGTGCCGCAAAGGCAGTGGTCAAGATTCATGGTGTCGATGAGCACAGTCCAATTTGCGGGACTGGATTTTTCATCGATCCCACTGGGACTCTTTACACGGCATACACGGTTGGAGGCGAAGCGGGAAATTTCACAATTGAATTCGGCGGCAAAAAATACCCGGCGCGCCAGCTTTTGGCAGACATCCGCAGCGGGACCGCCATGTTGAAGATCGATGCGCCCACTCCGGCGCTACCGATTGGAAAATCCGAAGGACTGGAAGTAGCAACTCCTGTCCTTGCGGTTGGTTATCCATTGGACTTGCCGGAGACACCAAATTTCGGGATGATCGCGGGGTTCGATCGCAAATATCTCGGTCGTTATTTCTCGACAACGCATCTGCGCGTTAACCTGCCCACACAGCGTGGAGAAGCCGGTGCGCCGCTTTTGAACATGAAAGGTGAGGTCGTTGGCATCGTGGTCAGCAGCCTTGAGAACAACTCAGCCTGTTACGCGGTGCCAATCGAGGCAGCCGAGAAAATTCGACGCGATTTCATGCGTTTCGGAGAAGCCAGACATGGCTGGATCGGGATCAATGTCACCATGGCGCGGCAACCCGTGGAAGGTTCGCTTGCAGAAATGAAGCAGATCATGGAAGACACGCCGGCCGCCCGTTCCGGAATCAAATCCGGCGACATTCTCCTACAAGTCGGCCGCAAGAGAGTAACTCAGCCGGAAGATGTGCTGGATGCCTCGTTCTTCATCACCGCCGGCGACATTGTCCCGATTACTGTGATGCGCGGAAATCAAAAACTGACTTTCAGTGTGCAGGCGACTCTTCATCCCGCCAGCAGGAGCGGGGTGTTACTAGCCTCTCCCGGCACGCCCGCAATAAATCAGCAGGCGATGCCGCTCTCGCTCGGTTCCGACGTGCCACCCACGCCGTAGGTTTGCGATCGCAGATTCTTTTCAGCCGCGCATCCGGATAGGCGGTCAGTTGAGTCACAGCATCTTGCGAAACTCGGGTTCATCGATAATTCGCACACCAAGTTCTTTCGCTTTGTCGAATTTGCTTCCAGGTTCGGCGCCCGCGAGAACGTAATCGGTTTTCTTGCTCACGCTGCCGGTGACGTGGCCGCCGAGCATTTCGATTTTTTCTGTTGCTTCTTCCCGCGTCATCGACGGCAATGTTCCAGTAAGAACAAATGTTTTCCCAGAGAGGGGCAACGCCGCCGCTTTTCTTGCTGAGACTTTTTCGCTCCTAGGGTGAATCCCGAGTTCTTTTGTCCGGCGTAGAATTTTTTTCCCAGCTGCTGAGGCGAAGAAATCCAGGACGCTTTGTGCAACCACAGGCCCCACTTCCGTCGTAATGCCGCGGCCTTTTTCGGCTTTGCTTTTCGATGGCTTCGCAAAACCGGATTGGATGAGCCGATCGGCAATTTCTTTTGCGTTCTCCTTCTCTTCCCGCTTTTCGTGGTACTGCAAAACATCATGAAGCAGCGGCGAATTGGCGACGTCTTCGATCGTTTCGTGGAAACGGGCAAGTTGCGTTGCTGTTGTTCTTCCCACATCCGGAATGGCAAGCGCAAAGAGCCACCGCGAAAGCAACAGAGTCCGGGCGCGCTCGATCGCGCGGATCGCTTTCGTCGCATTTTTTTCGCCGAACACGCGCGGTTCTTCGTCCGTTCCGAGATTCAGTTTGGCCAGTTGTTCCGTCTTTAACTCAAAGAGATCGAGCGGCTCGCGTACAAGCCCGCGTTCGACGAGTTTGTCTGCCACAATGCCGCCGACACTTTCGATGTCGAGCGCGCTGCGCGCTGCAAAAAATTCGACGCGCCGCGTCGTTTGCGCTGGACACTGAAGATTTTCGCAGCGCCAGGCAACGAATTGCGGGTCGCGGCGAATTGGGCCGCCACACACAGGGCACTTGCCGTGAATATGTTTGCCAAAATCGAACGGCTTGGCATCGCGCGGCCGTTTCGATTTTACGACTTCAACAACTGCCGGGATGACTTCGCCCGCCTTTTCGATTACCACGGTGTCGCCGATGCGGATGTCTTTGCGTTTGATTTCGTCTTCGTTGTGCAACGTTGCGCGTCCAACAGTGCTTCCGCTTACGAACACCGGCTCCAACACCGCCACTGGCGTGAGAATTCCAGTGCGCCCGACCTGGATTACGATGTCGTTCAGGCGCGTTTGCACGCGTTCGGCTTCGTATTTGTAAGCGATGGCCCAACGTGGCGATTTGGCCGTGAACCCGAGGCGCTCGCGTTGCGCAAACGAGTTCACTTTCACCACCGCGCCGTCGGTTTGATAGGCGAACTTATGACGGATGCCGTCCAGTTCGTGAATCGCGTCCAGAATTTCTTCGACTGACTCGGCCACCCAACAACGCTCGGTGGCTGGCAGGCCCAGCTTCTTGAGCAGCGGGAAAATTTCCGAATGAACATCGACGTCCACTCCTTCGGTCGCCCCAGTTCCGTACAGTACAACACCCAGGGGACGCTTCGCTACAATTGCAGGGTCCAGTTGCTTGAGCGAACCGGCTGCTGCGTTGCGCGGGTTCGCAAACAGCGGCAGAGCGGCCTTGCGCCGTTCGTCGTTTAATTTTTCGAAGCCATGTTTGTCCATGTAAACTTCGCCGCGCACCTCCAAAAGTTTCGGCGCAGCGCCGCGCAGTCGCTCGGGTACCGAACGGATCGTTCGAATATTTTGAGTGATGTTGTCGCCCACGTTTCCGTCCCCCCGCGTTGCTGCCTGGCGCAGCTTGCCGTTTTCGTAAATGAGCGAAACCGCAACGCCGTCCACTTTTGGCTCGATTACTACCGGGATCTTTTCGTTAGGCAAAAGCCGCTGGATACGGGCGTAAAAATTTTTCACTTCCTCTTCCGAGTAGGTGTTATCGAGACTGAGCATTGGGATTAGATGCGCAACCTGCTCGAACGCTTTTAGCGGTTCTCCCCCGACACGCTGAGTGGGTGAATCGGGCGTAACGAGATCGGGAGACTGCGTCTCGAGATCGACGAGTTCTTTGTAGAGGCGGTCGTATTCGCGGTCGCTAATGATTGGCGCAGCCTCTTCGTAGTAGAGCCGGTCATGCTTGCGGATTTTGTCCCGCAACTGCTCCATTCGCTTTGCCGCCTGCGTTTCGTCCTTCGCCATAAAACACGATACAAACGGGCAAATCGTCGGCAACGTCACCACCGTCATTCCGAGCGAGGTGGATGAATCCCGTGGCAGAATCCAGCGTAATTTCACGGGGTCCTTCGACTCCGCGGAGTTTATCCTGAGCGAGCGAAGCGAGTCGAATGGGCTTCTCTCAGGATGACAGTTCTAGAGCGCAACAATGCTTTCAATCCTCAGTGAAAACGGTTAAGCATAATAACGCGTGAAATCCGGCGAGCGCATCCTCGGCGTCGAAGGAGGCGGAACAAAAACCGCCTGGGTGTTAGTTGAGCAATCTGTAGCTGGAGGCGCTGAACCCGGCTCGCAATGGGTGATTCTCGATCAGGGAAAGCTGCCGCCGTCCAATTTGCGCCTGACAACCCCGGAACGTTTGCGCGAAATTTTTGCCGGGTTGCCAAGGGAAGTCGATCGCGCGGGAGTTTTCCTTGCCGGTTGTGGCACCGAGGAAGATCGCCAATCACTCGCGCTCATTTGCAGAGACATTTGGCCAAATGCGAAAATTGTGACGGGCAGCGATCGTGATTCCGGCCTCGCGGCGGCCCTCGGCCATGGAGACGGCATTGTCGTAAATGCGGGAAGTGGTTCTTCGGTGACTGGCCGGCGAGGCGACCGAATCAAGAGAGCCGGTGGGTGGGGACATATTCTGGGCGATACCGGCGGCGGTTATTTTTTGTCCATTGAAGCGCTGCGTCTCATTCTGCGCGAACACGACTTGCATTGCGGTGAGATGCCATTCACTGCGAAAATTCTGCATGCGCTTTCGTTGAACAATCTTGACGAGCTCGTTCGCTGGGCGCAAACGGCGGACAAGAACGAGATCGCGATGCTGGCCCCGGTAGTGTTTGAAGCGGCAGCCGGTGGCGAGGCGCGTGTGAACGAGATCCTGGAAGAAGGCGCGCGTGTCCTCTGCGAATACACCGAGGCTGTCGCGACTCGTCTGCATCTGCTTGCTCCCAAAGTCGCTCTGATGGGCGGCCTTTTCTATCGCGACTCGATCTATACGCACGCGTTTCGACGCCGACTAAAAAAGAATCTCCCCGACGCGCGCGTGACTACAGCGGAGCGACCTTCCGAACTAGGCGCTGCGTGGCTTGCAGTGGAGACGCGTGATCCTGTTACGCTTCAGCCAAAGCTTTCTGAAAGAGAAATTGACCATCTGGCAGCTGCGCTTACCGAACAGCGCAATCCGCGCTCGGAGAACCTGGAAAAGATGAGCGTTCGTGAACTGGTCGAACTTTTTGTCGAGGAAGAGCGATCCGTTGAGGATGCGTTGCGCGCAGCAACTGCGGATCTTGCCAAAGCCATTGAAATAGTGACTGGGTCGCTCCGGAATGGTGGCCGCTTGTTTTACGTCGGCACTGGCAGCAGCGGCCGGATCGGCGTTCTCGATGCGAGCGAAATTCCGCCTACCTTTGGCGCGCCGCCCGATCTCGTGCAGGGAGTCATTGCCGGCGGGGTAACCGCCCTTTATCGCAGCGTCGAAGGCGCGGAGGACGAGGAGAGCGCAGGCGCGTCGGCCATGCGGGAGAGGGGAATAAAAAATAGCGATGTTGTTATTGGGATCACCGCCAGCGGCCGGACGCCTTTTGTCCTCAGCGCGCTCGCCTGCGCAAAATCGTTAGGAGCAAAAACAATCCTGCTCACCTGCAATCCAACTGTGGTGGCAGCCGTGTCGCCTGCTGCAGCCGGCACGGCTGCCTCTACAGTAGATGGCGATCTTGTGATCGCACTCGCCGTTGGCCCCGAGGTCCTGACCGGATCGACCAGGCTAAAAGCTGGAACCGCGACGAAGGTCGCGCTTAATATCGTCAGCACCGGCACGATGGTCGCGCTTGGCAAAGTGCGCGGCAATCTGATGATTGATCTGCACACCAGCAATGCCAAGTTGCGCGATCGCGCGGTCCGGGTCGTCGCCGATTTAGCGCAATGCGATTACGATTCTGCGCGTCGACAACTCGAGGCAGCGGACTGGAACCTGCGTGCCATAGTCGAAAAACTATAGCCGTGACCGTTCACCGAACACGCTACAAATGGGTCATCTGTGCAGAAATTTTGATTTCCATAAGCGCAGCGGAACCGCATCCCACGAAGGAACATGTGACTAACCGAAAGGAATCTTATGCTCTGGACAATATTCGTGATCTTGCTGGTGCTCTGGCTGCTTGGACTGGTCAGCTCCTACACGCTGGGCGGATTCATTCACATCCTGCTCGTCATTGCGATTGTGGTGCTGATTCTCCAATTGATCCAAGGCCGCCGGCCGTTATAAGCTCGCACCAATGAAACCGGCCGCCATTGTCGGCATTATTCTCATCATTATCGGGATCCTCGGCTTTGCTTATGGCGGTCTGGGCTGGACGACACAGAAAAAAGACGCCCAACTAGGCCCACTTGAAATTACTCACAAGGAGAGTCACGGATTTGCTTTTCCGCCGATCGCAAGCGGAATTTGTATTGTCGGCGGAGTAGTTCTTGTAATCGTCGGCAGCAGGAAGAGCTAATCGCCCGCTTTTAGCACAGCGAAAGTCTTGCTGCCTTTGCGATCGAGGTAGAGAAGGACGCCCCGTTTCGGATCTGCTTTACTCAGCGCCTCGCGGAACGACTTCACGTTAGTGACCGGCTTGCCGTCCACCTCGGTGATGACGTCTTCACGCTGAATGTCCTGGGCCGCAGCGATGCTGTTGTCCTCGACGTCGGTTACGACCACGCCTTGCTGGACAGGGAGATGAAGACGTTCGGCAACGTCTTTCGTCAGTTCCTGAACCTGCAATCCAAATTTGCCGACACTTTCCTGAGTCGGTGGCGCCGGTTGAATCGGCAACGTATTTGATGCTTGCGCAATCTCGTTTGGCAGTTCGCCAGTTTTGATCGGGACTTTGATGGTCTGGCCTTTGCGCCAAACACTTAGCTGGACACTTTGGCCGATTTTCTTTTTCAAAATCTCATGCTGCAGCTGTGAGTCTGAGTCGATCGGCGTTCCATCCACATGTGTGATTACGTCGAACGGACGCAAATCACTTTTGGAAGCCGGCGCATCGGCTTCAATCGTGCGCACCACGACGCCTTTATCAGCGCCTTTAAACAAATCGCGAATCGTAGGGTCGTCACCGAGCGTTTCGATCCGGATGCCCAACCAGGGTCGCATGATTTTGTGACCGGCGATCAGTTCCGTACCGATTTCTTTGGCCATGTTAACGGGGATCGCGAAGCCCAGGCCGCGATTCATCCCGTTGATCAGCGTGTTCATACCGATCACTTTGCCATCGATGTCGCACAGCGGTCCTCCGCTGTTGCCCGGATTAATCGATGCGTCGGTCTGCAGATAATCCGAAATGGAGTAAGCGCCAGTCTGAAACAATTTGCTGCGACCTTTGCCGCTGATTACACCGTACGTGAAAGTGT
>Ga0307308_10000200_pt1 | contig 19648 bp, 16 predicted proteins | sample ER_DNA_195_FD_194501 | JGI IMG/M metagenome (GOLD analysis project Ga0307308, IMG submission 194501) | Bulk soil microbial communities from the East River watershed near Crested Butte, Colorado, United States - ER_DNA_195 | ecosystem: Environmental > Terrestrial > Soil > Floodplain | place...
TTTGGTCTTCACGCCAAGTTTTGCGCGGGAATCGCCACCGGAGACGTGACCGATCGACGTCACAAAATCGAGCTTGTCGACGAAGCTGCGCTTGCCCTGCGCCATGATGATGAAGATCTCGCCACAAGAAGTGGCAATCTCCGGCGCGCCACCGCCGCCCGGCAGCCGCACTTTCGGCTTGTCGTAGGGGCCGACAACGGTCGTGTTGAGATTGGCAAATTTGTCGATCTGCGCGCCGCCGAGAAACCCAACCTTGATGCGGCCGCCTTGCAGCCAGTAGCGGAACATTTCGGGGACCGACACCGTGGTCAGCGCGGTCTCGCACAATTCGCCGTCGCCGATCGACAGCGGAAGAATGTTCGGCTTGGTGGCGAGCGTACCGGATTCGTAGATCAGCGTGATGTTCGGCGCGTGCGTCAGCCGGGCGAGATTGCACGCGGCCGATGGCTGGCCGATGCCGACGAAGCAGACATCGTCGTTTTTCAGAGCGCGCGCCGCCGCCACGGTCATCATTTCATTGCGTTTGTAGTCAGCCATGTGCCTTACTCCGCCGCCATCCGGTGCTTGCGCGCATTTTTGGCGAAAGCCTCTGGACCTTTCGACAGTACGTTTTCCTTCATCCAGACATGGAATAAATCGCGTTCGCGAGAGATGCCATCCCATTCCTTGTAGAAACCGTTGTTGCGCGGATAGTAGCCCTGCGCATAAGACGGCCAGGCGCCTCCAGGCACTTCGACCACGTGGCCGACGGTCCAATGCGGCAGCACGACCGCGTTGAGGCTGCGCTCGGGAAGCTCGTCGACAATGTCCTCGACCGTAACCACCGATCGTTTGGAAGAGAGCAAGGCCTCTTTCTGGACGCCGAGTACGCCTTCGATCATCACGTTGCCCGCCTTGTCAGCGCGCTGTGCATGGATCACCGCGACGTCCGGCCGGTGCGCCGGGATGGCAGCAAGCTCTTCGCCCGTGAATGGGCACGTCACGCGTTTTATTTTCGAATTCACCTTTGGCAGATCCCCCCCGATATAGCCGCGGAAGATCGCACAAGGCAGCCCGGCAGCGCCGGCCTCGTAGGCATTGGCCATTGCGGCGTGCGAATGCTCTTCCAGCTCGAGCTTCTGCGGCCAGCCGTTCTCGATCGCGTCTCTGAGGCGATGCAGCGAGCCCACGCCCGGATTGCCACCCCATGAAAAGACCAGTTTCGAGACGCAACCCATGCCGATCAGCTGATCGTAAATGAGGTCCGGCGTCATCCGGATCAGGGTCAATCCTTTGCGGCCCTGGCGGATGATCTCGTGGCCCGCCGCATGCGGAATGAGATGGGTAAAGCCTTCCAGGGCTACGGTGTCGCCATCGCGGACGGCTGATTGAATGGCTTCGGCGAGGGAGGAAATACGCGCCATACGGACTGATCCCGGTTGGGGTGGCCGTATTTACGGCTGCCAATCGGCAGGGTCAAATGGCGATCGCAGCACAAGTTGGGGCTTCAACGGATCGCAGGGTCATGCTGGGCAAAGAGCCGATTTTCACCATTCACGCCGAACTCGAGGCCATCACCAGTCTGGGGCGCACGCCCTACGGCGAACGGCGCATGATCGGCATTCTTGGCGGCACGGTGCGTGGCCCAAAGCTGTCCGGCCGGATTTTGCCCGGTGGCGCCGATTGGCAGATTATCCGTACCGATGGAATCGCCGATATAAAGGCGCGCTACACCATCCAGGCCGAGGCCGGCGCTCTGATCATGGTCAACAGCGAAGGCCTGCGGCACGGACCGCCCGACGTCATGGAAAAACTGGCGCGGGGTGAGAATGTCGATCCCCGTCATTATTATTTCCGGACCGTGATGCGTTTCGAGACCGCGGCCCCTTCGGTGGACTGGCTCAACCACATTCTGGCCATCGCAACGGGGCAAAGAGAGCCGCGCGCGGTCCGGCTCGATGTGTTCGAAGTGGAGTGACGGCCCTCAGCCAAATTCGCGCAGCAATTCGAGAAGCTGCTGCCTCCGTCTAGGCCCGATGAAGCTGGCGAGCTGCGCTTCGTGCTGTTTGGCGAGACTTTTGATCCGCGTCAGCGCCTTTTCACCGTCCTTCGTCAGATAGAGTGAATGCGAGCGCGCGTCCTTGGCCGATGCCCGGCGACTGATCCATTTCCGCCGTTCCAGCTCATGCAGAAGGCGCGCGAGGCGCGCCCGTTCGATATTCAGGGTCTGCCCGATCGCGGCTTGCGAGCGGCCCGAATTGGCCTCGATCACCAGAAGCACGGAGTATTGTGCAGGGCGCACCTTCATCGGCCGCAGGGTCTGAATGAAGTCCTGGAAAACCCAGATCTGCAGGCGGCGCAGGAAATAACCGAGGTGGTTTTCGAGCTGCCCGATCGAAAGGCCTTCCCGCGGATCGGGCCATTCGTTTAGGGCCGCTTTTTCAGCAGTGCGCATGGGTCACCGTCACGAGTTGCGGCACAAAGGTCACCTTGACCCCAATTGTTGTCAATGACAACATTCTGGCCAGCCCGGCAATGCCGAACGAAAAACGACAGTCCAGGGAGGGCCGCGATGCCGCAATTCAGAACAATTGCCACGATCCTTTTCACGCTGATTACAACGCCGCTCCACGCCGAGACTAACGGCGTGCTGCGGATCGGTGTCCTCAACGACATGTCCAGCGTGTATTCCGATTTTCAGGGGCCCGGTTCGGTGGTCGCCGCACAGATGGCGGTCGAGGATTTCAACAAGCAGTCGAAGCGCAGGCTCGAGGTGACCTCGGGTGATCATCAGAACAAGCCCGATATCGGCGCCGGCATTGCGCGACGATGGCTCGACGTCGAAGGCGTCGACATGATCATCGACTTGCCGAACTCGGCGGTCGCGCTCGCGGTGGGCGACATCGTGCGCGAAAAGAACAAGGTTGCGATCGGGTCGGGCGCCGGCACGGCGCTGCTCACCGGCGCGAAGTGCTCGCCGAATTTCGTGCACTGGACCTACGATACATGGGCGATGGGTCATGCATCGGCACGAGGCGTGCTCGCCTCCGGCGCCAAGACCTGGTTCTTCGTCACCGCGGACTACGCGTTCGGGCACGATCTCGAGAAACAGGCGAGCGAAGAGGTGGTGGCCAACGGCGGCAAGATCATCGGAACCGTGCGTCACCCTCTCGGCGCTTCGGATTTCTCGTCTTTCCTGCTGCAGGCGCAGGCATCGGGCGCGCAAGTCGTTGCGCTGGCGAATGCCGGCGGCGACACGACCAACAGCGTCAAACAGGCTGCCGAATTCAAGATCGGCGGCAAACAGAAAATCGTTTCGCTCATCTTCGATCTGCAAAGCGTCCCGGCGCTGGGGTTGAACACCGCCCAGGGACTGATCGCCGTCAATGCGTTCTACTGGGACATGAACGATCAGACCCGCGAATGGTCGAAGCGCTTCCAGGAGCGGCATGCGAAGAAGATGATGCCCAACCACATGCATGCCGGCGTCTATGCGGCCGTACTGCATTACCTGAAGGCCGTCGACAAAGTCGGCTCGCCGGCCGACGGCGCGGCGGTTGTCGCGGCGATGAAGGCGATGCCGACCGATGACCCGCTTTTCGGCAAGGGCACCATCCGCGCCGACGGCCGCAAGGTGCACCCGATGTACTTGCTCGAGGTCAAAACACCGGCCGAATCGAAAGGCGAGTGGGATGTCTTCAAGGTCGTCCAGACAATCCCGGCCGACAAGGCGTTCAGGCCGCTGAACGAAGGCGGCTGTCCGCAGGTCAAGAACTGAGCGTTGCGCAAGCGGACTCATAACGACATGATTGTCTGGCCGCTTACACACCGTGAGCCAGAGAATGTCGTCTAAGGTCTTTTCCGCGCATCTGCCCGCTTCGCTTGCCGCCGAGCAGTATGGCAGCGTGGCCGTGCTCAAGCTCAATCGGCCGCAGAAACGCAATGCGCTCGACGACGAGACGATCATCGGCATCGAGCAATTCTTCACATCGCTGCCGGACGGCGTCGGCGCGGTGTTGCTCGCCGGCGAAGGCGAGCATTTCTCAGCGGGTCTCGACCTGACGGAGTTGAAAGAGAGGGACATTGCCGAGGGGATTGCCCATTCGAGCCTCTGGCACCGGGCGTTCGAGAAAATTCAATTCGGCAAAGTGCCGGTGGTCGCCGTGCTGCATGGCGCGGTCGTCGGCGGCGGCCTCGAGCTTGCCGCCGCGGCGCATGTGCGCGTTGCCGAGCGTTCGGCTTACTACGCTTTGCCGGAAGGCAGCCGTGGCATCTATGTCGGCGGTGGCGGCTCGGTGCGCTTGCCGCCGCTGATCGGCGTTGCGCGCATGATGGACATGATGCTGACCGGCCGCACTTATTCCGCGGAGGAAGGCCAGGCCATCGGCCTGACCACATATCTTGTCGATCATGGCAAAGGTTTCGCCAAAGGCCTCGAACTGGCACAACGCATCGCCGGAAACGCCCCGCTCACCAATTTCGCGGTCATGCACGCGCTGCCGCGCATCGCGGAGATGAATGCGGCACACGGCTTCGCCATGGAATCGCTCATGGCGGCGATTGCGCAAGCCGATGACGAGGCGAAGGTACGTTTGAAGGATTTTCTGGAAAAACGCGGCCCCAAGGCGACGCTCGACTGACGGAGTTGGCAATAGAAATGCCGGGTGCGATCCGCGAAACCGACCCTGCGAGCGCCGCTCCGCTGCGCCCCGTGCGGCTTGGTGCGCCAGACGCCGTCCTGGATCGGCGCGCCGACGGCACCATTCATATTCGCGCAGGTCAATCGCTCGGCGCCTACCATGGCACGTTGAGCGAACCGCTCGACCATTGGGCCAAAAGCGTACCGGACCGTCTGTTCCTTGCGCAGCGCGATGCCGACGGACAGTGGCGCAAACTCTCTTATGCGGAGACTCTCGCCCACGTGCGGCTTATCGGCGCCGCCCTGCTACGGCGCGGATTGTCCGCCGAGCGACCGCTCGTGATATTGTCTGGCAACGATATCGAACACGCTTTGCTCGCTCTCGGCGCGATGTATGTCGGCATTCCCTATGCGCCGATCTCGCCGGCCTATTCGCTCATGTCGAACGATTTCGGCAAGCTGCGCACCATCATCGGTCTGCTCACGCCCGGCCTCGTATTTGCCAAAGATGGCGGACCGTTTGCGCGGGCCATTTACGAAACAGTGCCGGACGAGATCGAGCTCGTCGTCGCGCGCAATCCGCTCGGCGATCGCAAGATCACGTTGTTCGCCGATCTGCTTGGTGCCGAAGATGCAAGCGGCGTCGCCGTGGCGCATCGCGTCGTGTCGCCCGACACGATCGCCAAATTCCTGTTCACCTCGGGCTCGACAGGAAATCCGAAGGCCGTGATCAATACCCATCGCATGCTTTGTTCAAACCAGGCGATGCTCGGGTCGAGTTTTGCTTTCGTGAAAGACGAGCCGCCGATTGTTGTCGACTGGTTGCCGTGGAGCCACACGTTCGGCAGCAACCACAATTTCAATTTGGTGCTGACCTATGGCGGCACGCTTTATATCGACGACGGCAACCCGACGCCGCCGGGCGTGCCGAAGACCGCAAGAAACCTGCGCGAGATCGCGCCGACGATCTACTTCAACGTTCCCAAAGGCTACGAGGCGCTGATCGCACACTTCCGCGCCGATGAGGCGCTGCGCCGAAACTTTTTCAGCCGGCTGAAGGTCCTGTTCTATGCCGGCGCGGGCCTGAACCAGACGACCTGGGATCGGCTGACACAGCTTGCGGTCGAAACCACCGGCGAACGCGTTATTTTCTTGTCCTCGCTCGGCTCGACCGAAACGGCACCGCTCGCGCTGGCCTGCTCATGGGACTTTGATCGGCCAGGTAATATCGGCCTGCCGGCGCCGGGCGTCGAACTCAAGCTGGTGCCGAACGAGGGCAAACTCGAAGCGCGGTTGCGCGGGCCGCACATTACGCCGGGCTATTGGCGGCAGGGAGACCTGACGCGCGAGGCCTTCGATGACGAGGGCTTTTACAAACTCGGAGACGCGTTGAAATTCGTCGACCCGAACGACCCAGCCAAGGGTCTTCTGTTCGACGGCCGTATCGCGGAGGACTTCAAGCTGTCGACGGGAACCTGGGTCAGCGTCGGGCCCTTGCGCGCGCGTTTCATCGACCATTTTGCCCCTTACGTGCGCGACGTCGTATTCGCCGGTGCCGACCGTGACGACCTCGCGGCGCTGATATTTCCCGACCTCGAAGCGTGCCGGAAACTGGCCAACCTGGGCCCCGATTCGTCGCTCGGCGATATCGTTGGCGCCCCGCCCGTGCACGCAAAATTCGCCGAGCTGCTGACGAAACTCGCGGCGCTCAGTCCGGGCTCTTCGACGCGTATCAACCGCGCAATCCTGATGGCGGAGCCGCCATCGATGGACAAAGGCGAGGTAACCGACAAGGGTTCGTTCAACCAGCGCGCCGTTCTGCGGAGTCGGGCGGCCATGGTGGACGAACTCTACGCAGTGCCTCTATCTTCGCGGGTGATCGCAGCCGAAGGACAGCGCTGATGGAAATCAAAGGACAGGCGGCCATCGTCACCGGCGGCGCGTCGGGCCTGGGCGCCGCAAGCGCGCGCGCGCTGGCTGCAGCAGGCGCCAAAGTCGCAATCGCCGACGTCGACGAAAAGGCCGCGGCCGAAGTGGCCGACAGCATCAAGGGCATCGCCGTTGCCTGCGACGTCGCGGACAGCGCCAGCGGCGAAGCTGCCGTGAAGAAGGCGGCGGCGGCTCACGGGCCGGCGCGCATTCTCGTCAATTGCGCCGGTGTCGGGCCGGCCAAACGCATCGTCGGCCGCGAAGGACCTATGCCACTCGCGGACTATGAGCGCGTCATTCGCATCAACCTGATCGGCACCTTCAACATGATGCGGCTCGTCGCTGCCGCCATGCAGACCGTACAGCCGCTGCCCGATGGCGAGCGTGGCGTCATTGTTTCCACCGCCTCAGTCGCCGCTTTCGAAGGGCAGATCGGACAAGCGGCCTACTCTTCCTCCAAGGGCGGTGTCGCCGCCCTGACTTTGCCGGCGGCGCGCGAATTCGCTCAGTTTGGTATTCGCGTGCTCACGATCGCGCCCGGCATATTCGGGACGCCGATGCTGCGCGCCTTACCGCAGGAAGCACAGGATTCACTCGGCGCCTCCGTGCCATTCCCGAAACGACTTGGCGAGCCGCGTGAATTCGCGGCGCTCGTACTCCACTGCGTTCACAACGGTTATCTCAACGGCGAAGTGATCCGCCTTGATGGCGCGCTGCGCATGGCGCCCCGCTGACGCATGCTTGCACGACCTCGCACTCTCTTTCGCTCATTCCCGCGCAAGCAGGAATCCAGTGCAAGAAAGATCACGCTTGCATTTCTCCCCCTGGGTCCCCGCTGGAGCCTGTGCTCGGGCCGGCCGAAGCCTGGACCCGAGTACGGGGACGAGTGGATGGAAGTTCGACGATGACCACTTTCGCCAACACCCGCACCGTGCGAATCGAATGGGGCGACTGCGACCCGGCCGGGATTATTTTTTATCCGCGCTATTTCGAAATCTTCGACGCTTCGACGGCGCAGCTGTTCGAGCGCGCGCTCGGAATGACCAAGATCAATATGCCCAAGGTTTTCGAATTCGCCGGTTTTCCGCTTGTGCGCACGCGCGCGCGGTTTCTGAAGCCGACACGCTACGGAGACGATGTGGATGTCACCAGCAAGATCGCCTTCGGCACCTCCAGCTTCGATGTCGAACATCGGCTGAGTCTCAACGGTGACACGTGTGTCGATTGTTCGGAGAAGCGCGTCTGGGTCGTCCGCGGCGAAGACGGCAAGCTGAAGTCACATCCGGTACCGGAATCGGTGCTGAGCAGATTTCGGGACATCCGGCGCTGAGATGTTGGCATGCCTGCGGCAGCGACGGCGATCGCGAAGAACATTTCTGTCATTCCGGGACGGCGCGAAGCGCCGGACCCGGAATCCAGATGCAGGCGCGGTCTTTGTACATGGATTCCAGGTTCGCGCCTTCGGCGCGCCCCGGAATGACGGAGTTCTGAGTGGCTGCCTGCTACTACTCGATCTCGGCCGCGATTTTCTTGAGGATGCGGATAAATTTCTTCCGGTCGCGCTCGCCGATCAACTGATCCAGGTTACGCTCGTGGCGGCGCGCGCAGCGCGTCATATTGGTGAGAACCTTCTTTCCAGCCGGCGTCAGGTTCAGGGAATAAGCGCGCCGATCATTGTCCATCCGCCTGCGCTCGACGAGACCGCGCCGCACCAGATCTTCCACGACCGGCGTTAGACTCGACTTGTCGCGGCCGTTGGCGAGTGAAAGCTCGGTCTGGCTGATCCCGGGATTGCGGGCGATCAATGTCAGCGTGGCAAAGCGGCCGGGGCTTTCGCCGATCTCCTGCGAACGGTGTGAAAAGGCCTGGAACGCAGCCTCCTGCGCCATGCGCAGATTGAAGCCGACCCAATAGGCAAGCGGCCCGAAATTGATCGGCAAGCCAATGGCTTCACCGTTTCTGCCGCGCCGGCGGCCGCCCGTGCCACTCGTTCCGTGCACCCGCGTATCCCTTTTCCGGAACGGACAGACCGGACTGGCCGCGCCGGCATTTAGTTTGATGTCAAACTATAAGCTTTACAACGGCGTCTGCCTTCGGCTGAATATTGCAAAAAGGTCGGTGACCCAACCAACCGCCCAGCCCAAGGGAGAAAACCATGAAACCCCGTTTTGCCGGTTGTGTCTACGCTGCCACGTTATTGATCGGCGGGGCGAGCGGCGCGCTCGCGCAGGACAAGACCTTCGAACTCAAGCTGTCTCACTGGGTGCCGCCGTCGCACCCGCTGCAGAAGGCGCTTGAGGATTGGGGAAGTTCCGTCGACAAAGAATCCGGCGGAACGATCAAATACAAGGTCTATCCCGCCCAGCAGCTCGGAAAGGCCTTCGACCATTACGACATGGCGCGCGATGGCATCGCCGACCTCACCTACATCAATCCCGGTTATCAGCCCGGCCGTTTTCCGATCATCGGCGCCGGCGAATTGCCGTTCCTGATGACCAACGCCAAAGGCGGCACGCAAGCGCTCGATGCCTGGTACCGCAAATACGCGGCGCAAGAGATGAAGGACGTCAAGTTCTGCCTCGCCTTCGTGCACGATCCGGGTGCGTTCCATTCGCGCTCGAAGAAGATCGTCGTGCCCGACGACATCAAGGGCATGAAGATCCGTCCGGCGCACGCCACCATGGCCACCTTCATGACACAGCTTGGCGGCACCAACGTACAGGCATCGGCGCCGGAAGTCCGTGACATCCTCGAAAAAGGCGTTGCCGACGCGGTGACATTCCCCTGGGGGTCGGTCCCGCTGTTCGGAATCGACAAGGTGACGAAATTTCACCTCGATATGCCGCTCTACGTGACGACCTTCGCTTTCGTCTTCAACAAGGACAAGTACAACCAGATGTCGGCGGCGCAGAAGAAGGTGATCGACAATCACTGCACGCTCGAATGGGCGCTGAAGGTAGCCTCGCCATGGGCGGATTTCGAGCACGCCGGCATCGCCAAGATCAAGGCGGAGGCGGGTCACGAGGTCTACGAGCCGACGCCCGCGCAGGTCGCCGAGTGGAAGAAGGCCGCGCAGCCGCTTGAGGAAAAGTGGGCGGAGAACGTCAAGAAGGCTAGCGTCGATCCGGCCGTCGTGATGAAAGAGCTGAAGGCGCAACTTTCGAAGGAAGGCGCCGGCTACTGAGAAGACACGGCGCAGCCTCGACGAAATCAGGAACGAAACGGCGGCGGCGGGACGTCCCGCTGCCGCTTCCTGCAAGGGGTCTTGCTGGAGGCTGAGGGCGCATGAAACGCGTCTACATGGATCGTTTCATCGATTCCATCGAATGGGTCGCCGCCGCATTCGTCGGCATCGTCGCCGCCAACATCTTCATCGCGGTGCTTCTGCGCAATCTGTTCAGCTATTCGATCCCCGATTCCTATGACTTCGGCCGGCTGATGCTGGGCATCCTCATTTTCTGGGGCATCGCCGCCACCTCCTATCGTGGCACGCATATCACCGTCGATCTGGTCTGGAGCAATGTCGGCCCGCGCTATCAGCGCATGATCGACGTCTTCGCCACGCTGGTGCTGCTGTTCGTCGTCACGGTGCAGACCTACACCTTGTTCGATAAGGTGATGACGACGCGCGCCGACAATGTTCTCACCTTCGACCTGCGGCTACCGACCTGGCCCTTCTTCCTCATCGCGTGGCTGGGTGACGTTTCCGCTGTGCTGCTGATCGCGATCCGCACCTATCGCCTGATCTTCCATCCCGACTACATGGTCGATCCGGCCGTGCAAAAAGAAATCAAGCCGGTTGAATGACATGAGCACCGACGCCGTCGCGATCATCGGTTTCGTGGCGCTGTTCGCGCTGATGCTGCTGCGGGTGCCCGTCGGCATGGCGATGGGTCTCGTCGGCGTATCGGGCTTTGCTTATCTGAACGGCGGCGTGCCGGCACTCAAGCTGGTCGGGCAGACGTCGATGCGCACAGTCACCGACCACACTTTCGGCGTCATCCCGATGTTTTTGCTAATGGGCGCCTTCGTCACCCATTCCGGCATGAGTCGCGAGCTGTTTCGCGCCGCCAACACCTTTGTCGGCCATCTACGCGGCGGATTGGGCATCGCAACTGTCGCCGCCTGCGGTGGATTTGCCGCCATTTGCGGCTCTTCGGTCGCCACGGCCGCGACGTTTTCGACCGTTGCCTATCCGGAAATGCGCCGCTTCGGCTATCCGCAGAGCTTCGCCACCGGCGTGATCGCGGCGGGCGGCACGCTGGGCGCCATGCTGCCGCCGTCAACCGTACTGGCGGTCTACGGCATCATCACGGAACAAGACATCGGCAAGCTATTCATCGCCGGTATCATTCCCGGCCTGCTGGCAATCTGCATGTACATGACGACGATCGCCATCATCGGATGGATGCGGCCGAAATTCCTGCCAACCGGCCCGCGCAGCAGCTGGCCGGAACGTCGGGCGGCGCTGAAAGACATCTGGGCGCCGCTGCTGCTGTTTGTTTTCGTGATCGGCGGCCTCTACGGCCTGCCCTTCCTGCCGCGTTTCACTCCGACGGAAGCCGGCGGCGTCGGCGCGAGCGGCGCTTTCCTGATCGGCCTGCTGAGCGGGCGTCTCGACAAGAACGGCATTCTGAGCTCGCTGCTGCAGGCGACGCGCACCGCCGCCGCGGTGTTCACTGTGCTGATCGGTGCGCTGCTGTTCGGCTACTTCCTCACTGTCACGCAGACGCCGCAGAAGGTGACGGAGTTTCTCACCGCACTCGGGCTCGGCCGCTACGGCGTGCTCGCCCTGATCATGGTGATGTATCTGGTGCTCGGCTGCCTGATGGACGCGATGGCCATGATCATCCTGACCATCCCGATCATCTTCCCGGTCATCACGCATCTGGGTTTCGACCCGATCTGGTTCGGCGTCATCATCGTGATGACCGTCGAGCTCGGCCTCATCCACCCGCCGGTCGGAATGAACGTGTTTGTGATAAAAAGCGTGATCAAGGACGTCACCTTTTCAACGATTTTCAGGGGCGTCATTCCGTTCATCCTGACCGACCTGATCCGGCTGGTGATCCTGATCGCCTTCCCGATTCTCGCCCTCTGGCTGCCCTCGCAAATGCAGTGAGGTTCGTGGTATATAGTTTGGGTCCCAACTATCTGCGCAAGGCCTGACGCGATGGAACGTTCGTTCAAGAAAGAAGTGCAGGCTCTGAAACTCGGCGACGGCGAGACCTTCCGCGGAGAAGGCATCCTGGCCGTCACCAAGGCGCTGCTGCAGTCGGGCGTCTCTTACGTCGGCGGCTACCAGGGCGCACCGGTTTCGCATCTTCTCGATGTGCTGGTGGACGCGGAGGACATCATGTCCGACCTCGGCGTGCACCTGGAAACCTGTTCGAACGAGGCGTCCGCCGCCGCCATGCTCGGCGCGTCGATCAATTACCCGCTGCGCGGCGCGGTGACCTGGAAGTCGATTGTCGGCACCAATGTCGCCGCAGATGCGCTGTCGAATCTCTCCTCGCCCGGCGTGATTGGCGGCGCCATGATCATTCTCGGCGAAGATTACGGCGAAGGCGCAAGCGTCATCCAGGAACGCTCTTACGCCTATGCGCTCAAGTCATCGATGTGGCTGCTTGACCCGCGGCCCGAAATTGCCGCGATCGTGCGCACGGTGGAAAAGGGCTTCGAGCTGTCCGAGGCCAGCCACGCGCCGGTCATGCTGGAATTGCGCATTCGCGCCTGTCACGCCACCGGCGAATTCGCCGCGAAGGACAATCGCAAAGGTGTCGTGTCCGGGCTCGACAAGCTGTCCGGCCCGCCGCGCTTCGAATACGGACGACTTGCGCATCCGCCTGTCATCTTCACGCAGGAGCGCCTGAAGGTTGAGGAGCGCCTGCCGGCCGCGCGTGCCTTCATTCGCGAGCAGAAACTGAACGAGACGATCGACGGCGATCTCGCCGACATCGGCATCATCGTCATGGGCGGGCTGACCAACAGCGTGCTGCGCGCGCTCGAGCGCGTTGGACTTGCCGATGTGTTCGGCAAGTCGCGCGTGCCGATGCTGGTGCTCAATGTCGTCTATCCGCTGGTGCCGGAGGAAATCACCGGATTCTGCGCCAGCAAACGCGCCGTGCTGGTGGTCGAGGAAGGCTATCCGGATTACATCGAGCAGTCGGCCAATGTCGAACTGCGCCGCGCCGGCATCAACACGCGCGTGCTCGGCAAGGGCCCGCTTCCGCGCGCCGGTGAATATGCCTCCGATGTCCTGCTCGAAGGGCTCGCTGCGTTCCTGCAGGACGGCAAGCCGACCGGCATCGATGCCGACACCATCGCGGAAAAGGCGCGCGGCCTCTTTGCGCACAAGGCAAAGGCCGCCGCGGCGCTCGGCCCCCTGCCCCCGCGCCCGCCCGCCTTCTGTACCGGTTGCCCGGAGCGCCCGGTCTTTTCCGCCATCAAGCTGATGCAGCGCGAGCTCGGCCCGACCCACATCAGCGCCGACATCGGCTGCCACTCGTTTGCGACATTCGCGCCCTTCTCGCTCGGCAACTCCATCCTCGGCTACGGCATGTCGCTTGCCAGCGCCGCGGCCGTTGCGCCGAACATGGAGAAACGCCCGATTGCGATCATGGGCGACGGCGGCTTCTGGCATAACGGGCTGATCACCGGCGTTGCGTCGAACCTGTTCAATAAAGGCGACGGCGTTCTGATCGTGATGCAGAACGGCTATGCCTCCGCCACCGGCCAGCAATACATCCCCTCGAGCGCAATGAGCCGCAGCGGCTCGGCGCCCGGCATGGACATCGAGCAGACGCTGCGCGCCATGGGCGTGCATTGGTTGCGCAAGGTGCGGACCTACAGCGTGAGCGTGATGGTCGCAACGCTCAAGGAAGCGATGAAGACCGCGGAGCGCGGCCTCAAGGTGATCATCGCTGACGGCGAATGCCTGCTGGCGCGCCAGCGCCGCGTCCGCGCCGAGGATGCCGAGAAGCTAAAGCGCGGCGAGCGTGTCACGCGCACGCGCTACGGCGTCGACGACGAAATCTGCACAGGCGACCATTCCTGCATTCGGCTGTCCGGCTGTCCGTCACTGACGGTGAAGCCTTCACCCGATCCGCTGCGCACCGATCCGGTGGCAACCGTGATCGAATCCTGCGTCGGCTGCGGACTGTGCGGGGAAGTTGCGCACGCGGCGGTGCTGTGCCCGTCGTTCTATCGCGCCGAGATCGTGCGCAACGCGACCTGGGGCGAGCGCGCGAAGCATCGCGTGCGGCAGAAAGTCATCGGCTGGCTCGGCGGCTATAACGGAAAGGCGGCGGCATGAGATCGTCGCGCCCGATCACCCTGCTGATCGCCGCGCTCGGCGGCGAAGGCGGCGGTGTACTGACCGAGTGGATCGTGTCCGCCGCGGCGCACGCGGGCTATCCGGTGCAGAGCACGTCGATCCCGGGCGTCGCGCAACGCACGGGCGCCACGACCTATTACATCGAGATTATACCGGTGCAGGCGTCCGAGTTGGAGGGAAAGCGCCCGGTGCTCGCGCTCACCCCCGGCGTCGGCGATATCAACGTCGCGGTGGCGAGCGAATTGCTGGAGGCCGGCCGCACGGTGGCGAACGGTTTCGTCACGCCAGAACGCACGCATGTCATCGCTTCGCTCAGCCGCTTCTATGCCATGGACGAAAAGATCGCCATGGGCGACGGCCGCTTCGATCAGGACAGGCTCATCAAGATCATCAGGGATTATTCGAAAGACTCTCTGCTCGTCGACATGGATGCCCTGGCAAAGCAGAGCGGCTCGATCATCAACGCGGTCATGCTCGGCGCCATCGCCGGCTGCGGCCAGCTGCCGGTCAAGCCGGAGCAGTTCGAGGCGGCCATCCGCGAAGACGGCAAGGCGGTCGAGAGCAATCTGCGCGGCTTCCGTGCCGGCTTCGAAGCGGCGCGCGCGAACCTGCCGCCGGCCAAGGCGGCCGACAGAAAGAGACGCGCCACGACAACGCCAGCCATGGTCGAGCACGAGGTCGCGCGCACATTTCCTGCGGTCGCGCAGACGACCGGGCTCGAAGGTGTGCGTCGCCTGATCCATTACCAGAGCGTTCCCTATGCGTGGCTTTATCTCAGCCGCTTGCGGCCGATCGTCGAAGCCGACCAGATCAGCGGCGCGCAGGGGAAACTGCTCAAGGAAGTCGCGCGGCACCTTGCTGTACGCATGTCGTACGAGGATGTCGTGCGAGTCGCGCAGGCAAAAATCGCGCCGGCACGCATGCAGCGCATCGCGCGCGACGAGTTGCACGTCACCACCGAGCCTTATTCCGTGCACGATTTCCTCAAGCCCGGCATCGAGGAAATGTGCCAGCTTCTGCCACCGTTTTTGGCAAAACCGATCCTGCGGCGCGCCGCGCGCAAAGGCTGGCTCGGCCGCGTCCATTTCGCCATGGAGGTCAACTCCACATCGGTGCGGGGTTATCTGCGTTTCCTGATGCTCGCCAAGCTGCGGCGCCTGCGCCCCTATGGCTATCGCTACAAGCAGGAGCAGCAACAGATCGAAAGCTGGCTTGCGTTGATCCGTGAGGCCGCGCGGCGCTCACCCGAGCTTGCGCTCGAAGTCGCCGAATGCGCGCGGCTGATCAAAGGCTATGGCGATACGCATGCGCGCGGGCTTGCGAATTATCGCGCGATCGAAGAGCGCGTGATCAGCCCCGCCCTTGCCGGTCAGATTCCGCCGGCGCGTACGGTCGATGCGCTCGCCAGCGCGCGCACGGCGGCGCTTGTCGATCCCGAAGGCGAAGGCCTCGCCAAATGCCTCGCCGATATCGACGGGCCGGCGCTGCGCATTGCGGCGGAGTAGAGAGATCTGCGTCCATGCGACGCAACCTCACTTCGTCATGCCCGCGCTTGTCGCGGGCATCCACGTCTTTACGATCACGAAACAACAAAGACGTGGATGGCCGGGACATAGGCGTGCGAAAGCACGCCGTCCTTCGGACGGTTAAGCCCGGCCATGACGTTGGAGTGGGTGGCTGACACACGTGTCCGCTCGTCGCCGCGAAGGCGGGGACCCAGCCTTTTTCGTAAAAACTGGATTCCCGCTTACGCGGGAATGAGCGGGACTTGGGCAATGTTTGCCACGCATCGCTTGCCTTTCGCCGCCCATGCCAGGATTGCGGTAGCATCCGTTGTCACCTTCCGCTGCGTCGGATAAGACTTTGCACCAACAAAAAACGCCGTCTTTTCGGGCCAAATGGCCCGAACGGACGAGAAACTGACCGCGGACGGAACGACCCAAGGAAGAAACGCATGGCGGCGACACCGACCGGACAGCGGCCAACGATCGCCGCCGAAGCGTTCCTGCGCGCGCTGGCCGATCACGGCACCGACTATTTCTTCGCCAATCCCGGCACGGACTTTCCGCCGATCGTCGAGGCCTTCAGCCGCGCCAAGAAGACCAATGCCAAAGTGCCGAAGCCCATCCTGGTGCCGCACGAAAATCTCGCGGTGGCCATGGCGCACGGCGCCTATCTGATGAACGGGCGTCCACAGGCGGTGATGGTTCACGTGAATGTCGGCACCGCCAATACGATCAACAATCTCACCAACCTCTCGCGCGACCGCGTGCCGCTCATTCTGGCCGCCGGCCGCACGCCGATCACCGAGAAAGGCAGCTTCGGCTCGCGCAGCCGCCCGATCCATTGGGCGCAGGAAATGTTCGACCAGGCCGGGATGGTGCGCGAACTGGTGAAATGGGACTACGAATTGCGCGTACCGGGCCAGATCGGCGATGTGGTGGCGCGCGGCGTCGAAGTCGCGATGGCGCATCCGCGCGGCCCGGTCTATCTCGTGTTGCCGCGCGAGCCGCTCGCCGCATCGCTCACCGAGCCGATCGCCCCAATCAAGCCGCGGCCGCAGGCGGCGCCCGCCCATCCCGATCCGCGCTCGATCGCAACGCTCGCCGAATGGATCGCTGCCGCCGAACGGCCGCTGATCGTCACGGCGGCGATACCGGCCGAGGCGGTGCCCGCGCTCGATCGCCTCGCCGAGCGCTGCGCTATTCCGGTCGTCACGCACAACCCCCGCACGGTTTGTCTACCCTCGAGCCATGCGATGCATTTCGGCTTCGAGCCCGGCGCGCTTTTGACCGACGCCGATCTCCTTATTGTCATCGAGTCCGACGTGCCGTGGATCCCGCATCTGCAGCATCCGCCCGCCGGCTGCCGCGTCGCGCATATCGGTGAGGATCCGTTCTACGTACGCTATCCGATGCGCAGCTTCCCGAGCGATCTCGCGGTGCAGGCCGGCACCGCGCAGGTGCTGGATGCATTGGCGCGCGCCGTCGAGCCGCGCCTGCAGATGGCGGATGCGCGCATTGCCGCACGCCGCGCGCGGCTCACCGAACGCATGCGCACACGCCGCGCGCAGCTCGCGAAGGATTCCGCTCCCGGTACGACGATTTCACCCGAATATCTCTCGCACGCGATCGGTGAAGCGGTGGGCAAGGACGCGATCATCATCAACGAATATCCCTTGCGTCCCGATCATTGCGCGCGCGAAACACCGGGCACTTTCTTCGCGCTTGGTCCCGCCGGAGGACTCGGCTGGGGCTTCGGCGCCGCGCTCGGCGCAAAACTGGCGGCGCCCGATGAGTTTGTCGTCGCGACGCTGGGCGATGGCTCCTATATGTTCGCCAATCCGATGGTCGGCCACTGGGTCTCGGCCGTGCACAAGCTGCCGATTCTCACTGTCGTGTTCAACAACAGTCGCTACGGCGCGGTGCGCCGCGCGACACTCTCGATGTTCAAGGACGGCGTCGCCGGCGAGACCGATGGCCGAATTCTCGCCGATCTCGACCCCTCGCCGCCATTCGAGGAGATGGCGCGTGCCCAGGGCGCGCATGCCGAGCGTGTGGAAAAACCCGCCGACCTGCCCGAGGCACTCGCCCGCGCGCGTTCGGTCGTCGTCAACGAACGCAAGCAGGCGCTGCTCAACGTCATTACGCCTTATTGAAACGGTAACCCGCCCCGGAACAACCGGGAGTCACGGAGAAGTTCATGCGCATCGACGCCTACACCCATTTCATTCCGGAGAACTACTTCAAGAAGATTGTCGAGAGCGGCCACGCCGACATCGGCAAGCGCGTGCGCGAAATTCCCTGCATTCACGACCTCGATGTCCGGCGCAAGATCGTCGACAGCTTTCCGGACTATGCGCAGATCCTTTCGTATCCCATGCCTCCGCTTGAGGTGATGACCAAGGGCGACGGCAAGCTGACCGAGGAATATACGAAGCTCGTCAATGACGGTTTTGCCGACATCTGCGCGAAGTATCCCGACCAGTTTCCCGGCTGGGTGGCGCAGGCCGCGCTGATTGCGCCGGACGCCGGCGTGCGCGAAGCCGAGCGCGCGGTGAAGAACGGCGCGCTTGGCGTGCAAATCTATACCAATATCGCCGGCAAGCCGCTCGACGATCCCGCGTTCGAGCCGTTCTTTGCGGCGATGAACCGGCTCAACAAGCCGATCTGGATGCATCCGGCGCGCGCCGCCAATTTCCCGGATTACCTGACCGAGCAGAAATCGAAATATGAAATCTGGTGGACTTTCGGCTGGTCCTACGAGACCGCGGCGGCCATGGCGCGGCTGGTGTTCTCGAAGATCCTGGACAAATACCCGAACCTGAAGATCATCACGCACCATTTTGGCGGCATCGTGCCGATGCTGGAAGGCCGCATCGGCCCGGGCTGGGACCAGCTGGGCGCGCGGACTTCCGACGAAGACCTCAGCGTCATCCTCAAGCAGCTGAAGAAGCGCCCGCTCGATTATTTCAAGCACTCATTCTATGCGGACACCGCGGTGTTCGGCGGCGTGCCGGCGACGCATGCGGGCCTTGCGTTCTACGATGCCGACAAGATCGTGTTTGCCTCCGACTGCCCGTTCGACCCCGAGAAAGGCACGATGTATACGCGCGAGACCCTGCGCATCATCGAAGACATCGACATGCCGAAGGCTGACAAGGAAAAGATCTGGCACGGCAACCTCGAGGCGATCACCGGCGTGAAGTTCAAGAGTTGATCGGGGCGACGTTTTTCCGCATATAGCGGCACGGATTCTCATTCGTCATTCCGGAACGGCGCGGTAGCGCCGGACCCGGAATCCAGATGCAGGCACTGTCCTCGTTTCTGGATTGCGGTGAAATGTGCGTGGCCTCTCTATCCGTCATTGCCGGGCTTGACCCGGCAATCCATGCTGACGTTCAGCGACGGCAGCGTTGGTAAGGCCCTCGATCGCTGCAAGCGTCATGGATGCGCGGGTCATAGGCGTGCGAAGCACGCCGTCCTTCGGACGGCTATGCCCGCGCATGACGTGAGGAGAGCTTTCCGACAAAAAGTCATTCCGGGACGGCGCGGTAGCGCCGGACCCGGAAATCCAGATGCAGGCACTGTGCTCGTTTCTGGATTCCGGGTTCGCGCTTTCAGCGCGCCCCGGAATGACCGGTGATTGGGACGCATCGACTCGCCACGCGGTCATGGCCGGGCTTTAGGACGCAGTCGTTCCCAAACTCCGCTCGTCCCCGCGCAAGCGGGGACCCAGTCTTTTCGTAAACTGGATTCCGCTTACGCGGGAATGAGCGGACTGAACCGCAAGTCCACACCCGCCGTCTCAAAAATCCCAAGGTCTCAAAAATCCCAGGTGAAGGCGCCCTTGATGGCGTGCGCCTGCGCGTTCGCGGCAAGTTCGCCCGGATAGGCAAGACCGAGCTTCGCCCAGGGGCTGAAGCGCCAGTCGAAGCCGGCCTCGACCAGCGCCGAGTTGCGCGCGATCGGCACCCCGGCAACCGTGAACGCAGCTCCCGTGCCCTGGAAGGCGAGTGCCGCCGATGGCGTCACATCGCCGAAGGCATATTTTGCCAAGCGAACGTCGCGCGCGGCACCAGCACCGTGCCGTTGGCGAGCGGCATAAAGGTTGCCATGCGCACCCCGAGCGAGGAATAACCGATGTTTTCGTGTGAGCTTGATCCTGACAGGGCGGCAGCCCCGCCGCTCTCGAGGAACCCCAACCCCTTCCACGCGGTTCATCCGCCGTTCTTTCCAGCGCGACGTGTCAGCTCGTGCCGGGGT
>Ga0307308_10000201_pt1 | contig 19580 bp, 15 predicted proteins | sample ER_DNA_195_FD_194501 | JGI IMG/M metagenome (GOLD analysis project Ga0307308, IMG submission 194501) | Bulk soil microbial communities from the East River watershed near Crested Butte, Colorado, United States - ER_DNA_195 | ecosystem: Environmental > Terrestrial > Soil > Floodplain | place...
AATGATCAGGCTCGCCTCAGGTGCTTTCACTCGGGGCCAGACCTCTTCGACCAGCGTGCGAAGCGCCGCGGCGGTGGGCGGCCAGGCGGCAGTGCCGATCAGCCCGGCGGTCGCAGGGCCGTCGAGCAGGGCGAGGCGGTAGAGCGACGGATCGAGCGAGAGCGGCGCGACCACGACGTCACGCCGAAGCTCCGACGCGACGACGGGCGAGCTCGCGACGACCCAGCGATTCCTCCGTAGGGCGGTCCGCTCGGCGCGGCTCGCATCGAGCACCTCGCGGAACTGCTTGTTCCAGGGTGCGCCGAAGCCCCGGTCCAGTCGCGCCAGGTAATGCAGGTGGACGAGCGACGGCTTCGCGACTCCCTCGCCGCACCAAACGGTCTCCGTTTCCTCGAGGTGAACGAGGTCGGCGTCGGCCGCGGCCTCGCGGACACGCTCCGAAAATGCACCCGTCAGCTCGCCGAGTGGGCGGGTCACGCGCTGCAGCCGGGCGCGCATCGGCCCGGGCGGCTCGACGTCGACGACCTCGACGGGCAGGTCGGCAGGTACCTCTCCCGGGACCGAGAACGCGCGCCGCGCTGCAATTGCCCGCACCTCCACACCGTGGCTCACAAGCCCGCGCAGAAGCCCGATCGCCGTCCGGCCGGGCGCCCCGCCCTCGGGCAAGGGAGGCTGCGTCATGACAACGAGGGCCTTCACGCCTGCCAGCGCGACCAGCCGGCGCCGAGGCCCGGATGCTCGAGCCAGCGCTGGGCGAGCTCCCGGAGCACGCCGTACGCGACATGCGCCCGGGGGCGAGGATCCTGCGTTCCCTCCGCGCGACGCTCGCTGGCCACTCCGTGCTGGAGCCAGCAGAGCGTCGCGATCCGGCCGACCGCCTCCGGCGGCAGTTCGAGCGCTTCGACCATCCTCCGAGTCCAGCTGAAGAGCAGCTCGGAGGACGGCGCCTCGCCGAGAAACAGCCGCTCGAAGTGTTCTCCGGGATCGGTGGCGCCGTCGAGGTGCACGGAGGCGTCGACCAGGAAGTAGAAGAGATCCCACAGCGGCAGCCCGTGCCGGAGTGCGTCCTCCCAGTCGAGCACCATGAATCCGTCCGAGCTGGCCACCACGTTCCAGGGCCCGACGTCGTTGTGCTGGAGCACCGCGGGCACCTCCGGAAGCTCGTGGACGAGCGAGGAGTCGAGGCCCCAGTCGGGCAGGACGTCCTCGACGAGCCGACGCCGCTCGTCCTGGAGCTCCTCGGGAGGCGCCTTCGTCTCCCGCGCGACGTCGAGGAGCCAGCCGCAGACCCTCGCGACCGCGCGCTCCTTCTCGCCGCGGTCGGGGGACGAGCGGAGCAGCGCGACTAGAGGCTTCCCGTGGGCGGCGGTCTCGAGGGTGCATTGCAGGCCCTCCGCCTCGAACGATCCGAGCCATCGGGGCGCACGGGCTGAGACGACTCCTCCGGTCTCCTGCGCGAGCTCGAGGCCGTGCTTCTCACGCTCGAAAGAGCTCAGGCGCACGGGCAGCCGGGCGAACTTGAGCGCCCACGACGGCTCGCCCACGCCGGGCTCGAAGAGGAGGAAGGTCGCGCGCGAGTAGTCGTCGCCCTGTCCCGCGAGGAGGAGCGGCCGCACGTCCTCCGGAAGGCCGACCTCGAAGGCCGCGCGGACGACGAAGGGCAGCTGCCCGTTCGCTGACGCCACGACGACCTCGGGCCGCACGGGCGGAAGCAGGCCGCTACCGGCCAGCGCGGCGAGGATGCGGTTGCGCACCCGTTTCCGGCGGTTGTCGGCAAACGCCCACTGCTCGACCGCGTACCGCGCCGGAGCAGCCTCGCCGAGCGGCACGAAGACGAGTGGGTCGAAGTGCCTCGGAAGCGGGAGATAGGCGCACCGCCGGAAGCCTGCGCGTGCGAGACCGTGTCCGCCTCTGCCCTCGACGATCACTGCCCGCGGCCTCAGCGCAGCAGCCTCGGCCGCCCGCTCCGCCGGGCCGACCACGAGGTCGAGCGGATCGGAGCCGTTCGAGCCGACCGCGACGTTGGCGCGCTCGAGCTCTTCTTCCCAGCCGTCGATGCCCGGCAGTACGACTGCGCGCCGGACGGGATGGGGGAGGAGGAACCGCGCGTCGATCCGGCGCAGCGTCACTTCAGGATCTCCCGGTAGAGCGTCTCGAACGAGTGCGCCATCGCCTCGGCGGTGAAGTGCGCCCGGGCGCGCTCGCGCCCGCTCCGGCCCAGCCGCTGCGCGAGCTCTCGGTCGGAGAGCAGGCGGCGAAGCCGGTCGGCCAGGGCGGTGGGATCCTCCACGGGCACCAGATACCCGGTTTCGCCGTCTAGCACCGCTTCCCCGACGCTGCCCACGTCCGAGGCGACGACCGGCACGGAGGCGAGCATTGCCTCGACCACTGCGAGCGGAAAGCCTTCCTGGCGGGATGGAAGCACGAAGGCGTCGAAGCCGGGCAGGTAGCGCCGCGGCTCCTCCGACCAGCCGGCGAACTCGACCCGGTCCGCAAGACCGAGCTCCTGGGCGATGGTCTCGAGGCGCTCGCGCTCGCTCCCATCGCCGACGAGCACCAGGGTCGCGTCCGGCACGTCACTGAGCGCCCGGATGGCCAGGTCGTAGCCCTTCTCGGGGGAAAGCCTGCCGACCGCACCGATCACGGGCCCGTTGGCCCGGCGCGGCAGCGGGTCGACCGGAAGGTCGGGGACGCCGTTGTAGATCGTCCGGACGGTCCCGCTCGGCAGCCCGACCGCCTCCTCGACCGCGCGAGCGGAGCGCTCTCCCACGGCGACGTGGGCGGAGACGCGGCGCGAGGCGTGCCGCTTCAGGAACCGTTGCAGCGGGCTGTCGGTCGGCAGCGGAGCCTGCTCGACGACGACCGTCCGCACGCCGCGGGCCATGAGCGCCGCGATCACGCCGTACTGGCCGCGGACCGTCGTCCAGAGGTTCGCATGGAAGATGTCCGGCCGCAGCTTCCGCACGATCCGGAGGTGCCGCATGATCGGCCCGGTGTCCCACTTGTTCTCCGCCCGCGGCACCAGGTGCAGGGCTGCGGCAGGGCGCGCCGACCGGACCGCTTCGCCGACTTGCTCGTCGACGGCAAGGACCCCGATCTCGATCGAGGGGTCGAGATGGGCAAGCAGGTTTGCGAGCGCCTGCTCGGCGCCGCCGAACAAGGTCGCGTCCGAGTAGGCGACGAGCTTCACCTTCGTCCAAGCTTAAGCTTGCTGTGCGTATCGTCACGCCATGGGCCTGAAGCGGCTGGCCGCGAGCCCAGCGGCGCGCGACCTCGGGCGGCGCCTCCCCGCGCCGGTCCGGCGGCTTGCAGGCCGGCTGGCCGGGGACATCGAACGCGCTCCGAGCGCGAAGCGGAGTGGACGGCTCGTCCTGATGTACCACCGGGTTGCGACGGCCGAACACGACCCGCTCGAGCTCTGCGTCGCCCCGGACCGGTTCGCTGAGCACGTGGAGCTGCTGCAGTCGCTCGGCCGAATTGTCCCGCTCGCCGAGATCACGCGCGCGAAGCCGAACGGGCTGACCGTCGCGATCACCTTCGACGACGGCTACGCGGACAATGCGCGCGCCGCTGCGCCGCTTCTGGAAGCACGGGACGCGCCGGCGACGGTGTTCGTGGTCGCCGGGGCGGTCGACTCCGGCCGCGCGTTCTGGTGGGACCGGCTCGCCGGCCTCGTCGGGCTCGACGAGTACTGGCCGCTTTGGGACCGCCTCCGAGTCCTCCCGGCCGAGCGGATCGAGGAGGAGCTTGAGGCGCTCGGGCCCGCACCTGATCCCGGCGGGCGGCCCATGAGCGCGGACGAGCTGGCTGCCCTCGCCGCAGGACCGGTCGAGATCGGTGCGCACACGCTGACCCATCCGAGCCTCCCTGCGCTTCCCCCGGAGGAGCAGGGCCGTGAGATTGCCGGCAGCCGCCGGTGGCTCGAGGAGCTGGCCGGGCGCCGAATCGAGGCATTCGCGTATCCGTACGGCGACTACGACGCGGCGACCGTCCGGCTCGTCAAGCGGAGCGGCTTCCGGAGCGCGTGCACGATCCACGAGAATCGCCTCTCGCGCTTCTCGTCCGTCTTCCTGCTGCCGCGCTATGCGGTCCGTGACTGGCCCGCCGACGAGCTCGAGCGGCGCCTCGCCTCGTGGTTGTAAGCCTCGAGCTCGACCGCCTCGGCAGCGTGGACGAGGCGCGCGCCGAGTGGGAGCGGCTCGCGCTCGCGTCCGGCTGCCCGTTCGCGACGCTCGAGTGGACCGAAGCCTGGCTCGAGCACGCGGCCGGCCCCTACTTGCCGCATCTCTTTCTCGCGCGGGACCCGGGGGGCCGAGCCGTCGCGATCGTGCCGCTCGTGATCGCCCGCGGCCGGTATGTGCGCAAGGCCCGCTTCCTCGGTTTCCGCGCCGCGAACGAGGTCGGGCCGATCTGCGCCCCCGGGGACGCGGAGTTCGGCGTGGAGGCGCTCCGGCGCGCGGTGGCCGCGACGCGCGTCGAGTGGGACGTCTTCCTCGCCGAGCACCTTCCTGGCACTGGCTGGGACGCGCGCATCGAGGCCAAGGTCCTCGCCACGAAGGGCGCACCGATCGTCCGCGGCCCGTGGCAGAGCTGGGATGACTACCTGGCCACGCGCAGTCACAATCTCCGTAACGAGCTGCGCCGGAAGGAGCGCAGGCTGCGGGAGCAGGGCATGACACACGGCACTCCCCGGAGCCCTGAAGAGCTGGAGTCGGCCCTCGATGCGCTCTTCGAGCTCCACCGCGGCCGCTGGGGCTCGGAGGCCTCGCCGTTCTTCTCCGGGCTCGAGCCGTTCCACCGCGCCTTCGCCCGCGCGGCCTTTGCGCGTGGCTGGGTACGACTGCATGTGTTCGAGATCGACGGGCGGCCCGTCGCGGTGAACTACAGCCTGCGCTTCGGCGATGCCGAGTGGTCGTACCAGCTCGGGCGCGACCTGAGGCTCGAGCACGCCTCGGTCGGGCTGATCGGCACCGCGATCGCTGTGCGAGGGGCCTTCGCAGAGGGAGCGACGGTGTTCCGGCTTGGCCCCGGCGAGCAGCCCTACAAGCTGCGCCTGGCGAACGACAGCTCGACGCTCGAGACCGTTGGGATCGCCCGCGGCCTCCGAGGCCGCGCCTCGTTAGTCGCCGCCCGCCGGCGTGAGTGAGAAGTAGCGGACGACCCGCCCGACGCGGTCGCCGAAGGACTGCTCGGCCCAGCGCGCGTCATCCGAGGGAACGATCCGGAGCGTCGTCGCGAGCGCGGCGAACGCAACGACCGACGCGGCGAGCCCCACGGCCAGGCCCGGGAAGCCGTCGAGCCAGTTGACGGAAGCCCAGCCGGCCAGGCCCACCCCGGCCGAGGCGAGCACCGCTCGCACGACCATGCCTGGCCGCCAGTCCACGGGCCGCACAAGCCGTCCGGCGAACACAAGCATCAGCAACGCGAAGGTGCCCTGTCCGCCCGCGTTGGCGATCGCCGCGCCGCGCGCGTCGAGGAACGGAATGAGCCCCGCGGCGAGGCCGACGTCGACCACGGCCGCGACCGCGTTGGCAACGATCGGCAGGCGGATTTTCCCGTAGCCCGACAGCAGCGACGTGGCGAGCGTGGAGAGCGCGATCACCGGAAACGCGAGCAGGAGGATCCGCACCGGGCCCCCGGCGCCGGCGTAGTTGCGGCCGTAGACCTCCTCGATCGTCTCTGGGCCGAGAGCGAGCGCCACCGCCGTCAGCGGGAGGGTTACGAGCAGCAGGAGCCGCAATGAGCGCGAGTACCCCGACCGGATCCGGTCGAACGCCTGTGCGCCGTAGAGCGTCGCGAACGCGGGCGCGGTCGAGCCTGCGAGGGCCTTCGGGATCAGTCGCAGCGCCGCCACCGCGGAGTAGGCGATCGAGTAGAACGCGATCTCCGCGTTCCCCGAGAAGTGCGCGAGGAAGAAGAACTCGGAGCGCGTGCCGACGATCAGCTCGAGGAAGAGCCCGATCGACGAGAGCAGCGCGAAGCGGCCGACGCTCCGCCGCAGGCGCTGGAGGTCGGCCCGTTCGGGCGCCCGCTCGACGCCCTCCTCGACCGCGGCGAGGCTGCGGCGGGCGAGGGTTCCGGTCCACAGCAGGTTCAGGATCCCGACGACGGCCTCGGTCGCGAACATCCCCGTGATCCCGCCGCCCTGCCAGAGGACGATGGTGACGGCGGCGGTGCCGACCAGCCCCGTCGCCAACCCCACGACCGCCGCGCGCCGGAACTGCTGCAGGCCGATCAGCACGGCCGTTGGCACCGAGTGCAGCGTCCCCGCGAACGTGACGACGGACGCGAAGGCCCAGGCGCCGCGCGGCTCCGCGCCGAGGGCGGCGGCAACCCCGAGCGTCCCGCCGCCCAGGAGCGCCGCGAGCCCCTCGATCCGCCAGGCCCACCAGAGCAGCCCGGGCAGGAGCTCGTTGCGCCCACGCCCGGCGGTCTCGCCGATGAAGCGCATCACAGCGACGTACATCGAGCTGGCGAGGACGCTCGTGGTCGTGATCGAGACGAAGGCGATGAAGCTCTGCCGGCCCATCCCGTCGGGCCCGAGGAAGCGGGCCGCGACGATCGAGACGATCAGCGTGTAGCCCTGCGGGATCGCGTAGCTGGCGACGTACCAGAGCCCGCCGGAGAGAACCGAACGCCCGGTGGTGGCGCGGGCTGCTTCCGAGGGCACCTCTACGCGCGCTTGAGTTGCGCGGAGCGCTTGTGTTCGATCACGTCGGCCAGGATCGAGTCGAGGTCGCGCTCGGGCGCCCAGCCGATCGCGTCACGGATCTTCCCGAGCGCCGGCTCCCGGTGGAGCGTGTCCTCGATGCCCTGCCCGTAGACCTCGTCGTACGGCACGAAGGCGAGGTCCGATTCGCTCCCGGTCGCCTGCTTGACCCGCTCGGCGAGCTCGAGGATGCTGATCCGCTCCGCTGAGCCCACGTTGAAGATCTCGCCCGAGATGTGCTCGGCGTCCATGAGCCCGGAGAGCGCGCGGACGGTGTCGAGCACGTGGCAGAACGACCGGGTCTGGCTGCCGTCGCCGTGGATCTCCAGCGGCTCGCCGGCGAGCGCGTTGTCGACGAAGCGCGGGATCACCATCCCGTACTGCCCGCTCTGGCGCGGGCCGACGGTGTTGAAGAGCCGAACGACGAAGGAATCGAGCCCGCGCTCGAGGTGGTACGAGAGCGCGAGGTGCTCGTCCATCGCCTTTGAGTCGGCGTAGAGCCAGCGCTTCTCGGTCGTCGGGCCGTACACGCGGCGGTCGTTCTCGGCCAAAGGCCGCTCCTCGCGGTGGTCGCCGTAGACCTCGGAGCTCGACGCGACCAGCACGCGCTTGCCGAACTTGCTGCAGTAGCCGAGAACCGTCTCGGTGCCCTGCACGTTCGTGACCATCGTGTGCACGGGTTGCTCCACGATCAGGCGGACCCCTACCGCGGCGGCCAGGTGGTAAACGACGTCGCACTTGTGGACGACCTCGCTGACCACCGACGGCGAGAGGACGGAGTCGACCACCAGGTGGTAGTCAGGCCGGTCGCGCAGGTGGGCCACGTTCTCGAGCGAGCCGGTCGAGACATCGTCGAGGACGAAGACCTCCCAGCCGTGCGCGAGCAGAAGCTCGGACAGGTGCGAGCCGATGAAGCCCGCCCCGCCGGTGACGAGGGCTCTCCGCGCCATCACGAAGAGCGTATCGACCGCTTCGGCAGGTTCCTGAGCCGTCGTCTTGCGGCGCCGACCAAAGAGGGCGTGCCAGCTTGGCCGGCGCGGCCGTCTAGCACAGTGTCTTGGTGAGCCACGACGACACCTATCGGGAGCGAAGGCCTCGGAGTGCCTCAGCAATGCGTGGATCGCCGGGGTCGAGCCTTCGCGCCTCGAGGAACTCGGCTCGCGCTCGCCGGCGGTTGGCGGCTCGTAGATAGGCCTGGCCGAGGTCGAAGCGCAATTCGACGACCCGCGGCTCCTTCCGAACTGCCTCCTCGAGCGCGGAGACCGTGCCTTGCCTGACGTACGGCGTGACCGAGAGCGGGTCGAATCGTTTCGCCCAGCGGTACTGGCCGCGGTCCGTCAACCTTGCCGAGAGCCAGGGCGGCAGGAACGCGACGACGGCCAGCGCTGCGGTCACCGCGGCGGCCGGGATCGCCGCCCGCGCCGCGAGCGGCCGCCGCTCACCTCCCGCGCCGCCCGCGCCCAACAGAAGCCAGAACGGGAGCCCGCAGGCCGGCACCGTCCAGATCCAGTCTGCGGAGGCGTGGACGAGCCAGTAGGTGCCGCCTGCGAACGCTGCCGTCGCTGCGGGGTCACGCGCGCGCATGCGCGAGACGATCGGCACCGAAGGTAGGACGAGCACCCCCACGAGCAGGAGAAATCCCACGATCCCGAGCTCGCTCAGCGCATCGAGCTCGACCGAGTGGGCCCGCGCCGGGACATCCGGGCTATGGCGCTTCTGGAGGTACGCGGGGCCGAAGCCGCGCGACCCGATTCCCGCCAGCGGATGGTCTTCGAACTCGTGCAGTGCGACGCGCCAGATGTCGTAGCGCCACGAGCCAAGCACCAAGAGATGGCTCGAACCGGTGGTGTGCCGCTCGGCCTTGAACGCGCGCCACTGATCGTCGAGCCAGCCCGCGTGGTAGACGCGGCCGAAGAACACCGAGAGCCCGACCGCGGCGGTCGCGAGGAAGAGCACGAGCGTGCCGAGCCCTGCGGCCCGCACGCCGCGCGGGCCGAGCTCGAGCCGACGGTCGAGGAGCGCGTACACGACTCCTACCGCAGCGCCGACCGCGGTCAGGATCAAGATCGCCGAGCCCGCGCCGCGGACCTCCGCAGCGGTGAGCGTCCGGTAGGGCGCCGTCAACGGGCCGTAGCCGACGGCCGTCAGACCGGCGGCGAACAGCGTCGGCGGGAGCAGCCGCAGCCGTAGCGGCGAGAGGCCGAAGACCAGCGCCGCAGACGCTGCGACCGCGACCAAACCGCCTTTGCTCTGAGCCGTCAGCCAGCCCGAGGCGATCGCCGTCGCCGCCGCGAGCGCGAGTGCCCGCGCGAGCAGCCCTCGTCCACGCTGTGCCGCGAGCACCACCGCCGGCCAGAAACCGATGAGGAAGACGGCCGCCTGGGCGTTGGGGTACGAGATCGGAAAGGACAGACGCCCGCCGTCGAAGTTGTCGGACTGGTCCGTGCCGAATCGGAGCACGATTCCGACTCCGATCGCAAGCAGCGCCGACGAGGCCGCGACCGCTGCCGACGCGAAGAGCCGGTCGCTCGAGGTTCGCAAAGTCAGGAGGGGAACCAGCAGCGCGATGGCGTAGAAGAGCGTCAGGAGCGCCTCGTCGCGCGCAAGGTCTGGGACCGCCGACCACGAGATCGAGATCGCCGCCCAACCCGCCAGTGCGACGAGGGCCCCGACCGCCGAGAGCTCCCGCCCCCGCGGCCTGGCTGCGGTACCGCTGACCAGCACGACCGCGAGCAGCAGGCCGGCAAAGAACGCGTAGGGCACCCAGTCCGGCGACGCGGTGCTGCCGGTCTCCAGCCAGGCGAGCGCCCAGGCCCCTGCCGCGAGGGCCGCCGTCGGCAGGACGCGCGCCGCCGTTCCCGCGTCGAAAGACATGTTCGCGGGACTTAAGCATGAGAAGCGGCGAATCCGATGTGCCGCAATTTCCGTTCTTCCAACAGGCAGGCCTTGCGCAGGGGGCCGACCACGACTACCTTGAGCAAGGCGGAAAGTGGTTGAGATCCCGGCGTTAAGGGGAGTCTGTCGGGGAGAGAAAGCCAATCTATGCGGCTCGCTCGGGGCGGCTAGGAGGAAGGGAGAAGCGTGATGCGTCGTCGATTCTTGGTCGGGGGTGCGAGCGCCTGCGCGGTTGCTGCGTTGTGCGGGGCTCCAGCTGCACTTGGTGCGACCCCGCAGCAGATCTTCAGGGATTACCAGCAGCACGGTCGGCTAACGCACAACTACTCGCGCGCGGACTTGCAGCGTGCCCAGCGCGATGCGGCGCTCCAGGGCTACCCGCGCGTCGGCGTGCAGGGTGCGGTCCAGCAGGCGCTGGGCGCTCGGGCCGTCAAGAGCGGCGGCCTGCCGTTCACGGGGCTAGACCTCGCGCTGATGTCGGCCGGCGGTGCGCTGCTTCTGGCAGCGGGCACCGGACTGCGGCGGCTCGGTCGAGCCAAGAAGTAATCGGCTAGGCCGAAACCGAGGAAGGTCCTCAGGGCGGTATGGCCACGCGACCGTTGACGAACGCCGAAATCGCGGTCCTCGAGCCGATCACGGTCGAGCCCGAGCCGCTTGCGGTCGGGCGTCTCCGTGCGGCGGGCTCGTGGGCGCGCGGCGCCTTCGTGCTCGACGCGGCGATGCTCCTCGCGGCTGCTCTTGCCGCGGAGGTCGGAGCCCGCGGCGCCGGGATCGTCGACACCGCTCCCGTTTGGCTGGTCGTCTACGCGGCCCTCGTCCTGCTGCTCCTCCGGCTGCGGGGCCTCTACTCGTGGCACGTCCGGCTCCAGACGCTCGACGATGTGCGGGCGGTCGTGACCGCGACAGGCCTGGCAGCGATGGGGCTCCTGACCCTGCGGCTGATCCTGCCCGGCGACGTCGACAACCTCGCCGGCCAGTCGATCCGTATCTGGGCCTTCAGCGCGGTCTACCTCAGCGCCGGCCGGATCGCGCTCGACTGGGCGCAGGTCAAGGCACGCCGCCAGGGCGAGACCGCCAAGCCGACGTTGATCGTCGGGGCCGGCCGCGTCGGCCTCCTCACCGCGCGGCGTCTCCTGGACCACCCGGAGTTCGGCCTCCAGCCGATCGGCTTCCTCGACAAGGAGCCGCTCGACGAGGCCGGCCTGCCCGTGCCGGTTCTCGGGGCCAGCTGGGACCTCCAGCGCATCGTGGAGCAGCACGGGATCGAGCACGTCGTCGTCACGTTCTCCACGGCGCCGAGCGAGGTCCTGCTGCGCGAGGTCAAGCACTGCGAGGAGCTCGGAGTCGGCGTCTCCCTCGTCCCGCGGCTGTTCGAGAGCGTCACCGAGCGGCTTTCCGTCGAGCACATCGGCGGCCTGCCGCTCCTCTCGACGCGCAGGCCCGACCCCAAGGGCTGGCACTTCGCACTCAAGTACACCATCGACCGGGCGGTCGCCGCGCTCATCCTCCTCGTCGCAGCGCCGCTCCTCCTGCTGCTCGCGCTCGGGATGCTGATCTCCGTCGGCCGGCCGATCTTCTTCCGCCAGCCGCGCGTCGGCCTCGACGGGCGGCGCTTCGCAATGCTCAAGTTCCGCTCGATGCGTGCCGCGGTCGAGCCGGTCGTGCTGCCCGACCTCCCGCATGACACCGCCCCGGGAGGCGTGGAGGGCGACGACAGGCGGACCCGGTTCGGTACCTTCCTCCGCCGGACCTCGCTCGACGAGCTGCCGCAGCTCCTGAACGTCCTCAAGGGCGACATGAGCCTCATCGGCCCGCGCCCCGAGCGGCCCGACTTCGTCGAGCTCTTCGAGCGCAACGTGCACCGCTACGGCGACCGCCACCGCGTCAAGTCGGGGATCACCGGCTGGGCCCAGGTAAACGGCCTCCGCGGCAAGACGTCCCTCAGCGACCGCGTCGAATGGGACAACTACTACATCGAGAACTGGTCGCTCTGGCTGGACTTCAAGATCCTGCTGATGACGATCCGGGCCGTTCGCCGCTACTTCGCCCTAGCCGAATAGCGCCAAGTCGTCAGCGGGTCGGCTCATGCGACAGCACGCTCGAACAGGCGACTCGGCCACGCTCGCACGACCCAGCTCGCAATGGGCGACTTGTCACGACGGCAGGACCCAGGATTGAATCCCGACAAGCGCCGCCCGCCGTCCGGCTAGCCCTACGTCCGGAAGGCGTCGTCTGAGGCCCAAGCGCGCGAGGTTTTCATCAGGCAGCGAAAGGGCACGCGGGCGTACGGAATTTGCGTGCATTCGTCCGAAGGAGCTGGCTGATGTTTGAGCGAACACGAACTGGATTACGGGAGATGCCGTCGAATGCCGTCTGGCTCATGACTCGAGCACTGAAGCCGGCTGAGGCTCTTGAGAACGTCGCCACCGGGGCACGCGACCAGGGGCGAAAGATGACCGCCGCCGTGGTCGACGCCGCACCCGTCGGCGACTCAGTTGAGATCCGCGCGAGGCGCGCGCACGACGCCGCGGAGCGCGCTCGGGAGGCCGAGGAGCGAGCAGTCGAGGCCGCGCGGATCTCCAAGGAACGCGCCGACCACGCGCGCGCGGTGAGCGAACGGGGTGACGCCCGCATCAAGGAAATCGAGCGAGAGACGACTCGGCAAGTCAAGCAACGCGTCGCCGAGGCTGAGAAGGCTGCCCAGGAGTTCGTCAAGCGCGAGCGCCAAGACGCCGAGGCGGACGCCGAAGAGCAGCGACAGGAAGTCGAGGAAGAGGTCGAGAACGAGATCGAGGAGGCCGAGAGTGATGCAGGGGCCTCCCAGCGGCGAGCCGAGGAGCTCGTCGAGGACGCGACCGAGGCGCTGGCGGAGGCAAGGCGGCTGGCCGAGGAGGCCGCCGAAGCCGCGAGGGTAGCGGCGCAGGAAGCGAGCCGGCAGGCCCAGCAGCTCCAGAGCGAGGCGAACCAGAGGGCAACCGACGCCGAGGCGCGCATCAAGGCGGCCGAAGACGTGCGCGAACGGGCAGCGGAAACCGCGAGGCACACCGCGCGCGAACTCGATCGCGAGACGGTCGACGGCGGACTCGACGCCTACAAGAAGCCCGAACTCGTCGAGCTCGCGGCCAGCATCGGGATCGAGAACAGGACGAGCATGAGGAAGGACGAGCTCGTCGGCGCAATCACGAAGGCCGCTCGCCGGGCGAAACAAGGAGCGAGGTCATGAGACTGCGGAAGAGCGAACCGGACAGGCTTCTCGAAACGGTCAGCAATTCCCTTGGCGCCGTGAGCGGCGGCATGAACCGGAGCACGCTCGTTAAGGCGGGCCTGATTGCCGGCGGGTTGGCCGCACTCACGGCGGGAAGCGCCGCCATCTCCTCGATTCGGCGCCGCATGGACGGCAACGGTTCATGAGGCAGCGTCGTGGGGTGCGCGGCGTCGGAAAGTCGGCTCCAGCCGCACTGACTGCAGCGGTCGATCCCAGCAGACGCCTCTCGGAGGGAGCGCTCGTTCAGGCGTCCGTTCGAGCGCGTCTGCTCGGCTTACCGCTGTTACGGCTGGACGCCACGGTTGTGCTCATGCCGGCGGCGATCACGGCGCCGTCCTCTGCACTCGCCGGAGGGAACGGCTTGGCCGAAGCGGTGCGCAGCATCAACGACGGAGCAGAGGTCCTCGCCCAGGTGCGCCGGAAGAGCCGGCGCTGAGTCGACCTGACCAGTAGGACTCACTAGACCGAACGTTCTAGTGACATTCGCGAACACTGGCGCAGGCCAGCGTCGTGTCCTCGTCGGCGAGCAGACAATCGCCGCCGTAGCCGGGCTTTGCCCGGCGGGAGGCTCACGTGGGCGGTCTCGTCGCTCCATGAGTCAATTGCCGGTTCGTGAAACGTTGGCCTAGCTGAAAACGCGGGCAAGGAGGGGGCTCGTGGGGGAACCAGGGGTTCCCCCACGTATAGATCCCTCGATTGTGGTGGCTCGCGGGAGGGAGATTCCGCAAGCCTTGAGCTGATGCCGCCGATGTAGAGGGCGAGCAGGAGTGCGGTCGCCGCCCGATCGCCGTACGCAAGAACGATCCGTCGAGCCGGCCGGGCAGACACCTCAGAGCCTCTTTCCGGCCGGCTTCGGCGGTCGAGAGGAGGGCAGACCGCGATGAAGAGAGTCCTGCTGCTGGCCGCCGCGTGCATCGCAGCGCTGGCGTTCGCGCTCCCGGCCGTGGCCGGAACAACGACCTTTCGCGGCGTCGTGGTCGCCAAGGATTCCGCGCGCAAGTCGATCGTCACGGTCTCCCGCAACGGGGTCGTCCGGACGATCCGCGCGTCCGGCAAGCTCAAGCGAATTCAGGTTGGGAGGATGGTCGCGGTCCAGGCTGCGTCGCTGCCGGACGGGACGTTCGCGGCGTCGAAGCTCCGCCCGCTCGGCCGGGCCGGGCAGGCGCGCTTCCGCGCGACGGTCGTGTCCGCGAAGGGCGCGACGCTGGCCCTGTCTGGCGGCGGCAGCGTCTTCGCGCTCCGCGTTCGCGGGGGCAAGGCCGGCTCCGCGAGGGGCACCGGCTTCCGCCCGGGTGACCGGATCGAGGCCAAGGCGCTCGTGAAGCGCGGATCGCTACAGGCCCGCCGCGACGCGCTGAAGCGGATCGGCCACGACGACCAGCTCGAGCTCGAGGGCATCTACCTCGACACGGGCGACGACGGGACGATCGCGATGGCGGTCCTGCACCGCGGCCGCATCGACGTGAAGGTCCCCGACAACGTCGTGGTCCCGGACTTCGAGCCGGGCGACGAGATCGTCGCGGTGGTCAAGGTCGAGGCCGACGGCTCCTTCACGCTGGTCAGCGCCGAGAACGAGACCTCAGGCGGCGACGACGATGGCGGAGGCGTCAACGGCGACGGCACGTTCACCGTCACGGGCCTCATCACGTCGCTGTCGGTCGACCGGATCTTCGTCCACGTCGAGGAGCATCACGACCCGGTGACCTGTGCCGTCCCCGAGGACTTCGACACGGAAGGCTTCGCGGTCGGCCAGCTCGTCGTGATGACCTGCGACTACTCACATGGAGCCCCGGTCCTTGTCGACCTGGAGCCTTCCGACGGTTCCGACGACCCGCCTCCTCCGCCGGATGACGACGTGGTGGCAGACGGCCCGATCCTCACTCTCACAGCGACCGAGATCAGCGTCGACGGGGACGACGGCCTGGTCACGTGCACCGTCCCGGAGAGCGCCGACCTGAGCGCCTTCAACGTCGACGACGACGTCGACATGCAGTGCGCCCAAACGGACACGGGGCTGCTGCTGACGCGCCTGCAGTCCGACACGGCCCTCTGGGAGGGCTAGGAGGGTTTGACGGAACTCAGCTCGTCGTCGGGGTGCGATGGCCGTTTCGAGGCAAGGACGCAGGGAGCCCGCATAGTGGACAACTATGTGGGCGACTGAGGACGCCGCCTCGGGGCGGGCAGCGCGCCCCGACGGCACAGACTGGGTTTCGTCAAGCCCTCCTGGGTCCTTATCGCTTCTGTGCGGGCGCTACGTCAGCTTTTGGCTCACGGATAAGCACGAGCACGCCCACGAAAAAGCTCAGCAACGCCGGCGCGAGCGCGGCCAGCGGCGCCAGCGAGGCCATCGCCAGGTAGCCGCCGACGAACAGCAACAGTGACACCAATCTCCGTCCCACAGGGCTCTCCCCTTCCCCGGTTACATACGAATTGAACTCGATTCCGGGTCAAAAGCAAACCTCTTGTAAAGGCTCCTCGGGTCAGGGACGGCACCCCCCGAGGCCTTCGCTACGATAGCCCTCAGCTGTTCTGAGGACCCTGCCGAAAGAAGGAACGTGTTCGAACGATTTACCGAGAGGGCTCGCCAGGTCGTTGTTCTCGCTCAGGACGAAGCCCGGGCGCTGAAGCACAACTACATCGGCACCGAGCACATCCTGCTCGGCCTGCTCCGTGAGGAGGAGGGGCTCGCGGCACGGGTGCTCGAGTCGCTCGACATCACCGTCGAGGAGGTTCGCGCCCAGGTCGCGCGCATCGTCGGGCAGGGCGACGAGGTCACGACCGGCCAGATCCCGTTCACCCCGCGCGCGAAGAAGGTCCTCGAGCTCGCCCTGCGCGAGGCGCTCTCGCTGGGTCACAACTACATCGGCACCGAGCACATCCTGCTCGGCCTCGTGCGCGAGAACGAAGGCGTCGCGGCGCGGATCCTGCTCGACTTCGACGCCGACGCCGAGAAGATCCGCAACGAGATCATTCGGATGCTCTCCGGCCCCGGCCGCAGGCAGCAGGGCGGGGGCGGCGCTCCTGGCGAGAAGTCCAAGAGCTCGAAGCTCCTCGACCAGTTCGGCCGCAACCTGACGCGCCAGTCTTCCGAGGGCAAGCTCGACCCCGTCGTTGGTCGCCAGACCGAGATCGAGCGCGTGATGCAGATCCTCTCGCGCCGGACGAAGAACAACCCCGTGCTGATCGGCGAGCCCGGCGTCGGCAAGACCGCCGTCGTCGAGGGGCTCGCCTCCCGGATCGCCTCGAACCAGGTCCCCGAGCTCCTGAAGGGCAAGCAGATCTACACGCTCGACCTCGCCGCCCTCGTCGCCGGCTCGAAGTACCGCGGCGAGTTCGAGGAGCGCCTCAAGAAGGTCATGAAGGAGATCATGCAGCGGGGCGACATCATCCTCTTCATCGACGAGCTGCATAACCTCGTCGGCGCGGGCGCGGCCGAGGGCGCGATCGACGCGGCCTCGATCCTGAAGCCGGCCCTGGCGCGCGGCGAGCTGCAGACGATCGGCGCGACGACACTCGACGAATACCGCAAGTACCTCGAGCGCGACGCGGCGCTGGAGCGGCGCTTCCAGCAGATCCGCGTCGACGAGCCGACGGTCGACGACACCGTCCAGATCCTGCGCGGCCTGCGCGACCGCTACGAGGCGCACCACCGCTGCAAGATCTCCGACGAGGCTCTCGGCGCCGCCGCGGTGCTGTCCGACCGCTACATCCAGGACCGCCACCTGCCCGACAAGGCGATCGACCTGATCGACGAGGCAGCCTCGCGCATGCGCATCAAGACGATGAGCGCGCCGCCGCGCTACCGCGAGCTCGAGGACGAGATCGAGAAGGTGCGGAAGGACAAGGAAGCCTCGATCGAGGCCCAGGAGTTCGAGAAGGCCGCCTCGCTGCGCGACAAGGAACGCAAGCTCTCGCAGAAGAAGCGCGAGCTCGAGGACAACTGGCGTGCCGAGGAAGGCACCGCGGAGCAGCCAGAGATCGGCGAGGAGGAGATCGCCGACATCGTCTCGATGTGGACGGGCATCCCGGTCTTCAAGCTGACCGAGGCCGAGTCGCAGAAGCTGATCCGCATGGAGGACGAGCTCCACAAGCGCGTCATCGGCCAGGAGGAGGCGATCGTCGCCGTCTCCAAGTCGATCCGCCGCGCGCGCGCGGGAATCAAGGACCCGAAGCGCCCGACCGGCTCGTTCATCTTCCTCGGGCCCTCAGGCGTCGGCAAGACCGAGCTGGCGCGCACGCTCGCCGAGTTCCTGTTCGGCGACGAGGACGCGATGATCCAGGTCGACATGTCGGAGTACATGGAGAAGCACTCCGTGTCCCGGCTCGTTGGCTCGCCCCCGGGCTACATCGGCTACGACGAGGGCGGCCAGCTCACCGAGGCCGTCCGCCGCAAGCCGTACTCGGTCGTCCTGCTCGACGAGATCGAGAAGGCGCACCCGGACGTCTTCAACATCCTGTTGCAGATCCTCGAGGACGGAAAGCTGACCGACGCGCAGGGGCGCAAGGTCGACTTCCGCAACACGATCGTGATCATGACCTCGAACATCGGGGCGTCGACGATCTCCAAGAACCAGACGCTCGGCTTCTCGATCGGCGACGACTCCGGTCTCTCGTACGACGAGATGAAGGACCGGATCATGGGCGAGCTCAAGAAGGTCTTCCGCCCCGAGCTGCTGAACCGCATCGACGAGGTGATCGTCTTCCACAAGCTGACGAAGGATGAGATCATGACGATCGTCGACCTGATGATGAAGCGGCTCCGCGACCAGATGGGCCAGCACGAGGCCGCGATCGAGCTCACCGAGGACGCGAAGGAGCTGCTCGTCGAGAAGGGCTACGACCCGACCATGGGCGCCCGGCCGCTGCGGCGCGCGATCCAGCGCTACATCGAGGATCCGCTCGCCGACTTCGTCCTCGGCCGCAACCTGGAGCCCGGCTCGACGATCCTCGTCGACCGCAAGAACGAGGACGAGGTCGATATCACGATCATCCCGGGCGAGATCACGCCCGAGAAGGTCACCGTCCCGCCGGACGAGCCGATGGATTCGTCCGACGACGACGAGTCCGAAGAGTCTTAGTCGCGGTTGAGCGACGAGTACGTTCGCGCCGCCCTCGGCCTGCTCTTTCTGGGGCTCACGCTGTGCCACCTGGTGGAGACGGCACGACGGCTCCGGGCGCCCCGCTAGCCTCCTGGAGTGCCTCGCAGGCTTCATGACCGGCCGATTCTGGCCGCGCTTTCCGGTGCGCTCGCGATTTCGTTCTCGGGGATCCTCTTCCGCGTCGCGCACGTCTCGCCGACGACCGGCGCGTTCTTCCGCTGCGCTTACGCGCTGCCCGTGCTCGTGTCGCTCGCCTGGCTCGAGGACCGGCGCTACGGCCCGCGGCCGCTGAGGCAGCGCGCGTTCGCCTGGATTGCGGGAGGAATCTTCGCGGTCGACCTCGTGGCCTGGCACCAGGGGATCGAGGAGGTGGGGGCAGGGCTCGCCACGGTACTGGGGAACCTGCAAGTCGTCCTCGTCGGGCTGCTCGCCTGGGCGATCCTGCGCGAGCGGCCGTCGGGGCGTTCGCTCGCCGCGATCCCGGTCGCACTAGTCGGCGTGATTTTCATCTCGGGCGCGTTTGAGCACGGCGCGTACGGCCGCAATCCGGGCCTCGGCGTCGCGTACGGGATCCTGACCGCGCTCGCGTACTCGGCCTTCCTGCTGATCCTCCGCGAGGGCAACCGCGACCTGCGCCGGCCGGCAGGGCCGCTCTTCGATGCCACGCTCGTCTGCGCGCTCACTGTGATCCCGATCGGGCTCGTCTGGGGCAACCTCGACTGGACGCCCGGCTGGAAGGCGCAGGGCTATCTCGTGCTCCTGGCCCTGAGCTCGCAGGCGCTCGGCTGGTTGCTGATCTCGATCACGCTGCCGCGGCTGCCTGCAGCGCTGACCTCGGTGCTACTGACGTTCCAGCCGGTTCTGTCGGTGCTGTTCGCGTGGGCGATCCTGGACGAGTCTCCGTCGGCGCTACAGCTCGGCGGGGTCGCGCTCGTCCTGAGCGGCCTGCTGATCGTCTCTGCCGGCCGTCGCCAGGAGCCGCGTCCCGAACCGGGCTATGTGCCCGCCGCGGGACCCCAGGAGTCGCTCGGCTCGTAATCACGCAAGATGGATCGGCGGGCCTTCATCGCCGGAGCCGCCTCGCTGGTACTGGCGCCACGCGCGTTCGCGCGGCTGGGCTCGGGTCACGAGGTCGCACTCGTGACGGCCGACGAGGAGGGACGGCTCGTAGCCGTCGATCTCCCCGACGGACGTGTGCGCCGGTATGTCCGCACCTTGCCGAAGCCGCGCAGCATCGAGTCGGTCGGCCCGATGGCCGTCGTCGCGCACTCCGAGATCGGCGCGGTCTCGCTCGTCCGCGCGGCCACGCTGACGGTCGAGCACGTCCTGCGCGGCTTCGGCGAGCCGCGCTACACGGCCGGGCACCACGACGGCCGGCACGCGTACGTGACCGATGCGAAGCGCGGCGAGGTCGTCGCATTCGACGTTCTCCGGGGTCGCGTCCTCGCGCGTGAGCCGGTCGGCACGCTTGCGCGGCACATCACGATCGCTCCCGACGGGCGCACGCTCTGGACGGCACTCGGCGCGAAGGCCGAGGAGGTCGCGATCGTCGACATCTCGCAGCGCGCGCGGCCCCGGCTCCTGCGTCGCATCCGGCCGCCGTTCCTCGCGC
>Ga0307308_10000203_pt1 | contig 19427 bp, 18 predicted proteins | sample ER_DNA_195_FD_194501 | JGI IMG/M metagenome (GOLD analysis project Ga0307308, IMG submission 194501) | Bulk soil microbial communities from the East River watershed near Crested Butte, Colorado, United States - ER_DNA_195 | ecosystem: Environmental > Terrestrial > Soil > Floodplain | place...
GGGGGGCCGTCGCCTCCAGAGGCACTTCTTCTCCGGAGCGTCCGAGGCCGAGCTCGACAAACAGGGCCGCGTGATGATTCCCGCCCAGCTGATCGAGCACGCGAAGCTGGGCAAGGAAGTCGTCGTCGCAGGCGTCAACGACCGGCTCGAGATCTGGGACCGCGCCTCTTGGCGCAAAGAGCTGGCAGAAGTCGAAGGGAGTGCGGAGGATGTTGCCGAACGTCTTGCAGAACAGCGCGACTGATCACGTCCCCGTTCTCGCCGACGAGGTGCACGAGCTCCTCGCGGTCCATCCCGGGGAGACCGTCGTCGATGCCACCTTCGGCGCCGGCGGACATGCGGCGCTGCTGGCCGCCGATCTGCAGGGGAGTGGAAAGCTGATCGCGATCGATCGCGATCCGGGCGCCCGCGTCTATTTCGACCGGCTCGCGAAGCGAACACCCGTGCAGACGCGGTTCTTGCGCGGCGATTTCTCGGTCGTCCTGGAGCAGCTCGCCGGCAACGGTGTCGAGGCCGATGCGATCCTCCTCGACCTCGGCGTTTCATCGATGCAGATCGATCGTCCCGAACGCGGCTTCTCGTACACGGCCGACGCGCCCCTCGACATGCGCATGGATCCCTCCGCCGACGTGAGCGCGGCCGGAATCGTCAACGAGGCCGCGGAACGGGACCTCGCGACCATCTTCAAGCGTTACGGCGAGGAGCGGTATGCACGGCAGATCGCGAAGGCGATCGTCCGGCGGAGGAAGGAGGAGCCGTTCAAGAGGACAGGCGACCTCGTCGAAACGATCAAGGCGGCGATTCCTGCTCCTGCCCGCTTCGGCGACGGACATCCCGCCAAGCGCGTGTTCCAGGCGCTGCGGATCGCGGTGAACGACGAGCTCGGCTCCCTCGAGGCCGCGCTCCCGTCCGCGTTCTCGATGCTCCGGCCCGGCGGCCGGCTCGCGGTGATCAGCTTCCACTCGCTCGAGGACCGGATCGTCAAGCGCTTCATGCGCGATCGCGAGCGTGGTTGCGAGTGTCCGCCCGACTTCCCCGTTTGTGTCTGCGGGAAGACGCCGGAGCTTCGCTCGACCTCACGGAAGGCGATCCGCCCGAGCGCCGCGGAGACCGCGGCGAATCCCAGATCCTCGTCCGCGCGACTCCGCGTGGGAGTCAAGACCTAACTCATGGCTGCCTGGGCCGCCGCCGCCAGGGCCGAGGAGGCAGCCGCTCCGCCGCGAACCCGACCTCGCGTCGCCAAACGCGAGCACCGGGTTACCGGGGGCCTCTTCTGGATCGGAATCGTCGCGATGCTGCTTGCGGGCGTGGTGGCGACCAACGTCGCCGTGCTTCGCCTGAACATGAAGCTCGACCGCCTCGGCCGTGAGCGAGCCGACCTGCGCGCTCAGAACGCGCAGCTCTCGTCGCAGCTCTCGAGCGCGGCCTCCGCGCCACGGATCCAGAGGCTCGCCGCGAAGCAGCTCGGGTGGGTCCAGGCGACCTCCGACCAGACGACCTACCTCACCCTCCACCACTAGAAGACGGTGAACCGCCTCGTCAACCGGCGGATCAGGCTCTTTCTGGCGGCAATTGCGCTCGCGTTCGGCGGGTTGCTCCTGCGCGCGACGTGGCTGCAGACGGTGCGGGCCGAGTCGCTGTCGAGCGTCGGCCAGACGCAGCACAGAGAGACGGTCACGATCCCTGCCGGCCGTGGGACGCTCTTCGACCGCAGCGGCCTCGAGCTCGCGCTCGGCGAGCAGGCGACCACCGTCTATGCGAATCCCATGCAGATCGCGAATCCGCGCCGCGCCGCGCTCGCCGTAGAGCGCACGCTCGGGCTCGACGCCGACCGAGTCTTCCCGACCCTCGCCGACCGGACGCACGGCTTCGTCTACGTGGCACGCCAGGCGGACCCGGCACAGGCCGCCGCCTTGCAGCGTCTCAAGCTTCCCGGGTTCGGCTTCTATCCCGAGGAGCGCCGCAACTACCCGCAGCGCTCGGTGGCGGCGCAGGTCCTCGGCTTCGTCGGCACGGACGGCAACGGCCTGTCCGGCCTCGAGCTGCAGTTCGATCGGGCGCTCGCCGGCCGCCCCGGCAAGGAGACGGTCATCAAGGATCCGAGCGGTCGGGTGATCGACGTCCAGGGCCAGCGTTCGGAGATCCCCGGGCGCGACGTCTACCTCACGCTCGACCACAGCATCCAGGCGAACGCCGAGCAGGTGCTGCGCGAAACGGTCCACAAGTGGGCGGCCAAGAGCGCGAGCGCCATCGTCCTCGACCCGCGCACCGGCGCCATTCTCGCCATGGCGGTGCAGCCAGGATTCAATGCGAATCGCTTCCCGTCGGCGCCGAGCGACCTGCAGCGGAACAGAACGGTCACGGACACATACGAGCCGGGGTCGACGTTCAAGCTGATCACGGTCGCGGGCGCGCTCTCCGAGGGGATCGTCGCACCGACGACACGATTCACGCTGCCGTACTCGCTGCACGTCGCCGATCGCGTCGTCCACGATGCGGAGGAGCGCGGCGTCGTCAACTACTCCGTCGCCCAGATCCTCGCGCACTCGTCGAACATCGGCGCGATCACGCTGGCGCAGATGCTCGGCCGCACGCGCCTGTCCTCCTGGATCACGAAGTTTGGCTTCGGACGGACGACGGGCGTCGACTTTCCCGGCGAAAGCCCCGGTATCGTTCTGCCGCCGGACAAGTGGTCCGGCTCGACGATCGGGAACGTGCCGATCGGCCAGGGAATCGCGGTCACTCCCGTTCAGATGGCAGCTGCCTACGCGGCGATCGCGAACCGCGGCGTCTGGTCTCGGCCGCACCTCGTCGACCACGTCGCCGGTGGAGCACGACCTTCATTGAATCGACGGCGGCTCGTGTCTCCACGAATCGCCAAGCAGCTGATGATGATGCTGAAAGACGTCGTCGCCGAGGGCACCGGGCAGTACGCGGCGATGCCCGGCTACCAGGTGGCGGGCAAGACCGGCACCGCGCAGAAGCCCGATTCCCACGGCGGCTACGCAACCGGCCGCTACGTCGCCTCGTTCGTCGGGATCGTGCCCGCTTCCCGGCCGCGGTTCGTCATCCTCGTCGCGGTCGATGAGCCTCACGGCGCGATCTGGGGCGGGACGGTCGCCGCGCCGGCTTTTCAGCAGATCGCGCGCTTCGACCTGCAGTACCTCGAAGTCCCGCCCGACGCCGCGCCGGGTCAGTAGCAGCGGCTCGCGCGTGTACCTACTAGACACGGCTGAGGTCGGTGTCTTCTAACGCCGTAGGGCGGCCGCACTAGACTTGGGCGGCGAAATGCAGCTGGAGCGGCTCATCGCAGCGCTCGCTCCGACCGACGTCGTTGGAGCTGGTGCCCTCGAGATCCGCGAGCTGGCGTACGACGCGCGGGAGGTGCCGCGCGACTCCCTGTTCTTCTGCGTCCCGGGCGCGAAGGCCGACGGCCACGATTTCGCGGCTGAGGCGCTCGAGCGCGGGGCAACCGCGTTCGTGGTGGAGCGCAGGCTCGAGCTCGACGCGCCGCAGCTGATCGTGCCCAGCGTTCGCGCTGCGATGCCGCGGGCGGCGGTGGAGTTCTTCGACGATCCGACGGCACGTCTCCCTGTCGCGGCGATCACCGGCACGAACGGCAAGACGACCACCGCCTACCTGCTCTGGTCGATTCTCACCGCAGCGGGTGAGCAGCCCGGGCTCCTGACCAACGTCGAACGGCGTGTCGGCAGCGAGGTGCGCGAAGTCGGTCTCAATACGCCGGAGTCGATCGACCTGCAGCGCCTCTTCAGCGAGATGCTCGCGCTGGGGAACCGTGCCTGTGTGATGGAGGCGACCTCGATGGCGTCCGCGAAGGGGAGGCTCGACGGAACTCGGTTCGCCGTGCTCGTCTTCACGAACCTGACGCAGGACCATCTGGATTTCCACGGGACGATGGAGGAGTACTTCGAGTCCAAGCGGCGCCTCTTCGCACAGGCCGGCCGGGCGGTCGTCAACGTCGGCGACGAATACGGCGAGCGGCTCGCGGCCGAGGTCCCCGACGCGCTGGCGTTTCGGCCTGACGACGCACTTCCCGGCGTCGAACTGAAGCTCGCCGGTGGATTCAACGTCGAGAACGCGCTCGCTGCAGCTGCCGCCGCACGTGCGCTCGGGATCGGCGACGTAGCGATCAAGCAGGGCATCGAGGCCGTCGAGCGTGTCCCGGGCCGCTTCGAACGGGTCGACGAGGGCCAGCCTTTCACTGTGCTGGTCGATTACGCGCACACGCCCGGGGCGCTCGAGACGGCGCTCCGGGCAGCCCGTGAGCTCGGGCGCGGAGGGCGCCTGATCTGCGTCTTCGGGGCAGGCGGCGATCGCGACCGCGCGAAGCGGCCCCTGATGGGACGGGTTGTCGCGGAGCTCGCCGACGTCTCGCTCGTGACGTCGGACAATCCGCGCAGCGAGGATCCGGCCGCGATCGCCGCCGAGGTCGTCGACGGGCTCGACCTCGAGGTGGAGCTCGACCGGCGCCGCGCGATCGAGCGGGCACTCGAAGCCGCGCAAGCCGGCGACGTCGTCGTCATCGCGGGCAAGGGGCACGAGCAGGGCCAGGAGATCGCCGGGCGCAAGCTTCCCTTCGACGACCGCGCCGTGGCGCGTGAAGCGCTGCGCCGTCTGGGAGCGCCGACGTGATCGCTCTCGAGACGAGCATCCTCGACGGGCTCGGTCTCGTCGACGCGCACGCCGACACCCTCACGGGCGTGCAGGTCGACTCGCGCCGTATCGCGCCCGGCGATCTCTTCGTCGCCGTGGCCCGAGGCTCGGAGTTCGTGCACGACGCGCTAACCCGTGGCGCAGCGGCGACACTCGTGCCACACGACGCGTTCGCAGCTCTTGCCCGCGTCGCGAGAGCCGTACGCGAGCGTAGCGCTGCGCGCGTCGTCGGCATCACGGGCTCGATGGGAAAGACGTCGACGAAGGACATCCTCGCCGCGCTGAGTGCTCCGTCTGCGCGAACGATCGCGGCGGAGGCCAGCTTCAACAACGAGATCGGCGTGCCTCTCACGCTCTGCCGTCTCGAGGTGGACACCGAGGTCTGCATCCTGGAACTTGCGATGCGCGGCTTCGGCCAGATCGCCGAGCTTGCTGCGATCGCGCGCCCGGAGATCGGCGTCGTCACGAACGTCGGTCCGGTTCACCTCGAGCTCGTGGACTCGCTGGACGGTGTGGTGCGGGCGAAGGGTGAATTGATCGCCGCTCTACCGGCGGGCGGCACGGCCATCGTCCCCGAGGACTTTCCGGTCTCCCGCGACGACATCGAGGTCGTGCGGATCGGAGCACCGGAGGCGAGCCGCGTCGGCGGGCGAACGGTCGTCGGCGGTGTGAGCTTCAACTTCACCGCGCAGCATCAGATCGAGAACGGGGCGACCGCGCTCGCCGCCCTCGACGCGCTCGGGCTCCGGCGCCCGCAGTCCGTCGACGTGGATTTCGCTCGCTGGCGCGGGGAGGAGCAAGAGCTCCCCGGCGGCGGCCTCCTGATCAACGACGCCTACAACGCCAACCCTGTCTCGATGCGTGCGGCCCTCGCCTATCTCGCCGAACGGGCCGGGGACCGCCGTCGCGTGGCGATCCTGGGCGACATGGCCGAGCTCGGCCGCACCGGCCCGGAGTACCACCGCGAAGTCGGTGCTGCGGCCTCGGAGCTCGGCGTGGACGAGCTCCTCGCAGTGGGCGAGCTCGCCCGCGGGTACCTTGAAGGCGGCGTCCCGGGTCGGTGGGTCGCGAACGTCCACGACGCGCTGCGTCAGGTGGACGAGCTCGTACGCCCGGGTGACGCAGTCCTCGTGAAGGCGTCACGGGCCGTCGGTCTCGAAGCTGTGGCAGCCGCTCTCACTCAGATACCAACGACGACGTGATCCGCGTTCTTGCCGCGGGTGTGGTCGCGATGATCGTGTCGATCGTCGTCGGTCCCAAGTTCATCGAGTTCCTGCGCCGTAACGAGTTCGGCCAGCACATCCGCGAGGAGGGACCGGAGGGCCACCGTGTGAAGCAGGGGACGCCGACGATGGGCGGCCTGCTGATCCTTGTCGTCGCCACGGGCGCGTTCCTCGCCGTGTCGAAGTACAAGGTTCCCGCGCTCACAGTGCTCTTCGTCACTCTCGGTTGCGGCGCGATCGGGTTTCTCGACGATTTCATCAAGCTCACGCACCGGCGCTCCCTCGGGTTGCGCGGCCGCTGGAAGCTGCTCCTGCTCGCCCTGATCACGGTCGGGGTCGGCTTCGCGGCGAATCACCAGCAGTTGCCGACGAACGTCTTCATCCCCATTGTGCACTGGAATGTCGAGCTCTCCTGGGGTTGGTACGTGCTGCTCTTCCTCGTGATCGCCGGCACCGCCAACGGAGTCAACCTCACCGACGGCGTCGACGGGATGGCGGCGGGCACGGGGATCATCGCCCTGCTCACCTTCACGGCGATCTCGGTGGTGACCTACATCCGTTCGGGTAATCCCGGCGGGCGCTTCGACAGCCGCCTCGATCTCGCCATCGTCGGCGCAGCGCTGATCGGGGCCACGATCGGGTTTCTCTGGTACAACGCCTTCCCGGCGGAGGTGATCATGGGCGACACCGGGGCGATGGCCATTGGCGGTGCGCTGGCCGCGATGGCGATCTTCACGCAGACGGTCTTTCTGCTGTTGTTCATCGGCGGGATCTTTCTGATCGAGGCGCTCTCCGTGATCGTTCAGGTCGTGTCCTTCAAGTACTACGGCCGGCGCGTCTTCCTGATGGCGCCGATTCACCACCACTTCGAGATGAAGGCATGGTCCGAGACGAAGATCATGGTGCGCTTCTGGATCGTCACCGCGATCCTCTGCGCGATCGGCTTCGCGCTCTTCTACCGCGACTTCACGTTCTTCAGACGCTGAGTGGGCAACTCGCAGAGCTCGCTCGGCCCGGCGATACCGTCGTTGCCGTCGGGGCAGGCGAATTGACGAAGACGCTGGCCGCCAGAGTCGCACCCGACGGAGACGTCCTGCTCGTCGACGAGTCGGTCGACGATCTGGAGGGCGTGCTCAAGAGCGCGCCCGGGCCGAACGTCTTCTACCTCGTCGGCGTCGCGGACGTCCTTCCCCTCACCGACGGAAGCGTGGATGCAGTCCTGAGCAGACTCGCCCCGACCGAGTCCGCGCCGTCCGAGTTCTTTCGCGTTCTCCGCTCCGCTGGACGGGTATGGGTTTCGAGCGACGACCAGGACCCGAAGGGCCCCCCGTTGAACCTAGACCCGCGTGAGATCGAGCGACTCTTCAGCGACTCCGGGTTCGCCGGCGTGACAGTGACGTCGGCAGACGGCCGGCTCTCGGTCGCTGCGCACAAGCCGTGAAGCTTCCGCGCCGGGCGCTCGTCCTGGGGCTCGCACGCTCCGGGCAAGCGGCGGCCCTGGCACTTGCCCGTCGCGGCGTGCCCACCGTCGGCGCCGATCGGGCCGACGGCGTGGACACCGGGAGGCTTGCCGAAGCGGGCGTCGAAGTCCACCTGGGGACTGAGGAGGAAGGTCTGCTGGACAACGTCGAGCTGCTCATCAAGAGCCCGGGCGTGCCCGGGGAATCTCCGCTCGCAGCGGCTGCACGTGCGCGTGGGATTCCGATCTGGAGCGAGATCGAGCTCGGTTTCCGCCTGCTTCGCAACCCGTTCGTCGGGATCACGGGAACGAACGGCAAGACGACGACCACGGAGCTGCTCGGTGCGATGTTTCGGGCGGCGGGCATGCCCGTTGCCGTGGCCGGCAACGTCGGCCGGTCGCTGACGAGCTTCGACGGTGAGTTGGAGAAGGACGCCTGGATCGTCTGCGAGCTGTCGAGCTTCCAGCTCGAGGACGTGCACCGCCTTCGCCCCCGCGTTGCCGTCCTCCTGAACCTCGAGCCCGACCATCTCGACCGCCACGAGTCCTACGACGCCTACCGGGACGCGAAGCTGAGGATCTTCGAGAACCAGACCGAGGCCGACGTCGCCGTGGTGCCGCGGGACTTCGGAGTGATTCCGGGTGGCGCGGACCGCGTCGAGTTCCGGGCGGACGATCCGCTCCCCGCCGAGCCGCTCATCCCCGGCGAACACAACCGCGAGAACGCAGCTGCCGCAACGGCTGCAGCGCGGGCTGCGGGCATCGAGGACGACGCGATCGCGGAAGCGCTGCGCACATTTCCCGGCGTCGAACACCGCCTCGAGCTCGTCGCCGAGCTCGACGGCGTTCGCTTCGTCAACGACTCGAAGGCGACCAACACGGCTGCGGCGCGGCGCGGCATCGCCGCCTACGCCGGTCGTCCCCTGCGTCTCATTCTCGGCGGCTCGTTGAAAGGCGAATCATTCGACGAGCTCGCCGAAGAGCTTCCCGCGTCGGTGCGATCGATCGATCTCATCGGCGAGGCGACGGAGCAGCTTGCGGCGTCGCTGGGTCGCGCCGGACGCTCGTTCCGCCGCTCCGGTGATCTTGCAACCGCAGTTGGGGCAGCCGCAGGAGACGCCGAGCCGGGTGACGTCGTGCTGCTGTCGCCTGCCTGCGCGAGCTATGACCAGTTCCGCGACTTCGAAGAGCGCGGTGAGGAATTCCGGCGGCTCGTCGGGGAGCTGTGGTGAAGAAGGCGCAGCTCGAATCGCACCTGCTCGTGCTCGTCACACTGGCCCTGGTCGCGTTCGGCCTGGTGATGGTGTACAGCGCCACGTCGGCTCCGGCGGCTCTCGAGCGCACCGACCCGATGTCGTACCTGAAGAAGCAGGGCGTCTACGCGCTCATCGGTGTCGGGCTGATGATGACGGCATCGCGTTTCGACTATCGGCGCCTGCGTGTGCTCGCGCCTGCTCTGGTTCTCACAGCGCTCGGGGGCTGCCTCGCGGTGCTCGTGATCGGCTCGCGGATCAACGGCGCGCGCCGCTGGATCGAGTTCGGCCCTGCGACGTTTCAGCCGTCTGAGCTCGCCAAGCTCGCGCTTGCCGTGTGGGCGGCCGCATATCTGTCCAAGCGGCCGGCGCCGCGCACGCTCAAGGAGTTGTGGCGCCCGATCGGACTGCTGCTCGGCGTCTTTTGCCTCCTGATTCTCGCCGAGCCGGATCTCGGCACCGCGATCTCGCTCGTCGTCGTCCTGCTCGCGGTGCTGCTCATCTCCGGGACGCCGGTCCCGACCCTGGCGGCGGGGACGGGCATTGCGGCCGCCATCGGTCTCGTCGCGATCTGGTTCGAGCCGTATCGGCGGGCGCGCATTTTCAGCTTCATCGATCCCTGGAAGGACCCCCAGGGTGCCGGGTTCCAGACGGTGCAGGCGCTGATCTCGTTCGGGTCCGGCGGTTTCCTCGGCGCGGGGCTCGGCCACGGCGTCGCCAAGATCAACTACCTGCCCGAGGCGCACACCGACATGATCTTCGCGGTCATCGGCGAGGAGCTCGGACTGCTCGGAGTCACGCTGGTGATCGCTGCCTACGGTACGTTCGCCTACGCGGGCCTGCGTGTTGCGCTCGCTTGCAAGGATCCGTTCGGGAAGCGTCTCGCGGCCGGGATCGTCGGGCTCGTCTGCGGACAGGCTGTGATCAACCTTGCCGCCGTCCTCGGCCTCGCTCCGCTGACCGGGATTCCGCTGCCGTTCATCTCGTACGGCGGCTCGAGCCTCGTTGTCGCACTCCTGGGGGTGGGGATCCTCCTTAACATCGCCGGCAGGCATGGAGCAGCAGAAGCGAAACGTGCGGTGCCTGATCGCGGCCGGCGGGACGGCGGGGCACGTCGCGCCGTCGCTGGCGGTCGCTGACGCACTGCGGCGACGCGGTGCGCAGGTGACGTTCGCGGGTTCGCCCGACCGCATCGAAGCTCGGCTGGTTCCCGAGGCCGGGTACGAGCTCGACACGTTCCCCATCTCGGGCCTGCCGCGCCGGCCGTCGCCCGAGCTCGCCCGCGCGCTGTTGCTGGCCGCACGAGCCCCGCGGGCCTGCGCGCGCATCCTCGAAGCGCGGCGGCCCGACGTCGTGCTCGGAGGCGGCGGTTATGTCGCGGGCCCGATGGTGTACGCGGCGGCGCGCCGGAAGATCCCGACGGCGCTGATGGAGGCCGATGCGCAGCTCGGCCTCGCCAACCGGCTATCCGCGCCGTTTGCGACGCGAGTGTTCCTCGCGTTCCCGATCTCAGGACGCGACGGGTCGAAGTACCGGGTTACCGGCAGGCCGATTCCAGCGCGCTCGCAAGCCGTTCCACAAGAAGAAGCGCGCAGGTTGTTCGGCCTCCCGCAGCGCGGCCCGGTGCTGCTCGTCTTCGGAGGCTCGTTGGGTGCGCGTGTGCTGAACGACCTCGCGATCGAGGCGTTCGGTGAGGCGGGGCCCGCCGTGCTGCACCTGACCGGGACGCGCGACTACGACGAGCTGCATTCGAAGGTAACCAGGCCGGACTACCGCCTCTTCGCATTTACCGAGGAGTTCGGGGCGGCGCTTGGCGCCAGCGACCTAGCTCTGGCCAGAGCCGGCGGCTCGGTCTGGGAGCTCGCTGCAGCGGGTAAGCCGGCGGTGCTCGTGCCCGGTCTGTTTGCCACCGGCGACCACCAGACGAAGAACGCGCGCCACTTCGAGCAGGGCGGAGGTGCGGTTGTCGTCCCGGAGAACGACGTCGCGCAAGTGCCCGAACTGATCCGTACGCTGCTCGACGATTCGCGCAGACTCGCGGAGATGTCCGTGGCGATGACGCGGCTCGCGAGACCCGCGGCCGCGGACGAGATCGCCGAGGAGCTCATTGTCCTCGCCTCTTGACGGACGCAAGTTCTGGATTGCCGGCATCGGCGGCGCCGGCATGAGTGCGTACGCGTTGCTCGCCCGAGCCTGGGGAGCCGACGTGCGCGGTTGGGATCGGACGCACACCCCGTATCTCGAGCAGCTCGCGGGGATCGACATCGAGATCTCGGACGAACCGCCGCAGCCACCGGATGGCTGGGAGGCGTTCGTTTCCACGGCGTTCGCAGGGCGCGTGCCGGGGAGGACCCGCGCCGCGCTGCTCGCCGAGCTCGTGTCGCTGCGCGATTCGATCGTCGTCGCGGGCGCCCACGGCAAGACGACGACAAGCGCCATGATCGCCTTCTGTCTCGAGGAGCTCGGCCGCGATCCTGCCTGGCTGATCGGAGCCGACGTGCCGCAGCTGGGGGGAAACGCGGGAACCGGAAAGGGTTGGCTCGTCGTGGAGGGAGACGAATCCGACCGAACGATCGCCGAGCTGCGTCCGCGCGTCGCGGTCGTGACGAACGTCGACCTCGACCATCACGCGACGTTCGGCTCGCGCGCGGAAGTCGCCGAGCTCTTCGAGAGCTGGCTCGCGAACGTCCCGGCGGTCGTGCACGGCGATCAGCTTTCACCGTACGAGGGACAGCTTGCGGTAGCGGGCGAACACAACCGGCGCAACGCGGCCACCGCGCTCGCGGCGCTCGCGCTCGCGGGGGTTGGCCGCGACGAAGCTGCAGGCGTCCTTGCAGAGTTCCGCGGCGCGGCACGCCGGCTCGAGCATCGCGGCGGGGCCGGAGATGTCGAGGTGTACGACGACTATGCGCACCATCCGGCCGAGATTGCCGCGACGCTCGACGCGCTGACGAACGGAGGTCGCCTGCTCGTGCTCTTCCAACCGCATCTCTACTCCCGCACCCGGCACCTCGCAGCTGAGCTCGCGGTCGCTCTCGCCGCTGCCGACGTCGTCGCGGTCACCGACGTCTATCCGGCCCGGGAGGAGCCCGTCGAGGGAGTGACCGGCAAGCTCATCGTCGATGCACTGAGCGACCTGCGGCCGGGGATGCTCGTCGCCTGGACGCCCTCGGTCGAGGAAGGCGCGCGCTTCCTCGCGGGTCAGATCCGCGCCGGCGACCGTGTCGTGACGGTCGGAGCGGGCGACGTCGATCGTGCCGCGGGAGCGCTCCTGGAGACGCTCGGGTGAAGATCGACGAAGGGGTTCGTCTTTCCCGCTTCACGACCCTCGGCACGGGAGGCCCCGCGCTGGCCTTTGCACGACCGGAAACGGTCGACGAGCTGCACGAGGCACTCGGCTTCGCCCGCGAGCGAGGTCTGTCCGTGGCTGCGCTCGGCCTCGGCTCGAACCTGCTCGTCGCCGACCGCGGATTCGAGGGCCTCGCGCTCAAGCTCGCGGGCGAGCTGGCGCGGGTCGACGTCCGAGGCGAGCTCCTGGTGGCCGGGGGCGGAGCGCCGAATGCGGTCGCCCTCCACCGCGCCCGCGGCGCCGGTCTCGGCGGCTTCGAGTTCGCGTGTGCGATTCCGGGCACGGCCGGCGGCGGCGTCTGGATGAACGCCGGCGCCTACGGGGGAGACTGGGCCGGGATTCTCGAGCGGGCGCTCGTCGTCGACGGCGAGGGAGCAGAGTGGCGGACGGCGTCGGAGCTCGGTCTCCGCTACCGGCACTCCGACCTGGAGCACGGCCGGGTCGTCGCGCGTGTCGAGTTCCGGCTCTCGCCGCGTCCGCCGGCCGAGATCAAGGCGCTCGTCGCCGACCTGCAGGCGCAGCGAAAGGCAGCGCAGCCGACGAACAAGCGCACGTACGGAAGCGTGTTCAAGAACCCCGACCACGAGCTCTCGGCCGGAAGGATGCTCGAGGCCTGCGGGCTGAAGGGCCACAGGATCGGCGGCGCTCAGATCTCGCCTCGACACGCGAACTTCATAGAAAACGCCGACGGCGCCCGCTCGGCGGATGCGATCGCCCTGATGACGGAGGCCCGGCGGCGTGCCTGGGAGCAGTTCGGCGTCGAGTTGCAACACGAGGTCGAATTCCTCGGCAGGATCGAGCTGCCTCCCATCTCCGGGTAGGACCCACGGGCAGAGCGGCGAAGTCACCCGCGTGGGCGAGAAAGTCCTCCAGCTCCCGCGCAGGCGGAGCCTTGACGTGTTGCGGTTTGCACCTTCGGGCCGGTCGTTTGCGATCGGTGCTTCAATCGTGATCCTCGCGTCGGGCCTCTATGCGCTTGCGCGCGGGACATCGATGTTCGCCGTGCGCTCGATAAAGGTCGAGGGCGCGTCACCGGCCCTGGCTGCCGAAGTGCGCGCAGAGCTTCGATCGTTCGACGGCCGCAGCCTCGTCGCGGTGAACGGGGACGCCGTTGAGCAACGTGTGGACGGCCTGGCGGCTATTCGGGACTCGGTGGTCGACCGCTCCTTCCCGCACACCCTTCGGATCCGGATCCTGCCGGAGCTAGCCGTTGCCGTGCTCAGACGAGGGGCGGAGTCTTGGCTGGTCTCCGCCCGCGGACGTGTCATCGCGACGATCCCACTCGGGACCCGGCACGACCTGCCGCGCATCTGGCTCCCGACCCGAACGGAGCTCGCGAAGGGCGCCTTTCTCGTCGACGAGCCCGGGGCGCTCGCGGCCCGCTCGCTTGCCGCATTCGTGGGCAGCGGCTTCTCCAGTCAGATCGCATTCGTGCGCGCGCTCGACGGTCAGATCACCCTCGGGCTGCGCGGCGGCCTGGAGATCCAGTTGGGTGCGCCGATCGACCTGCGCCTCAAGATCGCGATTGCGCGGGCCATCCTCCCGACGCTCGCTCTGCCCCGCGCGGGCGGCCCGGACTATCTGGACATCACTGTCCCTGAGCGCCCGGTCGCGGGCCGCAACCCTCAACCCTCAGGTTGAGCTTGATGGTTACCCGCGTTGACACCCCGGTGCGAGCAGCGTACCCTGCTGCGAAGGAGCCGCTCGGCAGCCCCAACGCTTTAGTCCAGCTTGAGGCCGAGCCATCTTCAGTCTCATGAGCCAAACAGGGAATTACCTCGCGGTCATCAAGGTCGTCGGCGTCGGCGGCGGAGGCACCAACGCGGTGAACCGCATGGTGGACTCCGGCCTCTCCGGCGTCGAGTTCATCGCCGTGAACACCGACGCCCAGGCGCTGATGATGACTGACGCCGACGTGAAGATTCAGGTCGGCGCCCAGGCGACGCGTGGGCTCGGAGCAGGAGCAGATCCCGAAATCGGATTGGCCGCCGCGCAAGAGAGCCGCGACGAGCTCAAGGAGGCGCTCAAGGGCGCGGACATGGTCTTCATCACGGCCGGTGAGGGCGGCGGCACCGGCACCGGCGGGGCGCCGATCGTCGCGGAGCTCGGCCAGGAGATCGGTGCACTGACGGTCGGCGTCGTCACGCGCCCGTTTGCATTCGAGGGTCGCAAGCGCGCCGAGCAAGCGGAGCGGGGCGTGGACCAGTTGCGCGACCGCGTCGACACGCTGATCGTGATCGAGAACGACCGGCTCCTTCAGGTCGTCGAGCGACAGACCTCGGTCGTCGAGGCGTTCCGGATGGCAGACGACATTCTGCGCCAGGGCGTCCAGGGCATCACCGACCTGATCACCGAGCCCGGCCTCGTGAATCTGGACTTTGCCGACGTCAGGACGATCATGCGAGACGCCGGCTCGGCCCTGATGGGCATCGGCCGCGCCTCGGGCGAGAACCGTGCAGCCGAGGCGGCGCGGACGGCAGTGTCGTCTCCGCTGCTCGAGGCGTCGATCGAAGGGGCGACTGGGATCCTGCTCAACATCACCGGCGGCTCCGACATCGGCCTCTTCGAGGTCAACGAGGCAGCCGAGGTGGTCACGGGGGCTGCCGACCAGAACGCCAACGTCATCTTCGGCGCAGTGATCGACGATGCGCTCCGCGAAGAGGTCCAGGTCACGGTCATCGCGACGGGGTTTGGCGGCCGGGGCGGCCGGCGGGCCCGGCGCAGGGAGTCGGCTCCGGAGGCGCCGGTGCCTGCAGCTTCCGCGACCGAAGGCTTCGACGTCTCGCACGAGGTGCTCGACGTCCCCTCGTTTCTCCGCGACGATTAACCGCGAAAAATGCTGCGCATTTTCCGCGGGTGGGGGTAAGCACTTCGCCTTCGGCTCGTCAAGTGGGTTTAGAACGGATTTGGCGCGGTTATCTGTGTCGTGCCGTCAAGGGGCTCATCCTCCCCGGTTGGCCCCACGACCCGGTCCGTCGCTCCGGCTGCGCCATCTAGAGACCCAGCCGGAGCGGCACCTTTCCGACGCTCGTTAGCATCGGGCGATGGCCCAGATGCTGCTGAAGACGCCGCTCCACGACCGGCACGTGGCCCTGGGCGCGCGCATGGTCCCGTTCGCGGGCTGGGAGATGCCGGTGCAGTACGAGGGAGTCATCCCCGAGCATCTGGCCGTGCGGACCGACTGCGGTGTCTTCGACGTCTCGCACATGGGCGAGTTCGAGGTCGAGGGCCCGCGCGCGACTGCGCTCTTGCAGGCGACGCTTTCGAACGATCTCGACAAGATCCGTTCCAGCGAGGCGCAGTACACCCTCCTGACGAACGAACGAGGAGGGATCATCGACGACCTGATCGTCTACCGGCTCGACGATTTCCGCTACCTGCTGATCGTGAACGCTGCCAACCGCGAAACCGACCTCCGCTGGTTGAAGGAGCGGGAGATTCCAGGCTCAGACGTCCGCGACGTCTCCGACGAATACGCGCTTCTCGCAGTCCAGGGACCTCGGGCGATCGAGCGGCTGGGCCTCGCCGAGGCTGCGCAGTTCACATTCGCCGAAGGAGACATCGACGGGATCCAGTGCATGGTGAACCGCACCGGCTACACCGGTGAGCAGGGCTGCGAGCTCCTCGTCATGGCCGAGGACGCCGGCGACCTGTGGGATCGCGTGCTCGAGCGTGGCGGCGTCCCGTGTGGACTGGGCGCACGCGACACGCTGCGGCTCGAAGCCTCACTGCCTCTGCATGGCAACGACATCACGCCCGACACGGACGCGATCTCCGCCGGGCTCGGCTGGTGCTGCGCGCTCGACAAGGAGTTCTCGGGAGTCGCGGAGCTGCGCGAGCTCAAGGCCCGCGGTCCCTCGCGAAAGCTCGTCTCGTTCGTCATGGAGGAGAAGGCGGTACCCAGGCAAGGCATGACGATCGAGGGCGGCGGCGAGGTCACCTCTGGAACGCATTCGCCGCTGTTCGACCGCGGCATCGGGATGGGCTATGTCTTGGCAGACTCCGCGGCGCCGGACACCGAGCTGACGATCGACGTCCGCGGAAAGCCCCGTCGGGCACGTGTCGTCAAGAGACCGATTTACAAGCGAGAGGAGTAGCGCCAGGTGGCGGCGAGCGAGAGCTATCCCGACGATCTGAAGTACCACGCCGAGCACGACTGGGCCCGCATCGACGGCGGCGAGGCCATGCTCGGCATCACGTGGTTCGCCCAGGACGCGCTCGGCGAGCTCGTCCACTACGAGCCACCAAACGAGGGCGACACGATCGCGAAGGATTCGGCCTACGGCGAGGTCGAATCGGTGAAGGCGGTCTCGGATGTGATCGCGCCGTTGTCCGGCGAGGTGCTCGAGGTGAACGCGAAGGTCGTCGACGAGCCGGAGACCGTCAACGACGACCCGTACGGCGAAGGGTGGCTCGTCCGGATCCGTCTTTCGGATGCGGCGGAGGTCGACTCACTGCTGAACGTCGATGCGTACAAGCAAGTCGTAGCCGAAGCTTGATTTGAGCTATCTCTCCCTGACTGACCAGGACCGCGAGGAGATGCTCGCGGAGATCGGCGTCTCCTCAGTGGAGGAGCTTTTCCGCGACATCCCGGCAGGTGTGCGCTTCGGCCGCAAGCTCGACCTCGAGCCCGCGCTCCCCGAGCAGGAGCTCTCGCGGCACCTCGAAGAGCTCGCAGCGCGGAACGCCGACACGAGCAAGGAGCTCTCGTTCCTCGGCGCCGGCATCTACGACCATTACGTCCCGGCTGTCGTCGACACCGTGCTCCAGCGCGGCGAGCTGCTCACGGCGTACACGCCGTACCAGCCGGAGATGAGCCAGGGCGTGCTCCAGGCGATCTTCGAGTACCAGACCGTGATCTGCGAGCTGACGGGCATGGACGTCTCGAACGCCTCGGGCTACGACGGCACGACCGTCGCAGCCGACGCCTGCTACGTGGCGAAGCACGCGACGGGGCGGACGAAGGTGGTCGTGACGGAGGCGACGAATCCACAGGTCCGGCAGGTGGTCAAGACGTACGCGCCCGGTTTCGGGCTCGAGATCGTCGAGGTGCCTCATCGCGGCGGTGTGACCGACCCGGAGGAGCTACGCCGGGCGGCGACGGATGCCGCCTGCGTGATCTTCCAGCAACCGAACTTCTTCGGCTGCCTCGAGCCGGCACCCGACCTGGCCGCCGCGGCGAACGACGCGGAAGCGATCGCAGTCGCGCACGTCGACCCGATCTCTCTTGGCGTGCTCGAGGCACCGGGCGCCTACGGCTGCGGCATGGCGATCGGCGAAGGCCAGAGCGCCGGGAACTACCAGTCCTTCGCGGGACCGCACTACGGCTTCTTCGCCGCGCGGAACGACTTCATCCGTCGGATGCCGGGCCGGATCGTCGGTGAGACGCTGGACGCCGCGGGAGAGCGCGGCTATGTCCTGACTCTGCAGACCCGTGAGCAGCACATCCGGCGCGAAAAGGCGACCTCGAACATCACGACGAATCAGACGCTGCTGGCGCTCGGAGGCCTCGTGCACCTCTCGTGGCTGGGTCCGCAGGGGCTGCGTGAGGTGGGGGAGACCTGCATGGGGCTCGCCGCCTACGCCCAGAGCAAGCTCGTCGACTCAGGGCTCGAACCTGCGTTTCCTGATCGGACAACATTCAAGGAGTTTGCCGTTCGCACCGGACGGAACGCGCAGGTCGCCATTCGCTCGGCACGCGAACGCGGCGTGCATCCGGGCTACGCGTTGGGACGCGACTACCAAGGTCTCGACGATGTGCTGCTCGTGGCGGTCACCGAGCGTCGCACGCCCGCGGACATCGACCGGCTCGTGGAGGCGCTGACGCCGTGAAATTGATCTTCGAGAAGTCGCAAGGCGGCCGGCGCGGCGGAGAGCTGCCGCGTTACGACGTCCCGCCTGCGAAGGTGCCCGACGAGCTAAAGCGAGAGAGACCTCCTCGGCTTCCAGAGCTCGCAGAGCCCGAGATCGTCCGGCACTTCACCGAGCTGTCGACACGCAATTTCGGCATCGACACGGGCTTCTATCCACTCGGCTCGTGCACGATGAAGTACAACCCGCGCGTCAACGAACGCCTGGCGATGCTGCCGGGCTTCAGAGACCTCCATCCGTACCAGGACGAGGATGCGATCCAGGGCGCGCTCGAGTTGATGTGGCGGCTGCAGGAGGCGTTGATCGAGGTGTCCGGCCTGGACGCTTGTTCGCTCCAGCCGGCCGCCGGCTCACAAGGGGAGTTGACGGGCCTGATGCTCATGCGCGCGTACTTCGCTGACCGGGGCGAGGGCGATCAGCGCGACACGATCATCACCGCCGACACGGCGCACGGCACGAATCCCGCAAGCGTCACGATGGCCGGCTACAAGCTCGCGAAAGTCGAGACCGACGCGCGCGGGAACGTCGACGTCGCGCATCTCCGGGAGATGGTGAACGAGCGCACTGCCGGTCTGATGCTGACGAACCCCTCGACGCTCGGGCTTTTCGACGAGCACATCGAGGAGATCGCGCGGATCTTCCACGAAGTCGGCGCCCTCCTCTACTACGACGGCGCCAATCTGAACGCGGTCTGCGGCATCTCCCGGCCCGGTGACATGGGCTTCGACATCGTGCACATCAACCTGCATAAGACGTTTTCGCAGCCACACGGCGGGGGTGGTCCCGGCGGCGGTCCGATCGTCGTGCGCGACAGGCTCGAGCCCTTCCTGCCCATCCCGGCGGTCGTCAAGGACAAGGAGCGGTTCCGTCTCGACTTCGACCGCCCGAAGTCGATCGGCAGGGTGCGCGGCTTCACGGGGCCGTTCGGCGTCTTCGTCCGCTCCTATGCGTTCATCCGGTCGTACGGCCCGCGTCTCCGCGAGATGTCGGAAGTCGCAGTCCTCAACGCCAACTATCTGCTCGCCCGGCTCAGGGAGGCGTACGACCTCCCATACGACCGTCTTGCAATGCACGAGTTCGTGCTGAGCGCCCGCTCGTTGAAACGCGACAACGGCATCTCCGCGCTCGACGTCGCGAAACGGCTGATGGACTACGGCTTTCATCCGCCGACGATCTACTTCCCGCTCGTCGTCCCCGAGGCGCTGATGATCGAGCCGACCGAGACGGAGGCCAAGGAGACGCTGGACGAGTTCGCCGACGCGATGCTCGCGATCGCACAGGAGGCGGAGGACGATCCGCAGCTACTCCGCGAGGCTCCGCACGGGCGCCCCGTGAAGCGGCTCGACGAGGTGCTTGCCGCGAAGCGCGCGATCGTCAAGTACGGCTTCGAAGACCATCCGGACCTCAGCGACGCGAAGGCGGAGCCTCGCCAGCTCGAAGCACAAAAAGGCGCCTGAACCTACGCTGCGAGCGGCAGGCTCAGCTGTCTGAGCCCCAGTCGCTCGAAGACGAGCTCGACCTCGATCGCGATCGGCGCAAACTGCTCTGCAGGCCAGATGTGCGCGTCGTCCTCGTCCTGCAGCTTCTCGAGACGCCGG
>Ga0307308_10000204_pt1 | contig 19416 bp, 19 predicted proteins | sample ER_DNA_195_FD_194501 | JGI IMG/M metagenome (GOLD analysis project Ga0307308, IMG submission 194501) | Bulk soil microbial communities from the East River watershed near Crested Butte, Colorado, United States - ER_DNA_195 | ecosystem: Environmental > Terrestrial > Soil > Floodplain | place...
GACGCCTGCGCATCTTCGCGAGCTCCTTGGAAGCGCGGCGCAGCTCGTCGTCGGGGACGAACGCCTCGCTCCCTTCGAACGGAGATGCCTCTCGGAACGACAACATCCCCGCGAGGACCCGAAGACGCACGTGCCACGGGCAGACGTAGTAGCTCCCATCGACGAGCTTCACGTCGGCTCCCTCGCCGGCCGTGGGTGTGAGGACCCCAAGTCGACGTCCGGTGGCACGCTGCCGGTACACGGGCCGCAGCGGTCGAGGACGCCCGGCCAGAAGGTAACGCTCCCACTGCGCCTGCTCGTCTCGAGGGAACGACTCGAGCGGCTGGTAGACCTTCAGGTACGCGCAGGGGACCACGGCGCGGAGTGTATATGCTCTGCCGGGTCCGCCGCCCCGAGGTTCCGACGCGATGAGCGCACCCCAGACGACGCCCGAGGAGCTCCCGATGCTGCAACTGGTGGCCCCCGACGGGACCGCCGTGGGCGATGTCGACGTCGGTCTTTCCGGGGACCAACTCCGTGAGTTGCTCCGGCTCATGATCTTCTGCCGACGCCTCGACCGCGAGTGCACCGCGCTCCAGCGACAGGGGGAGCTGACGGTCTACCCGGCGTTCGAAGGGCAGGAGGCCGCGCAGATCGGCAGTGCCTTCGCGCTCGGCGCCGCCGACTTCGTGTTCCCGTCGTTCCGAGAGCTCGCCGTGGCCGTCGCGCGAGGCGTCGACACGGTCGAGTATCTCCAGTACCACCGAGGCACGTGGCACGGCGGGCCGTACGACCCGATCGCCAACCGATTCGCGCCCATCTGCGTCCCGGTCGCCACCCAGATCGTGCACGCGGTCGGCTGGGCGATGGGCGCGAAGCTCGATGGCACCGGCGCGTGCTCGATCGCCTATTTCGGCGACGGCTCGGCCTCGGAGGGCGACTTCCACGAGGCCGCGAACATGGCCTCGGTGTTCGGGGCCCCCGTGATCTTGTTCTGTCAGAACAACGGCTGGGCGATCTCGGTCCCGCTCGCGCAGCAGACAGCGGCGCCGATCGCGAAGCGCGCTGAGGGGTACGGCATGCCGGGCGTGCGCGTCGACGGCAACGACGTCCTCGCGGTCTACGCGGTCACGAAGGCCGCGGTCGATCGCGCTCACGCGGGTGAGGGGCCGACGCTCATCGAGGCGATCACGTACCGAGTGGGCGCGCACTCGACCGCGGATGACGCGTCCCGGTACCGCAAGGAGGACGAGGTCACTCCGTGGCGCGAACGCGATCCCGTGGAGCGCCACCAGCGGTTCCTCGAGTCGCGCGACGTGATCGACGAGACCTTTGTCAAGGAGACCGAAGAAGCGGCAGTGACCTGGGTCTCGGAGGTACGCGGCGCGCTGACCGAGCTCGCCGTACCCCCCGTCTCCGAGATCTTCGACCACGTGTTCGCGAACCCTTCGGCGACGTTCGAGCGCGAGCGCCGGGACTTCGAGGCAGGCTCGGGTGCCTGAGGTCACGATGGTGGCGGCGTTGAACACCGCGCTGCGCGACGCGCTGGCTGGTGATCCTCGAACGCTCGTGTTCGGCGAGGACGTCGGCGAGCTCGGCGGGGTGTTCCGAGTGACGGAGGGCCTACAGGCCGAGTTCGGGCGTCAGCGCGTCTTCAACACACCGATCGCCGAGGCGGGCATCGCGGGGATCTGCGTCGGCCTCGCGCTCGCTGGCTGGCGGCCCGTGGCGGAGATGCAGTTCGACGGGTTCTCCTACCCTGCCCTGGACCAGGTCATCTCGCACGTCGCGAAGTACCGGGAGCGGACCCGCGGCCGAGTGGAGATGCCGATCGTCATCCGCATCCCGTCGTTCGGCGGGATCCGTGGCAAGGAGCACCACGGCGAGAGCCCCGAGACCTACTACGTCCACACGGCGGGCCTCAAGGTCGTCGTGCCGTCGACGCCGCTCGATGCCTACGCACTGCTGTCGAACGCCATCGCTGACCCGGACCCGGTGATCGTCCTCGAGCCGAAGAGCCGCTACTGGTCGAAGGAGGATGGCGAGCTGAGCACCGTCGGTGCCGGGATCGGCGAGGCTCGCGTGGTCCGCGACGGCGACGCGTGCGCGATCGTCTCCTACGGCGCGATGGTGCACCGGTGCCTCGAGGCCGCGACGCAGCTCGCCGGTGAGGGCATCGAGTGCCGGGTGCTCGACCTGCGGTCACTCACACCGCTCGATCTGGACGCGATGGGCGAAGCGGTGCGCGCGACCGGCCGGGCGGTCGTCGTGCACGAGGCGCCGAAGACGCTGGGGATGGGCGCGGAGATCGCCGCACGCATGATGGAGACGGCGTTCGATCACCTCGAGGCGCCGGTCGTCCGCGTCGCCGGTCCGGATGTGCCCTACCCGCCGGCGTCGCTCGAACAGCACTACCTGCCGAGCGTCGAGCGCATCTGCGCCGCCGTCCGATCCGCGGTGACCTACTAGTGCCCGAGCGCACCTTCCTGCTCCCGGACCTCGGGGAGGGCCTCGAGGAGGCCGAGATCGCGACGTGGCTCGTCGCCGAGGGCGAATCGGTCACGCTCAATCAGCCGATCGTCGAGGTGGAGACCGCGAAGGCAAGCGTCGAGATCCCCTCGCCGTACGCCGGACGGATCGCGAAGCTGCACGCCTCGGCGGGCGCCGTGGTGCCGGTCGGCTCGGCGCTCGTCACATTCGAGGTCGCCGACATCGAGCCCGCGGCACCGCCCGCCGGCTCGGCCGCGGCGACGCCCGCGGTGCGCAAGCTCGCGAAGGAGCTCGGGCTGGACCTCGCGTCCGTCGCAGGGACCGGCTCGGGAGGCCGCGTGACGAGGGAGGACCTGGAGCGAGCCGCCTTGGGCGAATCTGCGGTGGAGACCGAGGGCGCGGAGGTCGCTCCGCTGTCGATGATCCGGCGTGCGATCGCCGCGAACCTCACGAAGGCGGCCGCGGTGCCCAGCGTGACGACCTTCCGCACCGTCGATTGCAGCTCGCTCGAGGTGTTCAGGCGCGAGCTCGACGTCTCCCCCTTGCCGGTCTTCGTCCGCGCCTTGGCGCAGGTGTGCGGCGCGCACCCCAAGCTCAATGCCGAATGGCGCGAGGACGGGATCCGGATGCACGCGTCGGTTCACGTCGGGATCGCCGTCGATACCGAGCGGGGCCTGGTGGTGCCGGCGGTGCGCGACGTGGTCGCACTCGGCATCGGCGAGGTGGCGACCGAGATCGCGCGGCTCGCCGCTGCGGCTCGCGACGGCACACTGGCGAGCGATGCCGGCGCGGGCACGACGATCAGCGTGAGCAACACGGGCAGCTACGGCTCGGAGTCCGGGACCCCGCTGCTCAACACGCCGAACGCGGTCACCATCGCGCTCGGCGTCATCGCTGCGCGGGCGCTCGTCGTGGACGGGGTGGTCGAGGTACGGCCGGCCTGCACGCTTTCCTGCACCTTCGACCACCGTGTGCTGGACGGCGCGGACGTGGGACGAGCGCTCACGGATCTCGTCGGCATGCTCCAGGACCCCGAGCGGCTGCGCCGATTACCACGATGAAGATCGTTTCCCTTCTCCCGTCGGCAACCGAGATCGTGTACGCGCTCGGGCTGGGTGACCAACTCGAGGCCGTCACCGACGAGTGCGACTTCCCCCCCGAGGCCACGACAAAGCCCGTCGTCTCGCGCAGTGCGCTCCCCCAGGGCCGCCCGCTCACCTCGCGCGAGATCGACGACGCGGTTCGCGAGAAGATGGAGGTCCGCGACCCGTTGTACCTGCTCGACAAGGCCTTGATCCAGCGGATCTCGCCGGACGTGATCCTCACCCAGGACCTCTGCCGTGTCTGCGCCGTCCCGAGCGGCCAGGTGCAGCAGGCTCTCGACGAGATCGGGGTGGCGGACGCGACGGTGCTCTCGCTGGACCCACACTCGCTCGACGAGATCCTCGATGGCATCCGGTCGGTCGGAAAGCTCCTCGATCGGACGGCGGCGGCCGAGGAGCTCACCGCGTCGCTCCGCGAGCGCATCGAGGCGGTCCGGCGCGCGGCTCTGCGCCTTCCGACCGTGCGGGTCTTCTGCCTGGAATGGTTCGATCCGCCGTTCGTCGCGGGCCACTGGCTCCCGGACATGGTTGAGATCGCCGGCGGGACGAACCTCCTGACTGGCAAGGAGCAGCCCTCGCGCGTGGTCACCTGGCGCGAGATCCGAGATGAGAACCCCGAGGTCGTGGTGTTCATGCCGTGCGGGTATTACCTGGAGGAGGCCGAGCAGGAGGCCGCCCGGCTGCTCGCGAACGCCGAGTTCGCCGAGACGCCGGCCGCGATCGCGGGCGACGTGTACGCCGTGGATGCCACCTCGTACTTCTCGCGACCCGGACCTCGGATCGTGGACGGACTGGAGATCCTCGCGTGGGCGATCCACCCCGACGCGTTCGCCACGCCGCTCCCGGGACGGATCACGCGCGTGGGGGCTTGAGGCGCTTCGGATATCCTTCGCCGTATGAGGGGGATCAACCTCGTGACGCCCGCGGACATCGGCAAGCGCGTCACGTTCCAGTTCGAGCTGCCGAACGGGTTCCTCGGCGAGGCCGTCGGCACGCTCGAGGCATGGGACCAGGCGGCAGAGACTTTCGTCGTGCGGAAGAAGGACGGCTCTATCGCGCGGGTCCCCGCGCGGGGCGTGCACCACGGAAAGGTCGTCGGGACCTGACCCGCCGGCTCGATCCCAGGAGGAACCCGTGACCGAGGAGCTTCCCACCGCAACCATCCGCCGCCGGCTCGGCTCCGAGGACGCCCATTACGGTGGGAACCTCGTCGCCGGGTCGAAACAGCTCGAGATCATCGGAGATCTCATCACGGAGCTCGCGATGCGCCACGACGGCGACGAGGGCCTGTTCCGAGCGTACGAGTCGGTGGAGTTCCTGGCGCCGCTGTACGCGGGTGACTGGATCGAGGCGACCGGACGGATCGTGCGCGTGGGCTCCTCGAGCCGCACCTGCGAGTTCGAGGTGTGGAAGATCGGCGGTGCGCGACCCGACATCTCGGAGTCCGCCGCCGAGTTCCTCGACGCGCCGATCCTCACGTGCCGAGCCGTCGGGACGACCGTCGTCACGAAGGATCACCAGCGGTTCCCGCCGTCGGGGCCCGATGGCCAGCCCTCCCCGGGCAAGCCATGAACGTCATCTCCTATCGCCCGGACCCATCGGAGTTCGCTTGGACCTTCGGAGGTGCGCCGCCGGTGCTGAAGGTGAGCCCCGGCGACGTCATGGAGCTCTGGACCGAAGACGCGTTCGGCGGCAAGGTGCGAGGGCCGGACGACGTCATCTCGAAGGTGGTCCAGTTCCCGTTCGTGAACCCGCAGACGGGGCCGTTCTACGTCGAGGGCGCCGAGCCCGGCGATACGCTCGCGATCCACTTCGTCTCGATCGAGCCTTCGCGGGACTGGGGCGCCTCCACGCTCGTTCCGCTGTTCGGGGCGCTCTCGTCGACCCACCAGACCGTGACGCTCCAAGATCCGCTGCCCGAGGTGGTGTGGATCTACGAAGTCGACCCAGCCGAGCGGACGGTGACGTATCGGGCCCGCGCCGGCGAGCACACGGTGGATCTGCCGCTCGACCCGATGCACGGGACCGTGGGTGTCGCGCCGGCGAACCTGGAGACGAGGCTCTCACTCGTGCCGGACGCGCACGGGGGAAACATGGATACGCCCGAGATGCGGGCCGGCACTACCTGCTACTTAGGGGTGAACGTCCAGGGAGCGCTGTTCTCGCTCGGTGACGGGCACGCCCGCCAGGGCGAAGGGGAGACCTGCGGCGTGGCGGTCGAGACCGCGATGGACACGGTGATCACGATCGACCTGGTCAAGGGTCGAACGACCCCGTGGCCTCGGCTCGAGAACGACGGCTACATCATCACGACCGGCTCGGCGCGCCCGCTCGAGGACGCGTTCCGCATCGCCCACGGCGAGATGGTGGGATGGCTCTGCGAGGAGTACCGGCTCGACAAGCTCGATGCGTACCAATTCCTCACGCAGGTGTCGGAGAGCCCGCTAGCGAACGTGTGCGACCCCAACTACACGTGCCTGGCCAAGGTGCCGAAGCGGTACCTCCCGCGCGCGGAGGCATACGGGGGCACGCACGCGAAGCTGAAGGAGATCGCCGCCGAGTACAGGAAGGCGCGCTGACGCGGGACGTCGATCTCGCGGAGCTGCGGGCCCTCGCGGTCGAGCTCGCCGGACGGGCAGCGGCGATCCACCAGGAGGGGCGCTCGAGGCCGCTCGAGGTGAAGGAGAAGTCCTCGTCGGGCGATCTGGTCAGCCAGATCGACGCGGAAGCCGAACGCGCGATCGTCGACGGGCTCACGGCGGCCCGACCGCACGACGCGATCCTCGGCGAGGAGGGCACCGATCGAGCCGGGACGACGGGGGTGCGCTGGATCGTCGACCCGCTCGACGGCACCGCGAACTACGTCACCGGCTATCCGGCCTACGCGGTCTCGATCGGCGTCGAAGTGGCTGGCGAGCCGGCGGTGGGCGTCATCGCCGACTCGGTGCGGGGTATCCTGTACTCGGCACACCGCGGAGGAGGGGCCACGCGCGACGATCGCCCGATCCGGCCATCCGAGCGGACCGATCTTCGCGCCTGCCTGATCGCCACCGGGTTCGGTTACTCCGTGCAGGAGCGTCGCGCGCAAGCCGAGATCGTGCGACATGTCCTGCCCCGCGTCGCCGACATCCGGCGGAGTGGCTCGGCGGCGTTCGACCTTGCCGCGGTGGCCGCCGGCAGTGTCGACGGCTTCTACGAGGTCCAGCTCGCGCCGTGGGATGTGGCCGCGGGGCGGGTGATCGCGCTCGAGGCGGGCGCGCGGGTCGAGCTGCTGCCGGTGGAGGGGACGGATCACGCTGCCACGATCGCCGCTCCGCCGCAGCTCTTCGACGAGCTGCTATCGCTTCTCCGCGCGGCCGGGTTGCAGGTCGAGCGTGCGGACGGCTAGCTCGCCACGGCCAAGGAGTGCAGGACCCCGAGGAGGTCATCCACGTTGAAGGGCTTCGAGACGAACGCGTCGGCGCCGAGCTCGACCGCCTTGGCTCGGTCGCGCATACTCGCTCGGGCCGAGACCACGATGACGCGGGGCCGATCCTCCGCGGGCAGGCTCTGCAACGCCTCGAGCACGCTCCATCCGTCCATCACGGGCATCATGATGTCCAGGAGCATGAGCTGTGGGCGGTGCAGCCGCAGCTCGTCGAGCGCGCTCTGTCCGTCACGCGCCGAGAACGTCTGATAGCCCTCGGCCTCTAGGCTGAACTTGAGCATCCAGACGACCTGCGGCTCGTCGTCGACGACCAACACGCTGCTGCTCGAGCTCGATGGGTCCATCGCCCCTCGAGCGTACGCGTGCGTACCCGAGCTCGGAATCCGTCGGAGGGACCGTTTTCCCGGACCGGTCGGACTAGCCCCGGGCGATGGCGAGGCCTGCTCGGGACCACCCTCCGGATGGTCACTCTCAGGCAGACGCGAGCCTAGGCACGGAGATCGACGTCCGTTCCTGCGATGACGTCCCCCATATGCCAGGCGATCGTCCCTGCGGCAGCGGCGCGCGCGATGACGTCCTTCGCTCGCTCCTTGGGGACGACGAGCACCATCCCGACCCCCATGTTGAAGGTGGCGAACATGTCGTCCGTCGATGCGCCGGCGGCTTCGGCCACGAGGTCGAACACGGGTGGCACCCTCCACGTCCCACGTCCGACCACGCCGCCGAGACCCTCGGGCAAGACACGCGGGAGGTTCCCGATGAGACCGCCTCCTGTGATGTGCGCCGCCGCGTGCACGAGGCCTTCGCTCGCGAGCGAGCGCACCAACGGCGCGTAGATCGCGGTCGGCTCGAGCAGCTCGTCGGCGAGGGATCGCCCGAGCCGCGGCAGATCGTCCTCGAGATCGTATCCGCCGTCCTCGAACAGCGCCGTACGAACGAGCGAGTAGCCGTTCGAGTGCAGCCCGCTCGAGGCGAGGCCGACGAACGCGTCGCCCTCCCCCACCCGCTGCGGCCCGAGCAGCTGCGACTCCTCGACGAGGCCGACGCAGAACCCCGCCAGATCGAACTGGCCGTCGGCCATCAGGCCGGAGTGCTCGGCCGTCTCACCGCCCAGGAGCGCGCACCCGGCACGCCGGCACCCCTCGGCCACGCCGGCGACGATCGCGGCGACGTCGGTCGGAACGACCCGATCGATCGCCAGATAATCGAGGAAGAACAGTGGCTCGGCACCGGTGCACACGACGTCGTCGGCGCACATCGCCACGAGGTCGATACCGACCGAGTCCCTTCTCCCGGCCATGCGTGCGATCTCCAGCTTCGTTCCGACCCCATCCGTGGCGGCGGCGAGGTACCGGCCCTCGGCGATGCGGAAGAGGCCCGCGAAGCCACCGACGCCCTCGGTCACCTCGGCGCGGGTGGCCGAAGCAGCGAGGTCTCGGATGAGCGTGACGGCCTCCGCGGCGGCCTCGAGGTCGACGCCGGCCCGGCGGTAGGTCTCGGTCACGACTTCGCCGGGTGCTCCAACAGGAACTTGCCGGCCTGCTCGGGGATCGGGATGGGGTACTCGCCGTCGAAGCATGCCCGGCAGAGGTTCTGCTTCGGCGACCCGGTGGCGGCGACCATGCCCTCCATCGACAGGTATCCGAGGGAGTCGGCGCCCACGAACTGGCGCACCTCCTCCACGGACAGATCCGAGGCCACGAGCTCGGAACGCGTCGACATGTCGATGCCGTAGAAGCACGGCCACTTGATCGGGGGGCACGTGATGCGCGTATGGACTTCGGCGGCGCCCGCTTCGCGGAGCGCCTGGACGAGCTGCCGCGTCGTGGTTCCCCGCACGATCGAGTCATCGACGACCACGAGCCGCTTACCGCGGATCACGTCTGGGATCGGGTTCAGCTTCAGCTTCACACCCCGCTCTCGCAACGACTGCGAGGGCTGGATGAACGTGCGTCCCACGTACCGGTTCTTCATCAACCCTTCGCCGTACGGGATGCCGGAGACCTCGGCGTAGCCCTGCGCCGCCGAGTGGCCCGTGTCCGGCACCGGGATCACCAGGTCACCGTCGGCGGGCGCCTCAGCGGCCAGCCGCCGACCGAGCTCGCGGCGCACTTCGTACACCGTGCGGCCCATCATGCGCGAGTCCGCGCGAGCGAGGTAGACGTACTCGAACACGCACAAGGCGCGTCGAGGGCTCTCGGCGAACCGGACAGCGTGCAGACCGCGCTCGTCGATCCGGATCAGCTCGCCGGGCTCGACGTCGCGAACGAACGTCGCACCGACGATGTCGAGAGCGCACGTCTCCGAGGCGACCACGAACCCACTGGGCAGCCGGCCGATGGAGAGCGGTCGAAATCCCATCGGATCACGCGCGGCGAACACGCTGCGCTCGTCCATGAGGACGAACGAGAACGCCCCCTCGAGCATCGGCAGGACCTCGAGCGCGGCGTCGTACAGGCCATCGCCCATATGCCGCGTCAGGAGCGTCGCGACGAGGTCGGAGTCGGTGGTGGCCCGGCCGCTGCGTCCGACGCGCTCGGCGAGCTCAAGCGTGTTGACGAGATTGCCGTTGTGACCGAGCGCGATCGAGCTCCGGCCGTCGGTCTTGAAGGCGGGCTGGGCGTTCTCCCAGGTCGTGGAGCCGGTCGTCGAGTACCGGTTGTGCCCGATCCCGAGCTCGCCCTGAAGCGTGGCGAGGGTCGCCTCGTTGAACACCTGCGAGACGAGCCCGAGCTCCTTGTACACGAGGATGTGCTCGCCGTCGGAGACCGCCATCCCGGCGGATTCTTGGCCTCGGTGCTGTTGGGCGAAGAGCCCGAAGTACATAAGCCTCGCAACGTCCTCACCCGGGGCCCAAACCCCGAAGACGCCACACTCTTCTTTCGGACTCTCCGCTCCCACGAGTGGCCGATGGTAACACCGGCCCGCCCGAGCTCCTCGGAACGCGCGATCAGCGCACGAGGACGTGGACGCGCTGGACCGCGTTGTTGCGATACCCACCGACGTTCCACTCCGGGACCAGGGGCTGGGTCTCGCCCGTGGCATCGGTCGCGCGAGAGCAGAGCTCGTGTTCACCGGGGAGAGGGTCCCAATCGAAGGACCAACGCCGCCAGGCGTATGGCGAATCGGGTAACGCGCCGAGCCACGCATCGGCCCAGGTCGCTCCCCGGTCTTCGCTCACTTCGACGCGCTCGATCGAGCCCGACCCGGACCAGGCCCGGCCCTCGAGTTGGCATCGGCCGGGCTGGACGAAGCGTTTCCGGGTCATGAACTCGGGGATCCCCGGCGGCAGCATGAGACTTCGAACGTGGATGCGGGTGACGGCCTCGCCGGCTTCGTCCTCGGTGGCACGCATCCGATACCCGCGCACGTTCTGGTAACCCTGGAACGGCTCGGCGAGGACCGTGATCCGCCGCAGCCACTTCACGTGGGTCATGCCGTACCACCCCGGCACGATCAGGCGCAGGGGCGCGCCGTGCTGTGGCAGAAGGGGGGCGCCGTTCATCTCGTCCGCGAGCAGGACGTCGTCGCCGAGCGCATCGGCGAGCGGGAGGGCGCGTTCGTAGTCCTGCTCCACCTCGCCCTCGACGCCGTGGTCGGCACCGGCGAAGGCGACCTCGACCGAGCCCGTCCCGATCCCCGCCTCCTGGAGCACACCGCGGAGCGGTGTGCCCGTCCATTCGGCGTTTCCCACCGCCTCGAGCAACCACGGTTGGCTCACCGGTCGTGGCTCGTACAAGGCTCGTCCGTTCCCCGCGCACTCGAGCGTAACCGCGAGCGAAACGCGTGGCCGCGCGCGGAGATCCTCGAGCGACAGTTCGACGGCCGCGCCGACGTTCCCGCCGATCTCGAGCCGCCACGAACGTGGGTCGACGTCCGGGATGTCGTAGTGAATCAAGAGGTAGTGCAACCCGGCGGGGGTGATGTCGTAGCGGAGGGCCTCGAGCGGCATGCCGTGGTTGCGCGCTGCGAGCTGCAGCTCCTCGCGCGAGATGCCCTCGGCGCCCATGGCTTCCCCCACGTCCGCCGAGTCTAGTCCGGACCCCAGTTCGGCGTTCGGCGGACGCCGAGCGAACGCGACCGAGGTTCGGCCTAGCAGGCGAGGAGCTTCGGGATCGCGTCCTCGAAGGCGGCGCGGGCCTCCTCGACCGGGGCTTCGAACAGGTCGCCGAACACCATCCGGGGGCCCCCGGTCTCTCCGATGCGGACGCAGGGCACCGAGTGCTGCCGGGCAAGCGTCTCGAGCGCATCGGCCGTGCCCGGCTCGACCGAGACCACGGCTCGCGAGGCCGACTCGGAGAACAGCGTGACGTGTGAGGGAACATCGCCCGGCAGAGAAACCGCGAACCCGTGGTCGCCGGCCATCGCGGACTCGGCCAACGCGATGGCGAGTCCGCCGTCTCCGCAGTCGTGCGCCGAGGCGAGCAGGTCGCCCCTGGCAGCCTCGATCAGCAGGAGGTGGAGCGCCCGCTCGCGATCGAGATCCAGGGCAGGCGGCCGACCCGCCACGGTGCCGAGCACCACCTCCGCGAACTCAGAGCCGCCGAGCTCGGCGAACGTCTCCCCAAGCACGTACAGAGCCAGTCCCGGAGCCGTGAAACCGGGCCGGACCAGGAGCCGGTAGTCCTCGATGAGGCCGAGCATGCCGATCACCGGCGTGGGCCAGATCGCCGAGTCGCCGGACTCGTTGTAGAAGCTCACGTTCCCACCCGTCACCGGCGTCCCGAGGGCCGTGCATGCGTCGGCCATCCCGCGGATCGACTCCGAGAACTGCCACATGACTTCGGGGCGTTCGGGGTTGCCGAAGTTCAAGCAATTCGTGATCGCGAGGGGGGTCGCGCCCATGACGGCCACGTTGCGCGCCGCCTCAGCGACCGCGTGCGCCGCACCGAGGTACGGGTCGAGGTTGCCGTAGCGACCTTTGCCGTCGGTCGACAGCGCGAGCGCCTTCAGCGTGCCCTCGATGCGGACACTCGCAGCGTCCGCTCCCGGACGGCATATCGTTCCCCCTTGTACCAGCTGGTCGTACTGCTCCCAGATCCAGCGCTTCGACGCGACGTTCGGCGAGGACAGGACGGCGAAGAACGCTTCCCTCGGCGACGAGGTGACGGTCGCGAACGTGGGATCGTCCTCGCTGATCTCGTCGACCCCCGCAGGCGCGGCGAGCGGCCGATCGTACACCGGGCCATCATCGGCGAGCGATCGAGCCGGAACCTGTGCGACGACCGAGCCTGCGGAGCGCACGGTCAACGTGCCGCCCTCGAGGAGTGCTCCGACCACCGCGTGCGCGAGCCCCCACCGTTCGCACACCTCGGCGACCGCGAGCAGATCGGCCGTTCGCACGAGCGCGAGCATGCGCTCCTGTGACTCGCTCGTGAGGATCTCGAAGTCCTCGAGACCGCGCTCGCGAAGCGGCACCGCGTCGAGGTCGAGCTCGGCGCCGAGACCGGCGCGGGCGGCCGACTCGCTCACCGCGCAGGTGAGCCCGGCGCCGCCGAGGTCCTGCAAGCCTTCGAGCAGATCACGCTCGACGAGCTCGAGGCACGCCTCGATGAGGAGCTTCTCGGCGAAGGGATCGCCGATCTGAACGCTCGGGCGGCTCTCGGCGGCATCGTCCTCGAGCGTACGGCTCGCGAGCACCGACACGCCGCCGATGCCGTCGCGCCCCGTCGCCGCACCGATGAGCACCATGAGCGCTCCCGCGTGCACCTCGCGCGCCGAGGTCACCAACCGGTCGGCGCGCGTGAGACCGACGCACATCACGTTCACGCTCGGGTTCGAGGAGTGCGCCCCCGCGAACTGCACCTCGCCCCCCACGGTCGGGACACCGATGCAGTTGCCGTAGCCGCCGATGCCGGCCACCACGCCCTCGAGCAGCCAGCGGTTGCGTTCCTCGGTGAGCGGACCGAACCGCAGCGGGTCGAGCAGTGCGATCGGCCGGGCGCCCATCGCCACGATGTCGCGCACGATGCCGCCCACGCCGGTCGCCGCACCCTGGTACGGCTCGACGGCACTCGGGTGCGAGTGCGACTCCATCTTGAATACGACGGCCACCCCCTCGCCGACGTCCACGGCTCCGGCGTCCTGACCCGGCCCCACGAGCACGGCCGGCCCCTCGGTGGGGAGGCGCCGGAGGTGCATCTTCGAGCTCTTGTAGGAGCAGTGCTCGGACCACATCGCGGCGTACATAGCGAGCTCGTTGCGGTTCGGATCGCGCCCGAGCGTGGCGACGATCCGACTGAGCTCGTCGTCAGTGAGGCCGAGCTGCCGGTGCAGCGACCCCTCGGGCCTCACGCCGCTCAGACCCTCGCGAGCGCGAACGACAACAGCGACGCGATCAACGGCTGGCCCCCGGTCGGGCCGACGTCGGGATCGACGGCGTGCTCCGGATGGGGCATCAACCCGACGACGTTGCCGCGCTCGTTGCGCACACCGGCGATCGCGTTCGTGGCGCCGTTCGGGTTTTGATCGTCATCGAGCATGCCGTCGGGCGCGCAGTAGCGGAACGCGACGAGGCCCTCGTCTTCGATCCGCTGCAGGGCGCGGCCCTCCGCGACGAACTGACCTTCGCCGTGCTTCACGGGCACCGCGAGCACCTCGCCGGCGACCAGCCCCTCGGTGAGCGGTGAGAGCGAGGTCTCGACCCGGATCGTGGCGATCTTGCATACGAACCGAAGCCCGCGATTGCGGATGAGCGCGCCGGGCAACATCCCCGCCTCGCAGAGGATCTGGAACCCGTTGCAGATGCCCACGACCGGGCCACCGGAGTCGGCGAACATGCGGATCTCGTCCATGACGTTCGCGAACCGCGCGATGGCGCCGGTGCGCAGGTAGTCGCCGTAGGAGAACCCGCCCGGCAAGATCACCGCCTCGACACCATGGAGTTCGTGCTCGGCGTGCCAGAGCGGGACGCCCTCACCACCCATGGACGTCACCGCTCGAAGCGCGTCGCGGTCGTCGAGCGATCCAGGGAACGTCACGACCCCGATCCGAGGCTTTCGCGTCACGATCGGTCCTCGGATCCGAGCCCGACGAGCTCGCTGACCTCGACGATGCGGAACGTCTCGATGACCGGGTTCGACAGCAGCCGCTCGGCCATCGCCTGGACCTGCGACACGGCCGCGTCTTGATCGATGGCTTCGACGTCGAGCTCCACGTACCTGCCGATGCGTACATCGGACACGTTCGTCCACCCCAGCGCCGGGAGCGAGCCCTCGACCGCCTTGCCCTGTGGGTCGAGGAGGCCGTCCTTCAGCGAGACGACGACCTGCGCTCGGAACCTCACGCGTGCTCCCGCCTCAACCGCTCGAGGTCCGCGGCGTCGCGGTCGCCGTCCGAAGCGGTGATGCCCACCCGCTGGAGATACCGGTCGAAATCATCGCCGGTCACCCGCTCGTAGGCGTCGCGGTACGTCTCGGCGGTGCGCTGCACCACCTCGGCGGGGAGATCGGGCGGGGGCGGCTCGTGGTCCCAGCCGCTCGCGTCGAGCCAGTCGCGCACGTACTGCTTGTCGAAGCTCGGCTGGCTGACGCCCTGCGCGTAGCCCTCGGCCGGCCAGAACCTGGAGGAGTCGGGCGTGAGGACCTCGTCGATGAGGATGAGCTCGCCGTCGGCGAAGCCGAACTCGAACTTCGTATCGGCGACGATGATCCCGCGCTCGGCGGCCACCGCAGCGCCGCGCTCGTAGAGCGCGATCGTGAGCTCGCGAAGTCGCTCCGCGAGTCCCCTGCCGATGAGGTCGATGGTCTCCTCGAACGTGAGCGGCATGTCGTGACCCTGGGCCGCCTTCGTCGTCGGCGTGAAGATCGGCTCGGGGAGCTTGGACGCCTCCACCAACCCTGACGGCAACGGGATGCCGCAGACGTGACCCTCGGCTCGATACTGCTTCAAGCCCGAGCCCGTGAGGTAACCGCGCGCCACGCACTCGACGAGCACCACCTGCGCCTTCTTCACCAGCATGGCGCGACCGGCAAGCGAAGGCTCACCCCGAAATGGCGCGGGGAACTCGCGGACGTCGGCGCTCAACAGGTGGTTCGGCACGAGGTCCTTCGTGCGGTCGAGCCAGTACCGCGTGAGACCGGTGAGGACGCGACCCTTGTCGGGGATCGGCTCGGGCAAGACCACGTCGAACGCCGAGATCCGATCGGTCGCGACGAGCAGCATCGCGTCGCCGACGTCGTACACGTCGCGAACCTTGCCCTGCGCGTGAAGCTTCGCGATCGGAGCGCTCACAGGTCCTCGCTCACCGAGAGCTTCGCGAGCCGGTCGAAGACCACGTCGAGGTTGCGAAGGTAGCGAGCCGGATCGAACAACGCCTCGAGCTCGTCCGTCGAAAGTCGCTCCGCGACCTCAGGCCGAGCGGTCAGTTCGGTCCGGAAGTCCGCCTCGCCGTCCCACGCTGCCGCGGCTGCCTCTTGCACGATCCGGTAGGCGTCGTCACGCGACAGCCCCGCGTCCACGAGCGCGAGCAGGACACCCTGCGAGTATGCGAGGCCGCCCCCCGCGTCGAGGTTCTCGCGCATGCGCTCGGGGAACACGCGCAATCCATCGAGCACCCCGGCGAGGTCCGCGAGCATGAAGTCGAGCGCGATCGTCGAGTCGGGCAGGATCACGCGCTCGGCCGAGGAGTGGGAGATGTCTCGCTCGTGCCACAGCGCGACGTTCTCGAGCGCGGCCTGCAGGTTGCCGCGGATCACGCGCGCAAGCCCGGTGATGCGCTCGCACCGTACGGGGTTGCGCTTGTGGGGCATCGCGCTCGAGCCCTTCTGACCCTCGGTGAAGGGCTCTTGCACCTCGCGCACCTCGGTGCGCGCGAGGTGCCGGATCTCGGTCGCGAACTCGTCGAGCGAGGAGGCGAGGATCGCGAGCGCGGCCACGTACTCGGCGTGCCGATCGCGGGGGATGATCTGGCTGGATGCTTCCGCGGGCCGTAGGCCGAGCTTCGCGCACACCTCCTCCTCGATCCGAGGATCTACCGCGGCGTACGTCCCCACCACACCGGAGATCGCGCCCACGCTCACGGCGTCCTTCGCCCGGCGCAGCCGCTCGCGATCACGATCGAGCTCGAACGCCCAGAGCGCCAGCTTGTGACCGAAGCTCGTCGGCTCGGCGTGCACGCCGTGCGTTCGGCCGACCATCACGGTGTCGCGGTGCTGCAACGCGAGCCGCTTCGTCACGCCGAGCAACGCTTCGACGCGCCCGAGCAGTAGATCGGCCGCGTCCCGCAGGTGTAACGCCAGCCCGGTGTCGAGGACGTCGGAGGAAGTCATGCCGAAATGGATCCACCGCCCAGCGTCGCCCACCGACTCGCCGACGGCCTGGACGAAGGCGGCCACATCATGCTTCGTGACCTGCTCGAGCTCGTTCACTCGCTCCACCGTGATAGCGGCGCGCTCTCGGATCGCCCGGGCGTCCTCCGCAGGCACCGTGCCGAGGCGCGCCCAGGCCTCGACGGCGAGGATCTCGATCTCGAGCCAGTGACCGAACCGCGCTTCGTCCGACCACACCGCCGCCATCTCGGGCAGTGTGTACCTCGAGATCACAGCTTCAAGCCCTCCGCCAGGTCATCCTTGAACTTCCACAGCTGCGCTTGAGCGTCGGGATCCGTGAGACCGACGATCTGGGCCGCGAGGATCGCGGCGTTCACCGAGGCATCGATGCCGACCGTCGCGACCGGCACGCCGCTAGGCATCAGGGCGGTGACCGATAGAGCCATCGTGCCGGTCATCTGCTCCGAGCTGATCGGCACGCCGATGACCGGCAAGATCGTCCGGGCGGCGACGGCGGCGGCCAGGTGGCCCGAGATGCCGGTGGTGCAGATCATCACCTTGATACCGCGGTCGAACGCCGTGCGCGCGTACTCGTCCACGACGTCGGGACTGCGCGAGGATGACATCACACGGATCTCGTGCGGGATGTCGAGCTTCTCTAAGATCGCGCCGGCCTGCTGCATCACGGCGAGCTCCGCGGGGGAAGCGACCAGGACGCCCACGACCGGTAACCGCTGGCTCATCCCGCCTCCTCCTCGATCGCGGCTGCGATGTCCTTCCGGAACTGCATCCCCTCGAACGCGATCCGAGACAGCGCCTCGTACGCGCGGTTCCCCGCCTCGGCCGAGGAATCACCGAGACCGCTGACGGACAGCACCCGCCCCCCGGATGTGACCACTCTACCCTGTCGCTCGGCCGTCCCAGAATGGAACACGATCGCGCCCTCGACCTCGCCGGCCTCCTCGAGCCCGCGGATCTCCCGACCCGTCGGGTAGGCCCCCGGGTAGCCCTCGGAAGCGGCGACGACGGTGACACAGCTCCGTTGCCAGACCTCTACGCTGAGCCCATCGAGCTCCTCCTCGGCGACCGCGAGGAGCAGCGTCGCGAGGTCCGAGCGCAGACGAGGGACGACCACCTGCGTCTCTGGATCGCCGAACCGGCAGTTGACCTCGAGGAGCTTCGGACCCTGATCGGTGATCATGAGCCCCGCATACAGCACACCCTGGTACCGGACCCCCTCCACGGCCATCGCGCGCACCGTCGCGTTCACGACGTCGTCCCATACCTGCTTCGCGGTGACATCGTCCAACCACGGGACCGGCGAGATCGCGCCCATGCCTCCCGTGTTCGGGCCGCGATCGCCCTCGCCCACGCGCTTGCGGTCTTGCGCGAACAGCAGCGGAACGACGTCGCGCCCGTCGGTGAGCGCGAACGCCGAGACCTCCCGCCCGATCAGGTGCTCCTCGATCAGCACGGTGGACCCGGCGTCGCCGAACACACCGCCCTCGAGCGCGTCCCGGAGGGCGCTGACGGCCTCGGCCTCGGTCTCGGCGATCACGACGCCCTTGCCGGCGGCGAGACCGTCGGCCTTGATCACGTACGGGGGCTCGAACCCCTCGAGCTCGCGGAGTGCGGCACCCATCTCCGAGACCGTTCGCGAACGACCCGCGGGGATCTCGTGCCGCTCGCAGAGCTCCTTCGTCCACGCCTTCGAGCCCTCGATGCGCGCCCCGGCTCTCGTCGGACCGAAGACGCGGCGGCCACGGGCGAGTAGGTCGTCGGCCAGGCCCGCGACGAGAGGACCCTCCGGCCCCACCACGGTCAGATCGATCCGCTCGCGCTCCACGAGCGCGCAGAGCCCCTCGAGGTCGTCGGTGGCAACCGGCTCGCATCGAACCTCGAAGGCGATCCCGGCATTGCCGGGCGCGCAGATGAGCTCCTCGACCTTCGGACTTCGAGCGAGCCCGCGCACGAGGGCGTGTTCTCGGCCGCCGCCGCCGACGACGAGGACCCTCATGCCGCGGGCAGAGACTGCTCGCGACCGGGCCCCACCGAGACCACGCCGACGGGAACACCCACGAGCTCCTGGAGCCGCTCGAGGTACTTGCGCGCCGCGGGGGGGAGTCCCTCGAAGGACCGCACCTCTCCGAGATCCTCCTCCCACCCCTCGAGCTCCTCGTAGATCGGCTCGGCGGCGTGGAAGAGGGACTGATGCGGCGGGAAGTCGTCGTAGGTCTCGCCCTCCGCGCGGTAGCCGGTGCAGACCTTCACGCTCGGGAAACCGGATAGCACGTCGAGCTTCGTGACGAACAGCTCGGTGAGACCGTTCAGCCGCGCCGCATATCGCAGGATCACCGCATCGAACCACCCGCACCGGCGCTTGCGTCCGGTCACCGTGCCGAACTCCTTGCCACGCTCGCCGAGGCGCTCGCCCTGCTCGCTATGATCCTCGGTGGGGAAGGGTCCGGCTCCCACGCGCGTGACGTACGCCTTCGTGATGCCGATCACGCGATCGACCTCGCGCGGCCCGATGCCGACGGACGCGAGCGCGTACCCGGTGAGGGGGTTCGAGGAGGTCACGAACGGATACGTCCCGTGGTCCAAGTCGAGCATCGTGCCTTGCGCGCCCTCGAGCAGGACGTTGTTCCCCGCGCGCAACCCCTCGTAGATGAGCTTGGAGGTATCGGTGACGTACGGGCGCAGGCGCTGCGCGTACCGCATGTAGTCCTCGACGATCATCTCGGCCGAGAGCGGAAGTCGCCCGTACACACGCGCAAGGACGATGTTCTTCTCCTTCAACGCGACGTCGAGCTTCTCTCGGAAGATCTTCTCGTCGAACAGATCCTGGATGCGCAGACCGATCCTTGCCGCCTTGTCACCGTAGGCCGGACCGATCCCTCGCTTCGTCGTCCCGAGAGCGTTCTTGCCCAGGAAGCGCTCGGTCACCTTCTCGAGCTCGAGGTGGTACGGCATGATCAGGTGGCAGTTGCCACTCACGACGAGACCGGTCGGATCGACGCCAAGCGTCGCCAACCCATCCATCTCCTCGAGCAACACACGAGGGTCGACGACCACACCGTCGGCGATCACGGAGGTCAGGTGCGGGTACAAGATCCCGGACGGGATGAGTTGGAGCTTCAACGTGTGA
>Ga0307308_10000205_pt1 | contig 19361 bp, 17 predicted proteins | sample ER_DNA_195_FD_194501 | JGI IMG/M metagenome (GOLD analysis project Ga0307308, IMG submission 194501) | Bulk soil microbial communities from the East River watershed near Crested Butte, Colorado, United States - ER_DNA_195 | ecosystem: Environmental > Terrestrial > Soil > Floodplain | place...
CGTGGATGGCCGAGTCAAGCCCGGCCATGACGGAGAAGAGGCTTTGCGTACAAGCCCGAGCGGAGTGGCCGCATGAACAAGCCTCTCCCTGCGCGTAACATCGGCGGCTATGTGCCGATGATCGACGGTCCGGAGAAAGTTTCCGGCCGTGCCAAATACACCGCGGACATCGTGCAGCCCGGACAGCTTGCCGGCCGCATCTTTCGCAGTCCCTACTCGCACGCCGAAATCGTCGACGTTGATATTTCGGAGGCGCTCAAAATTCCCGGCGTGATCGCGATCGCCACCGGCGCCGATTGCGACAGGACATTCGGCGTGCTGCCGATTGCACGCAGCGAACATCCGCTCGCGCGGAATAAAGTAAGATACCGGGGCGAGCCGGTCGCGGCTGTAGCTGCACTCGACGACAATATTGCGCGCGAGGCGCTCCGGCACATCAAGCTCACTGTGAAAGACCTGCCGGCCTATTACACCGCGAAGGACGCGCTGGCGCCAGAAGCTGCGCTCTTGCACGACAAGAAGCCCGGCAACATCGAACGCGACGTCCTGTTCGAACTCGGCTCGACCGCACAGGGTTTGCTGATGCCGATCTTGTCCGCGAAGGCACCTATAACTGCGCCGAAGTCTGCCAGAACCAGATGGAAATGCATGCCGCCGTCGCCGAATACGACGCCGTTCGGGATCGCATGACCGTGCACGCCTCGACGCAAGTGCCCTACTACGTGCACCTGATGCTGTCGCAGATCCTCGGCATGGAAATGTCGCGCATCCGCGTCATCAAACCGCATGTGGGCGGCGGATTCGGCTGTCGCACCGAGACGCTCAATATCGAGCTCATTGCTGCGCTGCTCGCGCGCAAGGCCAATGCCACGGTGCGGATTGTCACGACGCGAGAGGAAACCTTCATCACTCACCGAGGCCGACCCGAGACCGATATCAGGCTCAAAATCGGCATGCGCAAGGACGGCCGCATCACCGCGGTCGAATGCGACTGCGACCAGCGCGGCGGCGCGCATTCAGGATACGGCATCGTAACCATCCTTTATTCCGGCTCGATGCTTTACGCGATCTACGACCTGCTCAACGTGAAATACACGGGCCGCCGTGTCCTCACCAATACGCCGCCCTGTGGCGCCTTCCGCGGTCACGGCACCGTCGACATCCGCTTTGCCTTCGAAAGCCTCATCGACCAGACGGCGGCTGAACTGGGCCTCGATCCGTTCGCGGTGCGCCGCGCCAACCTCCTGACCGCGCCGACCTTCACCGACAATGATTTGATGGTGAACTCGTACGGTCTCCCGGAATGCCTTGACTGGGTCGAGCGCGAAAGCGGGTGGAAAAGTCGCAAAGGCATGCTCCGCAATGGGACAGGCATTCGCAAAGGACTTGGGATGGGCTGCTCGCACTACATCTCGGGCGCCTCAAAGCCGGTGAACTGGACTGGCGAGCCGCATGCAACCGTGAAGATCAAGCTCGATTTCGACGGCTCGATCGTCGTCCTCTCGGGCGCAGCTGATATCGGACAGGGCTCCACCACCATTCTCGCGCAGACGGTCGCCGAGGTGCTCGGCCTCGATCTTTCGCGCGTGCGTGTCGTGACGGGTGACAGCGAGGTGGTTCCGAAGGATAACGGCTCCTACTCGTCGCGTGTCACTTTCATGGTCGGCAATGCGGCGCTCGACGCGGCGCGCAATCTGAAAAGCGTGCTCGTCAATGCCGCTGCCCGCAAACTCGAGGCGCGGGCCGAGGACATCGAATGCCTCGGTGAAGTCTATCGTGCGGGCGCCCAGGACAAGGGCGCGACTTTTGACGAGGTGGTGACTGAAGCCCTGAAGGATAGTGGCACGATCACGGTCACTGGCAACTATTCGACCATCCCGGAATCGCACGGTGCCAAGAAATATCGCGGCGCTGCCATCGGCGGCACCATGGGTTACAGCTACTCGGCACAGGTTGTGGAGGTCAGTGTCGACGAGGAAACCGGTGTCGTCACCGTCGATAAGGTCTGGGTCGCACATGACTGCGGCAAGGCGCTCAACCGGCTGACGGTCGAAGGTCAGGTGCAGGGCTCCGTCTGGATGGGCATGGGCCAGGCCATGAGCGAAGAAGCCGCCTATCACGATGGGCTCATGGTCACTGCGAACATGCTCGACTACCGCGTACCGACCATCCAGGACTCTCCGCCGATCGAAGTCGGCATCGTCGAGAGCAACGACCCGTACGGTCCCTTCGGCGCGAAGGAGGCGGGCGAAGGCTCGCTCGCGGCGTTTCTGCCCGCGCTCACCAATGCCATCGCCGATGCGATCGGCATCCGCTTCAACGACCTTCCGGTGACCCCGGATCGTGTCTTCGAGGCGATCGAAAAGCAGCGGCGGGGAGCTGAGAAATTGAAGAAAACGGGAGCGGGTTATGGTTGAGTACACGCACATCACCCTCTCGGTGGTCATGCGCGGGCTTGACCCGCGCATCCAAGAGGAAACGCCACAGGTCGCACACTTACGGCCGTCATTGCAGCACAGCCTCATGGATTGCCGGGTCGAGCCCGGCAATGACAACGGAGAGGTGAGTACCCGCCTGAGCGAGATGGCCGGGACAAGCCCGGCCATGACAGGCATGGGTGGAGGCCAGTAATGGACGCCCTGCCGGAATTTCGCGTCGTCAGCCCAACAACGCTGGCGGAGGCAATTGCGGCCCGCGCGGATAACCCGCAGGCGATGCCGCTCGGGGGTGGCACAGACCTTGTCGTGAACATCCGACGTGGCATCGTGGCGCCGCCGGTCCTGATCGACATGAACGGCGTGCAGGAATTGCATGCGATCCACGCTGACGAGAAATCGATCGAGCTGGGCGCCTCGGTGCGCCTGAGCGATATCGCCACAAACACTATCCGGTCGTCGCGCAGGCCGCAGCGCATATCGCAGGCCCCACGCACCGTAATATGGGCACCGTCGGCGGTAATCTCTGCCTCGACACGCGTTGTATTTTCTACAATCAGAGCGAATGGTGGCGGAGCGCCAATAACCACTGCCTCAAGACAACCGGCACCCTCTGCCATGTCGCCCCGAAGAGTCGCGGCGTGTGTTTTGCGACTTTCTCGGGAGATCTTGCCCCAGCGCTTCTCACGCTCGGCTCCGAGATCGACATCGTTGGCCCGAAAGGCCGCCGCACAATTCCGCTCGAGAAGCTCTACATCGGCTTCGCCCGGCAGGATGTGCCGGTGACGGAGACGCAGGGCGACGGCAAATACTATCTGTCGCTGCGTCCGGGCGAGATCGTCACCGCGGTGCATGCGAAGAATACGCCGGGCCTCCATTCGGCCTACGACAAGATTCGCATCCGCCGCTCGATCGAATATCCGGTCGCAGGAGTCGCGGTTGCACTCAGGAAGGAAGGCGGCAAACTTACCGACCTACGGGTTGCTTTCACCGGCACCAATCCGCGTCCAGTGTTGCTTGCTGGCACCGCCGAACTCTGCGGCAGCGGGCTCGATGAACGCGTCATCAAGGGCCTCGATGCGCTTGTTCGCGATCAGATCATGCCGATGAAAACCACTTTCACCCCCGGCCACTATCGGCGGCGGGTCGCCGGCGTGCTGGCGCGACGACTCGTCGCGCGGCTCTTCGAAGGCTGACCGGATCGGGGGGCGCGTGCAGCACGATTTCACCGAGCGCCGCCCCTACAACGCAGTCAGCGATTTCGTTGACGCCAATGTGACGCGCGGGCTCGGCCACAAGATCGCATTCGTTGACCCTGACCGCTCGCTCACCTATGGCGAGCTGCAAACGCGCAGCATTCGCTTCGCCAACGCCCTGCGCAGCCTGGGTGTGGAGCACGAACAGCGCACAGCGCTCTTGCTCAACGACACCATCGACTACCCGGTGGCGTTCTGGGGTGCAATCCGCGCCGGCGCGATCGCGATCCCTCTCAATACATACCTGCCGCTCTCGCAATACGCCTACATACTCGGCGATTGCCGCGCGACGGTGCTGGTTGTGGCAGAATCTCTCGCAGAGACGATTGCGCCTGTCATCGATCGGTTGTCGCGGCTGAAAAACATCATTGTCGTCGGCGACCGGCCGGACGGTCGGCGCGGGCGCAACGGTAAGACAACCCATCCGTTCGAGGATCTGATCGCCGATGCCGACCCGACGCCGTTTACTGCCGACACGGTCTCCGATGAAGTTGCCTTCTGGCTCTACACCTCTGGCTCGACCGGCGACCCCAAGGGGGTCAAACACGCCCACTCCAACCTGATGGCCACTGCAAAGCTGTTTGGCCAGGGCGCCCTCGGAATCCGCGAGGATGATATCGTGCATTCCGCCTCCAAGCTGTTCTTCGCTTTGGCAATGCCATGACCTTCCCGCTTTCGGTCGGCGCCAGCGCCGTCCTGTGGCCCCACCACCCTTCGCCTGAGGGGGTCTTCGAGACGATGCGGCGCCATCGGCCGACGATTTTCTACGGCGTACCGTCGCTCTACGCGGCGCTTCTCTCGCACCACGAAATCTCTAAGGGCGCTGGCTCCGACCGACTGCGTATCTGTGTCTCCGCAGGTGAGGCGTTGCCAGCGCATATCGGCGAGCGCTGGCGCGATGTGGTGGGTGTCGACGTGCTTGACGGGCTCGGCTCAACCGAAATGTTGAACACTTTCCTGAGCAACCGCCCCACCGACATTCGCTATGGCTCGACCGGCAAACCGGTCCCCGGCTATGACGCTCGCATCGTCGACGAGCACGGCCGAGATGTGCCCGACGGCGAAATCGGCGAACTGATTGTGCGCGGGCCGTCGGCCGGTGAAGGCTACTGGAACCAGCGCGCCAAGAGCCGGAGCACCTTTGCCGGCGAATGGACCCATACTGGCGACAAATGCCGGCGCGACGCCGACGGCTACTACTATTACTGCGGGCGCACCGATGACATGTTCAAGGTCAGCGGCATGTGGGTTTCGCCCTTCGACGTCGAGGCGGCGCTGGTCGCCCACGAGGCTGTGCTGGAGGCCGCGGTCATCGGCAAGGAAGACGCCGACGGACTGATCAAGCCAAAGGCCTTCATCGTGCTCAGGAATGGCTTCAAGGCGGATGAGGTGTTGCTCGAGGCCCTTAAACTTCACGTGAAGGATAAAGCGGGGCCCTGGAAGTTCCCGCGTTGGATCGAGCCGCGCACCACGTTGCCACGCACCGCTACCGGCAAGCTGCAGCGTTTCAAACTACGGGAAGAAGACCTGGGGGTGGGGCGATGAAATCGCCCCACGAGCGCAAGTCACCCGGCCATAGTGTTCGCTCATTCCCGCGTAAGCGGGAATCCAGAGCGGAAACTTCCGAACGTCTCGCCCTGGGTCCCCCCTTTCGCGGGGACGAGCGGGCTGCACGTGCATGACAGAGTCCGTCCCGGATCCCTGACCTACGCGATCTTCACGTATTCGAAGTCACCCGGCTTGTTGTCGATACCAACTTTGGGCGCGGCGATCCAGCCGGCGAACTTGGCAGGCTCGTATTGCGGCTGCATCAGGCTCTCGATGAAGTCTTTGTCCGACTCCGACGGCAGATATTCCGTCCTGCGCTCCGTCCACTCGGCGGGCAAGAGGATATTTCCATCGACATCGACGTTGGTGCGCGAGAACTCGCCGATGTGGCGATGGAACGCGACGTGCGGCAGCTTGATCTCAAACGGGATGCCGAAGCCCTCGATCACTTTGTTCCAGCGGCTGACGCCGGCATTGCAGTCAACGACGTAATCGTCGCGCAGCCGCATGTTGAGCGCCGAGAGCGCCGGCGCATCCTCGTTCTGGATCTTGCCGTCGATCAGGCGCAGCACCGGGTAGGTGCCGCTCTCGAGCTGGTGGTCGTCCTTCAGCCGGTCCTCGCGGTAGCGGCCTTTTAGCCCGGCGTGGAAAGCGTTGGCGGCATTGGTCGAGATCTCGTTGCCGAACAAATCGAGCGTCAGCGAGAAGTGCAGGTTGGCCTTCTTCTGGATGGTCGGCAGATCGATGACGCCAAGTTTGCGCACCCGGGGGATGTCGTAGGAGTCGGTAATGCCGGCCTGCTTCATCGCCTCACATGTCCGTTGAACGACGCGGGTGACGCCGGTTTCGCCCACGAACATATGGTGCGCCTCTTCGGTCAGCATGAAGCGGCAGGTGCGCGACAGCGGGTCGAAGCCCGACTGCGCCAGCGCCTCCAGCTGCATTTTGCCGTCGCGGTCGGTGAAATAGGTGAACATGAAGAATGACAGCCAATCCGGCGTCTTCTCGTTGAACGCGCCCAGCATGCGCGGTGTGTCGGGATCGCCCGAGCGGCGTTGCAGCAGCGCCTCGGCTTCCTCGCGCCCGTCGGTGCCGAAATATTTCTGCAGCAGATAGACCATCGCCCAGAGGTGGCGGCCTTCCTCGACGTTGACCTGGAACAGGTTGCGCATGTCGTAGAGCGAGGGCGCGGTCTTGCCGAGATGACGCTGCTGCTCGACGGAAGCCGGCTCGGTGTCGCCCTGGATCACCACCAGGCGGCGCAGCATCGCGCGATATTCGCCCGGCACTTCCTGCCAGGCCGGCTCGCCTTTGTGCGTGCCGAAATTGACCTTGCGGCCTTCCATCTGCGGCGCCAGCAGCACGCCCCAACGATATTCCGGCATTCGGACATAGTCGAACTTCGCCCACCCCTTGGGGTCGACGCTAACGGCGGTGCGCAGATAGACGAGCGACTCCTGGAAGCCCTCCGGCCCCATGTCGTTCCACCAGTTGAGATAGCCGGGATGCCATTTCTCCAATGCGCGTTTGACGCGCACGTCCTGCCCGAGCGCGACGTTGTTCGGGATCAAGCCGTCATAGTCGACCTGAGCGATGTTCATGGCAGTAGCCTTTCTTGATTGAACATGTGCCGCCTCTCCACGGTCATTCGCGGGGTTGGCCCGCGCATGCATGATGAGTCGCAACCCCTGGCGGCAAGGCGTCATGGATCGCCGGGGCAAGCCCGGCAATGACGGGGAACAGGTTGGACGTCCGACACTCATCACACCCTATTCTTGTTGAACGTTGGCGACACGCCGCTACCGTAGAGCTTCAGCGCACCCTGCTCGCCGATCGCGTTCGGCCGCTGGAAGATCCAGTTCTGCCACGCGGTCAGACGCCCGAAGATCTTGGTCTCCATCGTCTCCGGGCCGGCAAAACGCAGGTTTGCTTCCATGCCGGTCATGGCATCGGGCGAGAAGCTGGTGCGTTCCTCAAGCATGACGCGCAGCTCGTCGTCCCAGTCGAAATCCTCGTAGGCCGCGGTGACTAGGCCGAGTTCGGCTGCTTCCTCGCCTTCCACCGCCGTGCCGATGTTGCCTTTGAGCGTATCGAGCGTCTTTGGCTCGCCGAGAAAACGGATTTCGAGACGAGTCAATCCGTTGCCCATCGGGTAGAAGCCGAAATTCGCTTGTCCCAGCGTGATCGCGGCCGGCTTCCTGTTGTCGCCTTCGCGGGTGCCGATCAACATCAACGAGCGGTCGGCGGCGAAAGCCAGTTCGGCCAGCGAGCCTGCAAAACACGACCCCGGCTCGATCAACGCGATGAAGCTCTTGGCGGTCACATCCACGCGCTTGAAAACGCGCTTGAGATAGTGACGGATCTCGCGCATCAACCAGTCGCCATTGGCTTTCGCCAGAAAGTCGTCGTGTTCGAGCACGGCCTTCGCATTGCCGTCGGTTCGCAACAGCACAACGCCGATGGCGGCTTCATTGGTGCGCAAGTGCAGGATCGCGTCCTCAAGCTCGCGCGCTACGACGAGTGGCCAGAACTTGGCACCCAGTGCATGCGCGGCCTCGACGGAGGCCGGCGCACCCTGCGAAGGTCCGCGCACCGTGACCGTTGCGAGCCCTCGCTCCCGGTCGATTTCCACATCCACATGCGAATATGAGATGCGTTCTTTCTCGATCTTGCGCTCGAGCGGCGTCAGCGTGATGCCTTTGGCGTCCTTCGGCCGATCCGAACGCGCGGCAATTTCCTTCGCGCGCGCCGCCACGGTGTCCTTCCATTTCGAATTGGGCACTACTTCGTCGACGAGCCGCCATTCGACGGCCTTCGTACCGCGCACACCTTCCTCGATCGAGCAGAAGACGTCGGCGCGATCGCGGCGCACTTTGCGCTTGTCAGTGACGCGCGTAAGCCCGCCGGTACCGGGCAGCACCGCAAGCAGCGGCGTCTCGGGGAGCGCCACCGCCGAGCGACGATCATCGACCAGCATGATGTGATCGGCCGCGAGAGCGAGCTCGTAACCGCCGCCGGCCGCGTTGCCATTGATCGCGCAGACATAGATCTGCTTTGAATTCTCCGAAGCATCCTCGATCGCAAGACGCGTCTCATTGGTGAACTTGCAGAAGTTCACTTTGGCGCCGTGCGTGGCCCTACCGAGCATGCGGATATTGGCGCCGGCGCAGAACACATTATCCTTTCCCGACTTGATGACCACACAGCGCACCTCCGGATGCTCGAAGCGCAGGCGCTGCACCGCGTCGTTCAATTCGATGTCGACGCCAAGATCGTAGGAATTGAGCTTAAGCTCGTAATCGCCGAGGCCGCCCGCTTGGTCGACATCCATGATGAGATAGGCGATCTCGCCGTCACGCTCGATCTTCCAATGGCGATAACGCGAGGGATCGGTTTCGTAGTCGATTGTGTCCGTCGCCATCACATGCGCTCCTCGCAGTGCAACTTCGAAGCCATGCCTTTTCGCCATCGCGCTCGGCGATCCGGGGCGACATGCTCGTGTGCATTATTATGCACATCACCTAACACGCCAGCGGACCCTTCACAACGGGCCTGTTACTACAACGCGCTCTCAGGCCATTGCATGGCATTATAATGCATGTTAGGCGGAAACCATGACAAACGGCCGCACCAGGACCTTAGCCCCGACTTCCAGGCCGGTAGCCAAAACCATGGCTAAACCCGCCAGCAGGCGCGATATCGATACGTATCTGCGCCGGCTCGGCGAGCGCGTGCGCACCCTGCGCAATCAGCGTGGCATGACGCGCAAGGCGCTGGCACAGCACGCCGACGTGTCCGAACGCTATCTGGCGCAGCTCGAGGCCGGCCTTGGCAATGGCTCGATCGTGCTGCTGCGACGGATCGCGCACGCCATCGGCCTGCCGGTGACGCAGCTTGTCAGCGAGAGCGCCGAGCCCGCACTCGACTTCGTATTGCTGTCGCAGTTCCTCGAGCGGCTGTCGCCGGCCGCGTTTGCCGAGGCGCGTGATCTGCTGCTTAAGCATTTCGCCGAGCCGTCAAAGGATGCGCGGCGGCGGCGTATCGCGCTGCTCGGGTTGCGCGGCGGCGGCAAGTCGACACTCGGCCGGCTTCTCGCTGAGCGCCTGGATATCCCCTTTATTGAGCTCGACCGCGAGATTGAAAAGCGCAGCGGCACCACCTTGAGCGAGATCTTCGACATGTTCGGCCAGGAAACTTTTCGTCGCGCCGAACGCGAAGCACTTGATGACGTGCTGCGTCAGCACAAGGATTTCGTGATCGCGACCAGCGGCAGCATTGTCACGGAGCCAGGCACGTTGGAATTGCTTCTCGCCTCATGTTTCACGGTCTGGGTTCGCGCCGAGCCGGAAGACCATATGAAGCGGGTCATGGCGCAAGGCGACATGCGGCCAATGGCCAACAACACCCGCGCCATGGACGATCTGATCTCGATCCTGCGCAGCCGCGAGCCGCTCTATGCAAAGGCTGAGGTTGCGCTCACCACGACCGGCAAGACGCCGGAGCAGAATTTAACGGAACTGTTGCGTATCATGGCAGTTCCCGATACGCGCTTGGCGCGGCAGCGCAGCGGTTCCCCGACATTGGACAAGGAGCGGGTGTAGTGCAGAGCGCACAGACTCAGCCGTCATGCCATAGAGGTTTCGAGTTCGGAGAGGGAGTATGAGTGAGACCATCAAGACCGATGTTCTGATCATCGGGGCCGGGCCGGTTGGCCTGTTTGCCGTGTTCGAGCTTGGGCTGCTCGATATCAAGGCGCACCTCGTCGATATTCTCGACAAGGTCGGCGGCCAGTGCGCCGAGCTCTATCCCGAGAAGCCGATCTACGACATCCCCGGCATTCCGTACATCACCGGCCATGGCTTGACCGATGCCCTGATGCAGCAGGTCAAGCCGTTTCATCCCACGTTCCATCTCGGGGAGATGGTGACGAGCCTGGAAAAAATCGGTGATCCCCTGTTCCGCCTGCGCACCGACGCCGGCAAGACCTTCGAGGCGAAGTGCGTGGTGATCGCGGCCGGCGGCGGCTCGTTCCAGCCGAAGCGCCCGCCGATCAACGGCATCGAGCCTTACGAGGAAAAATCGGTTTTCTATGCCGTCCGCAAGATGGAGACCTTTCGCGGCAAGCGTCTGCTGATCGTCGGCGGTGGTGACAGCGCGCTCGACTGGACACTCAATCTGCAGCCCGTTGCGCAAAAATTGATGTTGGTGCACCGGCGCGACGACTTCCGCGGCGCACCCGACAGCGTCAACAAGATGCGTGCGTTGGTTGCTGCCGGGGGCATGGACCTAAAGATCGGCCAGGTCACGGCATTGGAAGGCGCTGACGGCAAGCTTGCCGCCGCTTCAATCAAGGGCAGTGACGGCAGCATCTCGCGCGTCGAGATCGATGCCATGCTGCCTTTTTTCGGACTCACAATGAAGCTGGGGCCGGTGGCGGACTGGGGCATCAAAATGGACGACGAACTCATTCCCATCGACACGGCCACCTTCGAGACAAATATTCCGGGGCTGTTCGCAATCGGCGACATCAACACCTATCCGGGCAAGCTCAAGCTGATCCTATCGGGTTTCCACGAAGCCGCGCTGATGTCCCAGAAGGCGCACCGCTACGTCTATCCGGAGAAGAAATTGGTATTCCAGTACACAACATCGTCGACAAGTCTGCAGAAAAAACTGGGCGTCGCGTGATGCTGCGTGGCGTTGCACATTGCGCATGGTCATTCCGGGACGCGCGCATTACGCGCGAACCCGGAATCCAATCGCACTCGCATGACTCTATTTCTGGATTCCGGGTCGGCGTCTTTCGGCGAATCTCGGAATGACGGCTATCGGCATGCCCAAGATTACCTACATCGAACACGACGGAGCGAAGCACACGGTCGAGGCCGAATTGGGGGCGACGGTGATGGAGACAGCGCTGCGCAACGATATTGCCAGCATCGTCGCCGAATGCGGCGGTGGCTGCACCTGCGCCACCTGCCTGGTCCATGTCGACGAGAAATGGTTCCAGGTCGTCGGCCCACCTTCGGCCGAAGAGGAAGAGCAACTTGACGCCGCCTTCGAAGTAAAACCGACCTCGCGCCTCTCCTGCCAGATCAAGGTCACCGAAGCGCTCGACGGCCTCGTCGTGCACACGCCCGCCTATCAGGGCCGGTAAGCGTCACACTTCGGCGCGTTGTCTTTTTGAGGCCTGTTCCGCCCGCGAGGTGATATTCGATACGGCGTCCTCACCCCTCCGGGTCGCCTCTGCCATTGCGGTTGAGGCGTTGCTGGCGAAAAGCTGCGCCGCCTTCTGCATCTTCAGGCCGAATTCCTTCGTCTGGTCCGCAATGGTCTGGGCCTGACGGGCCAGAAACTCGCTCTGACACTGCGCGAAGCCCTGCGGTTCCTTGGCGCGCGACAGTTTCTGGCCGTACTCCATCGTGTTCGACAGAGTTTTCTGGGTCAGCGACGTCATATGCTCGCGGATCGTTGTAGCCTGGTTCTCAAAGTCTTCGGCCATCTTGCGCGCGACCCGCAGAAAGGCGTCAAACGCCTGCCTGCTCTGGTTGAACGTTTCTTCTGTGAACTCGCGGCTCCAAGTCATGCCGAAGTTTGCAGCTTGCATTGCGCGTTCGCTGCTTTGTTGCGCGAAGTCTGCTGAATCTCGTGCCATTGCCTTCTCCCTTGAAGACACGTTGTGTCTTTTCTTGTGTTGGGTTGGTGACTCTCTTCTTGGGCAACGGCTTCCCACACGCCTTGTTCCTGCAACTCTGAAAAGTAACGCGGGTAAAGGCCACACAAGCGGCTGTGTTCCCCGGGAACAATCACCTGCGTCGGATGAGCCAAACACCGCCTGTGGATAACGGGGCCTGGAACCGAGGCTTCCAGAAAGGGCTACGGCGATGGGCTATGCTCCGGAGGTTCCGCTGGGGAGCTGGGACAGATGTCTGTTACGGAACGTATGCAGGCTTTGGGCGATCACGCCAAAAGCAGCAGGCAGTCGCCATTGCGCCCGAGGCAAACCGCAAACGGCGACGTGACTGCTGCCAGCAATGCTTTCATCCACGACAATCCGTCGACGCCGCCCGCTTTTGATGAGGACGCAGTGAAGGCTCTTCTTCATGACACGGTTGAAGATCGCAGCATCGAAGAACTGATCATTCCGGAAAGTGCGACAGTCCCGATCATTGCTGAGTCGCACGCGGGGGAATTAATCCCCAACGAGGCGGGCACTGCTTCAAAACAACCGGTCGTCCGCGAAAGCGACGACCATTTTGCCGCAAGGCGCGCGATCATCCACGAATGGGAAAACTGGTCAGCCCTGCACACGGATGAGCTGGAAGACCCCAAAGCGGGAAAATACTTCTTTGAGCATTTGCAAAAGAAGAAACAGCACCTCCTGACCTTCGCTTCGGATGATGGGTGGGAGAGCGTGCGCGGGTGGCTGATGCAGGCGGGACGGGTTAAGGGCTGAGCTTCACCCGCATATCGGACATCTCCAAAAACCGAGGTCCCCGGCTTTCGCCGGAGACCCCATTCATCGCCTGAAACACGGTCTTAAAATTTCAGCCGGTCTTCAAAATGGTCAGCCCGGGCAAACCGAGAGGCCGCTGCAGGCTCCCAGGGTAAAATTGGCTTTCTCCTTCGCCGAACCGGCCGCGATCTCGAGCGCTTCATCGGAAACAAGGTTGATGAAGAGCTCTTCTTCGTTCCGGTCGAGCATGGTCTTGGTCGTCATGGCGTTGGTCCTTTGTTGCTGATGTTACTCGTTCCGTTGGCTTGGCCCCACGATCGGGCCCCTATGCGCGCCAGATCCACCTGAGGGCTTCCGTCCGCGCCTCGATCTTCCCGAACGGCAGGTGATAATCCCCGTGGATCATCGGTTCATTCGAGCTGTGGGACTGACAGCGCAATTCCGCAACGCGTCCCGCGACAGCGACCCGGCTCGTCCAGTTCACATAGGTGACCGACATGGGTGCCTCCAGTCATCGAATCTCATGATTGGAGCGTAGTGCGATCACCAAAGAATCTCTGTGATAGGGGTCACAGAACGGACGATTTGCGAAACACGGTAAATCCGCGACAATTCGCCGCTATTCCATCGCGATCCGCGACCCTTTGGCCCCATTAAGCAGGCGCTTGAGATGGAAAGCCGCTAGGCGATCCTCTGGCTGCTTGCCAACATGAGCCGCGAAAGCGGCAACCGCGCCGGCATCCCCCGCTTCGAGCAAAGCAAAGGCGTCGAGATAACTTTTCGTCGCGGGATCATTGAATTGTTTTTCCTGCAGGGGCTCGAAGGCACGGATCACCTCACCCCTGCCCCGCAGTACAAGGTCTCCGATCGGCCGCCCGCGAAAATTCTTCACTTCCTCGGCCAGCCCCGCGCTGACACAGATGCGGGTGCCGAGCTGCTTGTTGGCGGTCTCAAGGCGCGAGGCCACGTTGATCGTATCGCCATAGGCGGTGTAGTCGAAAAACCGGCCGCCGCCGAAATTACCGACGATCGCCGGCCCCGCGTGAACGCCGATACGCGTCACACCAAATGCAATGCCCTTCTTCTGCCAGCGCTCGCAGAAACTCTGCGCGAATTCATCGAGCGCAAGCGCGCAGGCGACAGCGCGCGCGGCGTGGTCGGGCTGCTCGCCGGGGGCGCCGAACAGAATGTGCAAGGCATCGCCGACAATCTTGGCGACCGTTCCATCATTCGCAAAAACGATGTCGGTCATCCCCGAGAGATATTCATTGAGGAGAGGCCCAAGCACGTTTGGCTCAAGAGTCTCGACCAGCGCGGTAAAGCTCGCAATGTCGGTGAACAGCGTCGCGATTTCGCGGCGTTGACCTTCGAGATCGACAGCGTCCGTGTCGCCGGCCAGGCGCTGGGCAAGGTTCGGAGAGAAATAGCGGGACAGCGAGGCATAGGCGCGCTCGGCGGTCGCCTGCCGCTCACGGGCGTCACGCAAAAATCGGATGTGGCGGATCGTCTTGGCAATGGTGGTTTCAAGATCAGAGAAATCGATTGGCTTGGTCACGAAATCGAATGCACCGCGGTTCATCGCGGTGCGAATATTGGTCATGTCGCCATAGGCCGAAACGATGACGGTCATGATGTTGTCTTCGTTCTCCTGCAACTTCTGCAACAGCGACAGTCCGTCCATCCTCGGCATGTTGATATCGGTGACCACCAGATCAATGTCGCCGTTCACCTTCAGCGCCGCAAGCGCCTCCACGCCATCGTGGGCAAACGTAAAGCTGACCGTCTTGTCCCGGATTTGATGCCGGAACTTCTGAAGAACGAGAGCCTCGAGATCGGGCTCGTCGTCGACGACAAGGATCCGGGTAGTCATGCGGCCCTTTCGACGCGCGTGTCGATCTCGTTGCGAAGCATCACAAAATCGATCGGCTTAGTGAACAGGGCGTCGGCGCCGCTTTCCAGCGCCTTGCGCTTGGTTTCCGCGTCGCCATAGGCCGTAATCATGATGACTGGGACATCTGGTCGTACCGCCTTTGCCTTGGGCAGGAGCTCAAGGCCGCTCATGCCCGGCATGTTGATGTCGGATAAAATCAGTATCAGCGAAGCATCGCCCGCATCGCTGATGCTTTGCAATGCCGCCGGGGCAGACTGGGCAAATTCCATGGTGAAGCGGGCTGCGCGGAGATCGCGTCGAAAGTGCTGCCGAAACAGCATTTCAACGTCCGGTTCGTCATCGACAACAAGAATAAGAAGTTTCACGCGGATGCTCCTGTCTTGGCCAGCGTTGCCGCCCTGCGTGGAAGAACGATGCGAAATTCGGTGTATTGACCGGGCGCAGTGTCGACATCTACGGATCCGCCATGCTGCTTGACGATGATGTCGTGGCTGATCGAGAGGCCGAGCCCGGTACCCTCGCCCGCGGGCTTGGTGGTGAAAAACGGATTGAACATCTGTTCCCTCACCTCGGGCGGAATACCACCGCCGTTGTCGCGAATCTTGATTTCGACGCTGTCACCGAGATTTTTCGTCGAAGCCGCGAGCGTGGGCTCGTAGCCATCGGCCCCATCCTGTGCTTTGCGCTTTGTCGCAGCATAGAAGCCGTTGGAAATGAGGTTGAGGAGTACCCGCGTGATCTCCTGTGGAAAGAGGTCAGCCTCCCCCGCCGTCGGGTCGAAAGAGCGCTGCAGCGTGATGTTGAATCCCTGTTTCTCGGCACGAGCGCCGTGATAGGCCAGGTTGAGGCTTTCCTCGACGAGGGCATTGATATCAACCGGCTGGTGCTCCCCGGAGCCTTGGCGCGAATGAAGAAGCATGTTCTTGACGATCGAATCGGCACGCTTGCCGTGTTGCACGACCTTCTCGAGGTTGCTCTGCAACATATCCATCAGTTCAGTCAGCAGGGCGCCGGTTTTCTCATCCAGTTTCACGACTTCCAGCGCTTCCTTGATTTCATCTATCAGCTCGGTCGAAAGCGCGGAGAAATTATTGACGAAATTGAGCGGGTTCTTGATCTCGTGAGCAATGCCCGCGGTGAGCTGGCCGAGCGAGGCAAGCTTTTCAGTCTGCACCAGACGATCCTGCGCGGTCCGCAGGTCTTCCAGCGATTTCGCCAGCTCGCGGGTGCGCGCTTCTACGTCCTCGAACAGACGCACGTTTTCGATGGCGATCACCGCCTGGTCGGCAAACGTAGTGACGAGTTCGATCTCCTTTTCGCTGAACGGCCGTACATCCGGTCGCATTAGCACGATGACGCCGATCGGCGTGCCTTCGCGCAACAGCGGTACGCCGAGAATGGTGCGGTAGTCGCCCAGCCGCTGTCCTTCCATTAAGGTATATTCGTTATCGGCGAGTGCATCGGGAATATGAACGATCTTGCCGGTCTGCAGTACACGCCCCACGCACGTCCCCCGCCCCGGCTCGATTGGCACGTTTCTGGCGAATTCCACGAACTCGAGTGAAAAATTATAGCTGGTTGCGTAGTAGTAAGCGGAGCCCTTCTGACGCAAGATCGCTCCGCGCACAGCATCGCATAGCCGCGCGGCAGATTCGGTGAGGGTGTCGAGCACCGCCTGCAGGTCGAATGTCGAGCGACTGATGACCTTGAGCACATCGGCGGTCGCGGTCTGCTGCTGCAGCGATTCCGTCAGCTCGGCCGTACGCGCTTGCACTTCGCCGAACAAGCGCGCGTTCTCGATCGCAATCACCGCCTGGTCAGCGAAGGTGCTGATAATCTCGATCTGCTTGTCGGTGAATGGTACGGGCTCCGACTTTGTCATCGCAATGACGCCGATGCAGTTTCCTTCGCGCAGCAGCGGCACGCCGAGCATCGCACGAAACCCGGCAAGTTTTTGGCCTTCGTGCCAGGTGTATTCCGGATCGGCCAGCACGTCGCGAATATGAACCGGGGCGACCTCCATTGCGGTGCGGGCGATCAGTGTGCCCCGGCCCGGCGCGATCGGATGCTGGCGCACGTACTCCTGATACTCGGGCGAGAAGCCATTGTGCGCGGCCAGACGATAGACGTCCCCATCGCGCAGGAAGATCTGGACGTTTTCCGATTGACATAGGCGGCCTGCCGAATCGACCAGTGTATTGAGCACAGACTGGACATCGAACGCCGAGCGGCTGATGACCTTGAGCACATCAGCAGTTGCGGTCTGCTGGTCGAGCGACTGGCGCAGTTCGTTGAGCAGCCGCGTATTCTCGATGGCGATGACGGCCTGCGCCGCGAAGTTCTCCAACAGCGCGATCTGCTTCTCGCTGAATGGCCGGACTTCCTGCCGGTAGATCAGGATAGAGCCGATCAGAGCGCCGTCCTTGAGCATTGGGACACAAACGCTCGACCGGGCGCCACCGAGCCTGCCCGAAACACCGACAACTGACTCGGCGGCGTAATCCGCAGTATGCGTCACGCGCTTTGTACGCAGAACTTGATCGAGTTGACTGCCCGGCGTCGTCTGGAACGGACCGCGGCGGCTCTGAAAATCGGTATATTCGGGAGGCGCGCCGACATCCGCCGCGTAACGGAACGCGTCTCCATCATAAAGGAACATGGTGCCGAACTTTGCCTGGCAAATGCGGGTCGCATTTTCCAGCATCGCGTGAAAAACCGGTTTCAAATCGCCGGGGGAGGCACTGATGACACCGAGGACGTCAGAGGTGGCGGTCTGTTGGTCGAGCGATTCCGTCAGCTCGGCCGTGCGTGCCTGCACTTCGTCGAAAAGCCGAGCGTTCTCGATGGCGATGACCGCCTGATCGGCGAAGGTCCTGAGCACCTCGACCTGCTTGTCCGTAAACGGCCTGACAGAGCTACGCGTCAGCACGATGACACCGATTGGTGTGCCCTCGCGCAGCAGGGGAATGGCGAGAACCGTTCTGTAGGTGCCCCTTTTTTGGGCTTCATTGAAAGTAAATTCAGGATCGGTGAGAACGTCCACAATATGAACAGCATCGCGCTCCAGCAAGGCTCTGCCGGCGACCGAACCGCGATCGGGCAATATCGGCCGCGTTTTCACATAGTCCGTGAATGCCGGCGGGAAGTTAAAGTTGGTGACCCAATAATGCTCCCCATCTTTGGGCCGCACGATGCCGGCCATATCGGCGTCACACAGCTTCGCGGCAGATTCGGTCAGTGTATCGAGCACCGCGTGCAGATCGAAAGCCGATCTGCTGATGACTTTCAGAACGTCGGCCGTTGCCGTCTGCTGTTCCAGCGATTCACGTAGTTCGCTGAGCAGCCGTGTATTCTCGATGGCGATGACGGCCTGGTCGGCAAACGTCGTCACCAGGTCGATCTGCTTCTCGGCGAAGGGTTCCGGCCTGGTTTTACCGACGAAGATGACACCGACGATGTCGTTTTGACGCAAGAGCGGAACACCGAGCGCGGCGCGATAGCCGGCGATCTTTTGCGGGCCGCTCCAAGTGTATTCCGGATCGTCGAGCACATCCACAACATGGACCGCCTTGGCCTCGAGCGCCGCCCGCCCGGTGACGCTGCCGCGATCCATTGGGATCTTGAGCGGCTTGAAATAGTCACGGATCTGCGCGCGTGTCTCGGGGTCGTTACCATGGCTCGCCACCCAGAAAAGATGATCGCCCTCGCGCTGAAAGACCCAGGCGTAATCGGCTTCGCAGAGCCGCGTCGCCGATTCAACCAACGTATCGAGCACGGTCTGCAGGTCGAAAGTCGAGCGGCTGATGACCTTCAGCACCTCCGCGGTGGCGGTCTGCTGCTGCAGCGATTCAGAGAGATCGTCGGTGCGGTGGCGCAGCTCATTGAGCAGCCGTGCGTTCTCGATGGCGATGACGGCCTGGTCGGCAAATGTCTTGAGAAGCTCGATCTGCCGCTCGGGGAAATAACCGGTTTGCGCCCGCGCAATGGCAATCGCACCAACGGCCGTGCCGGCCTGGAGCATCGGAACAGCCACGATACTGCGAAAATTCACCATCTGTGCGGTGTTGCGATGACCATAGTCGGGATCAGCCTCAATGTCCGGAATTTGTTCAATGGCGCTGTTGAGAATCGCCCGCGCCACGGCGCTGGTTCGTCCGGGTCGGATTGGATATGCCCGACGTATGGTCTCGATCGCTTCGCCCTCGTAACCATGCGAGGCTGCGAAGCGGATAAGCTCGCCGTCGAAGCGAAACACGTGACACAATTGAGCATTGCAGACTTGGGCCGCGCTCCTAGCGATGATATCGAAAACAGGCTGCGTGTCTGTCACCGAGCTCGAGATCACGCTGAGCACTTCTGAGGTGGCCGTCTGCTGCTCGAGCGACTCGGAAAGATCGTCGGTGCGGTGACGCAACTCGCCAAGCAACCGCGTGTTCTCGATTGCGATGACGGCTTGGGCGGCAAACGTCTTCAGCAACTCGAGCTGCTTGTCCGAAAGCGGACCGGGTGCCGTACGAACTACGCTGATGGCGCCGATAGCGGTGTTGCCGCGCACCATCGGCATGATCGTGATCGCGCGGTATCCGGATTTCAGGAACAACTTGCCACCTGCGACCACATCCGACGGCGCGTTCCGGACGTCGGGAACATCGACAATGCGGCCGTCAAGTATTGCGATGCCGTGCATGTATTCGCGCGTCAGCGGAAAGGGAAAACGTTTTCGCCATGGCTCCGCCCGCGATGGGTCCGCATCGGCAAACGCCGCGAGTCTCACC
>Ga0307308_10000206_pt1 | contig 19328 bp, 17 predicted proteins | sample ER_DNA_195_FD_194501 | JGI IMG/M metagenome (GOLD analysis project Ga0307308, IMG submission 194501) | Bulk soil microbial communities from the East River watershed near Crested Butte, Colorado, United States - ER_DNA_195 | ecosystem: Environmental > Terrestrial > Soil > Floodplain | place...
CGCCCAGGGAGCGGATACCGAAGTTCAGCAGCAGCGCCATCACGAACACGATCGTGGAGTGGCCCAGGGAGAAGAAGAACCCGACCGACAGCGGCCGCTTGCCGTCCTGGACCAGCTTGCGGGTGGTGTTGTCTATCGCCGCGATGTGATCGGCATCGAAGGCGTGCCGCATCCCGAGGGTGTAGGCCAAGATCCCGGTCCCGAACCCGAAGACCTCCTTGGAGGTGATGTGGTAGTGCCCGCCCACGGCAGCGGCCAGCATCACCCAGCCCGCCACGTTGAGGCCCACGATGGTCGCCGCCATGCCTCCGGCGCGGCCCCACTCGGCGGGGGTCAGCCCGTTCCTGATCCTGGCGAAACGGACGCGTACATCGGCCATGTGCGCGCCTCCTCCTGCGGCGGCTCGGAGCTTCCAACTCTATGGAAGATGCAAACTACTTGCAATAGCGGCAGTTCTGCATCTGCCTGTCAGCCTCTCCAGATAGACCTGTGCAGATCCATGACGCCGGGACCGCGGTGTTACGGTCACAACTGCCCGGCAAGAAGGCTGGCCGGGACGGGCCTCCCGGCTCCGCCTGCGGGGGGTGCCACAACGCAGGAAGGGCGCGCCGATGCAGCGTGACATCTTCACCCCTGAGCACGACGCGTTCCGCGACTTGGTCCGCACCTTCATCGCACGCGAGGTCACTCCCTACCACGAACAGTGGGAGCGGGACGGGATCGTGTCCCGGGAGGTCTGGCTCGCCGCCGGCCGGGCCGGGCTGCTCGGTATCGAGATCGACGAGAAGTACGGCGGCGGCGGCAACCTGGACTACCGCTACTACCTGATCCTCGACGAGGAACTGGCGGTGGCCGGCACCAACGGACCGGGGTTCGCCGTGCACAACGACATCAACGGGCACTACCTCAGCAGTCTGTGCACGCCCGAGCAGTCCGAGCGCTGGCTGCCCGGGTACTGCTCCGGCGAGCTCATCACCGCGATCGCGATGACCGAGCCCGGGGCCGGAAGCGATCTGCAGGGGATCCGCACCACCGCCGTCCGCGACGGCGATCACTACCTGCTCAACGGCACGAAGACCTTCATCTCGAACGGGCAGCTGTGCGACCTGGTGATCGTCGCCGCCCGGACCGATCCGGCCGCGGGCCATCGGGGGATCAGCCTGCTGGTGGCCGAGCGGGGGATGCCCGGCTTCGAGCGCGGCCGCAACCTCGACAAGATCGGCATGCACGCTCAGGACACCTCGGAGCTCTCCTTCACCGATGTACGGGTGCCGGCCGCCAACCTGCTCGGCGAGGAAGGCGGGGGCTTCATCGCGCTGATGCAGAACCTGCCCCGGGAGCGGATCGCGATCGGCGCCACAGCGCTTGCCGGGGCGGAGAAGGTGTTCGCCGACACGCTGGCGTACTGCCAGCAGCGGCAGGCGTTCGGGCGGCCGATCGGCAGCTTCCAGCACAGCCGGTTCGTCCTCGCCGAGATGGCGACCGAGCTCGCCGTGGCGCGGGCGTTTACCGACCGCGCCGTGATGGAGCACGTCGGCGGCCGCCTCACCAGCGAGGAAGCTGCCATGGTGAAGTGGTGGGACACCGAGCTGTGCAACCGGGTCGTCGATCGCTGCCTGCAACTGCACGGCGGCTATGGCTACATCCGCGAGTTCGGTGTGGCCAGGGCGTTCGCCGACAGCCGGGTCCAGACCATCTTCGGCGGGACGACCGAGATCATGAAGGAGATCATCGGCCGGGGCCTGGGGGTTTGAGCCTAGCGGCCTGGAGGGTGAGCCCGGCGCCGGGGGGAGGGTGAGCCCAGCGGCCTGGGGTGTGAACCTAGTAGGGCTGTGACCGCGCGGCCGGGCGGCGGGACATGACGACCAGCGTGCCGCCTGTGGCGATGACGTGGATGCCGGAGCCGAACCGCGGGGTGAGCACGTCGTCCCGCAGCACGCTGGCCGGCGGCCCGGTAGCGGCGACCCGGCCCTGGTCCAGTAGCAGCAGCCGGTCAGCGAATTGGCCGGCCAGGGTGAGATCATGCACCGCGGACAGCACGGTGAGCGACCGCTCCCGGCGCAGCTCGTCGATGAGCTCCAGGGCATCCACCCGGCGGCCGAGGTCCAGCGCGCTGGTGGGCTCGTCCAGCAGGAGCACCGGCGCCTCCTGGGCCAGGGCGCGCGCCAGCACGACCCGCTGCAGCTCGCCGCCGGACAGCGTGGCCAGGGCCCGGCCGGCCATCGGGGACAGCCCCAGCCGGCCGAGCAGCCCGGAGCAGATCTGCCGGTCGCCGTCGGTTTCCATGCGCAGGTAGCCGATGTGCGGGGTCCGGCCGAGCAGCACGTAGTCGGCAACGGTCATCTCCGGCGGGAGAGCGGGAAGCTGAGGCACATAAGCCACCAGTCGGGCGAGTCGGCGGCGGCGCAGGCCGGAGACCGGCTGCCCGTCGATGGTGATCATCCCGGCGTGCGGCACCAGGCAGGCGATGGATCGCAGCAGGGTCGTCTTGCCCGCTCCGTTGGGCCCGATGATGCCCAGCCACTGCCCGGCCGGCACCTGCTCGCTGACGCCGGCCAGCGCGCAGGCGGTGCCGTAACGGACCTCGACGGCGTCGAGCGTGATCACGCGAGCTCCCGCCGCGCCCGGCTGGAGCGGAGCACGAAGAGGAAGAACGGCGCCCCGGCCAGCGCGGTGATCACGCCGATCGGCACCTCGGAAGGTGCCTGGACGGTGCGGGCGGCGACGTCGGCGAGCACCAGGAAGGCCGCGCCCCCGATCATGGAGACCGGCAGCACGATCCGGTAGCTCGCGCCGGCCGTCAGCCGCACGATGTGGGGGATGATGATGCCCACGAAGCCGATCAGCCCGCTAACCGCGACCGCCGCCGCGGTGCCGAGCGTGGCCGCGATGACCACGGTGACCCGCAGCCGCGCGATGTCCACGCCCAGGCTGCTGGCTTCCACCTCGCCGACCCGGAGCACGTCCAGCAGCCGGCGGTGGGCCAGCAGCAGCGCGGCCGCCACGGTGGCGTAGGGCAAGATCATGGCCACGTCGGACCAGGAGGCGGAGGTCAGGCTGCCCAGGATCCACGCGTAGATCTGCTGTATGACCTGCGTGTGCTCTTGCTGCAGATAGGTCTGCACGGCGGTGAACAGCGCGGCGATCGCGACGCCGGCCAGCACGATCGACGCGGTGGCACCGCCGGTAGTGCTGCGGTTCTCGCCGGTCGCCCCCAGCACGTAGGTGACCGCGACCGCGAGGCTGGCACCGATGAACGCGGCCGGGGCGAGCAGCGCCTGGTTACCCCCGCTGATGATGATCATCGTTGCGCCGAGGCCGCCGCCCGCGGCCACCCCGAGGAGGTACGGGTCGGCGAGCGGATTGCGGAACACGCCCTGATACGCCGCCCCGCCACCGGCCAGCATGGCGCCGACGAGGGCACCGAGGACGACCCGGGGCAGCCGCACCTGCCAGACGATGGTGACGGCGACGACGGACACGGACATATCCGGATGCCAGGGCAGCCGGGTCAGCAGCGCCTCGCCGACCGCCGGCAACGGCAGGTCCGCCGGGCCGACCGAGACACCGACGGCCACGGCAACCACCAGGGCGGCGGTGGCCACGGCCAGCGCCCGACCGGACCGCACCCGGGGGATCGCCGCCTGCGCCGCCTGCGCCGCCTCGTCGGCGGCGGGGTCAGCAGGCCCGGCCGGGGGCTGACCCGGGCCGGCGGCACCGGCAGCGCCCGGAGGAGCCGGGCCGGCCTGCCCGTCCGGCCCGGCTTTGGCCCCCGTCGGGCGGGGGCCAGTCCGGCTCATGTTCCGCCGCCCTTGGCGATGGCGGTCTCGACGGTCTGCAGCAGGTCGGTGATCCGCGGGCCCCAGCGGGAGGCGATGTCGTCGTTGAGCGCGATGACGTGCCCATCCTTGACGGCGGTCAGGCCCGACCAGCCGGAGCGCCTGGCCACGGTCGCCGCGGTCTGATGGCAGCACAGGGTGTCCGCCAGGATGATGTAGTCGGGGTTGGCCTTGATGATGAACTCCGGGGACAGTTGCGGGTAACCGCCGGCCGCCGCCGCCCCGGTCGCCGTGTCTGCGATGCTCTTCATCCCGAGCAGGTGCAGCAGCTGCCCGACAAAGGTGTCCGAGGTCACCGAGTAATAGGTCTGATCCAGCTCGTAGTAGTAGGTGAGCGGCGCCGTGTGATGCGGCGCCGCCGTGGCGATCCGCGCGAGCTGGCTGCGCAGCCTGGCGTTCTCCCGCTCGGCCTGGGCAAGGTGGCCGGTGGCCTGGCCGAGCTCGTCGAACTGCGCGTACACGTCGGAGAGCCTGGCCGCGGCGGGCAGCTCCAGGACCGGGATCTTGAAAGCGGCCAGGCTCTTGATCAGCCCGCCGGTGCTGCCGTCCACCACCACCAGGTCCGGCTTGTAGCCGACGATCGCCTCGACGTTGGGCTGGAACCCGGACAGCTTGGTCATGGGCGCCTGCGGCGGGTAGTCCGAGTCACTGTCGACCGCCTTGACCTGGCTGCCTGCGCCGATCGCGTAGAGCATCTCGGTGCTCGTGGGGGACAGCGAAATGATCGAAGTCGGCCGCGAGCCGATGTGAACGTGCCCGTTGGCGGCCGTCACGGTGGTGGGGAAGCTGCCCGCGCCGCCGGTGGCCACGCCGGCTGTGCTGCTGGTGGCCTGGGAGCTGCCGCATGCGGCGCACGCGGCGGCGAGAGCTGCGGCGGCCGCGAAGGCCGGCAGACGGCGAGAGAGAACCTGCATGATCATCCTCCGTCGGGTCGTGGAGGACGAAGTGCGCCCGCTGCGACACCGACGAGGCATCGAAACGAACCGCCCTTCCTCCGAGGACAGTACGTCGGCACCAGCCAGGCGTCCGGGCTCATCCCCCGCGGGGGCATCACCGTTGCGGGACAGCGCCGGCATCTCACCGGCTTCGCTGGGTCAGCGCCATCCTGGGTGAACCCAGGACAACCGGTACCTTATCGCGGCCGGAAGGGGCGCCGTTCTGCCCGGGGAGACCCTGGGCGGCCTTGCCACAGCCGCCGTCTTGTCACCACACGCCGCAGGCCCGGCCTTAACCTGTCATATAACTGGGCTTCCCGGACCGCGGGAGACGCAGCCTTCCCAGACCATGGGACACGCAGGCTTCCCGGACCACGGGGAGACACAGGACGGAGCAGCGACGTGGCAGAGGCCGAGCACGACCTGGTTATCCCGGAGGGCGGGTTCTGGCCGGCGCCTGCCATCCCGCAGCCGAACATCTACCCGATGGAATGGCGGGTCGAGACGGCCAAGCTGGCGGCGATCTACGAGAAGTCCAAGCTCACCCTCTGGAACCCGGCCGACCTGCCGTGGGACGGGCTGCGCGCGGAGGACTTCACCGTCGAGCAGCGGCTCGGCATCATGTACTGGTTCGCGGTCCTGGCGAACTTCGACGCCTCCGGTCCCGCGGTGTTCGCCCGCGCCACGATCCACGCGTTCGAGCAGCACGAGGAGGACCCTGTCCGCAAGTGCTTCTTCTCGATCACCAGGGACGAGATGAACCACGAGGAGTGCTGTCAGCGCACGATAGCCCGGTTGTGGCCGGGCGGCCCGCTGGACTGGACGCCGACGACCGCCCTGGAGAGGGCAGGGCACAACAACATCGCCTGGCTGTACCACAACGGGGGCCGTTACTGGACGGGCTACAACAAGGCGGTCGGCAAGTACTCGCTGCCGGTCCTGTTCACCAGCTTCATGATGGGCGAGATGGCCGCGTCCACCCTGTTCCGCGGCATGTCGTCGGGCACCACCCACCCGGTGTTCTCTCAGATGTTCCAGCGGATCGGCCGGGACGAGTCACGGCACCTGCAGATCTGCATGACGATCCTGGAAAACGAGTGGCCGGGCCTGACCGATGAGGTCAAGGGCCTGATCACCCGGCAGCTCCGCGCCGGGTTCGTATTCCTGTCGATGATCTTGTGGGAGCCGCCCGAAGGGTTCTGGGAGCTGCCGCCGTACTTCCTGCCCAACCACCGGGTGCTCATGAGCCACGCGCGCGACGGGGGCCTCGGCGTGCTGTCCTACGAGGACCAGGCCGAGAACTGGCGGGTGGCGATGGCGCGGGTGCGGAAGATCGTGACCCGCTGGGGCATCGCCTTCCCCGCCATACCCGAGCTGGACATCGACGGCGTGGACGTGGCAGACGACATCAACCCCGAGGACATCATCCCGGTGTTCTGAACCTGGCTGCGTGGCTGGTGCCCCGACACGCGGCCGCCGGAGTAGCGTTTCGCTCATGACAGGAACCCAGCAGCCATCCGCGGGCCGGCCGGGCGGTGCGCCTTTCGGCCGGATGCTGACCGCGATGATCACGCCCATGACCGCCGACGGCACGCTCGACGCCGACGGCGCGGCCCGCCTCGCCAGCTACCTGGTCGACGACATGCGCAACGACGGCCTGGTCATCAGCGGCACCACGGGCGAGTCGCCGACCACGTCCAACACCGAAAAGGACCAGTTGCTGCGCGCGGTCATCGACGCGGTCGGCGACCGGGCGACGATCGTGGCCGGGGTCGGCACCAATGACACCGCCCACACCATCGAACTCGCCCGCGCCGCGGAACGCGCCGGCGCCGACGCGCTGCTCGTCGTGACGCCCTATTACAACAAGCCGCCGCAGAACGGCCTCATCGCCCATTTCACCGCGGTCGCCGACGCGACCGGCCTGCCGGTCATGCTCTACGACATCCCCGGCCGGACCGGGACGCCGATCACTACCGAGAGCCTGGTCCGGCTGGCCCAGCACCCGCGGATCGTCGCCGTCAAGGACGCCAAGGGCGATCTCGGCGCGAGCTCGCAGGTGATGCTTAGCACCGACCTTGTCTACTACAGCGGCGAGGACATGCTGAACCTGCCCATGCTGGCGATCGGGGCCGCGGGCTTCGTGAGCGTTGTCGGCCATGTCGTGGGTGACCGGCTGCACGAGATGATCGACGCGCATGCGGCGGGCCGCGTGGATGAGGCGCTCGCGATCCACCGGGAACTGCTGCCGGTCTTCATCGGCGTCATGACCCGCACGCAGGGCGTGATCACGACCAAGGCGGCGCTCAGGATGCTCGGGCTGCCCGGCGGCCCGGTCCGGCCCCCGCTCGCCGACGCGACCCCGCAGCAGGTGGAGCAGTTGCGCACCGATCTGGTGGCCGGCGGCGTGAAGCTGTCCGAGGGGGCGGCATGACGGCCCTGGTGTCGGCCTGGTCCCGGGCGGCCAGGTGAGCCACCCGCACCCCGGACTCACCGCACCCCCCACACTGCCAAAGGGCGGACTGCGCATCGTCGGACTCGGCGGTCTCGGCGAGATCGGCCGGAACATGACCGTGTTCGAGTACGCCGGGCGGCTGCTCGTCGTGGATTGCGGGGTACTGTTCCCCGAGCCCGACCAGCCCGGCGTGGATCTGATCCTGCCCGACTTCTCCTACCTTGACGGCCGTCTCGGCCAGATCGAGGCGGTGGTACTCACCCACGCCCACGAGGATCACATCGGCGGCATTCCGTACCTGCTCCGTGAGCGCACGGACATCGTGCTGGCCGGTTCGAAGCTGACCCTCGGCCTGGTGAGGAGCAAGCTCGCCGAGCACCGGCTCACACCCGCCACGGTGGAGGTGGCGGCCGGCACGCGCCAGTCGTTTGGCCCCTTCGGGCTTGAATTTCTCGCGGTGAACCACTCCATCCCGGACGCGCTCGCGGTCGCCATCCGGACGCCGTCCGCGGTGGTCCTGCACACCGGCGACTTCAAGATGGACCAGCTGCCGCTGGACGGCAGGCTCACCGACCTGGGCGGGTTCGCGCAGCTCGGGACTGGCGGCGTAGACCTGCTGATGTCCGACTCAACCAACGCCGAGGTGCCCGGCATCGTCACCAGCGAGCGGGACATCGCCCCGGTGCTGGCGGAGATCTTCACCGGTGCCCAGCAGCGCATCATCGTCGCCTGTTTCGCCAGCCACGTGCACCGGGTGCAGCAGGTGCTCGAGGTGGCGGCCACGCACGGCCGGAGGGTCGCCTTCGTCGGCCGCTCGATGGTGCGCAACATGGGGGTGGCCCGCGACCTCGGTTACCTGCACATCCCGTCGGTCCGCGGCGGTCTGATGGTGGACATGCGCGAGGCCGAGGAGATGCCGCCGGACCGGATCGTGTTCATCTCCACCGGGTCCCAGGGTGAGCCGATGTCGGCGCTGTCCCGGATGGCCGGCCGCGACCACCCCATCCGGGTGGCCGAGGGAGACACGGTGATCCTCGCCTCCTCGCTGATCCCCGGCAACGAGACCGCCGTGTACCGGGTGATCAATGAGCTGACGCGGCTGGGCGCGCGGGTCGTGCATCGGGGTAACGCGCTGGTGCACGTGTCGGGGCACGCCCCGGCCGGCGAGCTGCTCTACGTGCTGAATCTCGTCCGGCCCGCCAACTTCATGCCGGTGCACGGCGAATGGCGGCACCTCCGGGCCCACGCCAGGCTCGCGGCCCTGACCGGCGTCCCGGATCGCGGCATCGTGCTCGCGGAGGATGGCGTCGTCGTCGACCTGGTGGACGGGAAGGCCGCGATCACCGGCGCGGTCCCGTGCGGCTACGTCTACGTGGACGGGCTGTCGGTGGGTGAGGTGACCGAGACTTCCCTGAAGGACCGGCGCATCCTTGGCGAGGAAGGATTCATCTCCATTGTGATCGTGGTCGATTCGACCACGGGCAAGCTGGCGGCCGGGCCGGAGATCCATGCGCGTGGCTCGGGCATCGACGACGCCGCGTTCGGCGACGTGACGCCGCGCATCGACGATGCGCTCGCGAGGGCCGCGGCCGACGGCATCAACGACCCGTACCAGCTTGGGCAGCTGGTACGGCGCACGGTGGGCCGGTGGGTCAACGAGAACTACCGCCGCCGGCCCATGATCATCCCGGTGGTGATCCAGGTCTGACCGGCGGGGTCTGACCGGCGGGCCCGTTCATGATCGCGGACGATCGTGCACTTACTGCGCAGAGAATCGTCCGCGATCATCGAATGAGCCGGGAGCGGGCCGGCGCAGCAGGCTGCGCAGCAACGGCTTGTGGTAGCCGAACGCGGGCGGGCTGGCGGCCGGGTCCTTGGCCGCGTCATCCCAGCGCCGCAGCCGCAACGCGGCGGCTGCCTGCGGGTGCGCTTCGAACTCGGCCCGCTCGGCGACGTCCATGGGGCCACCCTGCACGCCGAGCGTGTAGACCGACGCGGGGGACAGGGCCGCGAAATAGCCGGGCTCTACCGCGCACAGATAGCGTTTCGCCGCTACATGCAGCCTTACCGGCTCGGTGACCTCGTCGCCGAACCACTGGGCGAGCCAGTCCGCACCCGCCGCGCTGTGCCTGTTGTCGGTGCCTCGCATGAGGTCGTGCCCGCTGATCACCGAGGTGAAGTGGCCGACGTCGTGCAGCAGGGCAGCCGCGACGAGCGGCGGGGGCGCGCCGGACGCCTGTGCCAGCGCCGCCGCCTGGAGCATGTGCGACGCCTGCGTCACCGGCTCGCCGAGGTAGTCACGGGCGCCGTCGCCGGCGAACAGGTCGGCGATCACCTGGATGGGGTCGGCGGTCACGATCCGGCCCGGCCTGCTTCGGAACGGGCCAGAACGGCCACGGCCGACTCGAGCCCGTCCAGGTCGGCGTAACACCCCTGGAGATGACGGCGTCCAGTGGTTCGGGTGTCCCCGCCGTCGGCGAACCCGGTCCGGCCGTGCAGAACTCGGGTGTTGTCCACGATGACGCAGTCGCCGGGGGACAGCCTGGCCGTCATCGCCGCTTCCGGGTCGGCGATCCGTTCGGCAAAGGCGCGGTAGGCGGCGTAGAAGCTCCGCGCCCGCGCCGCGGGCAGGCGCACCGGGGCGAGGGACCGGCCGTTGAACCGGATCTGGCGGATCCGCCCGCGTGGGTCCAGGCCGATCATCGGGCCTGTGGCCCGGAGCACGGTGGCCGCATCGGAGTAGGCGAAGGTGACCGGGGTGGTAGTGAGGCAGGCGAACGCCGCCGGGTCCTGGCTGCGCAGCAGCGCGGCCGCGCGGAAGCCATCGGTGAAGGTTGACTCGCCCCCGTCGGCGGCGGCGTGCAGGCAGTGCAGAAGCTGCACGGTCGGGACCGGGTCACGGTAGGGATTGTCGGTATGCGGGGCGATCGGCAGCCTCGTGAAGGCCAGGTTGGCCGGCGTCGGCTCGGCGCGCACCTCGAAGAGCCGGCCGTAGTTGGTCTCTCGCACGTAGCCCAGGCTCTTGGCCACGGCCAGCACCGCCCCCGGCACGCACGGCACGTCATGGAGGACGACCACGCCATATGTCAGCACGGCCGACAGGCTTGTGCGGCGGTGTGCCGGGTCGGCCAGGTAACGCGGCCACCAGCCCTGCCGAAGCTCGCCGCCGAGGTCGGCCGCCGCCCACAGGTGCTTGGCCTCCTCCGTCCGGTTGTCGTCCTGCCAGGGTGGCCCTATGCCGTCCTGCGCGGGCGGCTCCGTGCCGTCCTGCGCGGGTGGCTCCGGGCCGTGCTCCACGGCCGGGTCGCCGTAGCGGGCGAGCCAGCCCGTGCCGAAGACGGCCCGGTGACCGTCCGGCCCGAAGACGACCTCCACCGCGGCGTCCGATGCCACCACCTCTGTTACGGTCACATCGGCCGGCAGCTCGGTGATGCTGACGAGCCGTTGCCCGCTCCCGGGGTCCTGGCAGGTGGCGCACGGGCAGTTGGCACGCAGCCACACCGCGGCCAGGCCCCGCAGCGCGGGATGATCCGCGCCATCCGGTTCCCGCGTCCCGGCTGTCGGCCGGCCTGATGTCGGCGGCTTCGCTTTGGCAGGCGGCCGGGTCCCCGCCGGCCGCTCACCTCCCATTGGGTCGCTGGCCCCGTTTGTCACAGGCCCTCCGTCGTCTCATGGCCTTGGCAACGTGCTGGCCATGGCTGTGGCGCGCGGCGCTGGGATCGCCGTTCGCCGGCCAGGCGGCTCCGCCACTCCCGGGCTCTCGCTTCTTACCGGCGTGGATGCCCGGTGCCCGGGGCGCCAACCGGGCTTGGCGGAGTCTTCCTGGCCTAGCCACGCTACCGCCCATCGCTGTTCACCCTGGTGAGGGCCGGGCGAGCCACTCGCCGCCGCCAGCGGATCGCGACACGCGCTGCGCCTGCTTCGGCGGGCAGGCATTTCTGGCTAACGTGGTCATCATGGCTACCCGTGTCCCCAGTGGCAACGCCCGGTCGCAGGGTGGGACGGCCACGCGTACCCGCCCGCCCGGCACCGGCGGGCGCCCACGCACCCGCAGCGCCATGCCACCGCCCGGCCGCGGGCCTGGGCGCAAGGGAACCGGCCGGAGCCGGAAGGCACGGGGAGGCTCGCGCCGCGGCCGCGGCTCCGGGCGCAGTCAGCGCCGGCCACCGACGACCGATCCGATCATGATCCTGCTCAGCTGGCTGGGCAGGGTGCTGACAGGTGCCTGGATGCTCATCGCCCACGCGGCCGGGTACTGCGCCCGGGCGCTGGGCCGGAGCGCGCGGGACCTCGACCCGATGCACCAGCGGGACGGAGTGGGCCTGGCCTTCCTCGGCGCGGCGATCGTGGTCGCGGCCACCACGTGGTGGCACATGGGCAACATCGCCAGCCGGGTCATGACCGCGCTGATGTGGGGAGCATTCGGCTCGCTGGCGTGGTCGGTGCCGATTCTCCTGCTGCTGCTGGCCTGGCGGTTCCTGCGTCACCCGGACCGCAACGCGGAGACCGGCCGGCTGACGATCGGTGCGTCCGCCCTGCTCATCGGCGCCCTGGGCCTGGTGCACATCGCCCACGGCACCCCCGCCCCAGCAGACGGGGCTGACGCGATGCGCGCAGCGGGCGGCCTCATCGGGTACGCCGCCTCGGCTCCGCTGGTGGCCGCCGTGACCTCGTGGGTCGCGGCCCCGCTGCTGGCACTGGTGTGCGGGTTCGGCTTGCTGGTCATCACGGGCACACCGCTGCACCGGGTACCGGACCGGCTCGCGGAACTGCGCGGCCTGACCTGGCGCGGGCAGGCAGGCGGGACCACCGGCGAGGCCGGTACCGGCCACGGCTCCGGCCTGGCCGCACGCTTCGGGCGCAAACGGTCGGCGATCGAGGCGGGTGATCACAACAAGCCCTACGACACGCCACTCCTGCGGGGCGAGGGCGGGGCCGACGGGACCGCCGGAGGCGGGACCGCGGCACTGGCCGGACCGGCCGGCGAAGGAGCGCCAGCGGCGCCCGACCGGGAGGCGGCGGGCGACGCGGACAGCCCCGGGACAACCGTCGCGGCGAGACCCGGCGATGAGGAGCGGCTGCTGGACGTGCTCGGGTTCGGGCCGCCCACCGTGGGGCGCCAGCCCGCGTGGCCGGCCAGCCCGCCGTCCGGCCGGACCGAACAGTTGACGCTCACCGGGTCGAGCGACTCCAGCTACACCCTGCCGCCGGCTGCGCTGCTGCGGCCGGGCACGGCCCCCAAGGCGCGGACCCAGGCCAATGACGTGGTGATGAATGCGCTCAGCGCCGTCCTGGAACAGTTCGAGGTAGACGCTCAGGTCACAAGTTTCCGCCGCGGGCCGACGGTGACCCGCTACGAGATCCAGCTTGGCCCGGCGGTCAAGGTGGAACGGGTCACCCAGCTGTCGAAGAACATCGCGTACGCGGTGAAAAGCGCGGACGTGCGGATCCTGTCCCCGATCCCCGGCAAGTCCGCGATCGGGGTGGAGATCCCCAACGCCGACCGCGAGATCGTCAGCCTGGGCGACGTGCTTCGGTCGCCAACCGCGGTCACCGACCACCACCCGATGGTGGTCGGCCTCGGCAAGGACGTCGAGGGCAGGACCGTCGTCGCCAATCTCGCGAAGATGCCCCACATGCTCATCGCAGGTGCCACCGGAGCCGGCAAGTCCACGTGCGTCAACGGGCTGATCACGTCCATCCTGCTGCGGGCCACCCCGGACGACGTACGGATGATCCTTATCGATCCCAAGCGAGTGGAGCTGGTGATCTACCAGGGGATACCGCACCTGATCACCCCGATCATCACCAGCCCGAAACGGGCGACGGAGGCACTGCAGTGGGTGGTCGGAGAGATGGACCGTCGCTACGACGACCTGGCCGCGTCCGGGTTCCGGCATATCGACGACTTCAACAAGGCGGCGCGCGCGGGCAAGCTCACCCCGCAGCCCGGCAGCGAGCGGGTCTTCCTGCCCTACCCGTACCTGCTGGTGATCGTGGACGAGCTCGCCGACCTGATGATGATCGCCCCCCGGGATGTGGAAGACGCGATCGTGCGGATCACCCAGCTGGCGCGCGCGGCCGGCATCCACCTGGTGGTGGCCACCCAGCGGCCCAGCGTCGACATCGTCACCGGCCTGATCAAGGCGAACATCCCTACCCGGCTCGCGTTCGCCACCGCCAGCCTGACCGACAGCCGGGTCATCCTCGACCAGCCGGGCGCGGAGAAGCTGGTCGGGCAGGGGGATGCGCTCTTCCTGCCGATGGGGGCGAGCAAGCCGTTGCGGGTGCAGAGCGCCTTCGTCTCGGAGAAGGAGATCCGCGAGATCGTCGGCCACTGCACCAAGCAGGCTCAGCCCACCTACCGCGAGGACGTGGGCGTGCCCGAGGGATACCAGCGCGAGATCGACGCCGACATCGGCGACGACCTCGAACTGCTCGTCCAGGCCGCCGAGCTCGTCGTCAGTACCCAGTTCGGCTCGACCTCGATGCTGCAGCGGAAATTGCGGGTCGGCTTCGCCAAGGCCGGCCGGCTCATGGACCTGCTGGAGAGCCGTGGCATCGTGGGACCGAGCGAAGGATCGAAGGCGAGGGACGTCCTGGTCACCCCGGACGATCTTGCTGGCGTCCTGGCATCGTTGCGGGGCGGGCAGGACGGCTGATCACGGCCCTTGGCTTTCACGGCGGATCGGGGGCGGGTCTAAACTTGATATTGGTTCCGCCTCCGGGACCGCACCCAATCCCGGTCACTGCGCCCGCCTCACCGGGCAGCAGCAGTGCCACAAGCACAGTGGAGGCGCGGCGTGAGCATCGGTGATGCCCTGGCGCAGGCCCGTAGCGAAGCCGGTCTCACCATTACGCAGGTCAGTCAGCGAACCTGCATCCGGGAGACGATCATCCGGGGCATCGAACGTGATGACTTCTCCGCGTGCGGTGGCGACTTCTACGCCCGTGGCCACATCCGCAGCATCGCGCGTGCGGTCGGCATCGACGCCGAGGATCTGGTCCACGAGTACGACGCCACCCATGGTTCTCCCCAGGCGATCAGGGCAGCGGACGTCTTCGAGCCGGCCACGCCGATCAAGCTGAAGGAGCGGCGCTCACCAAACTGGAGCATCGCGATGATCATCGTGCTGGCTCTCGTCCTGGGATACGGCGCCTACCGGGCGGTGGCGGCGGTGACCTCACCGCACCACGGCGCCCCGGTGGCCCAGCCGAGCCACCACCCGTCGACCGCACCCGCTACCCCCACGCCCACTCCTTCGCCCGTCGCCACGCATGCCAGCCACACCGTCGTCATCCGGCTGACCGCCATCGAGGACTGCTGGGTCGAGTTCACCACGTCGGCCGGCCATTACCTGTCCCAGGACTACGTGGTGGGCGGGAGCACCAAGACCTGGACTTTCCACCACGCGGTGACCATGCAGATCGGCAATCCGGGCGGGATCCTGCTGACCGTGAACGGGAGAAACCTGGGCCGGCCAGGTTCGCCCGGCCAGCCGGTGACGCTGAGCTTCGGGCCAGGGACCAAGCTGCCCAGCCAGACGTCCGGCTGACGGCCGCGCGCCGCGACCGAGCGGCACGGTGCGCCGCCGCCACACCGTTCGTCCGCACGGCCGGGCTTACCGTAGTCTTCCGGTGTGTCGTCGAGTAGGGAGAACCCGCAGGCGGGAGAGCGCACCGTCAGCCTGGTGACCCTGGGCTGCGCGCGCAACGAGGTCGACTCCGAGGAACTCGCCGGGCGGCTCGACGCGGCCGGCTGGACGGTGGCCGGGGACGGGGACGCCGGGCAGCCAGACGTCGTGCTGGTCAACACCTGCGCCTTCATCGAGGCGGCGAAACAGGAATCCATCGCCGAGCTGCTGGACGCGGCGTCCGGCAGCGCCCGGGTCGTCGCGGTGGGCTGCCTGGCCGAGCGTTACGGATCACAGCTGGCCGAGGCGCTGCCCGAGGCGCAGATCCTGAGCTTCGACGACTATGGCGACATCGCCGCCCGGCTGGACGCGGTGCTGGGCGGCGAGCGGCTGCCCGCCCACGAGCCGCGGGACCGGCGGCGGCTGCTGCCGCTCGCCCCCGCTGGGCGGCCCGCCGCGCCGCCCCCGCACGTCCCCGGCCACGGCATGCCGGATCGCAACATGCCGGGCTCCGCCAGCGCCATCGCCGACCTGCCGCCGGGAACGGCGCCCGCATCGGGCCCGCGGACCGTGCGGCGCAGGCTGGACGGGGGGCCTATCGCGCCACTCAAGATCGCTTCCGGGTGCGACCGCCGGTGCAGCTTCTGCGCGATCCCGGCCTTCCGTGGCGCGTTCCTTTCCCGTCCGCCGCAGGACGTGATCGCCGAGGCGGGCTGGCTGGCCACCCAGGGGGTACGGGAACTGCTGCTGGTGAGCGAGAACTCCACCTCCTACGGCAAAGACCTGGGCAACCTCCGGCTGCTCGATGAGCTGCTCCCGGCCCTGGCGGCGGTGCCCGGGATCGCCCGGGTCCGGGTGAGTTACCTCCAGCCCGCGGAGGTCCGGCCCGGCCTGATCACCGTGATGACCTCCACCCCCGGCGTTGCGCCCTACTTCGACCTGTCGTTCCAGCATGCGAGCGGCGGCGTCCTGCGGGCGATGCGGCGGTTCGGCGACACCGAGCGGTTCTGCGCCCTGCTTGGCCAGATCAGGCAGGCGTGCCCGGATGCGGGCGTCCGGTCCAACTTCATCGTGGGATTCCCCGGCGAGACAGCCGGTGATCTGGCCGAACTCGAGCGGTTCCTGTCGCTGGCCCGCCTGGACGCGATCGGCATCTTCGGCTACTCGGACGAGGACGGGACCGCAGCAGCCTCGCTGCCCGGCAAGCTGGACCCGGCGGAGATCGCCCGCAGGGCCGATGAGCTGTCCGGCGTCGCCGACGAAGTCATGTCCCAGCGTGCCGCCGACCGCGTCGGCGAAACGGTCGAGGTGCTCATCGAGAAAGATCTCGGCGGCCAGCGCTACGAGGGCAGGGCGGCCCACCAGGCGCCCGAGGTGGACGGGGTGACGGCCGTGAGGTCGCCCACGGCGCTGATCACCGGCGGCATGATCAGGGCAAGGGTGGTCACGTCGCAAGGGGTGGACCTGGTGGCGGACGCCCTGCCTGCCACGTCACCCGCCGCGCCGCGGCCGAGCCAGACGCGCTGACTGGGCGGGCCGGTGGTGCCGGGAGGTGAGCCGCCCCAGGGTGCGGCACGGCCTGCCCGGCCCACGCCCGCCCGGCTCACACCGCCCGCTCAGCCCGCACCGGCCGCAGCCCAGCCCGAACTGGCCACCCAGACCGAGTTGACGGCCCAGCCCGAAGTGGCCGCTCTGCCCGGGCCCGGGCTGGTCAACGTCGCCAACGCGCTGACGGTGCTGCGCCTGGTTCTGGTGCCGGTCTTCGTCGCGTTCCTGCTGGCTGGCGGGCCGGACTGGCGGGTGGCGGCGTTCGTGGTCTTCGGCGTGGCCTCCGTGACGGATCTGCTGGATGGCCGACTCGCCCGCCGCCGCGGCCTGATCACCGACTTTGGCAAGATCGCGGACCCGATCGCGGACAAGGCACTCACCGGCGCCGCGCTGGTGACGCTCTCCGCCCTGGGTGAGCTGGCCTGGTGGGTGACCGCGGTCATTCTCGCCAGGGAGATCGCCGTGACCTTGCTGCGGTTCTGGGTCATCCGCCACGGCGTGATCGCTGCCAGCCGGGGCGGCAAGCTGAAGACACTGCTGCAGGTGGTGGCGATCGCCCTGTACGTGCTGCCGGGGCCGCCGGCAGCGCTGAGGGCGGCGGTGATGGCGGCCGCGGTGGCCGTCACGGTGGTCACCGGCATCGACTACGGCGTTCGCGCGATGCGCCTGCATCGGCGGCAGCCGCATGCCGGCGCGGGAGCTGAGCCGTGAGCGGCGCCCGGTCGGCGAGCACGGGCCCGGCCAGCACGGAATCGGGCTCCACGGGATCGACCAGCACCCAATTGTCCGGCGCGGGATTGTCCGGCACGCGATTGGCCGGCGTGGGATTGGCTGGCGCGGGCCTGGCGGCGCAGATCGTCGGCCTGCTCACGCGGCGGCGGCAGACCGTCGCCGTCGCCGAATCGCTCACCGGCGGCCTGCTTGGCGCCGCGATCACCACTGTTCCCGGGGCCTCATCGGTCTTCCGTGGCGGGGTGATCGCCTACGCCACGGATGTGAAGGCGGCGCTGCTGGGTGTGTCAGCGGCACTGCTGGCGGAGCGTGGCGCGGTTGACCCCGACGTGGCGGGCGCGATGGCAGCGGGGGTGCGGGAACGGCTGGGAGCCGCGATCGGGGCGGCGACCACCGGGGTGGCCGGGCCCGACGCGGCTGACGGCAAGCCGCCCGGTACCGTCCACATCGCGGTGAGCACCGCCGGCGGCACGGTGGTCCAGACGCTGGCCCTTTCCGGCGGCAGGGACGAGATCCGGCGCGACACGGTGGAGCGGTCGCTGCGGCTGATGTGGAGTGTGCTCTGGGAAGAAAGCCCGTGATTACAGCGTTACGTCATCAGCGAACACGGATGCATGCGCTCTCCCGTACTGTCGGTGAAGGCAGGTACCGTGGTTGTGTGAGACTGACCTCGGCAAGACTGACCTCGGGAAGGGAGCGCGACCATGGTCCTGCTTCGTCACTTGCTTGGTGACGCGCTGCGGCGGCTGCGCCTGCGGCAGGGTCGCACCCTCCGCGAGGTTTCCGCTGCCGCCCGGGTGTCGCTGGGGTACCTGTCCGAGGTTGAGCGCGGCCAGAAGGAAGCGTCCTCGGAACTGCTGGCGGCGATCTGCTCAGCCCTAGGGACTCCGCTTTCGCAGGTATTCCGGGAAGTGTCGGACAACTTCGCGCTCGCGGAACTGCAGAGCGAGCCGGTGCTCGCCGGGGCCAGGGAGCCGGTACTGGAGGCGCCGGCTGCTGTCGGCCGTCCCGCCGTCGGCATCGGCACCTCGCGCTCGGCGGATGCGCCGCGGGCGTTCACGGGCACCGGGCGGCCGGAGGTCCGGCTGGCCGCGGGCCGCGAACTTGGCGCCAGGCGCGGCGCGGTCCTCGGCCCCGTGCAGCTGCCGCCAGGCCAGACCGCGGCGTTCGACGACGAGGTCGCCCGCCGGATCCGCGACGTCACGGACATGGTTCCGGTCTGATCAGGCAGGCCCGCTCGCCCATGCCCGCGGGTCCTCGGCGAGTTCCCGGACCCGCAGCGGAAGATTGCGCGTGACGATGTCTTGCAGCGTCACCTCTTCCAGGATCGCGCGCTCGTTGGCGCGCAAAGCGATCCATACGGTCTGAAGCGGTTCCGCGGCGCCGCTGTAGCCCACCTTCTCCGGCCGCTCGCCGCGCACGCCGACCAGCGGCCCGTCAATGGCCCTGATGATGTCGGCAAGCGAGATATCGGCCGCCGGCCGGGCCAGCCAGAACCCGCCTTCCGGGCCGCGCTGGCTGCGCACCAGGTCGGCCCGGCGCAGCTGGGTGAGGATTGCCTCGAGAAACTTGGCCGGAATGCGCTGTGCCCGTGCCAGCTGCTCGGCAGTGATGTGATTGCGCTCGGTCGCCGCAAGCTCGATCGCGGCGCGTAGCGCGTAGTCGGCGCGGGCGGACAATCGCATATGAAGCATTATGCCTGGTGCGGCCCGCTAGGGAGCGCCACGACAAGCCGCCCGTACCCCCGCCCAGCACGCGCTCCCCCGGTTAGCCGCCCAAATCACCAGTTCACTTTCTTGCCCCTATGGGGGCCGATAACCGAACTGTTGGCGTGTGATGAAGGCGTTCAGCTGGGCATTCAGGGTTGTCCACAGGGTTGAGCGGCTCGTGGCGTGGGGTGGCCCTGAGGAGCGAGGCTGGCACGCCCGCCCGAAGCGCGGTGGCGGGACATGCGGCGCGACAACACCAACACGGCCGAGGGCGTGGCCACGCTCCGGCTCGGCTATGTGGATGTTTCCGAACGCAACTGTGAGTCGGCCACCCTCGTGGGCCAGGCACTGCAACGCCGGGGCTGGCAGGGGATGCTGCGCCGATGCGGACGCTCCTGCCGAGCTCTGTCTTGACTTGGCAGTTCACATTTCTGCCCCTATGGCGGCAGAAAGCAGAACGGCTGATGCTCAGGGAG
>Ga0307308_10000208_pt1 | contig 19242 bp, 18 predicted proteins | sample ER_DNA_195_FD_194501 | JGI IMG/M metagenome (GOLD analysis project Ga0307308, IMG submission 194501) | Bulk soil microbial communities from the East River watershed near Crested Butte, Colorado, United States - ER_DNA_195 | ecosystem: Environmental > Terrestrial > Soil > Floodplain | place...
GACGCGGCTGGACAAGGTCCGCTTCGCGCTCGCTCAATTCTTCGATCATCCGACATCGCATCATCATTTCGCGAAAATGAAAAATGCGCGCATTGATTTCGCGCCGGGCTTTAGATCGACCGCTGTTCTCTTTGCCGGTTGGCTCGCCGCGCAATTAAATTGGAGGGTCGAGAAGACGATCCGCAATCACGCGCTTCAATTCGTTGATTCAAGCGGCCGCAAGATCGACATCGAACTGCGCGAGCGAGCTGGTGAGCCGATCGAGCAAATTGTTCTGAACTCGCGTGAAGTGGAATTTGTTGTGGCCCGTGCCAAGTGCGGCGATCTCCTTGAGGTTTCGCGCGGTAGGCCGGGCGAGAAACGCATGCCGCAATTGATGCCGGCGGGCAGCAACGATCCGGTGAGCTTGATGAGCGAAGAACTCATGCGCGGAGGACCACACCACGTTTATCTGCACGCCGTCAATTGCGTTCGCGATTTATTGTAGCGCCCCCGAAAGCTTTCGGGGTCGTACTCGTAGTTACGAAAGAAGGCTCAGCAACTCGCGTACATTCTTCTCGATCGAGAAAAGCTCGCAGGCGCGTTTGTGGCCCTTCTCGCCCAAACGCCGAGCAAGCGAAGGATCCACAACCACCTTTTCAATCGCGTCCGCGAGCGCCCTCGCATCGCCCGCCGGCACGAGGAATCCTGTTTCATTGTCGATCACCATTTCGGGAATTCCCCCGATCACTGTTGAAACGACCGGCAAGCCTGTTGCCATCGCCTCCATGATTACGGTGGGCAGATTGTCCATGCCACCTTCGGGATCAATCACGCTCGGCAAGACAAAAACAGTTCCTGCCACCAAATACTTTCTGATTTCAGGTTGTGGCTTTGGACCTGACAACTCGACGGAGTCCCGCAAATTCAGGTCCTCAATTTGCTGCTGCAATTTCTCTTCAAGCGGGCCTTCACCGATGATCTGACAACGGAATGGCCTTCCACGTTCCACAAGCAATCGACAGGCCTGGATCAAATCGGCGAAACCCTTCTTGTCGATCAAACGACCGACCGCAACGATCATTGGGGAAGCGGACGAAAAATCCGCGCGTCTGAATTCGGCAAGATTCAAGCCGTTGTAGATGCGATGGATTCGATCTGCGTGATCTCGAAAACGGTCCTGCAAAAATTTCTTCGCGTAATCGGTCTCGGTAACGACTGCACGCGCTACATCGACAAGCTTGTCCAGACCGATCTCGAAATCTCGCGGCGCAAAAATATCGTTGGCGTGTCCGGTGAAGCTCAAGCTGATTCCAAAAAACTTCTGGACCCAAAAAGCGGTGCGTGCCGCCATTCCCGCAAAATGTGCATGAATATGAGTGATCCCCATTCGTTGCAAGCGTCCCCCGATATAAACGGCTTGATAAAGACGGAGAAAGTCGGTGCGCCTGCCCCACTCATCCAATGCAGCGATGACTTCTGGGGTTATCTCTCGTTTCTGCGCCCCCCGGCGGACCTCGTCTAACAATTCTTTTTCTTCAGGAAGGTAATGGATATGCTCGACAATCTGTTTGTCCCAGTCCTGCGACACCTTATCCTTCGGCTTGCGAATGGAAAAGATCGGTGGCGTTACACCTTGTCGAGCAAGGTCCGCGACCTCTCGATAGCAAAACGTCTGTCCGAATGACGGAAATCGCTCGAAGAGATATGCAAACTGCGTCATCGATGCGCGACCGATAACAAGTTCGTCACGGCGCCTCGCGCTTTACGGGAATCGGTCTTCCGGAATCGTCCACAGCCACATGGGTAAAGACACCGCGCGTAACGCGCATCTGTTTTCCGTGCATGTACCGCCGCACCCAAACTTCCACGGGAATGACCATTGAAGTGCGGCCAATTCGCTCTACCCACGCGTAACACGCGACTGTATCCCCCACCCGAACGGGTTCAAGGAAAGACATGCCTTCCATGGCTACTGTGACAACCCGGGCTTGCGCTATTTTTGCCGCGAGAATGCTGCTACCCAGATCCATTTGCGACGTCAACCAGCCGCCGAAAATATCGCCATTCGGGTTCGTGTCCTTAGGCATGGCAATTGTTTGGATGACCAGCTCACCTTTGGGTTGATCGACATCGTCCATTCGGCGCGAAGAATAACACACACAGGGAAAATCTGTAGGGGACGACGTTGTCGTCCCGTGGGAAGTCAACGCCTTCCCCTACAAAATCAGCATACAATCGCCGTAGCTGTAGAAGCGGTAGCGTTCGCGAATTGCCTCCTGGTAGGCCCGAAGCAAAAACTCGCGGCCCGCAAATGCACTCGCGAGCATGAGCAGAGTCGATCGCGGCAGATGAAAATTCGTAAGAAGGAGATCGAGATGTTTAAATCGATATGGCGGATAAATGAAGAGATTGGTTGAGCCTTCTTGAGCAAGAAGTCTGCCGTTTTTCCAACGCGCTGATTCGAGCACACGCACGGTGGTTGTCCCCACTGCAACGATACGCTGGGCATTGTTGATCTTGTTTGCTGCTTCGGCCGAAATGAAAAACCTCTCTGCAAACATCCGATGCTCGGCGAGATTCTCCGATCGCACCGGCAGAAATGTTCCAATCCCCACATGCAGCGTGATTAAGGTGTGCGGAATCTCGCTCAGGATTTGCTGGGTGAAGTGAAGACCGGCAGTGGGCGCGGCCAGCGCTCCAGGCGCCTGGGCAAAAACAGTTTGGTAACGCGCGTTATCCTCCGCGTCACTCTTGCGCTCGATGTAGGGCGGCAACGGTATCGAGCCACCGGCGTAAAGATCAACATCCTTGTCCAGCGACACAATCCGCTCGCCATCCGGTAGAATTTCTTCGATGCGCAAAATTGCATTCCCGACCTGGGCGCTCGCGCCGAGGCGCATTTTTCTACCGGGTTTGACAAGACATTTCCAGCGCCTTGGGCAAATACGATCGATAAAAAGGAACTCAATTGCGCCGTCATCGGAAAATGTTCGGGCCGGGACGACCAACGTATCGTTCAAAACGAGGAGGTCCCGCGGGCAAAGAAACGTTTTCAACCCGGCGAATTGCCGATGTTCGATGGTTTGGCCGTCGCGACGAAGCACCATCATCCGGGAATCTTCGCGGCGTTCGGGCGGCCGCTGGGCAATCAATTCCCGCGGCAGATCATAATCATAATCGCTCAGTCGCGCGTTCATAGCTTAATCTGAAACATAACCATCCTGGCTGTGCGCCCATGTTTCGAAAAAAAATTGCGGCACGGCGTAAAACTTGAGATGATCTGGAAAATGCAAGAAGCTGCTCTCGATTTTGTCATCGCGGCGCTGCAGAAGATTCGCGAAACGAGTGATCGATTGCCGCGCGCGTCGAGACTTTCGGTTGAGCGATTGCGATTCGTCGCGCCGAACAAAGCGGATTTGCTCACGCCGATTCGGGAGCGCGTGCGCATCTGCACAAAATGCCCACATCTCGCCAATTCGCGGACACAGACCGTCTTCGGCGTGGGAAATCCGGATGCGGAGTTGATGTTCATCGGCGAAGCACCCGGGGCGGACGAGGATAAGCAAGGCGAACCATTCGTCGGTCGGGCTGGCCAATTGCTTACGAGAATTATCGAAACGATGGGATTCACTCGCGGGGAAGTTTACATTGCCAATATTTTGAAATGTCGGCCCGATACACCGCCTGGGTCGTTCGGCAATCGGACACCGACGCCACTCGAAATGCAAACGTGCCGGCCCTACCTGGTTGAACAGATTGGGATTATTCAACCAAAGGTTCTAGTCGCACTCGGCGCAGTCGCCGTCGAGGGATTACTCGGGTCGCGAGGGACGATGCGGGAATTGCGCGGCAGATGGCACTCCTACAGCGGAACACCGTTAATGATCACCTATCACCCAGCCTACTTGCTTCGAAATCAGACGCCTTCGGAAAAACGAAAGGTCTGGGAAGACATGCTGCAAGTCCTTGAGCGCCTCGGACGGCCGATCACGGAACGCCAGCGGAATTATTTTTTGTGAGCTCAGCGACGGTTTGCAACCGCTATATTTTTAATCTTCGGCAATCGGAGACGACTGTAAAAGGTTCGCGCGACCGAAAATCGCATCAATCCGCGACTGCGATGCCAGCGTGATGGCGAGCGAAGCGATAATTCCACGCACGTAGCGGCGCGAGACTTTGACCATGCGGTCCAGCATGGTTGCGCCTGCCTCGTGCAAGAGGGCAAGCGTGCGTGCTCCAATCAATGCCGGCAAAACCGTCGCAGCGCGGACACGCCGATTTCGGATCGCACGCGAGTATTGCATCCCGCACTCCAGCCCGCGCTCAGCCTTCTCGGCCCAATTTCGATAAATCGGCTGAAATCGTTCCGGTTCGAAGAGAATCTGCGCCGCAGTCATGCGAGCGGAAGTCAATTCCTCTTCGGGGAAATAACATCTGCCTGCTCGGAGATCAGAGCCAGCGTCACGCAAAATATTGATCAACTGAAGTGCCACGCCGTAGCGTTTCCCGAGCGTAAGCATCTCGTCTTCGCTTCGCGTGGCAAACTTCCGAACATGCCGGAAGCAGAGCCGCGTCCAGAATTCGCCGACACAGCCTGCGACGAGATACGTGTATTCATCCAGATCGGCGGCAGTGCGGAGTGCGCGAATTTCCTCCGGGCTATCGAAGCGATGTAGATCGAGCATTTGCCCTTGGGTGATTTTCTCGAGGAGAGTGCGAATCTCATTAAGATCGGCCATCTCCAAGTGCTCGAGCCATTCCAGACAATCTGGCAACGATTCAATAAGTGTTCGTTCGGCCGCATGCTGCTGCAAAGGTGCAAATGAAGCGACAAGATCGACAACGACACTCCGCGAAGCTTTGCCTTGAATCGCTTTCGATAGCGTTTGAAGGGTTTCCACTCGCAGCGTTCCTGAAATGCGCGGCGTATCCGCCACCGTATCCGTTGTCCGCGCGAGCAAGTAGGCCAGCGCGACCGGTTCGCGTAATTGCACCGGCAAAAATCGGATGGAAAGATAGAACGACCGCGAAACGGAGCGCAGAATTGCTGTCTGCAGCCGCCGAGTAGAGGCGCTGGATCGGTCGCTCATGACCTCTTGCGTCGGAGGAATTTCATCGTTCGATATTTTTGATTTCGATCCGATTCGCCGCGGCGTTACCGAGACCGAGCCGGCTGGCGAAGCCGACATAATCCGCCATGTGACCGATGGCAGGCAGACTCGCGCCCACACGCCATTGCTCCAGACGTTTCAACGCGATGGCGTCCAAAGCCACTGGATCTTTGCTCGCATATAGCGTGGCGTGATGCACCGCGTAATTCGGTTGCGACTGCGGGCCGCCGGCATATTGCGCGACGAGGCCGTCCATCAAATTGAAAACGACTTTCTTCCCGATGAGCGGGTTGCTGTAAATTTCTGCGAGGCTCTCCGCGCCAAAACGAGAGCCTTGGGCGAAACGACGCCAGTTGTCGATGTTTGGAATTGTCACATTATAAAGGCAACCGGCAATGCCGTTCATTTCACTGCTGCTCATTACCGGCACGTTGATGATTTTCGTCACCTCAGTCGAAACGATGCGCGAAAAATGACTGACGTTACTTGTGTTCTCAGTGTCGGAAAGGATCGGCATTTTCACTTTGTCGGCCCTATAATCAAAATCACCCCAAACCAGTTTCCCAATTAACGGCGCGGAAAGAACTGCCTTCGGATCATATCCGTCGCGTGGCGCGATTGCTCTCAACTGATAACCATCATTTCCCGGTTGATAACCGGCGTCTTTAATTCCACCAAGAGAACGATCCCAAACGATGATACTGCTGCGCAGATGTCCGGCCGCGACGAGGCCATCGACAATCGCATTCACAACGCTGTAGTGCGTTGTGAAAAGTTCGCCGCCCGCCGCGGAAATTTTAATTCCGATCTTGTCAGTCGGAGAGACCAGAGACGCCCACGCCTTCGCCACGTCGGGCTGGCCGGTCGCAGCGAGCACGAGCCGATTGACCATCGCGCGCACGATCGACGGATTTGTCCTGTAGTCCTTGATTGCGTCCGAATCGTGCATGGTATACACGACCGACGGCGTGGGCATCGGCTGCGGGGCTTGCGCAAATCCGGAAGCGGTGGCGCAGAAAAGAACAAGAACTACGTTTCGCATTGATAAAGGTACTTTGGCAGTGGCAACGAATTTTATGAGCAACAGGGCGAATCACAACTCGTCGGCCGTAGTGGCAGCCGGGCCGGCTGCTTCCTCGATTATCGCAGGCGATACGCCTGCCACCGCAGAAACGATTCGACATCTATACGTTCATATTCCGTTCTGCGCGCGCATCTGTCCGTACTGTGCATTTTACAAAGACCTGCTCGACCGTTCGCAAACGGCGCGATTTTGCGAGGCTATCCTGCGCGATCTCGACAAGCAATGCGCCGCCTTCGCCATATCGGCCAAGACAATTTATTTCGGTGGCGGCACGCCAACGGCGCTTACAACTTCGCAGTTGGCATTTCTGCTCGACGGTTTTCACCAGCGACTCGACCTCTCGACGTTAGAAGAATGGACAATCGAAGCGAATCCGGGGAGTGTTTCCGCGCGCAAGGCAGCGCTTTTGCGCAAGCTCAACGTAAATCGAATCAGTCTCGGTGTTCAATCTTGGGATGATGGATTGCTGAAGATTCTCGGACGCGAGCACAATGCGTCGCAAGCCGAAAAGTCATTCCACACCTTACGCGATGCCGGATTCAGGAACATTAATATCGACATCATGTTTGGGCTTCCTGGCCAATCGACTGAGCAATGGAAGGCGACGCTGAAAAAAACAATTGCGCTGCAGCCCGAGCACATTTCTGCCTACTGCCTAACGTACGAGGAAGACACGGAATTTTTCCTGCGTCAGTCACGCGGCGAACTGAAAGCGAATCCAGATTGCGATGCAGGCCTCTTTGAAATGACGATGTCGATCTTGGAAGACGGCGGATACGAGCAGTACGAAATCTCAAATTATGCGCGTCCCGGTTTTTCGTCCGTGCACAATCGCGCCTACTGGTCGGGCGAAGATTATCTCGGCATCGGCCCAAGCGCGTTTTCCACCGTCGGAATGCGACGCTGGCAAAATCTTGCCGATTATCGCGCGTATGCTGATCGCGTTCTTTCCAAACAATCACCAATTGGCTCGACAGAAAGTCTCACTAGCGAGATGAAACGGGCGGAAAGAATCGCGCTTTCACTGCGAACACGCGAAGGAACCTCGTCCGCTTTGCTAAATGATCGGCAACAGACAATCGAAGAATTCGTTGGTCTCGGTTTGCTTCGACAATCGAACGGCTGCTTCGTGTTGACGCGAGCGGGCAGGTCACTCGCAGATTCAGTGACAGAAGCCTTTCTGTAGCCGTCGCCCTATAGGCGACGCGCCGCGTGCGTGTTTTGTTACGTCAAGGTCGCGCTTCGCACAGCGAAGCGACTACAGATTATTCTACCACTCCGTAGCGACGTTGCCGGCGTCCAAATTCTTCTACTGCGGCAAAGAGGTCCTTCTTTGTGAAATCCGGCCACAGTTTGGGCGTGACATACATCTCCGTGTAAGAGAGCTGCCACAGAAGAAAATTGGACAAGCGCATTTCGCCTGAAGTGCGAATGAGCAAGTCGGGATCGGGATAATAGCGTGTGTAAAGATGTTTGCTGAACATTTCAACATCGATCATCGCTTTGTCGATGTGACCGAGCTCGACCGCGCGAAGCAAGCTTTTGATGCCGTCGATGATCTCGAGTCGCCCGCCGTAGCTCAACGCCAGAATGAGAGTGAGCCCGTTATTGCCAGCGGTTTGCTCAATCGTTTTGTGAAGTTGTCGCTGGGAACGTTCCGGCAGATCAGTCAAGCGACCGATCGCCTGAAGCCGAACATTCTTCTCGATCAGCTCCGGCGTCTTCTCTTTCAAAAATTTTTCTAGCAAACGCATCAGCGAAAAGACTTCGCTTTTGGGGCGCTGCCAGTTTTCCGCCGAGAAAGCGTAAAGCGTGAGATATTCGACTTTCAGTTCACCGCAGCCTTCCACACATTCACGAACGGCTTGCGCTCCCGCTTCGTGGCCCTTGATGCGTGGGAGACCACGCGTCTTAGCCCAGCGCCCGTTACCATCCATGATAATGGCGATGTGACGCGGAATCGTTTTCGCGGCAGGGGGCATGACTACAGAATGATAGTCTCGCCGCGCTCTGGACCCACGCTGACCATGGACAATTTTCCTCCCGTTAGATTGGAAATGTATTTAACGTAATCCTGTGCCGCGGAGGGTAACTGAGAAAGTTTGCGCGCAGAACGCGTCGATTTGTTCCAGCCGCGCAGTTGTTGGTAAACCGGTTTGCAGTTAGCGAGCTGCGTTGCGTCGGATGGAGGAACATTCAGGCGTTTTCCATTCAATCGGTACGCCACGCAGACGCGAATTGGATCGACATGATCCAGCCCGTCAAGGTTCGTAATCGCGAGTTCGTCAATCCCGTTGATCATTGTCGCGTAACGGGTTGCTACGACGTCGAACCAGCCGCAGCGCCGCTTGCGGCCGGTGGTTGCTCCAAACTCGCGTCCCAATTTGTGAAGCCTTCCGGTGAATTGTCGATCTTCGGTCGGCAATGCTCCCTCGCCTACGCGCGTGGTATACGCCTTCATCACTCCAACTACGCGATCCATCCGATGCGGTGGCACGCCCGTGCCTGTGCACGCGCCGCCCGCGGTCGTATTTGAGGAAGTGACATAAGGATACGTGCCATGATCGATGTCCAAAAATGTGCCTTGCGCACCTTCAAAGAGAATTTCTTTTCCGCGCTCGAGGGCACGATGAAGATAAACCACCGTGTTCTCAATAAATGGCCGCAACTTTTCTCCAGCTGCGAGATAACTTTCGTTGACCTCACGAAAACTGATTGGCTTTGCACCGAGCGCCTGGAGGATTCTATTGTTCTCGATCACCTTGGCTTGCAGTTTTTTTGAAAAAACAATCGGCTGCACCAAGTCGGACATCCGCAGACCGGTGCGCGCGGCTTTGTCTCCGTAGGCGGGGCCAATTCCACGTTTTGTAGTACCAATTTTGGCCCGGCCCCGACGCAGCTCACGTTGCTCATCCAGCAAACGGTGGTAAGGCAAAACCAAATGGGCACAATCGCTAATGAGCAGATTCTTCCCGATCGTGATGCCCAATTTGCGGAGGCCGTCGATCTCCGCGACGAGCGCGATGGGATCGACAACAACGCCATTGCCAATCACGCAAATTTTTCCGCTCCGGAGTATGCCCGAGGGAATAAGATGCAGAATATATTTGGCGCCGCGATGAATGACCGTGTGTCCGGCATTGTTGCCGCCCTGGCTGCGGACAACGATGTCGGCCTTGGCCGTGAGCACGTCGATGATCTTCCCTTTCCCTTCATCGCCCCATTGCGCGCCGATTAGGATCGTGTTCGCCATCGAAATTGGAAATGGAAATGGGCAAAAAATTTTCCCGAAGCATCCGGCAGGACACACTCGGGACTGCCGACGAATAATATGTTGGCAGTGCGTGCCTGCAAGAGATTTTCAGCAAAGAGATGGCTGTGCTCGACTGAACGAAATGGTCTGCGACCATTCCTTTATGGAATCCAGATATGGGCGCAAATAGGCTGTTACAAGTCGAACTCGCGCCCAACGGAGCATTTAATGTCACCGAATTCGGCACGGTGAAAGATCCCGCGCAATTCAAGGCGCTCTACGCTTACTCGCCGTATTATCACGTTGTCGATGGAACGAAGTATCCCTCGATCTTGTTCATGACGGGCGCGAACGATGGGCGGGTGGCACCGTATCATTCACGCAAAATGGTTGAGCGGCTCGATGACGCAAACAAATCGGCCAATCCAATTTTGTTGCGCACAGGCACGAGTGCCGGTCACGGCATCGGCACGGCTCTGAGCGAGCGAATCAAACAACTTGCGGATCAGTATTCATTTCTCTTCGCGCAATTGGACATGCGCGCGAAGCAGTAGCCCAACTCACAAGATCGACGTTGGCCGAACGATCCCGTCGGTTGACGTTCGTTCCGAAGTTGGCAGAAAATTACAACTTCGCGTAAACGCCGAGCAAAGGACGGGGCGATGGCGTTTTCGAACAGAAGTCGCTGACGAAACCGTCCCGGGTGCGGATTTCGACATGACCGGCGGCACGGTTGGCTCCGTAGACGAGCACCGAGCCGACCGGCGCGGCGAATGGATCTCTCACCGATAATTTTTGGAATCCGTAATTACTGACGAGGTCCTGTGCGGCGTCTTTCGCCAGTTCGCTCTTCGGGCGCGACTCGATCACGCCGGAAGCGAGCAACGCCTCTTTGACATAATGCCAGCACCTCGAGCGTGAATGCGCATGCGCGCGTTCCTGCGCGATCGTCGCCGCTTGCATCAGCTTGCGATCGATGTGCTGATCGATCTTGGCAAACGGATAAACGATCCGCTTGGGATAATACTGCGTGATGACGGGAGCTGATTCTTTCTTGCCCTCTGGGGTTTTGTAGCTGTAATGGGCAACCGTTCGTGTCCTTTTGGCTGTCTTTTCTTTTGTAATCACTTGTGCCGGTTCTTTCGTGATCACTTGCACCGTATCCTTCGTGATCTCCTGATCGCGACTGGGAAGATGTAATTCTGAAGGGGCCGATTGAGCGGGAGTGGGAGCGAAGTCGCCATTAGGGCTATTCGCTCTGGAAGCCATTGGTTCTTTCTTACGCAATGCCCGGTTTGCCGACTGTGGCACGTTTGTTTGCCCGCCGCGAACCTCTGCTTTTGCCGGCTTAGAAGCAGCTGGTTCCTGCTTTCCAGATTCGAGCATCGTCGGCCGAACCGGGCCGACCGCTTCCGATTTGGTGGTCTGCGAAGTGGATGCCCGTGATGCGTTCGTCTGCTCAGCGCGAGTTTCCTTTTTTTGCTCAACGGCAAGCGGTCCCGCTTTTACGGCTGGTAAACTGGACCGACTTGTTGGGCTCGCTTGTTCAACGGGACCTTGGTTTTTTTGCCACTCGGCAGCGAGTGCTCCCGCCATTCGCATCTGCTCGACCGTGAGGGTAGTGGAAGCTGATTTCTTTTCGCGAACTTGAGATTTCAATCCGGTCGCCGTCTCCGATTCTGATTTCGTTTCCTCAGAAACCGGCGCTACTCGCTCGGAAGGATTTGGTTTTGCTTCGCGAGCGACGACCACTTCCTGCGCGCAAATTTGCCCTGCAAGGGCAAAGCCGCAGAGCAACGCGGTGAAAAGTTCTCTCAACATTAAAGGCGCCGTCATAAATGAATTCGGCGCGATTGGCAAGCGCTTAATTCAAAACGCCCGGGAGCTTAAACAGTTGAACGGGTGATCTGAATCACCGGCAACGGAAAGCGCAGCCGCAATTCGTCCTCGAGATAGATCTCGACGTGATGCATCCCATACTGTTGGAACTGCACGCCGCCGAAATAATGAACGTTCGTCGCGTGCCCTTCCATCTCCTTCAGCACGAACTCGACTTCGGCCTGCGCGATCACCTGTTGTTCGTCAACGCCCACAATCCGCGATTTCTGCCGAAATTTTCCCGCCCCGCTGCACCAACGCGCCCAAATGCAGAGCCGCATGTAATTGATCGGCAGCGCCGGCGCCGGAATGACATTGAGCACGCCCACGAGTGTTTGCATCCCATTGAATTCGCAGCGCACATCTTCACAAAGAACGGCACTCTGCAGATCGGGAAGAACAACGTCCGTTTCCATTACCAATTGATCAGATCATTCCGCGAACCAGCAGCATCAATATTCCAATCCCGAGCATGATTCGGTAGACGGCAAACGGCACAAATCCCCGCGCCCGCACCCAATGCATAAACCAGGCGACCACTCCCAGAGCTACGAAAAATGAAACTACGAATCCGATTGCAAGCACGATCCATTCATGGCCATTCATTTTCAGTGGCGCGAGGTTCGCCTCGTGATGATACGGCATCACCGTCTTCACAAAATCATACCCGGTGGCCATCAGCATCGTCGGCATCGACAGAAAAAAGGAAAATTCGAGCGCGGCGGGGCGCGACATGCTTGCTACTTGCCCGGCGGCGATCGTGCACATCGATCGGGAAGTTCCCGGGAAGATCGCGGAAAGAATCTGTGCTGCGCCGATCCAAACTGCTTGCGGCAGGGTCATTTCCTCCATGTGCGCGACGCGCGGCCGCGTAAAAACGGCGTCAACCACCCACATGATTATTCCACCTATAACGAGCGCCGAGGCCATCACCCAGAGATTTTCCAGGTTTTTGCCGATCTGTTTCGTCAAGGCCCATGCCGGAATCGCGGTAACGACAAATGCAATTAGCGTGAGACTCAATGGATGCGTCAAGATCGTGCGATCGCCGCGTTCCCCTCTCGGAAAGGTGCGAAGAAACTTCAGGATGCGTTCGCGAAAATAGACTGGTAGTGCCAAAATTGCGCCCATTTGAATGACGATCGTGTACATCTTCCAGAAACCGTCATGAAGATCGATTTTCAGCAGCGCTTCCGCGATGCGTAGATGCGCGGTTGAACTGACAGGAAGAAATTCAGTGAGCCCTTCGACGATACCGAGAAAAACCGACAATAAGAAATCGTGCATTTGTTGGGGCTAAGGCATTGAAATCGGTAACAGTTAGAGCGCCTCCGCACCGCGTTCGTCCGTTCGGATCCGGACAGCTTCTTCCACTTCCGCAACGAAGATCTTTCCGTCGCCGATCTTTCCAGTCTTGGCGGCGCGCAAGATTGCTTCGACGGCGCGCTGCGCGCGATCGTCCGGGACCACCATCTCGAATTTCACTTTGGGGAGAAAATCGACCGTGTACTCGGTGCCACGATAAATTTCGCTGTGACCTTTCTGCCGACCAAAGCCTTTAACGTCACTCAAAGTCATTCCTTCCACGCCGACTGTCATGAGCGCTTCTTTCACCGGCTCGGTTTTAAAGGGCTTGATGATCGCTTCGATTTTTTTCACCGCGCCAAACTAGAACCGGCACTCCAAATGGCAAGCCGCGTTGCTGTAGCGACAAAGCCGCGGCCCGCATTCATCGCATATTTGCATCCGCAACCGCTGCATCTACGACTCAAGCAGCCGGAATCGGTCGAGCCCTAACGCCGTGAAGCGATCGCCGCGAGTTCCGCCTCAACCATCTCGTGCACAAGCTGCCGAAAACTTCCAGGCGGCTTCCAGCCAAGCGTTTTGCGGATCTTGTCCGCAGAACCGACCAATCGTGCCGGCTCGGTCGGCCGATCAAACGAAGAATCATGCTTTACATATTTTTCCCACGGAAGATCGACAACGGCGAAAGCCGCTTCGACAAATTCGCGCACCGAATGCGTCTCTCCAGTCGCCACTACGTAATCATCGGCCGCTTCGTGTTGCAGCATTAGCCACATCGCTTGGACGTAATCCTGGGCACGGCCCCAATCCCTTTGGCTCTCCAGGGTCCCGAGGACAAGCTCGTTATCGAGATTTCGCGCGATCCGCGCGGCCCCGCGCGCAATCTTGCGCGTGACAAAGTTTTCTCCGCGCCGCGGCGACTCGTGGTTGTAAAGAATGCCGTTGCAAACAAACAGTCCGTACGATTCCCGATAAACTCGCGCCAATTGCGTAGCAAAGGCTTTGGCGCAGCCATAAGGGCTCGTCGGCCGCAGCGGTGTATTTTCGGTTTGCGGAATCTCGGATGCATTCCCGAAGATTTCCGAACTGGAGGCGTGATAAAATTTCACTGGTTGCGGTTGAGAGCGCGCGATTTCAAGCAACCGGAGCGTCGCCATTCCCGCTTCCTCGCATGTCGATTCCGGAATTTCGAAACTCAGGCCAACGTGGCTTTGTCCGGCGAGATGATACAGCTCCATCGGGCGAACATCGTCGACAATGCGTCGCAATGTCGTGCTGTCGGAGAGATCGCCGTAGTGGAGAAATAACCGTTGATCGTAAATTTTTTCATTGTGTCGCAGATGCTCGATGCGCGATCGCAACATATTGCTCGTGCGCCGCACGACTCCGTGCACCTTGTAACCCTTCTCCAGGAGCAGCTCGGACAAGTAGGAGCCGTCCTGACCAGTGATTCCGGTAATCAACGCGATTTTATCGAAATCTTTCATCTAATGTCGAATCATGTTTTGCGGAGCTTCATCATCAGGAAAGGAGGAAATAAGCAAATCTGTTTTCCGCCCCAAGCGCCAGTAGGTACATCCTCAAACTTTCCGACCGAATTTCTTCTCCAGTTCAGCGAGCGAAATCTGAATCATTGTCGGCCGCCCATGCGGGCAGCAGTAAGGCAGATCGCAATCGAGCAAATCCTGGATAAGTTTTTCGACCTCGAGATACCCCAGCGGATCATTGGCTTTCACAGCGTGACGACAAACCGTCTTGGCGATCATTTCTTCGCCCAATCGTATGGCAGAACTGTTGTTGGTCACGCTTTTGAGATCATCGATCACTTTGCGCATGAACTGCGTCGGATCTGAGACATTCAAAAAACTCGGCAGGCTGTCGATCTTGAACGAATTCGGACCGAAGCTTTCGATTCCGATTCCCATTTTTTGCAAGATCGCCATGTTGCGCTCGATCCAGTCCGAATCGCGCGGGGGCAGATCGAAAGTCTGAGGAAGTAGCAGTTTTTGCGCTGGAACTCCCTGCTCTTCCATTCTTCGCTGTAAGTCTTCAAAGAGAATGCGTTCGTGCGCCGCATGCTGATCGACGAGGACGAGCCCATCCGCGTTTTCCATCAGTACATAAAGTTTGTTGAGGACACCGATGATCTGAAATTGCTGCGGAGCGGCATGCTTGGAACGAACGGCTTGCCGGGCGCGGTCGGGGTCAGCGACCCCAGCTACAGATTCCTTGCGATTATCCGGGACGGGACGCGGTCGAGGAGCAAACTCGACAGACCTGTAGCCGGCCCGAAAGCTTTCGGGGCTGACCGTAGATGCAAGTTGTCGTTCGACCATCGCTGGCGCTGGAATTTTTGTCCTGGATGGCGGTGACGCCGCGGGCGCGCGAAATTTTTCCTGCCATTCGGTCCGGCTCCGTTCCAATGTTTGCCGAAGGCAATGGACAATCGCTTCACGCACTCCGGTTAGATCCCGAAAACGGACTTCACGCTTTGTTGGGTGAACGTTTACATCGACGGCGGCCGGATCGAGATCGAGGAAAAGAAACGTAACCGGATACTGTCCTTTCATGAGGGCGGTGTGATAGCCTTCGCGGATGGCGGCAGTGATGAGGCCGCTTTCGATAGCTCGGCCGTTCACAAAAATGAGCTGTTGCGCGCGGGTTTGTCGGCTCAGGCCCGCTCGCCCGATGAATCCGCTGATTTGAACTTTGGCGGAAGCATTACCGTTTACCTGAATCAGGCGTTCCAATAACTCGGAACCGTACAAATCCCGGATTCGATCGCTAAGAGTTGCCGTCTCCGGCAGCTGAAAGACGAGCCGATCGTCTCGCAGCAAAGTAAAGGCAATCCGAGGATGCCCGATCGCCTGTAGATGAATCTGGTGCTCAATGTTACGGCTCTCGGTGTTTTCGGAACGAAGAAATTTTCGGCGCGCTGGCAGATTATAAAAAAGCGAGCGCACCTCCACTTGCGTTCCGGGCGCTTCACCGCCGTCGCGCACGACGTCAATCTTGCCGCCATTTACGATGATTTCCGTTCCGGCGATGGCATTCAGTTCACGTGTGGTTAATCGAAAGCGTGAAACACTGGCAATGCTTGGCAAAGCTTCTCCGCGGAATCCAAGCGTGCCGATCGTTTCCAAGTCGGCGGCCGAACGAATCTTGCTCGTGGCATGACGTTCGAGTGAAAGGAGCGCGTCATCCCGATCCATGCCAGAGGCGTCATCAATCACGCGGACGAGCGAAATTCCTCCACGACGAGTCATGATCTCGATCTTGCGGGCGCCGGCATCGATGCTGTTCTCGATGAGTTCTTTCACTACGGAAGCAGGCCGCTCCACCACTTCGCCAGCCGCGACCTGGCTGGCGATGGTATCTGGCAGCAATCGAATCCGGCTCATTCGCTTTTGACTTTAGATTTCGGCTTACAAATTGCGAAGAAAAACGGAGTCTGGTGCGATTACAGCTTTTGACTTGGTGCAGCCGCAGCCTTATTTTCGAGAGGATGATTAATGTCACCGACAGCGCTGTTCGACAGCTCCGAACTTTGCTTGAAGCGCGCGCAGAAAATTCTCGCGAAGGCTTGCGCGTGCAGATTGCAAAGGGCGGCTGCTCGGGGCTTCATTACGAGATGTCGCTCGATAAAAAAAAGGAAGGCGACGCTGTAGTAGAACGCGACGGGATGCAATTTCTTATCGATGGTGAGAGCATTCCATACTTGCGCGGCGCCACTTTGGATTTTCGCGATGGTTTGACCGGCGTTGGTTTTCAGATTGTGAATCCAAATGCAGCTCGAACCTGCGGATGCGGGTCGTCGTTTGAAACCGGCCAGCCAGCTTGAAACCGGCGAATTTTCTCGTTTCCGTTTAAGTGAATTACAGCACTTCTCGCTACGAAGAGACCTACTCGTCGCCACGGCGACGGACTAATTATTTCGGGTGGACAGTCGCCATTCTTCTTTTGACCGGCTTCGCTTTCGCAGCGTGGCTGGGCAGTTTTTATATTTTCGATCAGCCGGAACGCCCAGATAGCTATCGTATCTTACAAAAACTGCACAAAATCGATCCGCCGAAGCGTTTCGAGTTGACTGCCGCACCGGCGGGGGAATTCCTGAGCGCGAAACAACTCTACGATCGCTATGTCGGGATGGGCGCCGCCGAGTTGGCCAAGACTAACGCAGAATTGGCGCGCAACTATATTCGAAATTATCAGCAAGTGCGCGGCCTGGTGCCGTACATCGTTGGCAGGTACACGATCGTGGAAGCCCGGGAGCTCGGGCCCGGCGATGTCTTTACCTCCGGGATGGTCGCCCTGACCAATGCGGTCGATAGCGGCGAATTGCTCATGGAGCATGTCTATCCGGCGAACCCCGAGGTGCTGCCTTTGATGAAGCAGACGCTTAAGGTTGGTTTGGAAATCAAGCTCGAGCGCACACATGATCTCTCTTCTGTGATTCATGCAGAACGATTGGCGGACGGTCGCATCATGATTACAGCTGTCCCCTTGCTTTATGGAAGCTATACGGTCACACGCGGCCTCGGGACGTTCCGGCTTGAGCCGCCGCTTACGCTCAATCTCATCGGAGGCTGGCCGTTATTTAAGGAGCATGCCCGCGTCAAAGCCGAGGAACGATACACCGATTACCGGAGAAAAACGACGGGACCCCAAGGCCCAATTGCTGTGGGGCCTACCGTTACGCCTCCACCGGCGGAGAATGAGCTGGTTCGAGTCGAACAAGCCAGACCGGTCGAAGCTCCGGCCGCACCGGCGATTCCGCCGAAAAATGCAAAGCTAGCGAAGACAACGCCGGTGCCAAAGGGTGGCAAATTGGCGAAGAAAGAGAAGATGAAATCTCCGTCCCCCACCTCCACTCCTGCTCAGCCGGTCATCGTTCAAAAACCGACCGCGCCAACTTCGACTCCGTTCGCCGTCGCATCGGCGCGCACACCACCATCAACTCCCATTGCCACGGCGGCTCCAACTGTTGCGCCTGCGCCTAGCGTCGCCGTTGCTCAACCTCCGCCTGCGGCAACTGCAACCCCAGTTCCGGTATTGCCCGCGCAGCCTGTTCCCGCTGATGCTTCCGGAGTGGCTCTGGCTTCAAACGCCGGCGGAGGCAGTTGGAAAACATTCCCGCCAGGGAAAATGCCACTCGGCCGGCTGGTCGGCACAAGCGATCTACGAGACGTCGCCGAGCACGGACTTGCCGGTGAACGCGTTTATCTAAAAGGACAATTCCTCGTGAATTTTTCTGATGCCAATCGCGCCGTGCTCCGGCCGCGCACTAAATTAACGGACAAAGTGCTCCATTTGGGGGCGGGCTCATCCACGCGTATTATTGTCGAATTTCCATCCGGCTACAACCCGCCGCAACAGGGCGCGACTGTGAGTCGAGATGAGTTGCGGCCCTACGAAATCACCGAGGTACGCAAACAAGAAGACGGGCAACTCAACGTCTTCGTGCGGGAGATCATGCAGCCAAATTAATCGGCGCGCGATCGCAAAATCAGTTTCCCGTCGCGAATTTCGATCGTACTAACGTCGTAATCGTTCCGATAGTCAGCAAGGTATTCGCGCAGTTGTCTGGAACGATATTTCCAATCCAAAAGATCCCTCGGCACCGGCTCATTATTCACGATGATCTGCTTCAATTCCGGGTGTTCAAGCGATTCCGCGCCATTTAATTGGATCGTGGTGTCGCCGTTGAAATAACCGGACCGGCCGAAAAATTCTCCGAGCGGAACGCTCATCTGGAGGCGCAGGCGATTGTCTTCGATCGATACAAAAGCTTTCCAGCGCGAATCCCGGTTCATCGCAATCAAGCTGTTGATGTTATCTCCTGTTAGCTCGATTTCAGCTGCTTGGCCCGCTCGGATTTGCTGTTGAAAATCCTGCCACCGCTCTTGCACGGCTTGGATTTGTTCGCTGGAAGCAGTGAATTCAGGGACCGGCGCAGGCGCTTCTGCAATCGAATGCGTCTTCGCAAGCCAATAAATACCGTGCACGATTGCCGAATGACGCTGAAAACCCCAATACAGACCGGCGACACAAGCGAGAGCCAGGACAATCGCAAAAACCACGAGGATCAGGCAGCCTCTGGCGAAACAGCCCATTCCCCTCTTCGGCGGCGGCGCTTCAACCCATCCGTTCATGTGCTCCGGCGGGACTCGGTGTCGATCTTCGACTGCGCTTCGATCAATTTGTCATAGAGCGCGCGCAATCCCTCCGACAGCATGCGCGTACCGCTGAGGATCGGCATGAAATTCGTGTCCCCAGTCCACCGCGGCACAATGTGCACATGCAGGTAATCGACGATCCCTGCCCCCGCGCATTCACCCAGGTTCAATCCGATGTTGAACCCCTGCGCTTTCGTTGTTGTGCGCAGCAGCGCTTGCGCGTGAACCACTAAATTCCAAAGCTCGACGATCTCGTTCTGCCCGAGCGATGAAATATCTGCCGTTTTGCGGTAGGGCACCGCCATCAAATGACCAACCGCGTAGGGATAACGGTTCATCATTAGAAACGCGTTTTTGCGCCGGGTGATCACCAAATGCGCAGCGTCATCGCTCGCCCTAGCCGCCGCTTCGAGAAAATCCGCGTTCGGTTTTTCGCGTTCAAAGTATTCGACG
>Ga0307308_10000210_pt1 | contig 19176 bp, 16 predicted proteins | sample ER_DNA_195_FD_194501 | JGI IMG/M metagenome (GOLD analysis project Ga0307308, IMG submission 194501) | Bulk soil microbial communities from the East River watershed near Crested Butte, Colorado, United States - ER_DNA_195 | ecosystem: Environmental > Terrestrial > Soil > Floodplain | place...
CTGGGCCGGACGTCCGCGCGGCCAGCATGAGAGGACCCTGTGTCAGAATCTCATGAATTCGGCCTCGCCGGTGTCGACCTGTCGCCCGGCGACCACCTCTGTGCCATGTACCTCGGACAGGACGAGCGGGACAACATCGTCCTGCCTTATCTCCGGGCGGGTTTGCGGGCGGGCGACAAGTGCTTCTGCATCATCGACTCGTCGCCGCTCGGCGACCTGCTGGCGCGCATTGGCGACGAGCGGGAAGTGGAAGCGTACGTCGCGTCCCGTCAGCTAGAGGTCCGGACAGCGGACGAAGCCTACCTGCGCACGCTGCCATTCACGACCGAGGCGATGCTCGAGTTCTGGGAGAACTCGGTTGGGGCGGCCGTGAAGAGCGGCTCCTACGGCTTCGCGCGGGTCACAGGCGAGATGCCCTGGGAGATGCGGACATTGCCCGGTCGAACCGAGTTCTTCCGCTACGAAGGGGCGCTGAATCGGTTCGCGCCGCGCTATCCACTGGCGATCCTCTGCCTCTACGACCTCGACCGCTTCGGTGGCGGGTTCCTCGTGGACCTCCTCCGAACACACCCGAAGCTCCTGATGGGTGGTCTCGTGCTGGAGAACCCGCACTATCGCCCGCCGGACGACCTCGCGACCCTGTCCGCCTGACGCCGTCCCTCCCGCTTGACGTCCTGCATCCCGCGCAGGTTCGGGTGCCAAGCGACGATCGGGATCTCGTGGCGTAGCCGCCGGCCACGCCCGGTCGCGACACTCGGTTCATGACCCCTTCGACCGTTTCGATCGGCGCGGCTGCCGCCGGACTGCCGCCGGACTGCCTTTCTAGAGACCGATCTGTCTCATACAAGACAGATCGGTATCGTCGCTGCTAGGATCGCCGTCGGACAACTGGCAGGTCAGTTCCGGGAGTGAAGCAGCGCATTGTCCATATCGTCCCCCGCGTTCAATCCCCCAAGTCGTCTCCGTCGTCCGTCATCGGACGGACAAAGCGATCCAGCTGAGCGTGCGGACCGCCACTGGACGGGAAACCCCAGGCACCGCGAGTGCCCTCGGTGACGCGACGTCGTCCTGGCCCCGACCAGGGATCGGGCCCGCGGACGTCGGAGCGCGGACCATCGGCGATCGACTATCGCAGCCTCGCCGAGCGAGCCCCGGCGATCCTCTACCGCTATCGACTCGTCCCGAGCCCCGAGATGGAATACGTCAACGCGGCGGTGACCCAGACGCTCGGGTATACCCCAGAGGACTTCTACGCCGATCCCGAACTCGTTCTTGCGGTGCTCGACGTGCCAGCGCTGTCGGTCGCCGCGGAAGCCGATCGAGGGGTTTCTGGGCGCCCCACCATTCGGCGCTGGCGGCGGCGCGACGGGACATATGCAGATGTCGAGGACCGGACCATCGCGATTCGCGACCGCAACGGTAACGTCGAGGCCATCGAAGGAGTCGCACGCGACGTTTCCGCCGAGCTGGCTACGCAGCACGAGCTTCGGGCCAGCCGCGACCGTCTCCATGCCGTGCTGGCCCATGTGCCCGTCATCCTCTGGGCAACCGATCGCGAAGGACGGCTGACCGTCCTAGAGGGGGCCGGCCTGCACGGGTTGGCCGTCAGGCCCGAAGACATGCTTGGCCGGACGCCGGCGGAAATCCACCCGGACACCCGCCGCTATCGTCGGCACCTGACGCTGGCACTGCGTGGCCGGATCCAGTCGGTCGATGTGCAACTCGGCGAGCAGACGTTCATGACCCGCCTCGGACCTCTCGTCGACGTCGACGGGACGATCGCGGGGGTCACCGGCGTATCGGTGGACGTCACGCAGGAGCGACGGCTCGTGGAGGCTCTGGCCAGCGAGGGCCGCCAACGGGCGACCGTTGCCGCAGCGCTGGACCGATTCGATCCATCCCTTGACCTCGATTCACTCTCGGAACAGATCGCGACCGAGATGCTGCTCCTCGACGGGGTTGACCATGCCGGGATCATCGCCTTCGGGCCCGGGATCCTGACCTACTTCATCTCGTTCGTCGGAGCAGGACTCCCGATGGAGGCGGGCCGGGCCCTGCCGCCGGCTCGGAGCGTGTACCTCCGCGAGCAGGCCGAGAAGGGTCCCTGGGTCGAACGGTGGACACCTCGGGCGGTCGACGGCCGCTACGGCCTCAGCCTCGAAGAGGCTGGGCTTCGGGCGGCCGCGTACGTGCCGCTCCGCAGGGGCACTGCTCCATGGGGGCTGCTGGCGGCAGGCAGCCGGCAGACGAATGGTCCGGAGCTTCTCGAGCGCCGCATGTCGACCCTCGTCGAGTTCGGCGCGCTGACCGTGGCATTGATCGGCCCGGCGCTCTCAACCCGGAACCTGGACGACGTCGTCCGGCAGGAACTGGTCCAGATCATGGAACGGGAAGCGTTCTCGCCCGTCTTCCAGCCGATCGTAGCTCTGTCGGATCGATCGCCCATCGCGTTCGAGGCGCTCACCCGCTTCCACGATGGCAGCCCGCCGGACCGTCGGTTTGTCGAGGCCGAATCAGTGGGCATGAGCCTTCGGCTCGAGGCCGCGACGCTGACCATGGCTCTCAAGTCGTTGCGCGACATCCCGGTCGGGATGGCCCTGACACTCAATGTCTCGCCGGGCCTGCTGGTGGAGGGCCGGCTTCTGAAGCGTCTGCTTGAGCCGGTCGGTCGGGCGATCATCCTCGAGATCACCGAGCATCGCCGGATCGAGGACTACGACGTCGTCCGCCGGGCCCTGCTCGACCTACCCGCAACCGTGGGCCTCGCGATCGACGATGCCGGCGCGGGTTTCGCAAGCCTTCGACACGTCATCGAGCTTCGCCCGGACTACGTGAAGCTTGACCGGGGCCTCGTCTCGGGCGTCGATCTACACAAGGGCCGTCACGCAGTCGTCGCCGGGATGGTCCAGTTCGCCCAAAGCGCCGGTTGCCGGCTGATCGCCGAAGGAGTCGAGACAGAGGCGGAACACGAGGCCCTGTTCGAACTCGGCGTCGAATATGGCCAGGGGTTTCTCTATGCCGCGCCGGCGCCCTTCGGGAACGCTCGGGACGGAACCCCATCGGACGACTGATATCGCCCCCGTGGCGCGTTCCTGTCGGCGATCCGACACGACCGAAACGCCACGACCAGCCGCGCGTCAGTGAGGCAGCGCTGCGGAAATCCGTGGCCACCTTGGGAGGAACCGACGTGTTCCATCGATCAACGCCGCGCACCCGGTTGGGGCTGATGTCGGCGGCAATCATCGCCCTTCTCGTGCTCTCGGCAGGTTCCGTTGCTGCCGATACCGGCCCGGGCGTCGGAACGTTCACCCAGAACGGCAAGAGCGCCGACACGTATGCGGGCGGTTGCGACTCGAACGGAGACGGGACGTCGACCTGTTGGGATGCCGGGCTGTCCGTCTTCGCCGGCAAGATGAGCGACAGCTCTTCAGGCGTGACCCATTCGAACCAGGTCTGCGCCTTCGTCGACAGCTATACCTACGACGAGGCGACAGGCGATTACGTCGGCGAACCGACCTACGAGTCGGGCTGCAAGGTCGACCTGCCGAGCGGCAGCCTGACGTTCGGTCGAAACCTGTCGTCGGCGACGCTCGCCACGACCACCATCGCCATCGAGCAGTATGTCTGCGACGAGTACAGCTGCGAACCGGGCGCGAGCCGTAACGTGACCATCGGCGGCACGTGGACCGGCGTCGGCCCGATCTTCTCGCAGAAATACCGTTCCGCCAGCGACGACGGCACCTGCCGGTTCAACGAGTCGGGCAAGGGCTCCAGCCGCGAGGCGTCCTTCTCCGGGACGGTCGCAGGTCGCAGCCTCGAGGACACCTACGGCTCGATCACCGATGGGAAGTTCACGTATCGCTCGCGGTGCATCGAGGTCTGACCCTCGCATCGTTGCAGGAGGCCCCCGCCGGTGCCCGGCGGGGGCCTCCGATTGCCTGCTGCCACTCCCCTCAGCCCCGGGCGTAGGTGCCCGCCAGGGTCACCTTCCCGAGAACGGTGGCTCGGCCGAGCGCGTTCCGGACGTCTCCGCCGGCCGGATGATCGCGCAGCCCGAGCGGCGCCCCGAGTGCAGTCAATGTGAAGCGATAGTGATGCGTTCCGGACGGCGGACACGGGCCGCCCCAGCCGGCATCGCCGAAGTCATTGCGGCCCTGTTGTGGCGACGCGGTGCTGGGCGGCACGCCTTTCGGCAGATCCCCGTCACGGCCGGCAAGGTCGAGGACAATCCAGTGGACGAACCCGCGCGCATCCGGGTCGTCGACCACGAGCACGAGCGCCGCCGTCCCCGCCGGCACCCCGGTCCACGCCAGCGGTGGCGAGATATTCGCGCCGTCGCACGAGAACTCGCGCGGGATATGTCCACCGTCTGCAAACGCGCTGGACGTGAGGCGGAACGGCCCACCGGCGGCCGCTGGCGAACCGCCGGTCGAACCCTGGTCTGAGGGAGCGGCGGTCATCGGGCTGACCTCCGTTGATGGCGTCGGTGGCTCCGAGCCGGTCGCCGGCGCCGAGAACGACTCGCTGCTCGAGCCAGCGCTCGGCTGGCTGGCGCCCGTGCAGGCGGCCAGCCCGAGGGCTATGACGAGGGCGGCTGCGGCGCCGAACGTAGAGCGCATGGCTGTCCTCCGACAGGATGCGCCGGACGACGACGACCGGCAACCGTCGTGTCGTGGGTTATGAGAGAAGCGCCGTCCGCAGTTCCGGGCCTGCCGCCGGCGTGACTCGCCAGCCGACCGCCCGCTCGCCGGTCGAGCCGCCCTCCCGTGCCGTCGGCCGCTGCAGCAGGGCGTCGATCTGGCGATCGACGTCGCGCAGGCCACCGACCAGGTCGCTGATCTCGGTCGCCTGCCAGCGCTCGGCAAACCTGGCCATCGCGTCCTCGTAGCGAGTGCCGATCGAGGTCAGCGGGGAGGCGCTCGATTTCGGGTGGGCGAAGATGTCGAGAAAGACGGCACTGGCCGGGTCGCGAGCGAGATCCGGCGACCGGAGGGCACTGACGGTCGAGGGGATGTTTCGCAGGCCGTTTGCCAGCTTGACGAGGGCTGCGTCGTCCGTCGTCAGGTACTTGATGAGTTGCCATGCCTCATCGCGCTGGCCGGCGCTGCTCGGGATCCCGATGATGGTTCCGTTGATCGGCCCGGAGCCGTACAGGTCGGGGCGGCTGTCCGCGACGGGCAGGGGTGCAGTCCCGAAATTGACGGGCGAGCCGTTCGCTGCGATGAAGCCGACCCGCCACTCACCGTCGAGGCTGAGCGCGAGGCGGCCCTTCTCGAAGGCATTCCCGCTCGAGAATTCTTCGCCGACCTCGCGGCCGAACGCGAGCAGACTCTCGAGCCCGTACCAGTCGAGCAGCTCCTTCTGCCAGCGCAGCATCGCGGCCCAGGCCGGATCGCTCGCGAGGCTGGAGTCGCCCATTGCGCCGAACCAGCGCGCGCCGAATTGGTGCCCGAATTGCGAAACGGTGTTCTCGTAGAAGCCGAAGAGCGGATTGAACCCTACGACCAGCAGCGAGCCGTCGGCTCGACGGGTTGTCAGGCGTTTGGCGTAGTCGGTCAGCTCCGTCATCGTCCGGGGCGGACCGGACAGCCCCGCCGCGGCGAGCAGATCGCGGTTGTAGTAGAGGCCGTAGGCGTCTGCCAGCATCGGCAGGGCCCAGCGCCGGTCGCCGTGGCGGGTATACGAGCGCGTCGCCTCCGTGAAGATCGTGTCGTCGATCTGGTCACGGTCCAGATATGGCCCAAGGTCGACGAGCCCGCCCGCCGATGCATACGTCCCGAAGTTGCCCGACTCGAAGGAACTGATGATGTTCGGCCCATCGCCGGTCCGAAGCGTCTCGATGATCCGCTCGTCGTCGATGCCGCCGACGAGGTCGACCCTGATTGCCGGATGGCGCGTCTCGAAGTCGGCGACGACCTCGCTCAGGACGGCGAGCTCCTGCGCTGCGTAGCCCATCCATAGCGCGATCGTGGTGTGGCCGAGCAGGTAGGCGCTCGCCTGGCGGGCGTCGAGCGGTCGCGAGTAGACGTATCCCTGGGCCATGTCGCAGCCGGCGGCGGCCAGCTGGCGCGACTGCTCGTCGAGCTCGACCCCTTCGGCGACGGTCTTGAGCTTGAGGCTGTGGGCGAGGCGGACGATCGAGCGGATGAGGGTCGTGTGCTGTGGCCCGCCGGCCAGTGCGTCGACGAAGCTCTTGTCGATCTTGACCTCGTCGACAGGGAAGCGTCCGATCGAGCTGAGCGACGAGAACCCGGTCCCGAAGTCGTCGATGGCAAGCCGGACGCCGATCCCCTTGAGCTGGCGGAGCCGACGGTTGACGGCCTCGTCGTCGAGGGCCATGACGCTCTCGGTGATCTCGAGGGTCAGGGATTCCGGAGCGAGGTCGGCCTCCTCGAGGGCCAGGCTGACGGTTGCCACGAAGCCTGTGTCCTGGAGCTGAACCCCGGAGACGTTGACGCTGATGCCGATCGGTCGGCCGGTTCGCTGCTGTTGCCAGACGCGGGCCTGCCGGCAAGCCTCCCGAATGACGAACGCTCCGATGGGGACGATGAGGCCGCTTCGTTCGGCGAGGGGGATGAACTCGTTTGGCGGGACGAGGCCGCCATCGGGGCGTGCCCACCGGACGAGGGCCTCCATCGAGGCGACCTCTCCACTCGGCAGGTCCACGATCGGCTGGTAGTGGACGACGAATTCGCCGCGCTCCACCGCACCTCGCAGGTCCGCCCCGAGCCGCAGCCGCTCCTTGCTCGCGACGTGCATAGCCGGCTCGAAGACGCGGTACTTGCCCTTGCCTGCGTCCTTCGCCTCGTACATCGCCGTGTCGGAGGCGCGGAGCATGTCCTGGACATCGGGTAGCTCGTCGGAGCTCAGGGCGATCCCGACGCTGGCATTGACGAGCAGCGACCGATCACCGAGATCGAATGGCACGTCGAACTCGCTGAAGATCCGGTTGACGACAGCGATCGTCTGGTCCTCGTCGACATCCTCAAGGAGGACGGCGAACTCGTCACCACCGAATCGCGCCGCGGTGTCACCCGGGCGGATCGAGCCAAGGAGGCGAGTCGCCACCTGGCGGATGAGGACGTCGCCTGCGTCGTGGCCCAGCGAATCGTTCACGGTCTTGAAGTCATCGAGATCGAGGAACAGGACCGCGACATTCCGGGCGTGACGTCGCCGCCGGCCGAGGGCGTGCTCGAGCCGATCGATGTAGAGGGCCCTGTTCGGCAGCCCAGTCAGCGGATCGTGGAGGGCCTGGCGGGTCAGCTGCTCCTCGAGGTCCTTCCACTTGCTGACGTCGTGCATCGTGAGGACGAGGCCGTCGGCATGCTCGTCGTCGGCCGCCTTCGTGGCGACGAGATCGACCGCGACGAGCTGTCCGTCGCGCCGGCGGACCTGGGACTCGATGTGGGTCATGCCGCCCGGCGGGAGTTCCGCGAGGAGCTCGACGACGCTCGGGGCGTCGATCGCCGACACGAGGTTGTCGATGTTGGTGCCGAGCAGGTCGTCGGGTCCGTAGCCGAGGGTTCGCTGGACCGAGGCACTCTGGTAGCGAACGACCCCGGCGATGTCCAGGACGAGAACAAGGTCGGAGATATTTCGGAGGAGGGACTCCTGGCGAGCCCGCAACTCGTGCTCGCGCGCCTCGCTGCGGCGTTCGTTCCGCCCGATCACGAACCAGGCAATGATCGGCACGCAGACGAGCAGGACCACGGACCGCTCGAGCACGACCTGCGGCCCTCCGCCGACGACCGCGGTCAGGGCGATATCGATGAACACGACGGACGCGCCGGCGAGGAGGACGTTCAGCGTCCCCTGACCTCGAAATTGGCCTCCAAGCCGGCGGGCGTGGAGTTGCGTGGGCATAGGTGGAGGCTAGGGCCCAAACGGCCATTTCTGAATAGGTCGAAGGTCATCCTCGGAACTCCGCAGATGGCATGACCGATCAGGGGCCGAGCGGCCACGCCGAGTGGCCACGCTGAGTAGCCACGCCGAGTGGGCGGAAACTCAGGGCGTGCGATGATCGTCGCTGCGCCATGAACATCCCGACCCGCCTCCTGCTGGCCGTCCCACTCGCGGTTCTCGTCGCGTGCTCGAGCTCGGCTGGTGCGTCGGTGCCGGCGGCGCCCACCTCACTGCAGCCGTCGACGTCCGTTTCAGCCGAGCCGGCATCGCCCGCGTCATCGAGCTCCACCGGCGGTGGGCCGATCACCGGCCCCGACGAAGCCGCCCAGCTGGTCCTCGCCCTGGATCCGCATTTCTCGGGCCTGAAACCGAAGAACCCGGACCTGATCGGTAGCTGCTGCTTCTACGAGGTGACGACGACCGCGGACGGGTTCCAGGTAAACGTCGAGCTCGGCTGGGGCGACTGCCCGGCAGGCTGCATCAACCGCCATCGCTGGACCTACTCGGTCGCGCGAGACGGCGCAACGACGCTCCTGTCCGAGACCGGCGACGCGGTTCCCTCGGCCTTCCCCGCCGGCGGCGGCTCGACGTACTAGATCCCAGCCACTGGGCGGCGCGGCCGCAACGAAGGAGCCGCGCCCCAGACGGGACGCGGCTCCATGAGTCCTGTGACCGGGGTGGACGGTCGCAGCGAGGCTGCGCACCCAGGCCGGGATCGGATGAAAAGGCTAGCGGATGAGCTGGACCCCGATGGCGCCGGCTCCCTGGATCTGGCCACCGCCGACTGAGCCCGTCGTTATGTAGCGAACGAACCAGCCGGCGATACAGGCGCTGCTGCCGTTGCCGCGGATCGGGACGAGGTCCGTGCCATCGCCCTGACAGGCCGTGTTGTGGCCGCCGTTCTGGTCGGACATGTAGTCGAGGTAGAACGCCGCGATCCTGATGACGTGGTAGGTCGCATTGCTCCCGTTGTTCGTGACGCAATTGCCGTCGCAGATCGGAATGAGGACGACCTGGCCGTGCTTCTTGTTGACCTCGTCGACCATCTGACCGGCGCAGTTGTTGCCGTTGTCCGAATTGAGATCGACGGGAAAGGACGGGAACTGGAGATGTGGCGGATTGGCGACCTCGTCGGCGCAGTTGTTCGGCGTCCCGTCGAAGTCGAGGATCATGAACGAGCCGCCGCCCGTCTTGCACAACGGGACGATGTATTCCTGACCAACCGGTGGTTCGCCTGGCTGGCTGACCGACCAGTTCGTGTCGCCCACGCCCGTGTCGCCGTTCACGTCGCAGTCGACGATGTTGACCGGGAAGATGACCGGCAGGAACTCGCCGCCGGTGAGCGCGCCTGCGACCGCCGTTGATTCGGCCGAGGCGGAGAACTGGCTGAACCCGATCACCCGACCGAACGTGGTGCCGAACGCCTGCGTGCCGCCTACCTGGACGCCCTGGGCGCCGGGCGGGAGGGTGCCCGCACCGACCTCGGCTGCGGCCGATGTGTTCGCGGCCTGCGCGCCGCCGTTCGTCAGCAGGTGGCCCTGCCAGTCGGTGTAATAGCCGGTGTACGAGTCGAGTCCGTTCGAGATCGAGAGGGAGGTCATCGCGCTGTCGACAGTAAGGTCGGTGATCGGGACGCCGCCGAGCCCCTGGGCGATGGTCGTCGCCCCGACGTTGGCAACCGCATCGGCCCCGTTCTGGACCATCCGCTGGTGGGCATAGGCGTTGCCGCCTTCGAGGATGAGGGCGACGCCGCCAATCATCGAGATCATCGCCAGGACGGCGACGACGAGGATCTGTCCGCGCTGCCCGTCGCGCTGATGGTGGGCGGAACGACGCGAGCGCTGCATGAGGACCTCATTGGTTGATCGAAACATGGATGGGAGCGTCATGGCTGTTTGGGACAGGCGGCCGCGGCGACGCCGTCCAGCGGATTGAGGGGACAGCTGTACTCGACGGACAGCACCGACTTTGCGGTGAAGGTGACCCCGTTCTTGAAGATGATGTTGCTGATGAGGGGAGTGATCGGCTGGTAGGTCGCCTCGAAGGTCACGACCGCGAGGCAACCGACGGCGACGAGCGCGCACGGCTTCGTCGTGTCTGGGGTGCCGTCGATCTTGACCTGGTAGAAGTCGACGGTGACGTTCGGGGCGTTGAGCTCGACGATCGCGGTGGCGTTCTTCGCGCGCTGGACGATCGTCGGCTGGTACTGGTTCACGATCGCGGTACGGGCGCCCTCTCGGGCGGCGTTCGTCAGGGTGTTGTAGGCGAACACCGCTCGACCGAGGTCGAAGATCGCGACGAGCAGGAGCAGGAAGATCGGGATGACGAGCGCGAACTCGACCATCGCCTGGCCGCGGCCATGACGGCCCCGAGCGTGGCGGCTGCGGAGCGTGTTCATGGGTTGTTCACCACGACGTTGCTGATGCACACGGCATTTGATGGGTAGACCTGCGACTGGCTGAGGATCGTGTAGTTGCCGTTCGGGGCACCCGGTCCATCGCTGACGGTGCCGGTGAAGCCGGCCGCGTTCCAGGTTGCCTGGGCGGAATTGCGCTTGACGCCGGACAGCTTCGGAACCTGGCAGAGGGCCGCGCCGACGCCAACCGTATGGGTCGCTTGAACGGGGCCGGTCGGGTAGGTGACCGTCAGGGTCACGCTGTAGGTGCCGGCGGTGTTGTATGTGTGGTTCGCGGTCGTCATCGACGCCCCGCTGGCACTGCCTTCGCCGGCCCCAAAGCTCCAGGCGTAGTTCGTGCCGCCGGGGCTGGAGGTGCTCGTGAATGTCACCGCCGATGGTGCAAGCGTGCTTGGCTGGTTGACCGTGAAGTCGACCAACGTTGGGTTGACCACAACGACGCTCATGTAGGCCGTTGTCGTGCCCCAGGCGTTGGTTACCTTCAGCGACACGACGTAGGTGCCGCCGACAAGGAACTGATGGACAGGCGGATCCTGGAGGGCCGACGTCGGCGTTCCGTCATTGAAGGTCCACAGCCACTGGGTCGGATTACCGCCCGAGCTGTCGGCGAAGACGACCGTGAAGGGCGTCGACCCGGTAATCGAGTTCGGTGCATAGATGCTGTTGTTCGCGCTGAACGCTGCGTTCGGGGCCGTCCCGATCGGGGCCGCCCCCATCGACGCCGTCATCCCTGACTTCACGGGGAATTTCGACGCCGCCGACACCTTGACGCTGCCGCCGACGATGTTGGAGATGACCGGCGTGATCACGCCGAAGGTGCAGTCGACCGAGACCCGGGCCGTGTCGCCGATCTCAGGCGTTCCGTCTCCGTCGGAATCGGTGAAGATGGGCGCCGGAACCGTTCGTACGCCGGCGACGAGCGGCAGGTTGCAGTTCGATGCCGCGGCGTCGCCGAGGATCTCGTTCTGGTACTGAAGCTTTGCTTCATTGTGCTTCGCCTGGATGACCGGATCGGCAGACACGATCCAGGCGGTCGGATTGTTGGCGGCGAAGTTGGCCGCGATCCGGGACATGTTCTGGAGGTTGATGTAGCCGAGGTAGACACGCCCGAAGTCGAGCGCCGTCAGGGTCAGCAGCATGATGATCGGCAGGACGAGCGCGAACTCGACCAGGCTCTGGCCGCGTGTTCGGCTGTGAAGGTGCGTGCGCAGGCGCGTCGCGAGACGGTGCATCGATAACCCCGTGAGGGAAGGGACAGTTCCGGCATCGTCTGCCGAGCACCTTTCACGATCCCTTGAAACGGTGCGCCGCTGCATAGCCCGAAAGGTCGGCGGCCGCCCCGCATTCGTCCGGTCCAGGTCCTACTGAGCCTCGACCGCGCCGGCCGTCCGACAACGAGAAGAGCCGCGATCCTTGCGGGTCGCGGCTCGCTGCTCGGCCTGGTTACGAAGTCAGAAGGGCCTCATTGACCGAGTCGAGGCTCGAGGAGCACCGGGACCGCGGAGTCGGGTCCATCGTAGGTCTGGGTAATGGTCGAGCCACCCGTGAACTGGGCTGTCCAGGCGACGAGCTGGCCGATGTCACTGTGGGTCGGCTGACCCGCGACCTTCACGTTGTCGTAGGGCGCGTAGATCATCCCGCGATAGTCGATCCCGGACGACGAGTTCATCTGGAGGATGTTTGTCGACGGCCCACCGCCGGAGCCGCAGTTCGCCGCGCCGGCACTCTTGCAGACATAGGCGGCGATGCCTCGCTCGAACGGATCGCCCGGGATGGAGTAGGTCGGCGAGGTCCCGAGGGACCAGGTGTACGTGCCTCCGGCTCCAGCCTTGGCCGTCCACCCGCCAAACCGGCACGGGGTGATGCCGCCGACGGCGGTGCCGCCACAGGCCGCCGCAAGCGGATTTCTCGAGGTATTGCCGTTGTTCAGCGAGATCGTTGCGCCGGCGTTCATGTCGAGACTGGCGTTCCGGTCGAAGACAAGTGTCACGCCATCGCCGACCACCAGGCCGCTGTTGTTGATATCGAGGGTTCCCGTGATGTAGAAGATCCCGTTCTCCTTGCCCGTCACCGGGTTGAAGGTGGGGTCGAGCACCAGGCACTTGCCGTTCGGAACCTTGATGTCGTCGTAGCGGCCGGCCGGAAGTCGGTCGACGTTCGTCGTCGTGTTGTACGGGCACGTGTCGCCCACTCGCGCCGTCGTGGCGTCCGGCGGGAAACCCCCAACCGCCCGGTCCACGAGGCACGATCCTCCGCCGGTGTACGTCAGGCAGGGTGCCGGGTAGTTCGGATCTGTCACCTCGGCCGAGTACTGGACGGGGATCGCAATCCCGGATCCATTCACGACCTGGCTGGGGACCCAGCCATTGCCACCCGTCGGCACGTTCTCGGTCAGGTAGACGCCGTAGGTGTCAACGGTCGATGAGCTAAGCCGGATCTGAGAGGTACCGCCGTTGACGGACATCCCCCAGTTGCCGCCGACGTCGCCGTCGACGACCTTCAGCACCGTTCCGCCGTTGATGTCGAGGTCGGTCGGATTGCCGTTGGTCGGCTGGCCGTTCTTGCGGAGGGTGATGACCGCGAAGCGGTTCGGAAACGTACCGGCCGTCGCCCAGGCGCTGATCTTCTGGTCACCGATGCCGAGAATCCGACTGAAGAATGACGGGTTGGCCTTCTCGACCCAGGCGAAGAGAACCCGGTTGCTGCCCCCGTAGGCGCCCGTATATGGAGTGGACGGCCCGAGCGGAGGAGTGCTCACCCAGATGTGGAAGCCGGTGGCGATGTCGGTGTACCCGTTGGGACTGACCGGCGTGTCAGATAGTGAGAGCGTCGCCTCGTCCAGCGTCAGGCCCAGCTGATCCTCGATCGACTTCCAGGCCGCCAGACGCGCCTCGATCTGCTTGGGCCCTGTGATCGGCCGGACCAGGTGAACGGAGCCGGCGAGCACCGCCGCGTCGGCCACGTTCTGGTAGTCGCGCCGTACCTTCAACCACGACCCGTAGTCGACCGCGATCCCCGTCGCGCCGAGGAGCACGACAAGGAAGAGAGCGAAGACGACGAGGGTCTGGCCCTCCACATGGCGGCGCCGCACGGCGCTTCGGATCATGGACACGCTGGAAGTCCTCCGTCTGTTGTCAGGCGCGGATTCTCGACGCGCATTTCCTCTGTCGCCGTGGCCTTGAGCTTGCCGTCATTCGTGCCGTCGATCGCGTCGACGACGAGGTTCACGAGCGGAACGAAGAGCGGATGCTTGTAGACGGCCGTGACGCGGACCTTGATCGAATAGCTCGGCGCCGCGACGGTGCTGTTCGGGTTCTGGTAGGCGCAGTAGGTGACGCTGGACGCGGCGGCATCGAAGTTCGCCACGTTGTAGCCGGGGATGGCCCTCGCCAGCGATCGGGTCTGGAGCTCCGTCTTCACCTGCGCGGCGGTCGCGTTGGGGATCGTCGATGCATAGCGGGCGGCCTCGCGGACGCCGTTCGTCATGCCGATCTGGCCGCCAAGCAGGAACCCGAACTGGATGATCGCAAAGAGGATGAGAAGGAGCACCGGTGTGATCAGGGCGAACTCGGTCATGGCCTGACCCTCGGTCCGCCGATGCGCTTCTCGTCGGGATCGGAGCCGGGTCGGCATCACGTATTGCAATTCGTCGTGATCGTGATCGATGCCGCCGTCTGGACGCCGTTCTCGACGGTCATCTCTTCCGCGCTTCCGATCCGGAGCCCGCCGTCGTTGGTGCCGTCGAGGCCATCGAGGATGCCGTCAAGGAGCGGAATGAAGATCGGATGCAGATACTGGCCCACGACCTTTACCTTGACCGCTGGCGTACCAGTCGCATCCGAGAATTCGGAATAGCAGACTGAGGTCCCCGCGACGACATTTGTCGCAGCGAACCCGAAGACGTTGCGCGCCATCAAGCCGTTCGCGCCGCTGAGCTTGGCGTAAATGGCGTTGGCGCTGGTGGTGGCCTGGCCCGCGGTCAGGGTCGGAGTGTTGACAGCCGCAAGGCGCGCTGCTTCCCGAACTGCATTGGTGACGCCCGTCTGAGCGGCGAAGATGAAGGCGAACTGGATGATGGAAAGAAGAAGGATCACGAGGATCGGAAGGACAAGTGCGAATTCGACGAGTGCCTGCCCCCGGTTCCGAGGCCTGAATCGGCCTCGGCGCAATGGCGGTCGGATCATGTGACGGTCCTGTTGGGAAATACCACAAAGGGACTATCACAGTTTTACCTTGCAGTGGGCCTTTCGAGTGGTGCGCGTGGTGGTGCCTTTCGATCGGACTACCGGCCACAGGTACGAACGCCTCATTGGCAGATGCTGCCGGCGGGACGACAGTTCGAGCCATGAAGAAGCGCGTCCTATCTGCATTGCTCTGGTTCTACGCCGGCTGGACCCTTGGGTCGCTGATCTCGTTCGCGTTCGGCATCAGCCCGGCGATCGGCCCCGTCCTCGGCGCCGCAGCTAGCGCCCTGTTCGTCGGCGATCCTCGCCGAATCATCTGGACGAGGCCCGCGGCTCCGGCCTCGAGTCTCCATCCAGAGGGCGTCTGACCCGGGGCCTGCCCGGCTACCTTCACGACGGTCAGCGTCAATAACGAACGAGAGCCGGATGCCCTGGCGGCATCCGGCTCTTGCGTTCCCCCCGACCCCCGGAAAGTCAGAGGCTGAAAGGCGACTCAAGCGCGGGTCGGGCTGTCACTGCCGTCGGTCGTCCGCGGCTCAGGGAATCGGGCGCCTGCCCGGGACCTGGTGTCACTGGCTGAGCCGCACAACGTAGCCGCCGAGTGCGCTCTGGTCGATGACACCGCAAATGCCGGCTGCTGCCATCGCGGCCGTGCACTCGCCGACGGTCAAGGGCTGCGAAACGAAGTCGTCGAGGAAGTAGCCGGTGATTGCCTTGGTGCTGCCACCATCGGCGCTCGTGATGTGGAACATCGCCCAGCCCTTGAAGCAGCCGTCGACCTGGCCGTTCGGGTCGCAGGGACCGGGTCCAGTGATCGGGACGGGCAGGTCCCTGCCGGCGAGGTCTTGCTGGACTTCGTCGAAGAGCGTCGTGTGGCAGCCGTTGTTGTGCTGCCCGACGTACTGGCCGAAGTTCATCGTGGCGGTGATGACGTTGCTGCCGTCCATGATCCGTCGGACTTCATTGCTGTTGACGTTGTTGAAGCCGTTGTAGTCGGTCCACGCGAGGTCGTCGGCGGCGATGGCGTAGTCGCCGCAGGAGCTCCCGAACGCGATCGGGTGGTGAACGTCGTATTTGGGCGTGCCGTCGGCATTGAAGGCGAGGATGCTCATCGTCCACGGCGCCGCCCCGACGCCCGTGTCGATCGTCCCGGCGTCGGCCGCCGCGCGAACGGAGACCGGCCAGTGGTTCTGACCCATGATCCGAGCGAAGGAGTTGTCATGGGAACGGGTCACCCCGACCTCGACCCGAGCGCCGGCGGACAGGAGCGTCACGTTGACGTTCACGGCCGTCGAGCCGACACCGTGGGTGTAGCCGTTCTGGGTGGCGGATGCGGTCGCGGCCACGATTGCGGCCGCCGTCCTGGCCGCGACGGTGCCATTGGTGTTCATGTAGGCGTTGGCGCCCGCCACAGAGGCGAAGTCGGCGACGTTCTGCTCGTCCCGGCGCTGGGCGAATGCCCCGCCGCCGTCGATGACGAGTCCGACCATACCGATCACAGCGACGAGGGAGAGCGCGAACAGGACGATGATCTGACCCTGCTGACCGGCGTCGCCTGCGCGCGACAGGGCTTGCTGAGGCTTGGCCATCGGTCGGTTCCTTCTCATGGGACCTGGAGGGTGCTGCTGGAGCGGAGGGTGATCGCGCCCGATAGCCCCAGCGTCGACATCGGGACGTAGCTCGACGACACCGTCACCTGGACGAAGTCGCCCGACTTGCATGGGTCCGCCGTCGACGCCGCACCGGTGACCGTCAGGCAGGCGAATGACTCGACCACGAGGCCCGGGACGAGGCTCTTCTGGATGTTGATCGCGGCCTGCGTCTCGAGGCTCTGACCGAGACCGACCCGGAGATAGACCACGGTTGTCCGCGCAATCTCGCGGGCTGCCTCGGCGACGCCGTTGTACGTGTAGATCCCACGTCCGAAGTCGAAGACCGCGACGAGCAGGAACACGAAGATCGGGATGACCAGGGCGAATTCGACGAGGGCCTGGCCTCTTCGGCTGCGACGACGTCGGACGTTCATCGGGTCGTCACGGCAGTTGTCAGCGAGACGGTCCCGCTCGGGTAGGTGACGGTCAGCGTCACGTTGTAGGTCGTTCCCTGGGCCGCGTACTGGTGGCTTGTCGAGGACGCCGAGCCGGCATCGGTGCTGCCATCCCCAAACGCCCAGCGGTAGAACGCGATGGCACAGGGCCCGGTCGTTGGCGACGAGGTGCTTGCGAAGTCGACCGGCCTGTTCTTGTTCTGTTGCGACGTCCAGAAGCCGACGATCGGAGCTGGGCAGGCAGTCTGGCTCGGCGCCTGGCTGGGAGCCTGGCTCGGCGCCTGGCTGGGGCCCTGGCTCGGGGGCGTCGCAAGACCGGCGGGGATCGGGACGTTGACGATGTCCGCGGTCGACGCCGACCGAAGGGTGATGGTCTGGCCGCCGATGAACGGGGCCAGCAGCGGGGTGATCAGGCTGAACTGGCCGGCGACGGTGACGGTCACGCGGTTGGCCGGGCTGGCGCCCTTCGCGCATGCCATCGAGCAGGTCATCGACACGTCCGCCGTGGTAACCATCACGAAGGAATTGGTTGACTCTCTCGTGGCTGCGCACATCACCCGGTTCGTGTCGGCGCAGGGTGACCCGGACGCCCACGAGTCGGGGTGGTAGGCGGCTTCCATCGCGCCCGCCCGGGCGGCATTCGTGACCGTGATCAGCGAATAGAAGACCCGGCCGAGGTCGATCGCAGCCAGCGAAAGAAAGAACAGGATCGGAACGACGAGTGCCAGCTCGACCAGTGCCTGACCACCGACCGCACGGCGGCCGGGAACCGGTGGGCGCGCTGAAGAATCACTCGACGCGGGCTGCGGGCGGCCAGAATCCTGGCGCCAACGCCCGGTGGCATGGCGCCACAGGCGGGTCGACATCGTATGGGTCCCCGGCGGTTTGCGGAAATCTCCGCTCGCGGAGTGTGGCGCCGCGAACCTTGCAGCCAGCCTTGCAATGTCGACGGTTTGCCCCATCCGAAGGTCCCGCAGGCGCCATACTCATGGCTCGCGGACGGACGGTTCGTCAGCCCTCGTCAGGCGGCTCGCCCGGCAGGAAGACGCTCAGCGAGGCACCGCTACCGGGGGCCGACGGCTCGAGCACCAGGTCGCCGCCCATGGCTCGGCACAGCTCCCGCGAGACGTACAGCCCGAGCCCGCTGCCTTCGTCGGCGCCCGTCGCGCTGCCCCGGACGAAGCGACCGAAGAGACGACCTCGGTCGGCCTCCGGGACGCCGGGCCCGGAATCACCGATCGTCAGGCGCAACCGCCGAGCCGCCTCCTCCACCACGAGGTCGACCCGGACGGGCGTCCGGTTGCCGTACTTCACCGCATTGTCGAGGAGGGCCCAAAGGACCTGGTCGAGCTGGTCGACGTCGGCGATGGCCAGCCAGCCCTTGGCCGCGTCGTTCACCTCGAGGGGCACGTCGTTGACCGCCAGCGCCTCCCATGCCCGCCGCGCCCGGGATCCGAGCGAGACCACCTCGCTGCGCGGATGCAGCGCGCCGGATTCGAGTCGGGTGACCGTCAGGAGCTGGCGGACCATCCGGCTGAGCCGATCGGTCTGCTCGGCGATGATCCCGAGCCGCCGGTCAGGCTGGTCACCGAGGTCGACCTGGAGCTGGTGAGCGTAGGCGCGAATGCTCGTGAGCGGCGTCTGGAGGTTGTGACTGACCCCGCGCAGGAAGTCGTCCTTTGCCGCGTCGAGCTCGAGCAGCTGACTGTTCTGGGCCTCGACCCGGGCGAACAGCTGGGCATTGCGGATGGCGACCGCGATCTCGCTCGCGAACAGCTCGAGGAGATCCTGGTCGGCACGCTCCCACGCCCGCGTCGCCGACAGATGGCCGACGAGCACGCCCAGCTCCTCGTCACCCGCGTGGAGGACCGCCCGGACCGGCAGCGGCTCGCCCGGAATGCGCTCCTCCAGCCCGACGCCACGGGGATCGACCAGGCGGATGCTGCAGTCGATCATCTCAAAGGCGGCCCGTGCGTCCGATGCCGCGCGCCCGGCGAGGAACTCGGCGCCGTCGCGGGGCGAGGTGCGCTCGATCGCGGCGAGGATCCGGCCGAGCTCGCGATTGCGTCGTTCGAGGACGGCCGCCAGGCGGTTGTGGCTGTCGGCGAGGCGGGCGAGCTCGTCCTCGCCAGGGACGGCGATCGGGGTCGACAGGTCGCCGGCGGACACGCGATCCACCGCTGCGGCGATTGCCCGCAGGGGACCGGTCAGGTCTGCGGCGAGGAGATAGGCGAGGAGGATGCCGACGAGGGCCGCGGTTACAGCCGCAAACAGGAGCACTCGACCTAGGGTTGCGTCGGCCGAGGCCGAGCCGATGAGGAGAACGACGAGTCCGAACCCCGCGAGCGGCAGGACCGCGGCCGCGATCAACCCGATCGTCAGTCGAGACTGAAAGGACAGGTTCAGCCCCAGACCGAGGCCTCGCCCATCGTCCTCGGGATAGTCGTTGAGCTCCCCGTCGAACGGTCTATCGGAGGCCGTGATCTCGGCATCGGCGGCGACCTCCACATCGGCAGCGGCGACCTCGGCGTCGGTAGCCGCGGCTACATCGGCCTGCGTCGTCGTTTCGACGTCGGCTTTGGTCGCCGCGTCGACGTCGGTCCGCGTATCGGTCACTGGGCCGTTTT
>Ga0307308_10000218_pt1 | contig 18885 bp, 25 predicted proteins | sample ER_DNA_195_FD_194501 | JGI IMG/M metagenome (GOLD analysis project Ga0307308, IMG submission 194501) | Bulk soil microbial communities from the East River watershed near Crested Butte, Colorado, United States - ER_DNA_195 | ecosystem: Environmental > Terrestrial > Soil > Floodplain | place...
CGGACCCGCCACCCACGACTCTACGACGGCCAAACCAGCCGCTTGACAAACACAGAGGCACCCAAGGGAACCGACCTGAGCACCCACTCGACACAGCACCTCCTTGCCGTCGAGAACGAGCTCAAACAACCGGCCCAGACTCATCCTCAACGACCGCGCGCCGGCCGAGATCTTCGGGGCGCTGCTAACCTCCGAGAACCGTCCATGTTGCGACGTTGAATAGAACCCACCTTGCCGCTACAGGGTCAGTTTTCACGTGCCGTCGACAGGCAGCGCACCCCTTGCCGACGGCGAATGAGGCGATGGCGTTAGGGCGGCGCTGGCGAAGCGGTGCCCACTACGCGATGTCGAGCTTTCGCCAATCGCCCGACCAACATGACCGGGCAGTGAGCTGACCGCATCACGGACTCAGCGACCGGGCCGGTCCGGATGCTCCACGCTTGCTCGCTGTGGTGACACCCGAGGACGAGGAGGTCCGCACTGGAGGATTGTTGAACCAACAGGTCGGTTACCGCGCCTTTCAGGTGTGCTATGTCAATCTGCAGGCCTGGATACAGACGCTCAATCTTGCTAACCGCATCGATCAGGTCGGGTTCATCGGGTCGGCTGCGCAGGAGGTGGGCCACGGTGGGGTCGACAGGCGTCGGCACGGTCACCACGGTCAGAGCCGATGAGTTGATCACAGCCTCCATCGCGGCGGCTCGCAGCGCCTGATGCCCAGTGTGGTTGTCTGTCCAACCGACGACAATTCGGGCATGCGCGTTCTCGATGCTGCTGAGCGTGCCGGCCACGGTGACCACCGGACATAGTGCATGGACCGCAACGCGATCCTCGATAGGGCCGAGCGCGCCGTGCGTCTTGCGGGGCCGCGTGGGATCGACGCCGAGCACCAACAACGAGGCCTCCGCGCTCAAGTTCACGAGATAGTCGCTGACGCTGTCGCTCCGGGCACTTCGGGTGACGACGGCGATGTCTGGCTCCATGTCAGATGCGGCGGCTGCGCTACTCGTGAGGACCGAATCAAACTCGTCGGACCGGTCGTCCAGGCCGACCGCATCGGTCGCGACCGCTCTAATATGTACGATGAGAAGTTCGGCACGACGTACATGTGCTTGATGCGTTGCCCAGAGCAATGCTCTACGAGACGCTCGCGACCCGTTGACGCCGACGAGGACCACCTCGGTCTGCTCTGAGGTACCCATGTGGCGATTCTTGGACTCCCGGGACTGCTGGGGCAGGGCATTGTGACCAGCGAATTTGTGACTTTGGTCCGCAGCTGGGAACCGTCGAACTTTCACCGTCGACGTCGCGTAGCGGTACACCCTATGGTGGCGTTTCCGAGTCAAGAAAATGCCGCTACACCTGCTTTCCGACAAGCCAAGCAGGCGCATTCCGTAAATGCTGGACCTCGCTCGAGTCCCGGAGGGAGGTGCTGATCTTGGAAAGACTTGGGCTGAGATCCGCTGGCTCATCCGGTCGAGCGGATGCCGAACAAGGTAATCGCTAGGTGTTGAAGTGTTTGAGGAGATGCGCGGATGCATGATCAGCGCCCTTGGTGACGAAGGTCCCCTCGCAGCGTGCCTTTCCGCCGTGGACGCGGGGAGCAGCCCGTCCGAGAGTGCAAATAGAGCGCGAGATCTTCGAGGGAATCATCATGAGCACTGTCCCAAACATGCCGGCCACCGGCGAGATCGTCGTGGGCCTCGACAAGTCGGCCGCGGGGTGGCGGGCTGCGGCATCCGCGCGGTCGACAGGTCAGCCCCCGCGTGCTGTGCAGGTGTTCAGCTGTAGCCCCGAAGGGGGGATCGCGCGGACTCCGGCGGCGAAGGAGGGTCCGGCCGGGATCCGTGGGTCAGCTGGGGTCCGCCTAGATGAGTTCGCATGCAGGCGGCGGTCCCTCCGGGTCATGGACGGGATCGCAGGACCTCGGCCCTGTGAACCGCGACCTGCATCTTGTGGTCCCGCAGCGGACCAGGTCCTCGAAGACGGATGTGCACTCGACACGGACTCACGACGACCCAAAGTTATGCAAGGGAAATTCGCATGACCGAATCGCCGCAGAAGCCACCAACGGATTCCTACTCGAGGACTCTGCGTGAGGTTGAGTGTTTCGAGCTGCTCGCAGTGGGAGTGGTTGGACGAATTGGTTTCGTGTCGCCCGCCGGTCTACAGATCCTTCCCGTTAACTATCGCCTTGGTGCCGGTCATCGACTCTTCTTCAAGACGGCGCCACGCGGCGCGCTGGCCCAGCTGGCGGAGGCGGAAGCTCAGGTCGCCTTCGAAGTGGACTATCACGCAGCTGACTTCCAGATCGCCTGGAGCGTGCTGATGAACGGCACGATCAGCCGCCGACTCGATGCCGCGGCAACAGCATCGTACGAAGATCTCCGCTTGCAACCCGTCCCGTGGCCCGGGTCCGCCAGTTCGCTGCTCGTGTGCTTCGTGCCGCGGACGGTGTCAGGGCGGAGCCTCTTCCGTACGAGCCCTAGTTAAAGGGTGGACCGGCGCGCCCTGCCGCCGGTTTTGATCGGGTCTATGAGCCGAGCCCGCTGGACCGAGCGAACAGGCAAGTGCCACGTAAAGGACCAAGGTCCTCGCTGCCCGGCGACGATTGGACATGTCGAGGGGGCCGACGCAGGATCACGATGGACTCAGATCACCGAACAAGGAGTCCAACATGGGTCACCGGGAAATTGTCGTCGGACTCGACGACTCGAGATCGGCCCGCAGCGCGCTGCGATGGGCGGCCGACTATGCGCGCCGCACGGGTTTGGCGCTGCGCGCGGTCCATGTATTGAGCTGGCCGCTGGGGGTGACTGCGCCAGGATATGACGGCAAGGAGGCGATGCGGCACCTGTCCTTCGAGGAAGTCGACGCGATCTATCGCGCCAGCATCACTGCCGTTTTCGACGAGCTCGACCACCCCAGGCCCGACTGGTTGATCCAGTTTGCCCGCGGCGACGCCGGAGCTGTCTTGGTCCGACAGTCTCAGGACGCGTCGCTGCTGGTCATCGGGACACCAGAACATGTCGGACTGGGTCGCCTCATCGCAGGCTCGGTCGGACACTACTGCCTGAGCCACGCCACCTGTCCATTCGTGGCGGTTCCCGCTGCCCCTCAGCCCGCGCCCGACACTTCGGCGCAGGCAATATTCCAACCCATCGCGAATTGAGCCAGCGATGAGTACCGGCGTCAGCAAACAGCCGTCATCGCATTTCCGTGACATTCCACGGGACGAATGCGAGGCCCTACCAGCCGCTTAGCGCACCGGCCGAGTGGCGTGGAACGCTCCCGACGGCCCCCAGGTCCTCCCTGTTACCTATGGTGTTTACGCTGGCGACATTGTGTTTCGTACCTCGCCGCACGGTGTGCTCGCGCAGCTTGGCATCCCCACAAAAGTCGCTTTCGAAATCGACGACATCGATCAGGCCCACGGAGCCGGTGGAGCGTAGTGGCGCGGGGGCGGGCGCGGGGGATTGTGGCGCCGCACGAGTTGGTCAGGCTATGGACCCAGCCCGATGCCGTGCCTTGGGCTCCGGGCATCAGAAACCTCTGGATTGGCATTTCGATCAGGACGATCAGCCGACGACAGGTCAAGGCTCCGTTCGTCGACTAATCCCCGGTGGATGAGCTTAGTAATCGGCATCCGGTGCTCGCTTACATGGAACAGCGTTGCTCGAGAAGCGGGGATCTTGCTCTTACTGCCGCTCTGCGGACTGGATCGGACGCTCTGCTCGGACGGGCTCGGCTGCGCGCGCTGTGGCTGAGATTGCCCCGCCGTCGACCCATCACACCTGAGAGGATGGTTGTGCATGCCGCGGAAGCAACGATTGACGTGGACGGTGGTGCTTCGGCTCGCCGTGGTCGTCACAGGCTTCGCCGGCCTTGTCGTTCTCGGTGGCGCTACCGGGCTGTGGCTGGTCGAGGGTGAGCGGCCCGACAGCACGCTGAGCTCTTGGGGCGATGCCCTGTGGTGGTCACTCACGACCCTGACGACGGTCGGCTATGGCGACCACGTTCCGGTAACAACGACGGGTCGTCTGATTGCCGCCGGTGTCATGGTGGCGGGAGTGGCGGTCATCGGTGCCGTGGCGGCAATCGTCACTCTTGTGGTGGCCCTTCGAGTCGCTCGGGAGGAGGAGTTGGCATTCGAAGCAGCGGCGGAAATCTTGGAGCAGCGCCTCGACGTGCGCCTCGCTGGGATCGAGGAACAGCTGGCTAATCTAGATGCACGCCTACAGAAGAATCACAAGACCGCTAAGCCCCTGCATTAGGTCTCGCGCGCTCCTGCGCCGGGTTGCTGGGTCTCAGTGGGTCGGTGGCTGCGGCGACAAAGTCCAATTCTTGATGTCGGGCAGATCCTCGAGATGCTCGATGATGTACCCCTCGTGCTCGTGCAGCCTCCTCGCACACCAGGTGAGAAGATCTGCGGAGCCGCGCGGCGTATGCGGGGAGTTGTGGATAGCGTCCATAACTAAGTGGAAGCGGGACACTCGATTCTTCACTGTCATGTCGAACGGGGTGGTTGTGGTTCCCTGCTCGATGAAACCTCGAACGTGGAAGCGGTCGGTATTGGGTCTCCCGTGGATCAGCTGGTGCACGGCACCGGGAAAGCCGTGGAATGCGAAGATCACGTTCACCGAGTCGGTGAAGAGCTCACTGAACAAGACCTCGCTCATTCCGTGCGGATGGTCCTTGGGTCGGATCAGAGCCATTAGATCGACGACGTTGACTACACGTACCTGTAGTTGAGGGAGGTGCTCTTGCAGGATTTGAGCTGCTGCCACGGTTTCCATGGTGACCACGTCGCCGGCGCAGGCGAGCACGATGTCGGGTTCGCGTGAGCCATCGTCGTTGCCCGCCCAGGTCCAAATGCTGGCTCCTCGGGCGCAGTGCTCGATGGCCTGATCGATTGGTAGCCATTGGAGTTGAGGCTGCTTATCGATGACGATCAAGTTCACATAGGACCGTGAGCGCAGGCAGTGGTCGGCGACGGCGAGCAAGCAGTTGGCGTCGGGTGGGAGGTACACCCGGGAGACCTCGCCGCGATGGGTGATGACGATCTGGATGAGCCCGGGTCCTTGGTGTGAGAACCCGTTGTGATCGTTTCGCCAAGCAGTGGATGTCAGCAGCACGTTGAGGCTGGGGACCTTCGCCCGCCAGGAAAGGCGAGATGCCTCTTCCAGCCACTTGCTGTGTTGGATGGTCTGGGAGGCGCTCACCATAGCGAATGCCTCGTAGGTGGCGAATAGGCCATGTCGACCTGTCAGGGTGTAACCCTCCAGCCAGCCATGACAGCTGTGCTCTGACAACACCTCCATCACTCGTCCGGTCGACGAGATCTTGACATCATCAGGCGTAACGCGCTCCATGAAGGCCCGATCTGACACGTCGAAGACGCTGCCAAGCCGATTGCTGTTCGTCTCGTCAGGACAGAAGAGCCGGAAGGTTTGTGGATTGCGTTGGTAGACCTCAGCCAGGAGGTCGCCGAACCGCCGCGTGGATTCGACCAGTTCGGTCCCCGGGTGGGTGACGGTGACGGCAAAGCTCCGAAAGTCGGGCAGGTCGAGATCACGGGTCAGCCTTCCGCCGTTGGCGTGGGCTGATGCGCTCAACTGGAGTGATCTCGGTGGATTGGCCGCCAACACAAGGTCGGTCGGGAACCCGCCCTCGTTGAATAGCTCCTCAGGGCGGTAGGAGCGAAGCCAGTTCTCCAGCAGCTGAAGATGTTCCGGATTCTCGCGTACACCTGCCAGAGGCACCTGGTGCGAGCGCCAGGTGCCGGTCACCTTCACACCGTCAACTTCGCTCGGTCCTGTCCAGCCTTTGGGGCTGCGCAAGATGATCATCGGCCAACGTGGGCGCCGATGATATTTGCGGCCAGATCTGGCCGACTCCTGGATGCCGGTGATGGTGCGATACGCATGGCCCAACGCACCGGCGAACCGATGATGCATGCCGGGAAGGTCGTCACCGCTGACCTCGATGACTTCATAGCCATGACCTTCGAATAGCGAGCGCACCTCATCGGCTGGTTTGCGGCCGAGCACAGTTGGTCCGGCGATCTTGGCTCCGTTGAGATGCAAGACAGGCAGCACTGCACCATCGCGGGCGGGATTGAGGAACGAGATGCCCTTCCAGGATCCTTCTAGCGGCCCGGTCTCGGCTTCGCCGTCGCCGACCACCGCGACTGCGAGCAGGTCGGGATTGTCCATCACGGCTCCGAATGCATGGACCAGCACGTATCCGAGCTCTCCGCCTTCGTGGATGGAGCCAGGCGTGGTTACCGAAACGTGGCTGGGTATCCCGCCCGGACTGGAGAACTGTCGGAAGAGGCGTTGCATGCCCTCACCGTCCTGGGTTACGGCGGGATAGATCTCGCTGTAGGTTCCTTCCAGCCAGGCGGCCGCCACCAACGCGGGGCCGCCGTGTCCCGGCCCCGCGAGGTAGATCGTGTGCTGGCGGGTCACCGAGATCAGGCGTGAAACATGGGCATACACGAAGGAGAGCCCCGGGCTGGTTCCCCAGTGGCCGAGCAGACGCGGCTTGATGTGCTCTGGTGTGAGCTGGCGCCGCAGTAAAGCGTTGTCCTTGAGATAGATCTGGCCGATCGTCAGGTAGTTGGCTGCCCGCCACCAAGCGTCAAGGCTCGTCAAGCCGCTGGGGGTCAAGCGCTCAAGCGCCACGGCCGTGTCATTGAGTGTCACTGAATTAGTTTTGGAGATGACGCCCCAAGTTCACAGGGGACTTGGTCCCGGCCTTTGGCCGGATTTGGTGTCGTGATTTGATCACTCCGCGATGACGTTCGGCTGGTTTCATGATCGGGCCAAGGTCCTGTTCGCCGGTGGCCGCTCGGCTCGCCGCTTCCAACCCGACCTCGTTCAAGCGTTCGGTGGACGGTCGGCCTGTTCGGTCGGCATGTTCGGGGCCGGTGGCGGCTGGGGCATTCCGATCGCCCCGCCCACACGTAGGCGGCATCGCAAGCATGCTCTTGATCTTCGTCTTACGATATCCCGTTGTCAGGCTCTCAGTCGCTTGCACGCCTCTGCGTACGCCGCACTCCCGCAGTGCCACCCCACCCGCCGCTGCCAAACGCGCACGCCACACCAAGCACGAATCCGAAGTCATACCAGTTGCCGTTGTTCTGCACCTCGTAGATGTTCACGTTCGTGGTGAACAACGACACGATGAAGGTGATCGGGCTGATCAACCCCTGCCACAAGCCCAGCCAGAAGCCAGCCGGGTCCGGACCTGTGTCAACGAGCTCGTTCGGTCCGGCGGCACAGGCCGCCAGCAGGAGCGCTGTACCAGAGAGCAGCAAGACCCACCTAGCACTCGATCTGATCGACAAGAGACCCCCCAAAGCTTCCAGGTCGGCGTCCATCTAACCGACGAGGTGTTGTCGGCCAGGTGTTCCTGGCATTCCACTTTCGGGATACGGTGGCCAACGAGCTCACCTCCGGGTGGACCGACGAGGTCACAAGCTGCCCGGTGTACAAGGTCACCGCCGCGAGCGTGCGGCCAGCATGAAACATGTGCGATATCGGCCATGTTGCCATGAAGATCGGGCCCAAGGTCCCTAGAGCTCTGCTGGGTCTCAAACCATAGTCGCGTTGGGACGCTCCCCAGCCGGACGTCCGGAGGTCACCGATGTCCACTCTCGAGCGACGTGTCACGCCGGTGTTTCGCCACGCCGGTTTTTCGTGAGCCATCCGCTGCTGAGTTTCTACGTCCTCGCATCCGCCATCTCACCGGGCGCCATCCTCATCGCCGCCGGGCTTAGCCCTGGCGGATTCCCTGCCACTCCACAGCAATTGCAGGCGGCGATCCCGTACGCGGTCCCGGCGATGCTCGGAGGCCCCGGCATAGCTGGCTTGCTGTTGACCGGCGTCCTCGATGGGAGGGCGGGATTTCACGAGTTACGAACCCGACTGCTCACCTGGCGGCGTGGGGCGCCCGCTGGTACGTCGTTGCACTCCTCACAGCGCCGCTGTTGATGATGGCAGTGCTCCTTGCGCTGTCGCTCATCTCCCCGATGTTCCTTCCGCGGATCTTCACCAGCAGCGGCACCACCTCTGTACTGCTGATGGGTCTTGCAGTGGGGCTTCCGACCGGCATCTTGGAAGAGCTGGGCTGGACCGCATTCGCCATACCAAGGCTGAGGCTGCGACACGGCGTGCTCGTAACTGGGCTCATTGTCGCGAGCGGACGGATGGGAGCCTGCCAGTGGCGATGCTCATGCATGCAAGCCTTACAACTTCCACAATTATTCTCTTCCCTCCGCCCACTTGATCAGTGGTTTCGCTTGTGCTGCCGCGATGTGGCTGGTCGTTGCGGCGGTCGCCATTGCCCAAGGCGGCACCTCTCGCGACAGCCACTTCGTGCCGGCTACGACAACGACTAACTGCAGCGACCTGCCACCTTTCCTGAGGGTCGATGATCGGCGGGCGTCGCGATGGGATATTCGGCGCTCGCAGCTGGCCGGAACTCGATCAGCCCAACGGCCTTTTGTCCTGCGCACCTGGGCCGGTCGACCCTGGCCAAACGAGGACTGAACAGGGACTGTGGAGTCGGTACAGCTCGTCAGAGAGAGGCCCGCCATGCCCGGAGCAGAGCAACCTCGTTCGGAGCCAGTCGCCCCGACACAGATCGCGCGCGACGCATTCTGGGGCGGCCGAGTTGGGAGCTGGACTCATGGAGCTCGACCGCCAAGAGTGCATGGAGTTGCTTGCCGCGAAAGCCGTGGGCCGGCTCGCCTATGTCGTTGACAACGGTGCCCGCATCCTGCCTTTCAACTACGTCGTTGCCGGGGACTCAGTCATCCTCCGCACCGTTCACGACGGCGAGATCTACCACCATGCACTCAGCTCCATATGTGCCTTCGAGGTCGATGAGACGACGAGTTCTTCGAGTCGGGTTGGAGCGTGGCTGTCGTTGGTCGGCTGGAACTGGCGACCGAAGACGACTTCGCTCGAATGCTTTACGGGAAGATGCCTGAGCCCTGGGCAGGCGGTAACCGGTACATGTTCGTACGGCTGCGGTGTGACCACGTACCCGGACGGCGGGTGATCGGCCACGGTCGGTGAGTAACGGCGGCAGGTGCCTCGCGCACTCTAGTTGCGCTCATTGTCAAGCGCAGCTTTTGCGGCCAGTCGAGGATGAACCGGACGCGTAGCTCCGGAGCCTGGATTTTCAACATAGGCACAAGCCGAACCAATGACTCTTCCAAGTCGGCCGATGCAGCTGCCAACTGGCTTCTAGCTCTTGATCTTGACTGTGTCTTCGGAAACGAGTCGTCTCAGGAAATCCTCGGCGAACCGCTGCACATCGTCCCACTCGGTGTACTCGTGGTTGCGTGAAGTATCGAGACTGAGATTGCCGGGCTTGTCGCGGACGATCTTCTTCATCATCAAGCGTTTGAGGAGTCCGTACTGGCGGTAGAGCAGGGCACCGCCGAAGTAACCGACCTGCGTGGGCCGCCAACCCGTCTCCTGTTCGAAGTTCTTGACATAAGCGCGGGCGTTTTCCATGTCGCCGTGGGCGGCAAGGCTTACGGAGAAGAACGCTGACGGAAGACGTTCAAGGCTGACACGATTGTTACGAACGAAGTCAGCAACATGCTCCTCGTGCCTGCCCATATGGATCGACCCTCCGACGATCACCGCGTCGTAACTTTCCAGAGCAAGATCCTTCGATCCCTTGAGGTCAAGCACATGTGCCGCGTGACCCTGACTCCTCATTACGTCTGCAATGTATTCAGTAATCCTGGCTGTCTGTCTTTCCGTCGTCCCGTAGCTAATCAGGATCTTGGTCATAGCGGTCCACCTTTCCGTACTCGACTTCCTTTCCAATGTGCTGTTCTCGATCTTCCCGACGCAGGGTCGAAAGTCCCCAGATCGACGTCATTCATCACGAATCCCGATATCTGATCCTCCGCGCTCCACGAGATCACGATCGTCACATCCCAGGACGGGCGGCTTGGTCGTCGTCAACCGGTCGAGTCCGTACGAGGGCGATGCTCAATAGCACGGGCGCGGCAATCAGCACCAGCCAGGTAACGCCTATTGCGGCCACTTCGAACCGGTACTCCAGACGTAACCGATAAACGGTCGAGTAGAGCACCAGCGCGGCCAGCACCAGCGCGCCGCCACAGACGAAGACCCAACCGGCCGCGGACCAGAGCTTCCAGGGCGTACCCACCATCGCAGCGCCGACAAAGAGGAAGGCAAAGCTGAGCAGCCCATACCCGACGTTCTCGAAGGCGATGAATATTCCGTGCGGGTTGTACTGGGACCCCGGTGACAGACCCTCGGTCTCACCGAGCAGCAATGCCGGCTGGAGGAAGGTGAGCTGACTCGCATAGTCCACGAGGAGAATCGCTGCGCCCATGGTCGTGAACGCAACAGCGATCCGGCTCAGCAAACCTCGGCTTAGTGCCAGCTGATGGTGAATGCTTTCCATCAGGACTACGGCCAGCAGTGTGAGCACCAACGCGGGATACATCCACAGGTAGTCCCTCGGAACGAATGCCGCGGCGTCCGTGTACGGGTAGCCGACGCAGTCGCTCCGGCAGTACGGCCCCGAGTGCGGCAGCGTTGTGATCGCCATGGCCAAGGAGATGACAGCCGTCACGGCGGTCAAGACTGCGACCCCACAGAACCAGGCGGCTGGGTTGTCGTTCGAGGTACGCCATGCAGACAACCATGTCGCCCGCCTGTCGGCAGAATAGAGTCGTACGTCCCATTGCGTGCTCCAGAAGGCTCACGACGGAAGGCGGCTTCGATGCGGGTTCGGGTAGAAGCTGTGGATGGCGCACGACTCCCAACGGTGTCTATCGCGGCGTCTATGAGTGGGACGGGCCCCGTGATGACCGAGAACTATGCGCGGACGCTTCGGCGGGTGCTGGCGCTGTCCGCCCTTCACGCTGAAGGACGTTCCGGACTATCCGGCCCACCTGGAGATTGACTATCCGGACCGCCTCTCCCGTGGTTTGGTCTTGGTGGCGACAGGCTGGACGCTTGAGTCTCGGCGAGACCTGAAGGTCAAGTGTTGTCGTCATTGCACAATCTCCTCATTTTCAGCCGCGTGCGCTTCCTTGGCCCTGGGAATGCCGAGCCGACCGCGGGTGATAGCGATGAGGACACCGGCTCCGACGACATAGGTGCCAAGCAACGCGAAATCGACTATCCGCGAGTCAGCGGACAGCAGCAGATGATCTTGGGCAGCGGTGAAGCTCGCATGCAACAGGATGCACAACAAGACACTTTGGGTTCTGTTGTAGAGCCAGCTGTAGAAGAAGGCGAGTACCAAAGGCACGACGAACCCGGCCGGACCGTACAGCGGGATATGCCACACACCCCAACCAAGGCCCAAGATCAGTGTCGCCACCAGCGGAACGTGCCGCTCTTCCAACCGTGGTAAGGCAAAGCCGCGCCAGCCCGGCTCCTCCTGCCCACCGAAGATCACGGCGGTGAGGAAGAACATTTGCAGATAGCCAGGAATCCGTTCAGGAACCAACGAGATCTCCGGCTCCTGGCCCAGCGCGGCCAGCACCGCATTCATGACTGCCATGATCAGCACCGGTAGACCAAGTGCGTACACATAGAAGCGAACCGGTACGCGCCAGCGAACGATGGCATGCAGCCAATCGGGTAGAGAGCCGCCCAAGTAGCGAATGGTGATCACCGCTGCGAGCAACGGCCCGAAGCCTCCGACCACAAGCAGGATGGTGGCGAGAATCCCACCGGTGAGTCGTGACATCAACCACAGCGGCCAAGAAATGGCGTAGGTCAAGGCGAAATAGAAGATCAACCCGTGTCGGCGAATCCACGTGCTGGCAGGCATCTGAGCAGCCGCGGTCATACTCCTCAGCCTTCGCTTGCGAGCTGGTTGTCGGCAGAGGCAAATGAAATACTGGCAGGGGTCTTTGGGCCTCAAAGAGGCTGACTTGTTCAGGCCGGTGGCTTCGCCGATGCCGCTGACTTCAAGCGCCGCGCGCTGGCCTCGGTTGACGCTGCGGTCGCGTACCAGCAGTGGTACGCCGCCCGCCATGCCGAGTGCTCAGCCGTGATGAACGCGTTGGAATGGAAGGCCGCTGAGCCCAGATCTGTCCGCGGCCTACGAGGTGCGGCGGGTGGTCACCATGACAATGGCGACCAAGAGCAACAGCACGATCGATACGGGCGCCCAGAGGGCCCGCTCGGCCGTGCTCCTCGTCATGATGTTGAGGACGACGGCGACCACGGCATAGACCATTGCCACCCAGGCCAGCACCGTCACAACTCGCGCGGGGAGTCGTCGCAGCGGACCTTCTCTGGCTCTCGCGAGGATGGCGCCAGCCATCACGATTAACAGGACGCATGATATTGCCGCAAGGACCCGTCCTGAGGCGGCGAGTGCACCGCTCGTCCCGCCGCCTTGCGTGTACTCGCCCCAGGGGGCACCGAAGACCAGCGCCGCCTGGAAGGCAGCAACGACGAAGAAAAGGGCAGCCGCCACCCATGCAGCCACCCGAGTTGCCATCCCCCGACTGTACTAATCGCAACCGCTCCGATAGCCACCGAGCATCGGGAGGAAGTCATCCGAAGTGGTCGCATGCCTGAACCAGCGGAAGCAGCGCCGGCCCACCTGGATGCGCGGTGCCCGATGGTCGCGGTTCCAGTCGCACGTGACCGCGGCGCCCAAAAAGATGATCAGAATCATGCAGCCGCCCAGGCGCGGACTCATCCTTGAGCGCTACGACGACCTAAGTCGGTCGCATCGTTCCGGCGATCAACGCCAGCGAAGCCATAGCGGTTGAGATCATGCACGATCGAAATCATCGTCAGCGGCATCTGCGCGGAGAGCTGTGATCCGCGCCAAGCTCAAGCGAGGGCAGGCCCTCATCACCTGCTGGTGCCCGATACGGTCGTCGTGTGTCGAAGCAGGCACCAGCAAAAAGCCCGGCATCGCGGACACGGCGTTACTTGCCGGGGGTGGTGTCGGTTCTTCGTGGGTATCAGCGAGGCTGGCTGCGCGGAGACTTGCTCGCTGGAGTGACGGTGGCGGCCTATCTGGTTCCGCAGGTGATGGCCTACGCGGAGGTGGCCGGCTTGCCTGCGATCGCTGGATTGTGGGCGGCGGTTGCGCCGCTGATTGCCTATGCCTTCCTCGGTTCGTCCCGCCAGCTGTCCGTCGGTCCAGAGTCGAGCACCGCGCTGATGACTGCGGCGGCGGTCATCGTGCTGGTTGCCGGTGATCGGCAGAACTATGCAAACACCGCGGCGGCGCTAGCGCTTGCGGTGGGCGCGATCTGCTTGATCTGCTGGGTGGCGAGGCTTGGTTTTTTGGCCAACCTGCTTTCCCATCCGGTGCTGATCGGTTACATGGCCGGCATAGCGGGGCTGATGATCGTCACTCAGCTCGGCAAGGTGACCAGTATTTCCATGGAAGGGAATTCTGTCCTCTCCGAACTGCGGTTCTTCGTTGCCCATCTGGGTCAAGTTCATTTGCCGACGCTGCTTGTTGCCGTGGCGACTTTCGCATTGCTCGTGGCGTTTCAGCGGTTTCTGCCGCGATGGCCCGGTCCGCTGATGGCGATGGTTTTGGCCGCTGTCGCGGTCGCCGTGTTCGATCTGAACCAGATGGGGGTCAAGACCGTCGGCACTGTCCCGCGCGGGCTGCCGCCAGCCTCAATTCCGGACTTTTCCACCATCGACTTGAGCACTTTGGTACCGGCAGCGCTCGGTGTGACCATCGTCGCCTACACGGACAACGTTGTGACGGCGCGTGCATTCGCGACCCGTCGGCGGGAGGTGATCGACGCCCGCCAGGAGTTCCTGGCGCTGGGTGCGGCCAACCTAGGTGCCGGCTTGTTCTCCGGCTTCCCGGTCAGCAGCAGCGGCAGCCGTACGGTGATCGGGGACGCGGTGGGCAGCCGCACCCAGCTGTACTCCCTCGTCACCGCCGTAATTGTGCTGCTCACCATGTTGTTTCTGGGTCCGGCCCTCTCCACCTTTCCACTGGCCGCCCTAGGTGCCCTTGTGGTGTTCGCCGCAATCAGGTTGATCGATTTCCCCGAGCTCCGTCGGATCGCCCGGTTCCGGCGCAGCGAACTGCTCCTGGCGTTGGCCACCACAGCCGGCGTGTTGATCTTCGACGTGCTGTATGGCATAGCGGTGGCCGTAGCACTGTCGATTCTTGAGCTGCTGGAACGCATCGCTCGACCACACGACGGCATCTTGGGCTACGTTCCGGGGCTGGCCGGCATGCACGACATCGACGACTACGCCGCCGGCCGCCAAGTGCCCGGCCTGCTGGTCTATCGCTACGACGCGCCGCTTTTCTTCGCCAACGCCGAAGACTTCAAGCACCGCGCGTTGGCCTCGGTCGACGCTGCGGATCCGCCCGTCGAGTGGTTCCTGCTGAATGCCGAGGCCAACGTCGAGGTTGACCTGACAGCAGTCGACGCCCTTGAGGAGGTCCGCCGGACGCTGGCAGAGCGCGGGATCGTTTTCGCGCTGGCGCGAGTGAAGTCCGACCTACGGGTGGTCCTGGAGCCAACAGGCTTCATCGACCGGATCGGTGAGGACCGGGTGTTCATGACGCTTCCTACAGCGGTGAGCGCGTACCAGCAGTGGTACGCGGCACGCCACGACGGTAATGCGCCGAGTGTGGAGGCCTAACGACGACTTTTCTTGTGATGCTGAAGCCAAACCCCAAGTCTGACTTGGGTCCAGAGCCGCGTCCGAGCGCCTGTTTGCCGTCGCCAGTCGGCGACACACCAAGCCCTAGTCCGGCGTCGCGGATCGCGGGTGCTGCTGCGGTATCACGGCGACGGGATACGTGGCGTGATCAATTACTGCGCGGGCTACTGAGCGGATCCAGCGCGTCCATTCCCGGCCGCGGTACGGGCTGCCGACGACGAGCAGTTGCGCATTCGCTGACGCCGAGGCAACGGTGTCACGGGGTGCACCGGCCAGCATTTGGGTGTCCACCTCGATGTCGGGATAGTCGGCCTTCCAGCCAGCCAGAATTTCAGCCAAATTGAGTCCGGTGTCCTGCTCTCCATCCGCCAGCTCGGCCAGCGGCGCAGAGTGCACCACCAATATCGCAACCCGGCGAAGGCTCGCCTCGCCAAATGCGAAGCCGAGCGTGCTCGAAGAAGGATGCCGCCCATCGATGGCTACGGCTATCGGGCGGCGGTCGGCGGCTTGTGGCGTCCAGCCTCTAGGCACCGCCACTACGGGATGCCGGGACATGCTAGCGACGGTGCTAGCCGTATGCCCGAGCGGCATGTGGCCGACGCCGGAGCGATGATCTTGACCGAGCACGGTTAGGTCCGCCTGTTCGGAAAGCCGCGGCAGCAAGGCCTCCGGGCTGTCAACCTCGACAAGCTGGCCGAGGTGGATCGTCGCCGGCACGGTCAAGGTGCCAGCTACCCTCTCGAGCAGCGCTAGACGCTGCCTCCGTCCCTGGGCGATGGCGACGGTTTCAGTCTGGTGCGGCAGGAGCGGCGCCTCGTATGCGTGGACAAGGAGGAGGTCATCCGTGCGCAACTCGGCTTCTCGAACCGCCCATTTGGCCGCCGCCTCAGCTTCGGCTGAATCGTCGACACCAACGATGATCACGCGGCGGTGTGTCTGCCCAGCATTCTCGGTGTGCTCACCTGTGACCATGAAGACGAACATCGTTGTCCTCATGGTCGGCAAACGGCATCGAAGATCATGATCATTGGTCGTCAACTATCGGGACCTTGGTCCCGCACTGTCATGAGGTATCGATGGTTCTGCCCTACACCGTCGGAGACGCGGTCACGACAGCGGCGGTGGGAGACGACGCTCGCCCTGGTTGACCACGCATGCCCTGAGCATGGGGCAACACAAGCCAGCCAACATCGGGTAACCTGAACGCCGAGGCCATGATCGAGAATCGCGCCGACGGGCTGACTCAGCGGACAAGTCGGTCGCGGACAATCTGGACCATACTGGCGGTAATCGAGGTCCTGCTCGCCGCTACAGCTGTGATCCATGACCTGTTAATTCCGACGATCGTGATCTTGGTGCTGGCCACGATCTCATTGGCGATTCGCCGAACTGGACCAGCCTCGCTAGGTTTCCATCGGGTGCCCCGGCCGGGCCAGATGATCATCAGCGTCTTCATGCTGGCCATTGCTTGGACGGTGATCCAGTTCAGCCTGACGCTGCCGATCCTGAACCATCTGACGGGTCAGCGGCAGAACCTCAATCAGTTTGCAGGGCTCCAGGGGAACCTCGGCATGCTGCTGATCTTCCTCGCCCTCACCTGGACGCTGGCCGCTGTCGGTGAGGAGACGGTGTACCGCGGCTACATTCCGACTCGGATTGGCGAGGTATTTGGGCAGCAGCGCGCCGGGATTGTGCTGGGTGTGGCTGTGTCTTCTGCGTTGTTCGCGCTAGCGCATACCGAACAGGGCATCATTGGCGTGATTGTCACATTCCTCGATGCGCTCTTCTTTAGCGCGCTCAGATGGCGGTTCCGAACCTTGTGGGCGGCCGTGCTCGCGCATGGCTTCAACAACACCATCGGACTCGTGACGTTCTTCTTTGTGGGTCCGATCTACGGCCTCTGGTGACTGTTGATATAGCTATTGAAGGCTGCGCGCGTACACCGGCTGTGAGAACCGGCAGATTGCTGCGGTCGCGCGCCCAAACTCAGGATCGTGCCTTCCGCCGAATCATTTCTCACTATTGGGCGTGGGCCTTCATCGTGCTGCTCCTGCTCGCGGCCGTCTGCCTCTGGCAGGCGGCGGGTACGGCAGTGCTCAAGTCAAGACGAGCGCCGACAGTAGGCCGAAGGCAAGCAGACCGGCCCGACGAGTGGGCGCGGTGCCCCCTCAGCAGGTGACATGAAGTACGGCGTGGACCTCATTCTCATCGAGGCTCGCAATCAGCCGACACGCGTCCTCAGTGGGGAGGGCGGTGATGTCTACGCCGCGACGACGAGCCTCCTCGACGACCTCGGGCATGATCGGTAGCGAGCCGTAGGCCCCGGTGCCGATGATCAGCCGGTCGCCGCCCCAGGGAAGCTCCTCGTCAGCGGACAGAGGGGTATGCCCGAAGTGGTCGCGGTATGGCTTCGAGGCCTGCTTCTGACGTTTCCGCACCCGGCCGCCCTCGACGACGATGTCGTGGTTGTACTCCCGGCCGTCGACCTCGACGGACCCGAACCGGAGTAGTCGCACCTGCATTCCGTCACCTCCTATGGGTCAGCGTCCTGCGGGTTGGCGCCCGCTCACCGTTGGCCTATTGTTCATGATCCCCGCCACGATCCAATGTCGGATGCTCGCGGTCGGAGATACCCGATCAGGTGCTCGTGGGATAGCGACTGCGGCTGATCGCGGGCGGCGCAAGGAATGCCGGGACGCGGTCGAGGTGGATCGGCCACCCCTGGCGGGCACGCGCTGGTCGGCGCGGCAATCCTCACGGGCCCATAGATTCAGGTTCCCGATCGAGCCGACCACGCTGTTGCTGTTGATCTTCAGACCCAGACCGTGCTCCGCACATCGGCGCAACCCGCCGGTGGACCATGAGTGAACTTCCCGCGCGGGCATCTTTTCCGCCCTTGTGCGTGCTAACCGCCGCCGTTTAGTCGGCAACTACTTGGGTGCCTGCGCGACCCTCGACGATCGCCACGGTGTCGGCGAGGGCACCGATGGCGGCCCGCTTGCCGGTTCCCTCCACGAACAAGGCGGCCGCCTCGACCTTTGGCCCCATCGAACCTGCAGCGAAGGGCAGCGCACGCAACTCTGCTGGCGTCGCCATATTGAGTAGGCGTTGCTGGCGCGTACCCCAGTCCGCGTAGACGCCGTCGACGTCGGTTGCCATCACCAACAGGTCGGCCTCGACCTCGCGGGCGAGGAGCTGGCTCGCGAGATCCTTGTCGATTACGGCCTCGACACCGGTCAGCCTCCGTGGGTCGGCTGAGGAGAACATCGTCGGAACGCCCCCGCCGCCAGTGCAGATCACAATGACTCCCTGGTCCAGCAGCCAGCGAATAGGCCGAATCTCGAAGATGCGCCGCGGCTGTGGCGAGGGAACCACACGCCGCCAGGACGTCCCGTCCTCACGAAACGACCAGCCCTTATCGGCGGCCAGCTGGTCGGCCTGCTCTCGGGTGTATACGGGCCCGACGAACTTCGTGGGATTTCCGAATGCCGGATCTGCCGGATCGACTTCGACCATGGTGAGGATGGTGGCCAAGGGCGCCTGAGGGGGTAGCTCGTTCCCGAGCTCCTGTTCGAGGACGTACCCGATCATCCCTTCGGATTGTGCACCCAGTACATCGAGGGGGTACGGCTCGACCTCGGCGTACGCCGCGGCCTGCAGCGCCAACAGACCTACTTGTGGTCCATTGCCATGGGACAGGACCAGTTCGTGCTTGCTGGCCACTGCGGCTAAGGCAGGCGCGGCCGATCGGATGTTGCCCCGCTGCTTCTCAGCTGTCATCGGCTCGCCACGCTTCAGCAGCGCATTGCCGCCCAGAGCGATCACTACGCGCATGTGTGCCTCAGAACATCGGTGGAGAGAAAGTAGACTGCGCTGGCGGCCTCGTCGAGGCTAGCTGTGATCTGAGCTTATGGGCCACCATGCGCGCGCCCTCCGGCGGCGGGGACGAACAGCTTTCCCACGCCAGTCAGCACATGCAGGACGCGCCAGTCGACGATCGCCGTCGGCGCGGGTCTCGCATCGAAAAGGCTGAGAAGGAGGATCGGTCACGATGAGCGACAGCCCAGAACATCCTGCGGCGCACCCAGCCGAGCCACATGTCGGTGGCCTGGGCCAGAAGCTCAACTGGCTCCGGGCTGGGGTGCTTGGGGCGAACGACGGCATCGTGACGACTGCGGGTCTGGTCGTCGGAGTGGCAGCG
>Ga0307308_10000219_pt1 | contig 18828 bp, 18 predicted proteins | sample ER_DNA_195_FD_194501 | JGI IMG/M metagenome (GOLD analysis project Ga0307308, IMG submission 194501) | Bulk soil microbial communities from the East River watershed near Crested Butte, Colorado, United States - ER_DNA_195 | ecosystem: Environmental > Terrestrial > Soil > Floodplain | place...
CGGCGGCGCCGTGGGTCCACGACCTCGCTACAACCAGCACCTACACCGACCTGTGGCCGCTCCTGCTGATCCTGGCGCTGCTCCTTTGGCCGCTCGATATCGCATTGCGACGCGTCTCGGTCGGCCGTCGCGAGCTGGTCGACGGCCGTCGCTGGCTGAGGGGCGGCTGGCGTCGGCGGAGAGTCGCCCCGCGACCGGTCGAGATCGCCGGCATGCTCGCGGCCCGCGACCGCGCCTCGGGGACGGCCGCCCGGGCCGCGATGAGCCGCGGCGACAACGCCACGCAGCAGCCGCAGGCGGGCCCTCAGCCGGCGCAGGCAACTCCGCAGGCGGCGCAGGCAACTCCACAGCGAGCGCCCGCGCCGGTCCGACCGGCGGCATGGGCCCCATCGGCGACACCGCAGGCCGCGAGTCGCCAGGCCGCGACACCCCCGACTGCGAGTCGCCAGGCCGCGACACCCCTGGCTGTCGATCCAGGCGCCACCAAGCCAGCGGACGCGGCCGATACGCTGGCCCGATTGCGCGACGCCAAGCGCCGAGCGCGGGGCAACTGACCGGCCCCGCGTCCCGCTCGCGACGCCCCGCCGATGGGCGCACCGACGGGCCAACCCGGCCGATGGTAGCCTCGGGTCGATGTTTCCCAGTCGTCGATCGGTCGCCGTCCCGCCGCGCCACCGGGCCAGTCTCATGGTCGCAGTCTGCCTCCTCGTCGTCGCCGGTTGCGGCACGATCTCGACGTCGGCGCCGCCCGCTACCCCCACGGGTTTCCAGGGCATCGCGGGCCTGCTCGTCCAAAATGGTCTCAAGATCGACCACGTGGTCTCCGGCGACGCCGGCTGCGACGACCCGACGCTGAAGCGGACGGCCATTGCCCTCGACGCCTCGGGCCTCGACCAGACGACCCCGACCCGTCTGTACGTCTACATCTTTCGCGACCAGGCCGCGTTCGATCGGCTGCGCCAGACGGTCGATGCCTGCGCCAGGTCGTACGCGACGAACCCCGACGCGTTCGAGTCGGTCGAGGCGTCGCCTTATGTCGTCGCGGGACCGGGGCCCTGGGGCGCCAACTTCAAGGCGGCGGTCAGGTCGATCTTCAGTCAGGCGGCGGGCACCGGCGGCTGATCTCGATATCGCGACGGCCGCCGTTTCGTGGGCGGTCGCGGGGGTTCCGGATCAGTGAGGACCGCTCTGGTCTGGTCCATTCGAGGGAGGTTCGGCCCCATCGTCCCGGCTCCGACGGGACCACCGGGCCACGGAGCCCGAGCGTTTCCACGGCGATCCTCGGGGCATGGCTTCCCATTCCCGACTCAATCGCCGCCTCGTCCTTCCGTTCGCCCTGGCACTTGTGCTCGCGGGCGAGGTCACCGGATTGGCGCTGGCCGTTCGGCTCCAGCCGCCGCCCACCGCCGCCGCCTCGCCCGGCTCGACCGCGAGCGCCCTCTCCCGGAGCGTCGCGCCCGATCAAGGAGCGCGAGACGCGACGACGAGCCCGCCGCGATCGGCCGAGCCCGCGATTCGGACCGTGTCGGCCTACGGCGCCCTCGCTCGACCAGTTGTCGTCGCGATCCCGAAGGTCACCACATCGATCAAGACCAGCTCGGTCGCCAAGAGCAGCCAGGCGAAGGCACCGGCCGCATCCGCCTACCGCGGGCGCAATCACGTCTGGATCCCGACGCTCGGGATCAACCGATCGATCTCGTCCTTCGCGTGCACACGTTCACGCCCGCCCGACAACTACCTCTACCGCTGGGGCTGCGCCGGGACGAACAACGTCTACCTGCTCGGCCACGCCTTCAGCGTGTTCAAGCCCCTCCACGACGCCTATGTCGGCGGCCGCCTGAAGAAGGGCATGAAGGTCTTCTACGCCGATGGCAGCGGGCGCGTCAGGACATACGCGGTGATCTGGTGGAAGGTCACCCCGCCCACGACCTCCGCGTCATGGGCGTGGGCCGCCCAGTCCCGACCGAGCATGACCCTCCAGACCTGCGTCGGCGCGAACAGCGCGTATCGGCTGATGGTCCGGCTCGTCGCCGTCAACTAGGCGCTCGCCACTCGCCACCGGTCCAGCGGGTCTCGCGCCCCGGTGTCAGACGACCCGCAGGTCGAGGATCTTGCGGGCGATCACGAGGCGCTGGACCTGGCTGGTCCCCTCCCCGATCTCCGTCAGCTTGGCGTCCCGCAGGTAGCGCTCGACGTGGTACTCCTCGACGTAGCCGTAGCCGCCATGGATCTGGATCCCGTTGTTCGTCGCCCGTGAGCTGACCTCCGACGCGAAGAGCTTCGCCTGAGCGGCGGCCAGGCCGAAATCGCGACCCTTGTCCTTCAGCCAGGCTGCCCGCCAGACCATCTGTCGAGCGGCTTCGATCTCGGTCGCCATGTCGGCGACCATGAAGGCGACCCCCTGGAACGTCCCGATCGCCCGACCGAACTGCTCGCGCGTCCGGGCATACGGGATCGATGCATCGAGGGCGGCCTGGGCGAGACCGACCGCGAGGGCGCCGATCGAGATCCGTCCGCCGTCGAGGATCTTGAGCATCATCCGGAACCCGTCGCCGCGTGGGCCGAGCATGTTCGCCGCCGGGACGCGGACGCCATCGAAGAGCAGCTCGCCGGTCGCCGACGCGTGGAGGCCCATCTTCTCTTCGAGCCTGCCGATCGAGAAGCCGGGCATGTCGGCGGTCATGATGAAGGCGCTGATCTCGGCATCGCCCTTCGCCGTCTCGCCCGTTCGCGCGGTCACGATGTAGGTGCCGGCCTGGCCCGCATTGGTGATGAACCGCTTGCCGCCGTTGATCACCCATGTGCTGCCGTCCGGGCCGTCGTCGTGGCGTGCCGCCGTCCTCGTCCCGCCGGCGTCGCTGCCGGCCCCGGGTTCCGTGAGCCCATACCCACCGAGTACCTCGCCGGATGCCATCGGCACGAGGAACCGGGCCTTCTGTTCCGGGCTGCCGGCAAGGTGGAGCGGGCCGCAGCCGAGGCTCGTGTGGGCGGCCACGATCAGCCCGAGCGACCCCCAGACCCGGCCGATCTCCTCGATCGCGATCGCGTATGCGAGCGTGTCGAGGCCGGCGCCGCCCTCGTCCTCCGGATACGGGATCCCGAGCCAGCCCATCGCGCCGATGCGCTTGACGATCTCGACCGGGAAACGGCGCGCTCGCTCGAACTCGTCGACGACGGGCGCGACTTCATTACGGAGGTAGTCCCGGATCGTGTCGCGCAGGAGGACGTGCTCGGCGGGGAGGTCGAGGTCCATGCGGCCGAGACTACCACCGCCCTGCGGTCGCCGGAGCGTGGTGCTAGCCTTCCCAGATGCCTGCGCCGACGACACCGGCCGCATCCCGCGAATCGGGTGTGCGGACGTCCCGTCACCTTGCACTCCCGAGCTCGACGGCGGGTTCGTCGTCACTTCGCCGGGACATCCTCGTTCAGCTCCGCCGTGAGGGTCCCAGCTCGCCGGAGCACCTCGCATCGACCCTCCACGCGAGCCGGACGGGCGTCCTCCAGCAGCTCCGCGCCCTCGAGTCGGCCGGTTTCGTGGATCGGCGCACGGTTCGCCACGGAGTCGGCCGGCCGCGACACCTCTACGACGTCACGCCCAGCGCGCAGGTCGCCTTTCCGTCGAACTACGACGCGCTGGCGGCCGGGCTGATTGCCGCGATCGACGCCGTCGGTGGGGACGAGCTCCTCGGCGAGGTCTTCGACATCCGGCGCCAGCTGCTGGCGGACCAGGTTCGGAGCCGTCTCGCGGAGCGCCTGCCCCTCGACGCCCCGCTAGAGGCGCGGGTCCGCGAGCTCGCGGTCATCCAGGACGAGCAGGGCTACCTGTCCAACGCGACAGTCGACGCCGACGGCGCGATCCGCCTCCATGAGTGCAACTGCGCGATCTTCGGGATCGCCTCGCAGTCGTCGGTGCCGTGCGACGCCGAGCTGGACCTGTTCCGGGATGTCCTGGGTGCGGACGTCGTCCGCGAGACGCACATCGCCTCGGGCGATCGAAGCTGCACCTACCGGATCGTGGAAGCCGGGCAGAGCCAGGCCGGACGCTAGGACGTCGCGGGGCTAGGCCTCCTCGCGCTCGACCACCTCGCGTCGCGCGGGTCGCAGCCGGCTGGCCTCGACATCGGAGACATTCGGGACGAACGAGGCTGCAAGCGACGTTGCCGCGGCCTGCTCCTGGTCCTCGACCGAGAGGATCCCGAGCCGACCGAGCGTCGCCATCTCGTCGCGGATGTAGGTCTTGAGCATCTCGGGCCCGTCAGTGTTGATCGTGAAGCGAACTTCGTTGCGGCGGAACGTGTCGAAGATCCAGCGGAACTCGTCCCAGCCGGAGACGACCCGGGTGTTGAGGTTCGAGGTCGGGCAAATCTCGAGGACGATTCCGCGCTCGCGGATCATCTCCATCGCCCGCGGGTCGTAGGCGGCCTTCACGCCGTGACCGATCCGGTCGGGCTCGAGCAGCTCGACCACCCGGGCCACCTCGTCGACCGACCCGGATTCGCCCGTGTGGACGGTGATCCCAAGGCCGTACTGGCGTGCCCGCCGGAAGAGTCGCTTGTAGTCGGCGACGCGGAACGTGGCGGATTCGGGGCCGGCGATGTCGACACCGACGACGCCGCGGTCACGCCAGCCGATCGCCTTCTCCACGATGATCTCGTTGAGCTCGTACGGAAAGGCTCGATCGAGGCAGAAGATGAGCCCGGGCTTGACGGGGTATTCGAGCGTCGCTCGATCCATGCCGCGCGACGCCGCGGCGATGATGTGGTCGAGGTCCTGCTCGCCGCCGCGGTTGCGCTTCATCGGGTTGAAGCGGAGCTCCATCGTCGTCACGTTGTTCTTGCGGTACGCGCCGCCGACGACCTCGTATACGGCTCGCTCGACGGCGATCGGACTGGACTGGATCAGCTCCGTCCAGTGGAACAGTTGGAGGTACCCGTCAAACGAGCGGTTGCGCTTGTCGGAGACGGTGATCATGTCCCGGAACTCCCAGTAGTCCTTCGTCGGGAGCTTGATCCCCTGGGCGTGGGCGATCCCCCACATGATCGCCGGCGTCACCGCCCCGCCGAGATGGCAGTGCAGCTCCGCCAGCTTGATCTTGCGGGAGAGCTGACGGGCCATGTCCGGAGGATAGCCGAGGCCGACGGTGGCGTCAGGCGATTCGGGACCGGCGCGTCTGCCATGCCAGCGGCGCCGACGACCTGCCGTCGCCGCCGAAACCGACGGCCTCGAGGCCGAGCTGCTCAAGCGCTGGTTGCGGTTCGGGAGCGGGCATCAGCCGGACCTGGCGGCGATCCGCGATGGCGAACCGCTCGCGCAGCTCCGCGACCTCGCGGCGGACCGGCTCGACCATGTCCTTGGTCGGATAGGCCCGGCCGGCGTACAGCCGCTCGTAACGCGGCACGAGCTCCGGCCAGTCGCGGGCCAGGCTCTCGAGGAAGTGCTCGCGCGTGCCCGGTCGAAGGTTGACGACATTCGTCCAGATCGAGGTCGCCCCGGCGTCACGTGCGGCACGGACGACGTCGGCCATGAGGTCCGGCCGATCCGAGAGACCCGGCAGGATCGGTGCCATGCCGACGCTCGCGCTGATCCCGGCGTCAACAAGCACCCTCAACGCGCGGAGGCGCTGGCGAGGTGGGGCAGTTGCCGGCTCGGTCGTCCGCCAGATCGTCGGGTCGAGCGTGGGGACCGAGAACGTGACCGACACGTCGGCCCGCCGGGCCGCCTCGCTGAGAACGTCCACGTCGCGGACGATGAGCGGGCCACGGGTGATGATCGTCAGCGGGTTGCGAACGTCGGCGAGCGCCTCGATGCAGCCGCGGGTCAGGCGGTAGCGACCCTCGGCCGGCTGGTACGGATCGGTCGCCGCCCCGATGACGACGCCCTGGCGGGCCCAGCGCTTCCGCGCCAGCTCCCGCCGGAGGACCTCCACGACGTTGACCTTGACGCGGATCGACCGGCCGTAGCGATCATCGGACGGCCGGTCGGCTCGACGCTCGAATGCGCGGACGTAGCAGAACGTGCAGCGATGGGCGCAGCCCATGTAGGGATTCAGCGACCAGCCGAACGGCATCCCGGACACGCGGTTCAAGGCCGAGCGGCAGGGCTCCTCGCGGTACTCCGCGGTCATGCGATCGATAATAGAACGCATGTTCTGTCCAGTCCAGCCCCGCCTGGGGGGCGTCAGCCGATGGGCATCAGCTGGCGGCGGGGATGACCCGACCCTGGGCATCGACCGTAGCGGCGCGGCGGAATGCCCGCAGCTCCGCGCCGGGGACCTGGTCTCGGGCGTGATAGCTCGATCGCACGAGCGGCGCCGATTCGACGTGCTTGAAGCCCAGCGCGAGCGCCTCCACCTTCATCTCGGCGAACTCGTCGGGGTGGTAATAGCGCTCGAGCGGCATGTGCTTCTCGGTGGGCCGGAGGTACTGGCCAATCGTGAGGATGTCGACGTCGACCTCGCGAAGCGCCTCGAAAGCCTCGGTCAGCTCGACGCGCTCCTCGCCGAGCCCGACCATCAGCGAGCTCTTCGTGTGGGCCGGGTAGCCGATCTCGTGGCTCATCTCCTTTGCCCGACGCAGGACATAGAGCGAGCGATCCCACCGGGCGCGCTTGCGGACGGGCTTCTGGAGCCGCCGCACCGTCTCGAGGTTGTGGTTGAGGATGTCCGGCTGCGCGTTCATCACCGTTCGCAGTCGGTCATCGGAGCCGTCGAAGTCCGGGATGAGGACCTCGATCCCCATGCCGGGGCTCGTCTCGCGCATTGCCAGGATCGTCTCGGCGAAGATCCGCGATCCGCCATCCGGGAGGTCGTCGCGCGCGACGCTCGTGACGACGACGTGCTCGAGCCGCATCGCCCCGACCGCCGCGGCGACCCGCCGCGGCTCGTCGTCGTCGAACCAGGTCGGACGGCCGGTCTTCACGGCGCAGAAACCGCAGGCGCGGGTGCACGTGTCGCCGAGGATCATGATCGTCGCGGTGCGCTGATCCCAGCACTCCCCGATATTCGGGCAGTGGGCCTCCTCGCAGACCGTGTTGAGGTTGAGCCCGCGGAGCAGGCCCTTGAGGTCGTGGTAGTTCTCGCCCGACGGCAGCCGCGACCTGATCCAGTCCGGGTGGCGGCGCAGCGGCGTGATCGAGCCGCCCATCGCGATCGTCTCGGGGGCCGCCGAGCCGTGGTGGGGGCTGGGTCCGGGCGCCGGGCCGGGTTCGAACATCGGAAGCTCGCGTGCCATCGTCCGGAGTGTAGTCAGCCGGGCCGGAAGGTGTCGCGGAGGCCGGCCTCCATCGGGCGCGGTTCGAAGCCGAGCTCCGCGGTCGCCTTGTCGTGGCCAGCCCAGTAGGTCACGCCCGCGGATGCGGTGATCACCTCGCGGACATTTGGTTGACCGATGAGTCCGCCGGCCGGTGCCAGCAGGCGCAGGAGGCTCGTGGGCATCCTGAGGCGCGGGGGAGTGTGATCTCCGATCGCCGCCGCCGCGTCGACGGCCTCCTTGAGGCTGGTCGCCGGGCCGGCGAGAACGTACGACTCCCCTGCTCGGCCGCGATCGAGGGCGGCGACGATACCCGCCGCGAGGTCGTCGACATGGACCAGATTGACGCCGACGTCGTCGACGGCCCGGTACCGCAGGCGGCCCTCGAAGGCGAGCCGCATCTGCTCCCCGAACCCGGAGTGGTCGCCCGGGCCGTAGACCTGGCTCGGCATCACGATCACGATCGGGTCGCCGCCGGCGATCCGCTGCTGGGCAACCTCGTGGGCGCCGTACTTCGTCTCGTCGTACCAGCTCAGGAAGTCCTCGCGGAGATCACGGCGGTAGGTCTCGTCGACCATCTGGCCATGAGTGTTGCCAAAGACGTTGACCGTCGAGATGTAGACGATTCGCGGGACACCGGCGGCCTCGGCGGCGTCCAGGACCCGCGTCGTCGTCCCGACGTTGGCGTCCCACATCCTGCCGTGCTCGCTGCGTGGAATCCCGATCCGGTAGCTCCCGGCGGCGTGAATGAGCCCGTCGACGGCTTTCAGGTGTTCCGTCGTCGCGCCGACATCGGACAGGTCGTCGGGGACGAGCTCGACGCCGAGCTCGGCCAGATGTGGTGCCCGGCCGATATCGCGGACAAGCGCAACCACCTGGTCGCCGCGCTCGCGAAGCTTTCGAACGACAGCGTGGCCGACGAACCCGGCCCCGCCGGTGATGGCGACCCGCATCGGCCGCCGGTCAGTAGATCGAGGTTTCGGGGCCAACCGACTCGAGCCACGCCTTGATGTCGCGGAGGAGTGCCGCGCCGCCGGCACCGTCGTTGGCGCGGTGGTCGACGCCAAGGACCATGTTCATGATCGGCCGGATCGCAATAACGTCGCCGTCAGGCGTCGAAACGACGACGGGACGCTTTGTGATCGCCTCCATCGTGACGATCCCGACCTCGGGAACGTTGAGGATCGGCATCACGAGGTTGGTGCCCAGGTAGCCCGTGTTGTCCACGGTGAAGGTGCCGCCGCCGAAATCGTCGACCTTGAACTTGCCGATCTTCGCCCGCGCCGCGACGTCGGCGATCGCCACGTTTAGTCCGTGAATGGACAGCTGGTCTGCGTCTCGGATGACCGGCACGATCAGGCCTTCGTCGACCGCGACCGCGACACCGATATTGATCCGGCGCTTGGCGAGGACACCGGCGTCGGTCCAATGGGCGTTGAACGTGGGGTTGCGTTTCAGCGCCTCGGCTGATGCTTTGACGACGAACGGGACGAAGCTGAGCCCGATCCCCTCCTTGGACTGATAGTCGCGCTTCGCCTTCTCCCGGAAGGCGACGAGACGGGTGACGTCGACCTCCATCTGGACGTAGGCGTGCGGCGCAAGGAGGGCCTTCGTCATCTGGGTTGCGATGCCCTTGCGCATCTGGGTCATCGGGATGAGGACTTCGTCCGTGCCGTCGGGGAAGGAGACCGATGGAACGGCCGATGGCCTGGCCGCCGGACGACCGACCGACGCCGGCGCGGCCGATGGCGCAGCCGGCGCGGCCGATGGCGCCGCCGCGGCCGACGCCGCCGGGGCCGATGGCGCAGCCGGGGCCGACGCCGCCGCGGGAGCCTGGGCCGCAGGGCTGGTCCCATTGGCGAGCGACTGGCCACCCACAGACTGGCCGATCCGCTGGGTCTCGACGTAGTTCGTCACGTCCTCGCGGGTGATCCGGCCACCACCGCCGCTGCCGACGATCTGCGCGGCGGTCAGCCCGTGCTCCCGGAGGAGCCGGCGGACCGCCGGTGTCATTCGCGCGTCGGCGTTGCCGGGCAGCTCCTCGTCGACGGTCGTTGGGGCAGCGGGCGCCGCAATGGCCGCTGCCCTCTCCGGTCGCTCGTCGGAGCCGGCCGGGCCCTGCGCGACCGGGGTGGGTTCGGGTGCCGCAGGCGCGGGTGGCAGCGTGCCCTTGTCGTCGGGGCCCGCTGCGGCTGATGCCGTCGGGGCCGGAGCTGATTCGGATTTCGGGGCCGCGGTGGTCGTCGGCCCGGCGGGGGCCACGGCGGGCGCGTCGGTCGCCCCGGCGCCCTCTTCGGCCGTTTCGATCACGGCGATCTCGGCGTCGTTTGGGACAGTCGCACCTTCCTCGACCAGGATCTCCCGAAGGATGCCGGCAAAGGGCGACGGCACTTCGGCGTTGACCTTATCCGTGATGACCTCGACAAGCGGCTCGTACTTTTCGACCGTATCGCCGGGCTGCTTCAGCCACTTGCCGATCGTCCCCTCGGCGACGCTCTCGCCTAGCTGGGGCATCGTCACCTTGGCCACTGTCTCATTCCTCCGGGGTCGGGCGGATCGGGCCGCCATCACGTTTGTTCAGGCCCTAGTGTCGCGCATCGAGCAACGATGCGCCGCACCAGCGGCCTCGGGCCCTCGCGGGTCGGGGGCTCAAGGATGCGTTGAGTCCCGACGCCCTAGGCATTGCGGGCAGGCGTACCATCCAGCCCATGGATGCCGACCTCGCCGAGCTGGACGAGTTCATGGCGCAGTCGAATGCGAAGGCCCGACGCGGCCGGGCAAGCGCCCGGGGTCTGTTCGCGGCCGGCCTCGTGGTCCTGGCGTTCGTCACGCTCCTATTCCTCAACCTGCCGAACCCGATTGGTACGCTCGCTGAGCCTGGCTTGATCGACAGGATCGCACCGGGCATCGGCATCCTGGGGATCCTGGTCGGGCTCGCCTGGATGTGGCGCATCCTGCGCGCTGATCCCGAGCCGGACACGTCTGCCTGGCGCTATCGCGACCTCTGAGGGGCCTCGGCAATCACGAGCCGGGCCGACCAGGGCGGTCGAGCGCGGGGCGGTCGAGCCGCCTCCAGAACGCCAGCAGCCCGCCTGCGAACGACAGCAGCAAGAGAACAGCCGCGAGCGAAGATGGTTCCCTCGGGGCCGCGAGGTCGGCCGTAGAGGTGGCGGGTGGTGAGAAGTCGACGAGGGTCGTCGCCTGGCAGCCTGAGCCGGCGATCTGGACATCGATCGTCTTGACACCGGGATCGCGGGCTCGGAATGTCCACTTGAAACCGGCAGCCATGTATTTCGGCGGCATCTTGTAGGCGGTGACGGCAGGCTGCACCACCTTCGGCTCCTCGATCGACCAGGGGATCACGGGGACGCCGAATGTCAGCGTCGCGGGGACGGTCGGGTCGAAGTCGTCGCCAAAGACATTGAACCAATCGGTCGGTGTCATGCCCGTCAATGTCGGAGCCGGACCGAGGACCACGAAACTTGCCTTACAGGCGCCGGCGGCCATCACTGGATTCGGCGGAAGCGCGACGCCAAGCGCGGTCGTGAGCGCGCACATCAGGACCGCGAAGCGACGCGAGCGCGAGCTCACGGCGGCTCAGTAGGCCGCCAGTCGGCGAATGCCGTCGGCGATCTTCTCAGGGTCGACCATGAACCAGTCCTCGAGCGCGTGGTTGTAGGGCACGCCCGGGACGTCTGGCCCCGCTATCCGCGTCACGGGCCCGTCGAGATAGTCGAAGGCCTCCTCGGCAACGATCGCGGCGACCTCCGCCCCGTAGCCGCCGAAGCGGTTGTCTTCGTAGACGATCAGGCACTTGCCGGTCTTGCGGACTGAATCGAGGACGGTCTCCTTGTCGAGCGGCCGGAGCGTCCTGAGGTCGACCACCTCGACGCTGATCCCCTCCTCTGCGACGCGATCGGCCGCCTCGAGGGCATAGTGGGCCATGAGACCGTAGGCGATCACGGTCACCTGGGTGCCGGGATGTGTGACGGCGGCCTTGCCGAGCGGAACGGTGTACTCGCCGTCCGGGACATCGCCACGGACGCTCCGGTACATCTTCTTGTGCTCGAAGAAGAGGACAGGATCCTCGTTCCGGATCGACGAGCGGAGCAGCCCCTTGGCGTCGTACGGGGTCGACGGGATGACGACCTTCAGCCCGGGGATGTGGGTGAAGAACGCCTCGACCGACTGGCTGTGGTAGAGCGCTCCGTGGACGCCCCCGCCGTACGGCGCCCGGACCGTCATCGGCAAGCCATAGCCGTTGTTCGAGCGGTAGCGCATCCGGGCGGCTTCCGAGATGAGCTGGTTGAACGCCGGGAAGATGAAGTCGGCGAACTGGATCTCGGCGATCGGCCGAAGGCCGTTGATGGAAGCCCCGATCGACGTGCCGATGATCTGGGACTCGGTCAGCGGCGTGTCGATGACCCGCTCGTCGCCGAACTCCGCCCAAAGGCCGTCCGTCGCGAGGAAGACGCCGCCCTTCTTGCCGACATCCTCGCCGAGGAGGATGACCGACTCGTCGCGGGCCATCTCCTCGCGCAGACCGTCGCGGATCGCCTCGATGAAGGTCTTCGTCGGCATCAGTGCGCGTTCTCGGCGGGCCCCTCGCCCGGGCCCTCGCCGCCGCCCATGCCCCATGCCGGCGGTGTCTCCCCCGGCCAGTCCTCGGCGAAGACCCATTTCATCGCCGTCGACGGATCCGGATCAGGCTGCGACTCGGCGTATTCGGTCGCGTCGTCGACGACTGCCTTGATGTCGGCCGCGATGGCAGCTTCGGTCTCCGCCGTCAGGACGCCGGCCTCCATCAGTTGGGCCCGGAACAGCGGCAACGGGTCGCGCGCCTTCTCGGCCGACAGCTCTTCTTCGGAGCGGTACTTCGTCTGCTGGTCGTCCGAGCTGTGGGCCGTCAGGCGGAGGACCTTGGCCTCGATGAGAGTCGGGCCGTCACCCCGGCGTGCTCGCGCGACCGCCTCCTTCGAGGCCTGGTAGCACGCTAAAACGTCGGACCCGTCGACCGTGACGCCGGGGATCCCGTAGCCCGCCGCCCGATCGGCGACGCTCGAGCCGGCGACCTGCATCGCCAGCGGCACGCTGATCGCGTAGCCGTTGTTCTCGACGACGAACACGAACGGCAGCTTGTGGATCGCGGCGAAGTTGAGCCCCTCGTGGACGTCGCCCTGGTTACTGCTCCCCTCGCCCATCGTGGTCATCGCGACCTGGCCCGTTCGGCGGATCTTTGCCGCGAGGGCGATCCCGACGGCGTGGAGCAGCTGCGTCGCGACCGGCGACGAGACCGAGACGAGGTTGTGCTCGTGGCTGCCGTAGTGGCCCGGCATCTGGCGCCCGCCCGACGACGGATCGCTGGCGGTCGCGTACTGCGCCGTGAGGATGTCGCGGGCGCTCATCCCGAACGTCATGCACGTCGCGATCGAGCGGTAGAACGGCGCGATCCAGTCCTTGCCCTTCTCGAGCGCCCAGGCGATCCCGACCTGCGCACCCTCATGGCCCTGTCCGCTGATGACGAACGGGATCCGACCGGCCCGGTTGAGGATCCACATCCGCTCGTCGACAGCCCGAGCAAGGGCGACATGGCGGTACATCTCGCGGAGCTCGTCGTCCGACAGCCCGACGGCGTCGCCGAGGTGGCTCCCCTGGCCGACCTTGCCGGATCGCGGCGTCACCGCCATCTGGTCCTCCGTTGCCGGTTCAGAAGTTGATCGATCGGCCGTCGACGGCCATCGCCGCCTCGCCGAGGACCTCCGAGAGTGTCGGGTGGGCATGGGTCGCGCCGCCGATCTCCCAGGGCACGGCCTCGAGCTCGAACGCGACCGACGCCTCGGCGATGAGGTCCGTGGCATGCGGCCCGATGATGTGGATCCCGAGCGTCTCGTCGGTCTCCTTGTTGGCGATGATCTTGGCGAAGCCCTCGTATTCGCCGCCGATGATCGCCTTGGCGATTGCCTGGAACGGGACCTTGCCGACCTTGATCGGCAGGCCGCGCTCCTCGCACTGCTGCTCGGTCAGCCCGATCGAGGCGATCTCCGGCCGGCAATAGGTCGCCCGCGGCTGCTTGATGTAGTCGATCTCGTGGACGTCCTTCTCGCCGGCGATGACGTGAGCCGCCGCGATCCCCTCGTGCGCAGCCGTATGGGCGAGCATCAGTCCGCCGATGACGTCGCCGATTGCGTAGACATGCGGCTCCTTCGTTCGCATCCTGCCGTCGACCTTGATGAAGCCGTGGTCGGTCTCGACCTTCGTCGACTCGAGCCCGATCTCCTCGACGTTCGGCGCTCGCCCGGCCGCCACGAGCATCAGCTCCGCGCGGAGCTCCTGCGGCTCCTTGCCCTCCGGCCCGACCATCAGGCAGACACCGCCTTTGTCGGCGGTCACGGCGGCAGTGTCGAAGCGGGCCTTCGTCATCACGGTGATGCCGCGCCGGCTGAAGCTTCGTTCGAGCGCCTGGCTGACCTCGCGGTCCTCGAGCGGCACGATGGCCGGCAGGTATTCGAGCAGCGTGACCTTGACCCCGAGGTCGTGGTACATCGAGGCGAACTCGACACCAACGGCCCCGGCGCCGACGACGATGACGTCCTTCGGCAGGCGGTCGGCCTTCAGGACTTCGTCGGACGTGACGATGTGCTCGCCATCGATCGTCAGCCCGGGCAGGCTCTTGACGCGCGAGCCGGTCGCGATGATGACGTCGGTCGCCTGCAGCACCCGGTCGCCGCCCTTGCCGGGGGTGCCGTCCTCGCCGGCCTGGGCGACCCGGACCTTGTTCGGGCCCTCGAGGCGGCCGCGACCCTGGATCCAGGCGACCTTGTTCTTGTCGACGAGGGTCTTGAGGCCCGTCCACATCCGCTTCACGACCTGGTCGCGGCGTGCGGCCATCTGGGCATAGTCGATCTCGGGGTCGCCCGGCAGCTTCAGGCCCATGTCCTTGGCGTGGCGGACTTTCTCGGTGAAGGCCGCCGATTCGAGCAGGGCCTTCGTCGGGATGCAACCGCGGTGAAGGCATGTGCCGCCGATCTTGTCCTCGTCGACGAGTGCGACTTTCAGGCCGAGCTGGGCGGCCCGAAAGGCCGCCGCGTAACCGCCGGTACCCGCGCCGAGCACGACAAGATCGAAGTCATTGGAAGAGCCGACGGCCATCAGTCAGGAAGCCTCAGGATCGCCGCAGATCGCCGCGTCCCGGGCCCGAGCGGCAGCCGGGTGGGCGGGTGGGTCATCGAGTCGATGGTACGCGTGGCCGCCCGCAGCGGCAAATGAGGGCCGAACCCGCGGGACCTGTCCGGTGCGCTGCCCGGTGCCTGCCCGCCGGCCTTTGCGCCATACGCTCTCCCTGGGAGCGTTATCCAAGTTCAGTTGCCACGAGTCGACCAGGATGGAAGCGGAATTAGCACTACAAGGCTAATTGTCGCCTTCGGATCGCCGACTGCGAGCCGGAATCACGGGCCTCCCGCGCTTAGTGCTCTCCCGGGGAGCATTAGACAACAACGAGGCCCGGAGGGACGCCACGAGACCAGTCTGCGATCGTCGCGGCCGGGCGTCCAGGGCAAGGCGGCCGCGAGCACCGGAGCGAGCGGGCCCAAGGCCCGTGAGCGAGGAGCGGAGCGGCCAACGCAGCCATGGGCGTCCAGGCGCGACAGCCGGAAGTCCCGCCAAGAGACCAGTCTGCGATCGTCGCGGCCGGGCGTCCAGGGCAAGGCGGCCGCGAGCACCGGAGCGAGCGGGCTCGAACGCCCGTGAGCGAGGAGCGGAGCGGCCAACGCAGCCATGGGCGTCCAGGCGCGACAGCCGGAAGTCCCGCCACAAATGGAAGACCCGGGTCGGCTGACGGCCCGGGTCTGATCACGCTGGTTCGGCGGGCTCCCCGTGAGCCCGCACCGAGAGGATGGGTTTAGTAGCTGGAACCGCCACGCTGGCTGCGGAAGCAGTCCGAGCAGTAGACGGGCTTGCCGCTGGTCGGGCGGAACGGGACCTGGGCCTCGCGGCCGCACGAAGAACAGGTTGCCGCGAACATCTCGCGGGGACCGCGGTCTCGGCCGTAGCCGCCACCGCCGCCGCTGCTGTAACCACCGCCGCCGCCGCCCCCGCCGCCGGCACTGTAGCCGCCGCCGGCGCTGTAGCCGCCGCCGTAGCTGCTGCCGCCGCCGTCCGCGCCCCGAGCAGCCTTCCGGCTGGCCCGACACGACGGACAACGCCGCGGCTCGGTGAACCCGCGCTGTGCGTAGAAGTCCTGCTCACTTGCGGTGAACACGAACTCCTGCGAACAGTCCGCGCAGGTAAGATTTTTGTCGTTGTACACGAAACGAAAACTCCTCTCGGTAGCCGCGCGATCCCTCTGGGTTTTCTCGCGTCAGCCGTGAGAGGAGTCCGAGTCGTCGTTGAGCTACGTCTATAGCCACGGACGCTACCGCAGCATTAACGTGCGGGAGTCTACCCGCCTTCATGCGCACTTGTACAGTGGGAAAATCGTCAGTCCGAAACGGGGCCGTGGCCAGCGACGATACCGGGGACGCCGAACTCCCGTCGTGCCCCGGCGAGGAAGTGGTCGACCTCGCGGCGGCGACGGTCGGCATCCCAGTCCAGCTCCGCCCCGAGGAGCTGCCCGACCCGCGGAGCGATGGCGGCGGCACGGTCCTTGAGCTCATGGACCAGGCGCATCCGACGGGCCAGGATGTCGTCGAGCGACATCGCCAGCTCGTGTCGAGCGGCCCACGCCACCTCGACCTCGAGGTGGTCATGATCCGGGGCAAGAGGTCGGAGCTGGTCGGACGCTGCCCCGAGGGCGGCGACCTCCGCGGCGGTCGTGCCATGGCGATCGACCAGTGATCTCGCGGCGCTGCCCGCGAGACCGTGACGGGCGGCCAGGTCGACGGCCAACCGATCGAGCTCAGGACGATCCGCAGCGCCAATGAGCCGAAGGTTTGCGGTTCGGCTCGGTCGGCTCGCCGACGGCGACGCGTCGCCCAACCCGACCAGCGCCACGTCGACGGTGTCCCGAGCCATGACCCGGTACGTCGTGTACTTGCCCCCGCCGACCCGGACGAGTCCGTTCGATTCGCGAACGACTCGGTGCTCGCGCGAGGCCGTCACGGTCGATCCGCCCGATGGGGCGATGAGCGGCCGAAGCCCGGCATATGTCCCGACGATGTCGTCGCGCCCCAGCCCGACGTCGAGGACGCGGTTGACCGCAGCCAGCAGTTCGTCAATTTCGTCGGCCCCGGCGGTCGGTCGGTCGACCGGACCGTCATAGGGCGCGTCGGTCGTGCCGATCAGCCAGTGGCCCGGCCACGGGACGAGGAACACGACCTTGCCGGGGACGCGGATCGTCATGCCGACGGTGCTCGGGATCCGGTCACGACGGACGACGAGATGTGCACCGCGGCTCGGCAGGATGCGGGTCGAACCGCCGGATAGCGGCGCGGTCGGGTCGGCCGCCCAGACACCCGTCGCGTCAACGACCGCACGGGATCGCACTTCGAGCGCGCTCGTGCCGCCGTTCGCGACGTCACGGATTCGTGCCCCGACGACGCGGCCATCCTCCTCCATCAGGCCATCGGCCTGGGCGCGCGTGACGACGACCGCCCCTGCCTCGCGCGCCGTGCGGGCGACGGCCAGCGCGTAGCGCGCGTCGTCCTCGACGGCATCATGGAAAACGAGTCCGCCGCGCAGCTTCTCCGTCCGGATCGCCGGGCTTCGCTCGAGGGTCTCGGCGACGGACAGGTGGCGGTGCCAGCCGCCGTCGCGACGCGCGCCCAGGATGTCGTACAGGGTCATCCCGGCCTCGTAGAAGGCCCGGGTTGTGATCGGCCGGCCGATCAGCGGAAAGAGAAGCGGCTCGAGCCGGACGAGATGCGGTGCGAGGCGGAGGATCCGGGCACGTTCGGCGAGCGCTTCGCGGACGAGCCCGAATCGGAGTTGCTCGAGATAGCGGAGACCGCCATGGATCAGCCGCGATGACCGCGACGAGGTCCCGACGGCGATGTCCTCGCGCTCGACGAGGGCGGCTCGCAGACCGCGCGACGTCGCGTCGAGAAGCGCGCCACAGCCGACGATCCCGCCGCCTACGATCAGCACGTCGAATGGCTCGTTCGCGAGGGCGTCGAGATCACGCCGCCGACGCTCGAGCGGAGCCCCCGTTGGCGTCGTTCCCACCGCGGGAGCCTCGGTCATTCGCCGGGCGAACGCGGCCGGGCGATCCCCCACAGGAGTGCCGCCGTCCCAACGATGAGGACGACGATGAGGAGAGGCGACCGAAACACGACCTCCTGGAGCGCCTTCGGCAGGAAGCTCGTCGCGATCGCCGCCCCGAGCACCACCGCGACGCTCAGTCCAGCCACGAGGAGGACCTCGCGAAGGCCGACGGAGCGCTCAGCCATGGTCGTTCCGCTCAGCCACGGTCGTTCCGCTCAGCCACGGTCGTTCCGCTCAGCCACGATCCGCCTCCTGCGGGATGCCGATCGGGGCGACCAGAACCCTGCCGGCAAGCGCAGCGCCCATCTTCGTGCGGAGACCCGTTTTCGGACGGTGGAACGTGATTGTCAGATCGGCCCGAACGGCGGGGTCAGACGGCTGGCCGCTCGACAGGTCGACGGCGGTCGGCGTGTCTACCGCGAGGATCGGGACCATCGCGGCTCGCGCCTCGCGGATGAGTTCGACCGCGCTCCTGATCGGCTCGCGGAGCTCGCCGCGGACGCCTGTCCCCAGAAGTGCGTCGACCACGACGCTCGCCCGCTCGATGCCCTGGCGCAGCACCGCCACGTCGCGAGCGGCTGGGCAATGAACGATCGTCACGCCCTTCTCACGGACGACCCGATCCCAGTTCCGAGCGGCATCCCGACCGCGCGGCCGGTTCTCCGCCGCGACGAACACGAGGATCACCTGGGCCCCGATCCTCGCCAGGCGGCGGGCGGCGACGAGGCCGTCGCCACCGTTGTTGCCGGGCCCGGCCATGATGACGATGGGGCCATGGCCCCAGCGGTCGGTGTCGATCGCAAGGGCCCGGGCGGCGGCGGCGACCGCGCTCCCGGCTTGCTCCATGAGTCGCTCGCCGGAGACGCCGAGCGCCTGGGCACGCCGGTCGGCGCCGACCATCGCCTCGCCGCCGATCGGCGACCGGGCGGCGGCCGCGGCCCAGTGGCCGCGCAGGGCGCGAAGGTCGAGCTCGAACAGCGTCGGGTCGTCAGCGGGCAGCGGCGGGTCGACGGCCGGCGAGGGCGTTGCGGGGCTCGACGAGGGGCTGGCCATGGCCGCCGAAGCGTAGCGCCTAGGGTGCCCGGGCGCCGACTCGACCTCGCCAACCGAGGCGGAATCGGTCAGCCAAGCGGGAGGCGTGCCCGTAGCTCCGAGTCGGGATCGAGTTCGACGAGGCCATCGGCGGCGAGGAGCCCGAGGGCCCGCGCGACGGCCACTCGATCGTGATCGCCGATCGGCGGGATGAAGTCGAGCCAGTTTGAGGCATCGACCTCACGGAGCCGATCGAGGATTCGGCCACGAAGCCAGCGCGAGGTCGACGAAAACGGCGCCGCCCGTTCGCGGGCCGGAGTCGGGCCTCGCCCGGGCTCGGCCGCCGTCGAGA
>Ga0307308_10000223_pt1 | contig 18723 bp, 13 predicted proteins | sample ER_DNA_195_FD_194501 | JGI IMG/M metagenome (GOLD analysis project Ga0307308, IMG submission 194501) | Bulk soil microbial communities from the East River watershed near Crested Butte, Colorado, United States - ER_DNA_195 | ecosystem: Environmental > Terrestrial > Soil > Floodplain | place...
GGTCATGAAGGCCGACTCACCCCGCGCCGACTCGCCCGGTGCCGACGCGTTTGCCACCGGGGACCGCGATCTGCTCCCGCTCTTTCCCGAGCACAGCTCGGTCAGCCCGGACGGGGAGCTTGCCATCGGCGGCGTCGGAGTCCGTGACCTCGCCGAACGCTTCGGCACGCCCGCCTACATAGTGGACGAGGCCGGCCTGCGGAACCAGGCCAGCCGCTTCAAGGACGGCCTGGCCGCCCGCCACCCGGACTCGGAGGTGGTGTTCGCCTCCAAGTCACTGCCCTGCCTGGCCGTTTACAAGCTGTTCGCCGCCGCAGGGCTGAGCATCGACGTGGCCGGGGCGGGCGAACTCGTCATGGCCCTGGCCGCCGGGGTCCGGCCCGAGCGGATGTACCTGCACGGCAACGCCAAGACCACGGCCGAGCTGACCATGGCGCTGGACGCCGGCGTCGCCACCGTGGTGGTGGACAACTTCGACGACATCGACCGGCTGGAACATCTGGCTACCCGCCCGCAGCGGGTGCTGATCCGGATCATCCCCGGGGTCGCGCCGGAAACCCACGAGTCGCAGTCCACCGGAGGCGCCGACTCCAAGTTCGGGCTGCCCCTCGACCAGGCCCGCGAGGCCATCACTCGCATCCGCGCAAGCGAGAAACTGCAGCTCGACGGGCTGCACCTGCACATCGGGTCGCAGATCCTCGATACCGAGCCGTTCGCCCGGGCCGTCGAGGCAGTCTCCGTGCTGGGTGAATTCCCCGTGTACGACGTGGGCGGCGGCCTCGGCGTCCGGTACACGCTCAAGGACGAGGCACCCACCGTCGAGCAGTACCTGGACACGATCACCACGGCCGCCAGGAACTACCTGCCGGCCGGCGCCAAGCTGGTCATCGAGCCGGGCCGGTCGCTGGTAGCCAGCTCGTGCGCCACGCTGTACCGGGTGACGACGGTCAAGCACACCGGCCGGACGTTCGTCGCGGTGGACGGCGGCATGGCCGACAACCTGGACGCGGCGCTCACCGGCCAGGGCTTCGAGGCGGCTCTGGCCACCCGGATGACGGCCCGGCCAGACGAGATAACCCAGCTCGTCGGCCGTCAGTGCGAGTCCGGTGACCTGCTCGTGGGCGGCCTGCCGCTGCCCGCTCCCCGGGTCGGTGACCTGATCGCCATGCCGGTGACCGGCGCGTACACCTACACCCTGGCGAACAACTACAACGGCGCGCTTCGCCCGCCGGTGGTGTTCTGCCGGGACGGCGGGGCCCGGCTGGCGGCCGAGCGGGAAACCCACGAGCACGTGCTCGCGCTGCACCGCCCGGCCCTCGACCTCACCTGGTGAACGACGCCGGCCCAGCCCGGAATGCGGCGGCTTGCACGCCGCGCTTTTCTCCAAGAGCAAAAGGCCACCCCGGATAACCGCGGCGCCGGAATATATCGTAAATAGGGCTCGGCTTATAGGCGACGTCCGGTGTCATCAGATGTTAAAGTTCTGCCAGGTATCGCCGGAAAGCCGGCAGTAAGGCGATATGTAACGAGGGAGCAGGACCTGGGCGTCGCGCATTCCGCCTGACGCGGTACTCCTGACGCGAAGGGGCCCCGGGGACGGGGGCCCCTTCGCCTATCCCGGCAGGAACACGCACTTGGTGGCCAGGTAGGTCTGCAGCCCCTCCGGCCCGTACACGCTGCCCATCCCGCTGGCCTTGCGGCCGCCCCACGGAGCGCCGATATCGGGCACGTACAGGTTCACGCCGAACGTTCCCACCCGGGCACGCCGGGCGATGCCCAGGCCGCGTTCCGGATCGTGTGTCCACACGCTGCCGGCCAGCCCGTAGCTGGAGTCGTTGGCGATTTCGATGGCCTCGGCCTCGGACTCGTACGGGATCACCGCCACCACCGGGCCGTAGATCTCGTCCCTGGCGATGGCCATCCCGGCGTCGGCGTCGGCGAACACGGTGGGCTCGTAGTAGTAGCCGCGCACCGGCATGGCCGGCCGCCGCCCACCGGTCACGATCCGCGCCCCGGCTACCACGCCGGCCGTGACCGACGACTCGACCCGGACCCGCTGCCGCGGGCTGGCCAGCGGCCCCATCGTGGTCTCCTCGGCCATCGGGTCGCCCACGACGAACCTGGAAGCCTCGCAGGCCAGAGCGGAAACCGCCTCGTCGTACCGGCTCCGCGGGGCCAGCACCCGGGACATGGTGAAGCACGCCTGCCCGGCGTTGGCAAAGCACAGCCAGCCGAGTTCGGCGGCGGTCGCGTCCAGGTCGACGTCGTCGAGCATGATCGCAGCCGACTTCCCGCCGAGCTCGAGGCTCACCGGCTTCAGCGTCTCGCCGCAGATCGCGGCGATCCGCCGCCCGGCCGAGGTCGGCCCGGCCACCGCCACGATATCCACGCAAGGGTGCGCCGCCAGCATCTCCGCCACCTGGCCGGTGCCGGTGACCAGGTTGAAGACGCCCGGCGGGAAGTCCGCCGCCTCGAACGCCTCGGCCAGGATGTAGCCGGACAGCGAGGTCTCGGCCGCAGGCTTGAGCACGATCGTGCACCCCGCGGCCAGGGCCGGGGCCAGCTGGCAGAACGCCAGGATCAGCGGGTAGCTCCAGGACGCGACCACGGCCGCGACGCCGACCGGCTCGCGCCGGACCATGGTGCGCCCGGTGAAGCTGACCGCCTCGCGCATCTCCTCGGTGGACATGTCCCGGGCCAGCGCGGCGTAGTACCTGATGATCCCGCACGGGATCGTGACATTGTTCCGCCGGGACAGCTGGATCGGCATGCCCATCTCCGCCGTCACCAGGCGGGCGGCGTCCTCGGCCCTGGCCTCGAGCGCCGCTGCCAGCCGGACCATGGCCGCCGCCCGTTCGGCCGGGCTGAGCTGCGGCCACGGGCCGGCATCGAACGCCCGGCGAGCCGCGGTCACGGCCACCTCGACGTCGGTTCCGACCATCGAGGGGACCGCGCCCGCGACCTCCTCGGTGGCCGGGTTCACGATCGTGATCACGTCGGCCGAACCGGATCCCACTAGGCGGCCGCCCGCATAGACGTCCCGGTACTCGAGCAACGCGAGGTCCTTCCGGAAAACCCCCGGTCAACAGTTAAAGTGCCTGTTAATCTCTACGGCTGACACACCACTTGTCAAGTATTGCGCAGATACCGACTCCGTTCCGTGCTTCTCTTGTGACCAGTCAGACCTGGTCAACAAGCCATGGAAGGCAGGCTTTGTGTCAAGCCACAGGGACGTGCCACCCCTGCGGGCGTACGATTCGAGCATGGCGGTACCTAACTGGTCACCGGTGCTGCCCGGCGACCACCCCGATCACGCCGAGGCCCCCGCGCGGCACCTGGACCGCGAGAACGCCGCCCTGCGCGAGCTCGTCACCGTGTACCGGTACCTGTCCGGGCTGGCCTTGCAGGACGCCGACCTGGCCGGCGTGGTGCGGCTGATCTCCGACCGGACCTCCGCCACCGTCGCCGTCCTCACCCAGCTGATGGACGTGCTGACCGCGGCCGCGCCCGGGGTCAGCGCGGAGAAGGCCACCGCCGACGTGCGGGAGCACCTGATCCACCCGCGGCTCGGCCAGGTCCTGCGCGCGTCCCGGCTGAGCCAGCGCGCGCTCAGGCTGCCGAAGGTCGGCGGCATGCCGGCCGTCATCGTCGCCCCGGTCATGGTCGGCGACGAGGTCCCCTCCTACCTGATCACCATCGACCCGGCGGACAACCTCTTCGGTGAGGACATGAGCCTGCTGGTGACCGAGCACGCCGCGACCATCTGCGGCGTGATCCTCGGCCGCGAGCGGGTGGTGGCCGCGGCCGCCCGCCGGGTCCGCGACGACCTGGTAGAAGGCCTGCTGCTCGGCCGCGGCCGGGACAACGCCGACGTCGGCCGGTGGGCCGCGCACCTGGGTTACGATCCGGCCCGGGACCATAGGGTGGTGGCGATCGCGTTCGAGCTGCCAGCCGGGCCGGTCTACAACGGGGCCGTCGGCCCCGGAGCTCCGCATCCCGGAGATGGCGCGGCGCTGCGGCAGCGGATCTGGGAGAGCATCGAGCACTTCGTGACCACCCGGGCGCCCGACGCGATCGTCTCGGCCCGCGAGTCCGAGGTCGTGGTGGTGACGACCACCCCGGAGGCGCCGAACGGGCCTGCCATGGACGCGCGCCAGCTGGCCGCCTCCTGCCTGGCCCGGCTGGCGGAGCTCTTCCCGACGGCCAAGGTCGTCATCGGGATCGGCGGGACCTGCCGGGATCCGGGTGAGATCGCCCGCTCCTACGCCCAGGCGCAGCGCACTACCCAGACCCTGCAGCGGCTGGGCCGCTCCGGCACCGTCTCGGCGTTCAGCGACCTCGGCATCCTCCGCCTGCTGCTGCAGGTGCCCGACCTGGCCGAGCTGCGCTCCTTCGCCGCCGACGTCCTCGGCAAGCTCAGCATGCACGAGCACGAGCACAAGTCGGAGTACCTGACCACGCTGGCCTGCTACTTCCGGGAGAACAACAGCCCGCAGCGGGCCTCCCGCATTCTGCACGTGCACCCCAACACGGTGGCCTACCGGGTCAAGCGGATCGAGGAGATCACCGGGCTGCGGCTGGACAACTACTCCGACCGGCTCATCGCGCAGGTGGCTCTGGAGATCCTCGATTCGCTCGGGGACGAGCCGTGACCGCTCCCAGCCAGACCCCGGCCGTCCTGCTGGCCGGGCAGCGCGTGCTGGTCTGCGACGGCGCGATGGGCACCATGCTGCACGCGGCCGGCGCCGCGCTCGACCGGTCGCTGCCCGAGCTCAACCTGACCGACCCGGGACTGGTCAGCACCATCCACGAGAGCTACCTGAGCGCGGGCGCGGACATCATCCAGGCCAACACGTTCGGGGCCAACCGGCTCTGGCTCGGCGACCACGGCGTCGGCGACAAGGTGGCCGAGATCAACCGGGCCGGGGTCCGGATCGCCCGTGCGGCCCAGGACCGGTGCGAGCGGGATGTGCTGGTGGCCGGTTCGGTCTCACCCGCAGTGACCGGCCTGCAGCGGCGCCGTACCGGTTCGGCCGAACGGGCCGAGGTGCTACGCGAGCAGATCGAGGCTCTGCTCGGGCACGGGGAAGGCCCCGGCGTCGACATCTTGATCCTGGAGACCTTCGGCTACCTTGACGAGCTCGTCGAGGCCATCGGCGTGGCCAGTGAGCTGAGCGACGTGCCGATCGTCGCCCAGGCCACCTTCGCCGACGACGCGCACACGCTGGGCGGCGAGACCCCGCGCGAGGTCGCCACCGTGCTGTCCGGCCTGCCGGTGGCCATGCTTGGCACCAATTGCACCATCGGCCCGCAGCGGATGCTCACCGTAGCCGAGGACCTGGTCCGGTACGCGTCCGTGCCGGTCAGCGCGCAGCCGAACGCGGGCCAGCCGCGCCGCACCGGGCCGCGCAGCTTCGAGTTCAGCATCGGCGGCGACTACTTCGCCCGCTACTTCCGCCGGTTCGCCGAGGCCGGGGTGTCCGTAGTCGGCGGCTGCTGCGGCACCACCCCCGCGCACATCCGTGCCGCGGCCGGCGCGGTCACGGCGATCCCGGCGGCCAGGGCCCGGCGCACCCACCCAGGCGGAACCGGAATATCCGGAACCGTAATATCCGGAACGGGAACGGCCGCGCCACCTGGCTCCGTGCTGTTCGCCGGGACCCTGGCCGACCAGCTGGCCGGCCGGCGGTTCATCGGCGCCGCCGCGATCGCGTCCGGCGGGCGCCCGGCCGAGGCGGTGCAGGCCGCCGCGGTGCTGCAGGCCCAGGGCGCCGGGGTGTTCGCGGTCCTGCCGGCCCAGAGCGCCCGCACCCATTCCGACTCCCTTGACCTGGCGCTGCACCTGCAGCAGCAGGCCGGCGTGGAGACCATCGCCACGCTGACCACCTGGGACAAGACCATCATGACCCTGCAGGCCGAACTCCTCGGCGCGCATGCCCTCGGCATCCGCAACGTGATCTGCACGACCGGCAGCCCGCCGGTCCTCGGCGACTACCCGGCCGTGGACGGCATCTGGGAGGTCGACTCGCTCGGCCTGATCGCGCTGCTGGCCGGCCTGAACGAGGGCCGCGACTCCAACGGGCTCGCCACCGCCACCCAGACCTCGTTCTGCGTCGGCGCCCGGGTCAACCCCGGCGCGCGGGACCAGGAGGCCGAGATCGCCCGGGCCCGGGCCAAGGTCAGGGCGGGAGCGCACTTCCTGGTGAGCAGGCCGGTCTACGAGCTGGACTCGCTGTTCCGGACGGTGACCGCGCTGGAGGGTACGCAGGTACCCCTGCTGCTATCCGTCACCCCGCTGCGCAGCTTCGAGGAGGCCGACTACCTGGCCAACGAGGTTCCCGGGGTGATGATCCCGCCGGATACGCTGCGGGCCATGGAGCGGGCCGCCCACGGGGCCGCCCGCGCGACCGGCATCGAGCTGGCCGTAGCCCTGGTCCGGCAGGCCAGAAAGCTGGTCAGCGGCGTGATCGTCACGGTCGCCGCCGACGACCCGGCCGTCCTCGCCCCGCTGCTAGCCGCGGCCGTCTAGGAGCCCTCAGCGGAAGAGCTTGTCGATGTAGTCCGCGCCGATGCCGTTCTTCTCGTAGTGGTCGCGGACCAGCGCGATGTAGTCGAACACGTCGAAGGTGCCGTTCGGCTCGCCGTTCTCGTCCAGCCAGATCAGCGGCCCGGTGACGTTGAAGGTCACTCGCATGGGCTCGTCGCACTCGTAGGCGATCAGCGTGTGCGACTCGCCGGGCGCCTCGTAGACCCAGTCGCCCGCCGTGGCGATCCAGTCGTGCTCCAGGTAGCCCCACTTGCCGGAGATCGTGTAGGCGAACACCTGCTGCGGGTGGTAATGCCGGTTGACCAGGCCGGCGCCGCGGCACATCAGCACGTCGCACCACCGGTTCTGGCTGGGGGAGATCCACAGCGGCCGGGTGCCGACGGTCTCGGACAGCGGAGCGTAGAAGCGGTCGTCCTCGGTCGGGGCGTTGGCGATGTACGCCTCCGGCAGCGCGCCGGGCCGGAACTTCTGCTCGATCGGCTTGAGCTCCCGCCAGAATTCGCTGTTCGCCATAGTTCCTCCTCAGTATCAGCGTCCCCCGCGCCACCTGGCGACGGCAAGGCGCGCCATCAGCGATTGTCCCTCACGACATTCCCGCCCCACCCGCGTTGTGCTCCGGCCACGGGACCGCATATCGTCCTGCGCGCGCGCTTGCCGCCCGCCCGTTCGGCACATCACTCTCGTATCTGTGATCCCCCTCCCCGAACCGGGGCTGACGCCCCAGACCCTCATCGAACGGGCCCGGGCCCTGATCCCGGCCGTCCGCGCCCAGCAGGACGAGGCGGAACGGCTCGGGCATCACACGGCCAAGCTCGGCCGGCAGTTCACCGAGGCCGGGTTCTACCGGATCCTGCAGCCACGCCAGTTCGGCGGCTACGCGTTCGGCCTGCCCACGTTCTGGCGGGTGATGCTGGCCATCTCCGCGGGTGATCCGGGCACCGGCTGGGCGCTCACGCTCGGCGCCCACCACGTGCTCACCATCGGGGCGTGGTTTTCCGAGGCGGGCCAGCGTGACATCTTCGGCTCGTCCGGCGAATTCGCGGCCCCGCACCGGGCCCTTCCGTCCGGTACCGCCGAGCCGGCCGACGGCGGCTACCTGGTCAGCGGCACCTGGGACTACTGCTCGGGGAGCGCGTACGCCACCCACTTCATGTGCAACGCGATGATGGCCGGGACGACCGACCGGATCACCGCGGTTATTCCCATGGACCAGGTCACGGTGCTGGACGACTGGGGCGACGGGGCCACCCTGGGGATGAACTCGAGCGGGTCGAACAGCGTCCGGGTCGAGGAGGTGTTCGTGCCCGCGCCCCGCACCGCGCCGGCCGACTGGACCCACGGCGAGACCGTGGCCCCCGGCGCCGCCCTGCACGGCCCGCTGTACTGCGGCCGGATCTACGCCTTGTACCATGCCGGCCTGGTCATCCCGGTGATCGGCGCCGCGCGGGCCGCGCTGGACGAGTACGAGCAGATAATAAAGTCCAAGCTGACCTACTTCCCGCCCCAGGTGCCCAGGTACACCCACCCGGACTACCAGCGGACCTACGGCCACGCGCTAGCGCTCACCGACGCGGCCGAGGCCATCGTGCTGCAGGTGGGGGACCGTTACATGGAGCTGGCCGAGCGCTGGGCGGCGACCGGGGAGCCGTTCACCCGCGAGGACGACGTCCGGCTGTTCGCGATGATCCAGCAGGCCGGCCAGCTAGCCGCGCAGGCCGTGCAGGAGGTCTTCGCCGCCTCGTCTTCTTCGGCGGCCAAGCGCGGCACGCGGCTGCAGCGCTACTACCGCGACGTGGCCATGTACCACGGTCACATCGCCTCGCAGTACCTGACCACCGCGGGCGACCTGGCCCGCGTCCACTTCGGCCTCCCCGACTCGCTCTTCTGACCAGCGGTCCCGCCTGCTCAGGAGTCGTGGATCATGAGGCCGCGGATGTTGCGGCCGTCGAGCATGTCGCGGTAGCCCTGGTTGACGTCCTCCAGGCGGTACCGGGTCGTGACCAGCTCGTCGAGCTTGAGCTGCCCGGCCCGGTACAGCTCGAGCAGCCGCGGGATCGTGTCGAAGGGGTTACCGCTGCCGAACAGCGCGCCCTGGATCCGCTTCTCGAACAGCGTGAGCTCGAACGACGGCAGCTGGATGGTCTTCTTGCCCGGGCCGGCCAGCCCGGTGAGCACGACCGTGCCGCGCTTGCGGACCGCGGCGAACGCGGCCGCGACGACCTCTTCGGTCACCACGCCCACCGTGATCAGCGCCTGATCCGCGCCGACGCCCCGGGTGAGCTCGGTGACGAGTTCCTGCGCGGCCGCCGCGTCGGCCGCGACGTGGGTGGCGCCGAACTCCATGGCGTGCTCCCGCTTGAACTCCAGCGGGTCAACCGCGATGACGTTGCGCGCTCCGGCGAACGCCGCTCCCTGGACCGCGTTGATGCCGACGCCGCCGATCCCGTAGATCACGGTCGTGTCGCCTGGCCGGACGCCACCCGCGTTGACCGCGGTGCCCCAGCCGGTCGGCACCCCGCAGCTGACTAGCGCCACCGTCTCCAGCGGCAGGTCGTCGTCGATCTTGATGCAGGAGTGCTCGGACACCACCGACCGCTCGGAGAACGTGCCGAGCAGGCACATCTGGCCGAAGTCCGCGCCGTCGGCATGGAACCGGAACGTGCCGTCCGGCAGGCAGTTGTCCACGAACAGCGCGCCGAGGTCGCACAGGTTGGTCATGCCCTGGGCGCAGAACCGGCAGTGCCCGCAGGTCGGCAGGAACGAGCAGACGATGTGGTCGCCCGGCTTGAGCCGGGTCACGCCGGCGCCGACCTCCTCGACCACCCCGGCGCCTTCGTGGCCGCCCACGATCGGATACCGCACCGGGATGTCACCGGTGCGCAGGTGGTCGTCGGAGTGGCACAGGCCGGCCGCCGCGAACCGGACGAGCACCTCGCCCTCCTTGGGAGGATCGAGGTCCATCTCGATGACCTCCCAGTCCTTGCCCATGTCCCGGAGCACCGCTGCCCTGGTCTTCATGCTCTGTCTCCCGCTTGTGCGACGGCCCGCAGGTATCGCGGCCATCATCCGCCCGTTCGGCCCCAGGGTCTATATCGTCCGGCCCCAAGACTGCCGCCCGCACCTTTGGCCTCCCAGACCAGCCACTCACTCCGCCCTGAGCAGCCGGGCCGGGTGTGACCGCGCGGCGAGCAGCGCGGGAACGGCGGCGAGCAGGTTGGCGGCGGCGAGCACCCCTGCCAGCAGGGCCGCTATCAGGACCGGTTCGACCACGGCGACCGGCACGACACCGAAGTTGGTGGCGAAGACCCGCCAGAGCACCTTGCCCGTCGCGATGCCGGCCGGTGCCCCGACCGCGATCCCGACCAGCGCCACGGCGGTCGCCTGCCAGCAGACGGCCGCGGCGACCTGGCGGCGGACGAACCCGAGCGCCTTGAGCAACCCGGCCTCGACGCGTCTTCTCGCCACGCTGACCAGCAGCAGGTGCAGCAGCGTCGCGGCGCCGAACACCGACAGGGCGAGCGCGAACAGCAGCGGGAAGTTCACCGACTCGCCGAAGTTGACCAGCACGGTCGGCTTGGCCGGCAGGTACGTGAGCGTGGGGTACTTGGCGGCGTGCCGGGCCAGCGCCGCGTTCCCGGCGGCCCCCGGGGCCGCCCGGACCAGCACCGCGGTACCGAGACTGCTCTGCACCGAATCCTGGCAGGTGGACTGCTTCGGGCCGGCCGGGCACTGCGCGCTGACGAAGGCGCTGGTCGTCATCACCGCCCCGTTCCCCAGCCCGCCGGTGCCGGCGTTCAGGGACGCCCGGCCGACCACGCGGAAGCTGGTCTGGTGCGGCACCCCATTCGGATCGGCGACCGTCACCCGGACGCTCCCTCCCACCCGGGCACCCGTGGCGCGCATCGTGGCCGGACCGAGCATGATGTCGCGGTCTCCCCGCGGCAGGCGGCCGTCCAGGGCCGACAGCAGGGGAGCACCGCGGACCGTGGTCATCGCCACCGTACGAACATGCCTGCCGTTGACGTTGACCTCGACGAACGCGCCCAGGGTTAGCCGCTCGAGGGCACTGTCAGCTTTCAGGCTCTTCAGGAGCGGCCCGTTGACCACCGCCTGGCCCTTCGGCGTCCCGTCGCTGCTGAAGTAGGCCTGGAACGGCTCGCCGTACAGCGCAGGCGTGGAAATGAGATGCGTCAGGCTGGCACCGAAGACACCGGTCGCGCACAACGCCGCCACCGCCAGCACGGTACCCAGCAGGGCCGTCCCCACCGGCTGCCCGTCCCGGCCGCGCTCGAACGCGTGCCTGATGCCGATCAGGGCGGGCGCGGGCAGGCGGGCCCGGGCGGCGGCCCGGCCCGTCGCCACCGTCACCGGAGACGCCTGCCCCTGGAGCCGGCTGCGCAGCAACCGGGCGTGGCGTATCGCGGGCCAGACCGACATCGCGGTTACGGCGGCCAGCACAGCCAGCGCGCCAGGCAGGACGACCACGAGGTCGAGGGACATGCGGCCCGGCGAGGGCACGGCCAGCCGCGCCTCACCCACCGGCGTCAGCGGGGACGCGAGCACCGCGATCAGCACCGCCCCCGCGGCCCCGGCCGCGCCGGTCAGCAGCGTGCGCAACAGAGCCAGCAGCACGAATTCACGCGGCCTGACGCCGAGCGCCGACAGGGCAGGCTGGTCGGCTCCTTCGGCCACCGTCTGCCGGGCCATCGCCTGCCCGATGACCGCCAGCGCAGCCAGTGCGGCCAGGCCGGTCAGCACGTACCAGCCGACGACCTGCGGGCGGATCGAGGCTTGTATCGAATCGGCGGCCTCGTCCATGTCGTAGGTGCCGTAGGTGTTCAGCGGGCGGAGGCTGCCGTCGAAGCCGGCCAGGTCGGCGTCTCCGTGTGCCAGCCGCACGTAGTACGTCCACAGCAGCGCCACGCGGTGATTGAACGCCGCGGCGTACGCGGTCGTCGCGAAGAGGTCGTAGTGCGGGCTGGCGCCGGAAGGGAACTCACCCTCGGTGACGACGATGCCCACCACCCGCAGCGCCGGACGCAGCGCCGGGGACGGCTTGACGTTGGCCCCTTCCAGGTCTGCCTGCGTGCCCAGCTGCGGGCGCAGGACCGAGCCGACGCGCACGCCGTTGTCCCGGGCCAGGGTGAAGGACGCCGCCACCTCACCGGGGTCCGACTGGCGGGGCATCCGCCCGGACAGCAGCGTCATCATCCGCGGCAGCTGTCCCGGCGGCACCTCGTTGACCAGGAAGTTTCTGGTGTCGATCGGGGTGTGGCACGATGCGCAGCCCACGGCTCCGTTGTAGGTCACGACCGCCGGTGTCGCCGACGTAACGTGAGGCAGCCTGCTCAGCTGCGGCACCCGATGCCCGCTGTACACGATGACGTCGTAGCCGTGCCGGGCGGCGAACTCGGGAAACGCGTGCGAAGTGCGGTGCCCGGCGGACGCCGTGGTCAGGACGAACCCGCCGGCTACGGCGACGAGCAGGCTGAGCGCCAGCCACGACTTCCAGTACTGCCGGGACCGCACCCGGAGCACCATGACGACGGCCCGCACGGCCACCTCCCCTGTTCGTCCATCCCAGGGTCTCGCGGCCGCGGGCGGATCGCCAAGGAGGCCAGCTACCAGCGCTGCCTTCGTGTCAGCACCACCGTCAGCCGTCCGGGGCGGAAGCGACCGGGGCGGCGCTCAGCTTCAGCTCCGAGCTGTGGTAGGCGGCCCGGTTGGCCAGTTCGGGGCTGTACCGGGTGATGATCTGCCGGACCCGCAGCGCGGCCGGCGGCCCGAGCATGTCGTAGCACCCGATGAACATCTCACGGGCGTCCGCCCGCGGCCACCCCCCGGGCAGCAGCTCAGCGGGCAGATCGGGGTCCAGGGCAGGAAACGCGCGCCATTCGTCCATGACCCGGGTCCGGGCGATCAGCGCGTCGGTCGGCGGCACCCGCCCGGCCACGGCCGCGTCCCGCAGCTGGCCAGCGAAGGCGATGAAGCACTCATACCGCCGGCGCAGCCCGTCCAGGTCCCAGGCCCGGGCCGGGATCTCGCCGTCGGCCGGCACCGAGCTCGCCCGGAACGCGGTGCCGGTGGTGATGTCGAGGTCCTTCAGGTACCCGATCACCTCGGCGGCGTGATCGCGCGGGGACACCCACAAGCCGTCGTACAGCGGCGCGAACCCGCGCCAGCGCAGCTGCTTGCGCAGCGCGTCGCGGGCGGCCCGGTTGTCCTCGGGGATGGAGAACGCGACCAGCGACCATATCCCGTCCCATGGCTGGCTGGCCGCGCCGAAGGAGAAGATCCGCCGCGCGCCGTCGTCCAGGATCCCGGCCGCCCGCGAGCTCAGCCGGGAGAACGTGCGGCGGCCGATCTTGGACGTGACCAGCAGCCCGTTGCGGGTCAGTCGGCTCAGCGCGGCCCGGGCCGCCGAGTCGCTGACGCCAAACTCGGCCAGCAGTGCGACGATAGCCGCCGAGGGCAGCGGCTCGGTCCGCTGCCACCAGTAGTCACCGAGCAGGGTCAGCAGCAGCCGGGGCGGCCGCTGCGCGGCGGCGCCGGGCGAGGTCCACGGCTCGGGCGGCGCGGGATCCGCCACCTCAGCCGACATGGTGCTGCTCACCAAATGAGAATAACTTCGGCGGGTCCGTGTCGAGGAACCGGAAGCAGTTGTGCCAGGTGATGTCCTTGAGCTCATCCGCACCCAGCCCCATCGACCGCAGGGTCCGCCCGCACGGCTCCTCGCGGGGCATCGCCGGGAAATCGGACCCCACCAGCAGCCGGTCCGCGCCCAGCATGTCGACGAGGTACCTGATGGCGCGCCGGTCGAACACCAGGGAGTCGTACCAGAACCGGCGGGCCAGCTCGGCCGGCCCGGCCGCGGCCGCCCACGGCGCGGCCTCCGGCCCGCGCTCGCCGGGCGGTTCTTCGTTCCAGGTCCGGCCCCAGAACCACTGCGCCCGGGTCAGCATCAGCGGGAACCCGCCCGCCGCGTGGCTGAACGCCAGCCGGAGCGACGGATACTTCTCCGCCACACCGCCGGTGATAATCGCGGCCGCGGCCAGCGACCCCTCGACCCCGACCCCGAAGGTAGCGACAGCCGGGCCCGGCAGCCGGTCAGAAGGAGCGGGCATCGCATGTACGAACACCGCCAGGCCCAGCTTCTCGGCCTCCGCGAAGAACCCTAGGAACCTGGGGTCAGCCAGCGACACCCCGCCCACGTTGGACGCGATCTCCACGCCAGCCAGCCCGAGACCGGCGATCCCGGCCAGCTCACCGGCCGCCAGGTCGGGGTCCTGGAGCGGTACCGTGCCCAGGCCGTAGAGGCGGCCGGGGAAAGCCGCACACAACGAAGCGATGTACTCGCTGACCCACCGGGCCAGGTCCCGCCCGTCGCCGGCAGGCAACGCGTAGTTCAGCAGCGGCGGGAACGGCGAGACCACCTCGGCGTCCACCCCGCTGGCCGCGCTTGCGGCCAGCCGCTGCTCGGCGTCGAACCACACCGCCCGCGCCGTGAAGCGGACCCGGCCCGACACGAGCAGCCGCGCATCCCCCTCGGGGACCATGGACGGCCAGGAGGCCGGGTCACAGCCGGACGGGGCGGCCGGGAACGACCCCGGCATCACGTGCGCGTGCGCGTCGATCAGCACCGGAAATCACGCCCCCGGCACGATCGCGACGTGCACCGCGTCCTCGCCCAGCACCTCTCCGGCCAGCGTCTCGATAGCCCGCCCGACGTCGTCCAGGCCGAACGTGTGGGTGTGCATGCGCTCCAGCGGGAACCGCCCCGTCTCGATCAGCCGGATGGCCTCGGCGTAACCGCGGGAGTCCACGCTGAACGCGCCGACCACGGTGAGGGCCCGGTTGATGATCAGGTCGGTGGACAGCTCGAGCGGCTGTCCGCCCTTCAGCCCGGCGAGCACCACCCGGCCTCCCCAGCGGACCGCGTTCAGCGCGTCCCTGACCGGCTGCGCGGCCATCGGCGTCAGGTCGAGGGCCACGTCGGTGCCGGTCCCGCTGGTGATCTCCATCACCCGCTCGACGGTGTCCTCCGCTTCCACGTCGATCGTGTGGTCCGCGCCGAACTCCCGGGCCAGCGCCAGCTTGCCGGCGTCCCGGGCCAGCCCGGTCACGATGATCGTCCCGGCCCCGGCCGCGCGGGAGGCCAGCACCGCCGCTAGCCCGCGCTGCCCGGCGCCCAGGACGAGCACGGTGCTCCCGAGCTCCACCCCACCCAGATGGCAGGCCCAGCGCACGCCCGCGCCGAGCGGGTTGTACATCACCGCCACCTCGGCTGGGATGTCGCCGCGCACCTTGTGCAGGATCGAGTTCGGGTGCAGGTGGATGTACTCGGCGAAGCCGCCCCACAGGCCGAGCCCGCGCTCCGGCGGGTTGGAGCCGCCGTGGCTGCCGATCCGGTTCCGGCACGACATGTACCGCCCGGCCAGGCACAGGTCGCAGGAGCGGCACGGGATGAGGATCTCCACCGCCACCCGGTCGCCGGGCTCGACGCCCCAGCGCGCCGCGGCCATCGAGCTGACCTCCTCGATAATCCCGAGCGGCTCGTGCCCGGGCACCATCGGCAGCCACTGGCTGCTCAGGTGGCCCTTGTACTGCTCCACGTCGCTGCCGCAGATCCCGCACGCCTCGACCCGCAGCAGCCCGCCGTCCTCCGGCCCGATCACCGGCCGGGGGAACTCCCTGATCTCGATCTGCCGCGGCCCGGTCTGCACCGCCGCCCGGATCATGTCAGCCAAGGTCGCCCTCCGAGGTGATGTCGAGCGGGATCAGCGGCGCCGGGCCGGCCGCCGCGCCCGCGTCCGGCGTATACGCCCAGTACTTGGCCCGGGCGCCGCCGTCGACCACGAAGTCGCACCCGGTGATCAGGCGGGCGTAGTCGGACGACAGCCAGGCGATGCAGTGCCCGATGTCGGTGGGGGTGGCCGGCTCGCCCATCGGGATGTTCCCGCGCACGTCATACGTCCCGGTCGGCCGCCACCAGGACGGCCGGTCTGGCCTGGGCGGCCGCGGCGGCCGCAGCTCGGTGCGGCCCTCGGCGCGCCACTGGGCCAGCAGTTCCGGGTTGTCCGGCCGCGGCGCGGTCGGGGTGAAGCTGTTGACCCGGATCCCGTACGGCGCCAGGTCCATGGCGGCGGCGCGGACGAAGTTGGCCAGGGCGCCCTTGTGCGTGGCGTAGGCGATGAAGCCCGAGGCGCCCTGCCACGCGTTCGAGGACAGGATCGACACGATGGACCCGCGGATGTCCCGCTCGATCATCGCCACCGCCGCGTGCTTGGTGAACAGGAAGTTCCCGTTGACCGCGATGGTGATCGCGCGGTTGAACGACGCCAGGTCTTCTTCCAGGATGTGGTTCGTGTGCAGCCAGGCCGCGTTGTTGACCACGATATCGATCCGGCCCCAGGCGTCGAGCACCGCGGCAATGTTCGCCAGCACGTCGGCCTCGACACTGACGTCGCCGGACAGCGCCAGCCCCTCTCCGCCGTTGCGTGCGATCCGCCGCACCGCCGCCTTCGAGGTCTCCAGGTCCAGGTCGTTGCACGCCACCTTCGCCCCGTAGCGCGCCAGCGCCAGCGCGATCCCGCTGCCGATGTTCGGCCCGGCCCCGGTGACCAGCGCCACCTTCCCGTCCAGCGACACGTCCAACGGTTAACCCTCCAGTGCTCTCACTGACCGGGCGCACCTGGGGCGCCCGCGCGTCCGGGGCGTACCGCCGGCATCCCGATAGGAACCCTGGGGCTCGCCACAGCACCCGGCCCGGCCAATTCGGTGCTGGTCATAAGACCTCCTCCAGGATCAGGGCACACGATATATGACACTTTCGACGACGAGAAGCGCGTGATATGAAAACTAAGGGCAGGCCGATTTGTCGCGACGCCCAAGCCAGGACCCAACCCAGGCCGGCCCAGGACCCAGGCCCAGACCCACCCGAACCGGAGCCGGAGGAGCCAGATGATGAAGACCCGGGCGGCGGTGCTCCGCAAGGGCGGCCAGCCATGGGAACTCGCCGAGCTGGACCTGGACGAGCCCGAGGCCGGCGAGGTCCTCATCCGGTTCGAGGCGGCCGGGCTGTGCCACTCCGACGAGCACATCCGGGCCACCGGCACCGCGCGCCTGCCGCTCGTCGGCGGCCACGAGGGCGCCGGCGTGATCGAGAAAACCGGCCCCAGTGTCACGCGAGTAAAAGAAGGCGACCGGGTGGCCTGCTCCTACATTCCCGTCTGCGGCACCTGCCGGTACTGCTCAACCGGCTACCAGAACCTGTGCGACGCGGGCAAGAACGCCGCCATCGGCTGCCTGGTCGACGGAACGTTCAGGTTCCATGACAAAGACGAGGACCTGGGCGGCATGTGCGTGCTCGGCACGTTCTCCGAGCGCGCCGTCATCTCCGAGTGGTCCTGCGTGAAGATCGAGGACGACATCCCGTTCGAGCTGGCCGCGCTGGTCAGCTGCGGCGTGACCACCGGGTTCTGTTCCGCGACCAAAGCAGGCGACGTGCGCCCCGGCGACACCGTGGTGATCTTCGGCACCGGCGGCGTGGGCATGAACGCCGTGCAGGGCGCCAGGTACGCCGGCGGCAAGAACGTCATCGCGATCGACCCGGTGGAGTACAAGCGCGAGCAGGCGATGGAGTTCGGCGCCACCCACGCGTTCGCAGGCCCGGAGGAGGCCCAGGAAACCATCGTCAACCTGACCCGCGGCCAGCTCGCGGACAAGGTGATCTGCACCGTCGGCGAGATGGACAACGAGGTGGTCAAGGCGGCCGTCAACCTGACCGGCAAGGCGGGCACGATCGTCATCACCGGCGTCGGCTACTACGACATGGTGCTGCCCGGCGGCATCCTCATCGGCTACCACCGGCGGATGCAGGGCTCGCTGTTCGGCGGGGCCAACCCGCTGTACGACATCCCGATGATCCTGGGCCTCTGGCAGTCCGGCGACGTCAAGCTGACCGAGCTGGTCACCAGGCGGTACACGCTGGACCAGGTCAACGAGGGCTATCAGGACATGATGGACGGCAAGAACCTCCGCGGCGTCATCATCCACGAGCACTAGCAAGGAACCCGACAGATATGCCCTACCCCATCCTCGACCCGACCGGCACCACCGCGACCGTCCCGCGAACCCCCCGGGCCCCCCGCGCGCCCCGCGCGCCCCGCCGCCGGGACCTGCGCGGCGCCACCGTCGGCCTGCTGGTCAACACCAAGCAGAACGCCGCCCCGTTCCTGGACGAGGTGGGCCGACTCCTTGTCCAGCAGCACGGCGCCGCCGGCACCATGGCCCGCACCAAGGTCAACTTCGCCGCGCCCGCGCCCGATGACCTGGTCAAGGAGATGACCACCGGCTGCGAGGTCATCATCACCGGCATCGGCGACTGCGGCTCGTGCAGCGCCTCGGCCGTGGCCGACGGCATCGCGTTCGAAGCGGCTGGCCTGCCCGCCGCGGCGATCTGCAGCGACGCGTTCCGGGTCACCGCCGACGCGATGGCCGAACTCCGCGGCGTCCCCGGCTACCGCTACGCGACCACGCCCCACCCGGTTGCAGTGCTCACCCCCGACCAGGTCAAGCAGCGCGCCGCCCAGGTCCTCGATGACGTGATGAACCTCCTCACCGAGCCGGAATGACGCAAACCCCGGATCCGGAGGAAGCCCAGGCCGCCATCGAGTACTGCTACGCCCAGGGCTGGTCCGACGGCCTGCCGCTGGTCCCCGCGTCACAACCGCTCATAGACAAGTTCCTCGCCACCACGAGCAAGGACCCGGACGAGGTCATCGGCGAGCTGGAGCAGGTCGGCCGGAACTGCACGGTCTACCTGGCCGCCATCAACGCGGCCATGGCCGGCTGCCTGCCGGAGTACTTCCCGGTAGTGCTGGCCGCGTTCGACGCGCTGATGCGCGAGCGCGCCGCCCGCGGTGGCGGCTGGCAGTCCACCAGCGGGCCCGCCCCGATGATCGTGGTCAACGGCCCGGTCCGGCACGAGCTGGGGTTCAACACGGCCGGCGGCGCGTTCGGCCCCGGCTTCCGGCCGAACGCCACCGTGGCCCGCGCCATCGGCCTGATCGTCCGCAACGCCTTCGGCATCCGCCCGCACGTGCTCGAGCAGGCCACCCAGGGCCTGCCGGGCCGCTGGTCGATCTGCCTGGCGGAAAACGAGGAGGATTCCCCCT